>Ga0070699_100006573_pt1 | contig 10118 bp, 8 predicted proteins | sample KBSK1503metaG_FD_65473 | JGI IMG/M metagenome (GOLD analysis project Ga0070699, IMG submission 65473) | Corn, switchgrass and miscanthus rhizosphere microbial communities from Kellogg Biological Station, Michigan, USA - KBS K1-50-3 metaG | ecosystem: Host-associated > Plants > Roots >... | reverse complement strand
TCCCGATGTCGTCCCCCACCCTGACACAGAAGCTCACAGCCGAGGTCATCGGCACGGCGATTCTCGTGTTCATCGGCGCCGGCTCGGTGCCGCTCACGGTGTTCCTGACCGCCGGTGCCGGAAGCACCGGCATCGACGGGACCGCGGGCCTGTCCACGATCTCGTTCTCGTTCGCCTTCGCGATCTTCGCCGCGGTCTACTCCGTCGGCCACATCAGCGGAGCCCACATCAACCCCGCTGTGACCATCTCGTTGCTCGCGACCCGCAAGATCGATGCCAGGACAGCGGGCGGTTACATCGTCGCCCAGCTGATCGGCGCCTTCGTCGGCGCGGCGCTGACCCTGATCATCCTGCAGGGCAACGACCCGGCCAAGCTTGGCCTCGGGGCCGTCTCGGTCAACGCCCATGCCGGGCTCGCCATCGGCTTCGCGGCCGAGGTCATCGGGACCGCGATCCTGGTGTTCACGGTCTTCGGCACGGCGGTTTCCGGGAAGGCGCCCGCGGGATTCGCTGGGCTGATCATCGGCTTCATCGTCTACGGGATCATCATCCTGGTCGGGCCGATCACCGGCGCCTCGCTCAATCCGGCACGCGAGCTCGCTCCCGCCATCCTCGGCCAGGCGATCGGCGCAGCCCCGGTCCCGGTCGACCAGCTGATCGTCGTCTACGTCTTCGGTTCGACCATCGGCGGCGTCTTCGGCGCGTTCCTGTACGAGTTCATCGGGCGCGAAGTGCCGGCTCCCGCCGTTGCCTCGCAGGCCGTCCGCAACACGGCGGGCGCCGACGCGTAGGGCACACACCCCCGGCACCGCTATCACGACCTGCGAAGAGGAGGAACTTCCCATGGCCACGACCGCACCCGCGCGGGTGAAGAAGCTCATCAATAGCATCGACGACATCGTCCCCGAGAGCCTCGCCGGCCTCCAGGCCGCGCACCCGGATCTCGTGACGATCGACCCCAGTCAGAACCTCGTGCTGCGGGCAGGTGGCCCGCGACGCGGCAAGGTCGGCCTCATCTCGGGCGGTGGCTCGGGTCACGAACCGCTGCACGGCGGCTTCGTGGGCCTGGGCATGCTCGATGCGGCCGCCGCCGGCAACATCTTCACCTCGCCGGTCCCCGATCAGATGGAGGCCGCGACCCGCGCCGTCGATGGCGGCGCCGGCGTGCTCCACATCGTCAAGAACTACACGGGCGACGTGCTGAACTTCCAGCTCGCCGCCGAGCTCGTCGCCGGCGAGGTCGAGGTGGCCACGGTGGTCACCAACGACGACGTCGCAGTCCAGGACTCGCTGTACACGGCCGGCCGACGCGGCGTCGGCGTGACCGTGCTCCTCGAGAAGATCGCCGGTGCCCATGCCGAGGCCGGCGGGTCGCTCGCCGAGGTCACCGCGACTGCGGTGAAAGTCAACGACCAGGGCCGCTCGATGGGTCTCGCCCTGTCGTCGTGCATCGTCCCGGCGGCGGGCACGCCGACGTTCGACCTGCCCGACGACGAGGTCGAGGTGGGCATCGGCATCCATGGCGAGCCGGGCCGGCGGCGGGAGAAGCTCGCGCCGGTCGACGACATGGCCGAGTGGCTGGTCTCGCCGATCGTGTCGGACCTGGGCCTGTCCCGTGGCGACACGGTCCTGGCCTTCGTGAACGGCATGGGTGGCAGTCCGCTCATCGAGCTGTACGTGGCGTTCAACAGCGTTGCCAGGATCCTGGGCGGCCAGGGCATCGCCATCGGCCGGTCCCTCGTCGGCAACTACATCACCAGCCTGGAGATGGCCGGCTTCTCGGTGACGTTGCTGCGCCTTGATTCCGAGCTCACGCGCTGGTGGGACGCGCCCGTCAACACCCCGGCCCTGCGCTGGGGCGTGTGATCTCGTCCCGATCGAGAGGACTCCAGGATGGCCGCCGCTGCAGCCTCCCCTCCGGCGGCGGCCATCCCACTAGACTCGCGTCCGAGTCGAGGTAAACCATCGATGATCGACGTGATCGAGGCCTGGCTGCGCTTGGCCGCGGCCCGCCTCTCGGAACAGGCCCCGGCCCTCACCGCCCTCGATCAGGCGATCGGCGACGGAGACCACGGGACCAACATGGACCGAGGCTTCCGGGCCATCGTGGCCGCGCTCGACGCGGGACGCCCAGAGGGTGACGGCGAGCTCGCCGTCTCGGGCGCCGTCCTGCGGACCGCCGGCCGAACCCTGATCAGCACGGTCGGCGGCGCAGCCGGCCCGCTGTACGGCACCGCCTTGATGCGAGCCGGCGGTGCGGTCGCGTCCGCCGATCCAGGGCGTGGCCCGGGCGAGATCCTGGTTGAGGCGCTGGAGGCAGGAATCGCCGGGATCCAGGCGCTCGGCAAGGGCGGGCCAGGTGAGAAGACCATGCTCGATGCGCTGGTCCCGGCGGCCGCCGCGGGCCGAGCGGCAGTCGCTGCCGGGAACGACTCGGCATCGGTGACCGCGGCGATGGCCACTGCAGCCGAGGCGGGAGCCGCGGCCACCATCCCGATGCTCGCGACCAAGGGCCGGGCGTCCTACCTGGGTGAACGCTCCGTCGGCCATCAGGACCCGGGAGCCACATCGTCCGCGCTGCTGCTGCGCGCCCTCGCCGACGCGGCGAGCGCCTGACCGCCGGAGAGCGAGACCATGGCCCAGATCGTCCTCGAGGGTCGAGCCGGCTCGCCGGGCGTCGGGATCGGGCGACTCCTGCCGATTGCGGCGGCGGACTCCCGGAACGGCGGGGCCGCGACACCGATGCCGGTCGCAGGTGCACGGGAGCGTCTCATCGCGGCCCTGGACGGCGCAGCGGCCCAGCTCGAGGCCCTGGCGGCGGAGGTATCCGCGCGGGTGAACGAGGACGTGGGCGCCATCTTCGAGGCTCAGGCGATCTTCGCCCGGGACCCGGGAATCGTCGAGCCGGCCCTGTCGCTCGTCGCCGACGGCGTCGCCGCCGATGAAGCGATCCTGCGGGTGACCGATGAGCAGGCCGCTCGTCTGGGCTCGGTGGATGACGACGTCTTTCGCGAGCGAGCGGCAGACGTTCGCGACGTTGGACGTCGGGTTGCGGCCGTGCTTCGCGGCGAATCGCCGCCGGAGCTGTGGCGCCGCGACGGACAGCCGGCGATCGTGATCGCGCGGGACCTGGACCCCTCCGCCGTCGCCACCCTGCGACCCGAGCTGGTCGGCGGCATCGCCCTGGCCGGTGGCGCACCGACGGGCCACGCAGCGATCGTGGCGCGGGCGCTCGGCATCCCGCTCGTGCTCGGGCTGGGCGCCGCGATCGACGGCCTGGTCGCGGGCGAGGACGGCGTCGTGGACGGGTCTGGCGGACGCCTGCTGGTGGCGCCGACCCAGGCCGAGCTGGCACTGCTCCAGGCAGCGGCCTCCGGCATTGGATTGGCGTCGATCCCCGCGACCCAGACCGTGCCGGCCGGTGGCCGAACGCTCGGCGTCTCGATCACGGCAAACGTGGCCTCAGATCGAGAAGCGGAGGCGGCGAGGCTGGCCGGCGCCGAGGGCATCGGGCTCGTGCGGACGGAGCTGCTCTTCCTTGGCCGCCACGCGCCGCCGACCGTCGCCGAGCAGCGGACGGCCTATCGCCGGATCCGCGCGGCCATGCCGGGCCGTCCGATCGTATTCAGAACCCTCGACGTTGGCGGCGACAAGCCCGCTGCCTGGCAGCCCGAGACCGAGGCCAACCCGGCGCTCGGGGTCCGTGGGCTGCGGCTCGGGCTGCGGCGAGCGGCGCTGCTCGACGACCAACTGACCGCCCTCCTCGAGGCGGCTGCCGGCGAGGAGCTCCGGGTCATGCTGCCCATGGTCTCCGTACGCGAGGAGGTCGATCGAACGAGGGACCGGCTGGAGGCCATCCGAGGTGCGCTACGAGCCGAGGGTCGGCCAGGCCCGTCGAGCGTGAGCCTGGGCGTGATGATCGAGGTGCCCTCGGCCGCGATCATGGCTGACACGCTGGCCGAATCGGTCGAATTCTTCTCGATCGGGACGAACGATCTCGTTCAGTACACGCTCGCCGCCGACAGGACCAATCCCGACCTGGCTGATCTCGCTACCCCCTTCCAGCCCGCGATCCTGCGCCTCATCGACATGGTGGTCAGGGCCGCTGCCCCGCGCGGCCGGCACGTCGCCGTCTGCGGCGAGGCGGCGGCCGATCCCCTGCTCGGGCCGCTGCTGATCGGACTGGGGGTCGACGAGCTGAGCGTGGCGCCGGGCTCGATCGCGACCGTGCGTGCCCGTGTCGCCGAGCTCGATCGCGAACGCTGCCGCGAGCTCGCCTCCCGCGCCCTCGCCACATCGACCGCCGACGAGGTCCGCACGATCGCGCGAGGGTAGGCGCCGGGGGCTGTTCACGATCGAACATTTGTGCTATGCTCTGAAAACCGCCGCGTCTTGTGACGGTGCTTCGCGTGGTCAACCCTTTTCGAACGGGCCGTGCGTTCTGCAAAACCCTGTTCGGGAAGTGTTTGGAGGTCCAAGTGACCACCGGAACCATCAAGAAGATCGTCGCCGACCGCGGCTTCGGCTTCATCGCCGCTGAGGATGCGAAGGAATACTTCTTCCATCGCGGCGGCCTCGACTCCTCGCTTGACTTCGATCGCCTCGTCGGCGGTGAGAAGGTCGAGTTCGAGATCGAGCAGAGCCCCAAGGGCCCGCGCGCCAACCGCGTGCACGCCGCTTAGTGCTCCTGGCGACCCGCCTCGTGCGGGTCGCCTTTTTCTTTCTCGACGGGAGCGCGGTCCTCGACGGCGTCCCGCCCGCGCATCGCTGAGCGTCGCGCACATCCCCTGAGCGCTGGAGTCTCGTCATTTTCCGAACTGCTTTCGTCTCGACATACCCCCCGCGCCGCTGTGGCATCGCCACGTTCACGAGCGATCTCGCCGCGGTCACGCCCGGCAGCCAGATCGCGGCCCTCCATCCCACGGGCCCCGCGCTGTCCTACGACCTGAAGGTCCGACACCGGATCCGCAAGGACGACCGCGCGAGCCACGTGCAGACCGCCGAGTCGCTGAACCGAGCCGTCGACGTCGTGTCGATCCAGCACGAGTACGGGATCTGGGGCGGCGAGGATGGCGACCACGTCCTGGACTTCGTGGGCGCGTTGCGCGTCCCCGCCGTGGCGACGCTGCACACGGTGCTGCGCGAGCCAACGCCGCACCAGCGATCGGTCCTGACCCAGCTCGCGTCGCTGGCCCAGTCGACCGTCGTGATGTCGCGGGCCGCCGCGAACCTCCTCAGCAGCGTGTACGGGGTCAATCGCAACAGCGTCACGGTGATCCCCCACGGCGTGCCGAACGTGCCCCTCGTCGATCCGATCGTCGCCAAGCCGCTGCTCGGCATCGAGGGTCGCGATGTGGTCCTGAGCTTCGGGCTGCTCGGGCCCGGCAAGGGCTACGAGCTCGCCATCGCCGCGCTGCCCGCGGTGGTCGCGGCCCACCCCTCCGTCCTGTACGTGATCCTCGGGGCCACGCATCCCGACCTCATTGCGCTCGAGGGCGAGAAATACCGCCGGTCCCTGGAGGCCCTGGTCGATCAACTCGGCCTTGGCGGGCATGTTCAGTTCGTCGATCGCTACGTCGGTCGCAATGAGCTCATCCGCTGGCTCGAGGCGGCAGATGTCTTCGTGACGCCTTATCCCAACCTCAGCCAGATCGTGTCCGGCACGATGTCGTACGCGATGGGCGCAGGGCGGGCCGTCGTCTCGACGCCGTATGCCTACGCCACCGAGCTGCTCGCAGATGGCCGCGGCGTGCTCGTCGATGGCGTTTCGTCTGGCGCGCTTGCCGATGGGCTCAACTCGGTCCTCGGCGACGACGCCATGCGCGCCGCGATCGGCCGGCGGGCATACGCTCACAGCCGGCGGATGCTGTGGCCGGCTGTCGGCGCTGCGTACGCCTCGCTGTTCGCGGAGATCGTCTCGGAGGCGTCGCCCGTGTTCGCGCCGCTCCGCACTCGCGTGCCGATCCATGCCTGAGCAGGCCGGGAGCGCGGGGCGCACGGCGCCGTTGCATCCGGTCAGCCGACGACATCTCGACGAGCTCGAGGGCGAGCTCGGCATCCTCCAGCACGCCATCGGGTCGCGGCCGGACCCTGCTCACGGCTACTGCGTCGACGACGTCGCGCGCTCCCTGCAGGTGGACCTCCTGCACGCTCGAGGGCTCGGCTGGGTCTCGGTGTCGCGAAGTGCGTGGCGGAGCCTGCGCTTCCTCGAGGAGGCCTTCGACTCGGAGACCGGTCGGTTCCGGAACTTCCGCTCGATCGACGGCTCCTGGATCGACGGCCAAGGTTCCAACGACAGCTTCGGGCGCGCGATGCTCGCCCTCGGCGAAACGATCGACGGCGCGCCGGACGCGCGGCTGTTCGAGAGTGCCGCCGCCCTGTTTGGGCGCGCGCTCCCGGCAGCCGGCAAGATGACCTCGCCACGGGCCCAGGCAAGCGTGATCCTGGCCTGTGACGCGGTTCTGCGATCGGCCGGCGTCGCGGGCTCCGAAGACGAGCACGAGGCGGCGCTCGGCGCGGCATCGGCGCTCGCGCTGCGGCGCATCGCGACCGGCCTGCACGCGCGATTCCTCGATTTCGCCCGGCCCGGCTGGCCGTGGGCGGAGGGGTCGCTCACGTACGAGAACGCTCTGCTCCCGCGGGCGCTGATCGTGGCCGGCCATCGGCTCGGCGCCGGCGTGATGTTGAAGATCGGCCTGCAGGTCCTCGATTGGCTCATCGAGGTCCAGACGTCGCCCCAGGGCGCCTTCTCGCCGGTGGGCAACGGCTGGTGGCCGCGCGGCGGGACGAGATCGCAGTTCGACCAGCAGCCGATCGAGGCGACGGCACTCCTGCTTGCTGCCGAGGCGGCCCACAACGCGACCCGGGATCCGCGCTATCTCGATGCGATGGAGCTGGCGTACGCCTGGTTCCTCGGCGGGAACGACCTCGGCAAGCGGATCGCCAGCCCGGCTCGCGGCGCCTGCTTCGACGGCCTGACGAGCACGGGCGTCAACACCAATGAGGGCGCCGAGTCGACCCTCATGTGGCTCACCGCGGCTGAGCACATTCGGTTCATGCGCGGCCGGAAGCCACTGGCAGAGCGCGGTGTCGGCCCGAGGCAGCAGGCCCTCGCAGGGCTGGCGGCCTCGATGCGATCGGCCGCCGCGCCGACGCCAGCGGCCGCGCCGCAAGCAGTTGTCGCGACGGGGGCAATGCCGGCTCCACTCGTGCCGTCTTGACCGCCGCCTCGCCCCTGTTCCGGCGGTCGGCCCACAACCCGATCCTGACCGCCGCGGATGTCCCCTACCCGGCCAACAGCGTCTTCAATCCCGGCGCGGCCCGGATCGGTGACGAGACCATCCTGCTCGTTCGAGTGGAGGATCTCCGGGGCATCTCCCAGCTGCACGTGGCCCGCAGCACCGACGGCGAGTCCGGTTGGACGTTCGATCCCGAGCCGCTCCTGCGCGCCGACGTCGATCGCGACCCGGAGGAGACCTGGGGCTGCGAGGATCCACGCCTGACCTGGCTGCCGGAGCGCGAGGAGTGGGCCATCGCCTACACCGCGTACAGCCGCCGCGGGCCGCTCGTCTCGATGGCCACGACCAGGGACTTCCGAACCGTTCGGCGGCTCGGCCCGGTCATGCCGCCCGAGGACAAGGACGCGGCGATGTTCCCGCGCCGGTTCGGCAACCGCTGGGCATTGATTCACCGGCCCTCCCCGCTGCGCGGCGGGGCGCACATGTGGCTGTCGTACTCGCCGGACATGCGCCACTGGGGCGACCACAAGCTGCTGCTCGAGGCGCGCGACGGCGCCTGGTGGGATGCCGGCAAGATCGGGCTCGGGCCGCCGCCGCTCGAGACGCCCGAGGGCTGGCTGGTCATGTACCACGGCGTGCGCGTCACCTCGGACGGGCCGATCTACCGGGCCGGCCTGGCGTTGCTGGACCTCGACGACCCGGGCACCGTGCTGCATCGAACGGACGAGTGGGTGTTCGGGCCGGAAGCACCGTCCGAGATCACCGGCGATGTCGGCCGGGTGGTGTTCCCGTGCGGCTGGACCCACGATTCGGTGACGGATCGCCTGTCGCTCTATTACGGCGCGGCGGACACCGTCATCGGCCTCGCGACGGCGAAGCTGAGCGAGGTCCTCGCGACCGTGATGGCCGCTCCTCCGGCGCGGCGCCAACCGGATCCCGAGCCGCCGCGCCTCATGGAAGCGTTCCGCTGAGGGTCAGGCGACCGGTACGATCCTGCCCGGATGCACCGATCAGGTCGAGGGCCGCTGCGCCATCCCGCTGAGGCCCTCGGGTCGCAGCAGCACGAGCCCGCTCCGGCCCACGCGCGCCACGGTGCCTTCACGCTCGAGCTGGCGCAGGACGCGACCGGTCATCTCGCGGGTCGTGCCGACGAGCCCCGTCAGGTGGCCGCGGGTGAGGATCGGCGACTCGCTGAAGAAAAGGTTGCGATACCGATCGAGGATCCGGACCACGCGGCCGCGGGCGTCCTGGTGCAGGAATCGCTCGATCCCCTCCATCGCGATGTGGAGCGACGCCGAGTGGGAGTCGAGTGCGGTCATCGCCAGGGCCGGATCGCGCTCGAAGAGCGGCCGGACGTCCTGCCCGGACCATTGGGCGACCTCGCACGCGGTGAGGGCCAGGATCTCGACGCTCGACGCGACGCCCGACACACCGGAGTAGCCGAACAGCAGACCGGCGCCGCCGATGGCGAACATGAAGAGGCGGCCGTCCTCGGTCGTGCGCTGCGAGATGGCGTACCCGCTCAGGATCAGCGTCAGCAGCGCGGGCTCCCCCTGCGCGTACACCTGCTCGCCCGGCGCGACGCTCCTGAACCGCGCCAGCTGGACCAGCCCCTCGATCGATTCGGGGCTCGCCGTCAACACGGCTCTGAGGCGGCGACGGAGCTCCTCTCGGGCTTCGTCCCGAGAACCCCCTTGCTTGTCCACCTCGCGCATCGTACGGTAAGTAGACAGAACTGTCTTGTCTCCTATCGGAGGATCGGCGGCTGATGGCGCGTCCTGCTCCCCGCGTGCACCTGGCCGACGCCGCGCTGGATCGTTGGCAGCGCCACCTCTGCGGGGTCTTCAAGAGCCCGAAGGAGGCGCGGGCAGCCATCGACGACTACATCCTCGAGGGGCTCGCCCACCGCGAGCAGGTCATCGAAGCCGCCGAGGTTCCGGGCTCGGTCATCGACGAACTGGCGCGTCGGACGGACGTGCGCCAGGCGCTCGACTCGGGGCAGCTGGAGATTCGGCCGTGGACGGACTCATACCTCCAGGAGGGCAGGTTTCGGGCGGCCCGCATGCTCGCCTACATCCGCAGGGTCCTGCGCGAGGTCGACACCGATCGGTTCGATGGCGCCCGGGTGGTCGGGACCATGGATTGGGCGGTCGAGGGCCTCGACGGGGGCGATGAGCTCGTCGCCTACGAGAGCGGGCTCAACCGTATCCTCGCCCGGCCGGGCGTCAGCGTGCTGTGCGTCTACGACGCCCGGCGACACCCGGCGGCGCGCCTGCGCGAGATCCTGGCCGCGCATGACGCGGCCGTGGTCGACGGCGAGCTCAAGGGTGGCGTAGTCCGTGCCCAGCCGAGCGCCCGCGACCGCATCCTCACCGCCGCGTCGATCCTGTTCGCCGAGAACGGCGTGGCGCGGACGGGCGTCGACCCGCTCATCGAGGCGGCCGGCGTGGCCAAGGCGACGTTCTACCGCCACTTCCCCTCGAAGGACGACCTCGTGGCCGCCTGGCTGCGCGCGCCCGGCACCCGCTGGCTCGACCGTGTCCGCCGGGAGGCGGAGACCAGGGCGACGTCACCGGACGAGCTGCTCCCCGAGATCTTCGCCGCGCTCGCGCGCTGGCTGGAGGACGAGGACTTCGCGCCGTCGCCGTTCTTCAGCGCGACGATGACGGCGATGGACTCGCCCGAGCCCCTCGCGCGGGCGATCCGCGAATACAACGACGAGGTCCGCGCCTACCTGGCCGCGGTCATCGCGGCCACCGGTCACCCGCAGCCGGACGTCGCGGCGCACGAGGTCCACCTGCTCATCGCCGGCGCGATCGCGATGGGCGTCGCGACCCGCTCCAGCGCCCACGTGCTCGCGGCTCGCGACGCCGCGCTGCT
>Ga0070699_100006572_pt1 | contig 10118 bp, 14 predicted proteins | sample KBSK1503metaG_FD_65473 | JGI IMG/M metagenome (GOLD analysis project Ga0070699, IMG submission 65473) | Corn, switchgrass and miscanthus rhizosphere microbial communities from Kellogg Biological Station, Michigan, USA - KBS K1-50-3 metaG | ecosystem: Host-associated > Plants > Roots >... | reverse complement strand
GTATGCCCATGCGTTTGGAGTAGGGGTTGCCGTAGAATGCGACGATTCGCGCCGCGGGGAGGATGGACCCGGGAAGCACGGCCGGTCCCGCCGGCCACCCGGCAGGCGTGTGGCCGCGGACTAGCGCGGTCGGCGCGGCGTCGGAACGCGGCGCAACCGGCTTGCTCCGGGACGAGTCCGGTGGCGTCGGGAGCGATGCCGGAGCGCGAGCCGGCCCGACCGGCTGCACACCAGCCTCGGCGCCCGCCGGCGCCGGCTCGCGGAGAAGAATGCCGATGCCGCCCAGGACGAGCGCGATGGTCGCCAGGCGACCCGGACGGGACCGAAAGACGGCAGAAAGTTGCATGCTGATCGGTGAACTCCATGGCACGGCGTTGCGCTCTGCCTAGCGCTCGGGAATTCCGCCCGAGACCCCGCGGCCAAAGCGCGGTTTCTGCCCTGAAAAAGGCAAGAACCTCGCCAGTCACGCCTCCCGGCTGCATCTTGTCCTCACACTCTTCGGGGAGCTCGGGATGCTGAAGGACTTCAAGGCCTTCGTCATGCGGGGCAACGTGCTCGACCTCGCAGTCGGCTTCATCATGGGCGCGGCATTCGGCACGATCGTCACGTCGCTGGTCAACGACGTCATCATGCCGCCCATCGGCCTTGCGCTGGGGCATGTGGACTTTTCGAACCTCTATCTCCTGCTCGAGCCCGGGACCAAGGCGGCGCCGCCGTACACTTCGCTGGCCGAGGCCAAGGCGGCCGGCGCGGTGACGCTCAATTACGGGTTGCTCGTCAATGCGGTGGTCAGTTTCATCCTGGTGGCGTTCGCGGTCTTCCTGTTGGTTCGCGCTGCCGCCCGGCTCCAGCGTCCCGATCCGGCCGCTCCGCCCACAACGAAGCCATGCCCCGCGTGCACCATGAGCATTCCGCTCCAGGCGACTCGTTGTCCGCATTGCACTTCCGGCGTTTAGCAGCGGCGTGATCCCGGGCGCCGGCCGCCGCCTGGGAGGGTGGTCCAGAGTTACTCTGCGCTGTAAAGCACTTGCTCCCGGTGAACCGGCCTGGTATGCTACTCCCCATGGCCAGCGTCCGCCCCCTCCGCCAGACCGAGCCCGACGCGCCCGCCCTCCACTCGCGGGCGATGGACAACCTGTCGTTCATCCGGCGGACGATGGAGCGCACGACCTCGTTCACCGCAGTGCCTGGGTGGGGGGGCGTCGCCATGGGGATCACCGCCCTCGGTGCGGCCGCGCTCGCGCACGCCCATCGCGGTACGCCGGCGTGGCTCGCCACCTGGCTCGTCGCCGCGGCCATCGCCCTCGCGATCGGAGGGGGGATGATGGCGGCCAAGGCGCGGCGGGCGGGCACGTCCGTCTTCTCCTATTCCGGGCGGCGGTTCGTGCTGAGTTACGTGCCCCCGTTTCTCGTGGGCCTGCTGCTGACGCTCGTGTTGGTGCGGCACGGCGTCGAGGCGGCGCTGCCCGGGACCTGGCTCCTGCTCTACGGCACCGGCGTGGTGACGGGCGGCGCGTATTCGGTGCGGGCCGTGCCCCTGATGGGGCTCTGCTTCATGGGGGTCGGCGCGTTCGCGCTGTTCGCGCCGCCGGTCTGGGGGGACGCGCTGATGGCGCTCGGGTTCGGCGGACTGCACATCGGGTTCGGGCTCGTCATCGCCCGGAGGCACGGTGGCTGAGCCGCACGCGGCGGGTCCGGCGGTCCCGTCCCCGGAGCGAAGCGACGCCGAGGAGCGCGGGCTCCGCGCCGGGCGGGCGGCGCGGCAGGAGACGCTCGGGCTCGATCGCCTCATCCACGAGCGGATGCGGCTCGCGATCGTGAGCGCGCTTGCCGTGAGCGAATCGCTCACGTTCAACGAGCTCAAGCGGCTGCTCGAGACGACCGACGGCAACCTGAGCGTGCATGCGCGGAAGCTGGAGGAGGCGCGGTACATCACTTGCACCAAGACCTTCGAGGGTCGGCTGCCGCGCACTGAGTACCGTCTGAGCGCCGCCGGCCGGCAGGCGCTGGAACGCTACCTGGACCACATGGAAGCCCTGATCCGAACCATGCGGGATCGCTGAGGCGATCGCCGTCCGGAGCCATCGAACCGATGACGCCAAGCTCAATCGCCGCCGCGCCGCCCAGGGGTCTGCACGTCGGCATCATCATGGACGGCAACGGACGCTGGGCGACCCGCCAGGGCCGGTCGCGCGCCGCGGGCCACCGCGAAGGTGCCAACGCCGTCCGGCGGATGGTGGAGGCGGCTCCGGACCTCGGGATCGGGACCCTGACGCTCTTCGCCTTCTCCGCCGACAACTGGCAGCGGCCTCCGCGCGAGGTCAAATGGCTCATGCGGCTGTTTAGCGAGTACCTCAGCGCTGAAGCCACCCACTGCGTCGGGGCCGGCGTCCGGCTCACCGTGCTCGGCCGCCGGGACCGCCTCTCGCGGGGATTGCTGGATACGATCGACCACGTCGAGGCCGCGACGGCCGCCGGGGCGAAGCTGCTGCTCCGGCTGGCGATCGATTACTCGGCGCGGGACGCGATCCTGCGGGCGGCGCAATGCCTGACCCCGGAGACGGTGCTCTCGCGCGAGTCTTTCGGCCGCCTGCTCGCGATCGTGGATCACGGGGCGCCGGGCGCGGGCCCGGTGGATCTCCTGATCCGGACCGGCGGCGAGCGGCGCCTGAGCGACTTTCTGCTTTGGGAGTGCGCTTACGCGGAGCTGTGCTTCGTGCCCACGATGTGGCCGGAGTTCGGTCCCGGGCACCTGCAGGAGGCGATAGCCGATTTCCACGGCCGGCAGCGGCGCTTCGGCGCGCTTCCGGACGCGGCGGCGAGCTGATCGGCCCTCTTTCGCGGCGGCGCTTCTTCGCCGCCGCGGGCACGCTGGCGGCCACCGGCCTCGCCGGCGACATGTTCGCGGTGGAGCCTCGCCGCGTGCTCGTGACCCGGCACGACGTGGTCGTCCCCGACCTGCCCCGGGCGCTGAGCGGCATCCGGATCGCGCAGGTGTCCGACCTCCATCTTCCCGCCAACCGGGCCGCGTGCGAGCGGACCGCGGCCCTCGTCGCCGCGGAACGGCCCGAAATCGTCGTTCTCACCGGCGACCAATGCGAGACGGTCGAGGCCGTCGCCGAGCTGAGCGCGTTCGTGCGCCGAGTGCGGGGCACGGCGGCGACGCTCGCGGTCCTGGGCAACTGGGACTACCGGGGTGGGATCGTCGACGGGTCCGCGCGGCGGGCCTATGAGGAGGCGGGGGCCACGTTGCTGATCAACCAGCACGCGCTGGTCCGGATCGGCGGGGCCGATCTCGCCTTCGTCGGGCTGGACGACGTCCTCGCGGGCACGCCGGATCTGCGCGTGGCGGCGGCGGGCGTGTCCGCGGATACCCCGCTCATCGGCCTGGTGCACGAGCCGGGCATCGCGGACAGCCGGCTTCCGGCGGGCGTTCCCGAGCCGACGATGATCCTCGCCGGCCACACCCACGGTGGACAGATCCTGATTCCCGGCCTGCCGGCGTTCACGCCGATCGGCTCCGGCCCCTTTCTCGCCGGCTGGTACCGGGCGCTGCACGGGCGGCTCTACGTGTCTCGCGGGATCGGCACGGCCGACATCCGGGCCCGACTCTTCTGCCCTCCCGAGCTGCCGATCTTCACCCTCCGGCGCGGCTGAGGGCTATTCCACCTTGGCCAGGTTGTAGAGCGCCCGCCAGGCCCGGAACAGCTCGCGGAAGTCGGGGTGCGTGTAGCCGACGGTGAGCGCGCCGTGGCGCACGGACCCCGGCGCCAGCTCGGCGTAGTCGGCCTGGTACGAGAAGGTGAAATCGACCTCGATGGCGCTGGGGCTGGGCGGCACGAACGGGCGATGGGGGCGGCCCAGCGCCTCGGCGACACCTTCCCGGATCCGCCGCCGCGCCACCTGAGGCGCGACGCTCCGGGCTGCATGACGGCTCACGGCCTCCTTCACCACGACGGTGCCGACCTCGGGGCCCAGGAGGTCGCGGGCCTCCGCGGCCGCGGCGTCGTCGCCGCTCACCAGGGCGACCGGCACCCCGTAGGATCCGGCCAGCGCGGCGTTGAGGCCCAGCTCTCCCATGGAGCGACCGTTTAGTCGGACGTCGCGGACGACGTCGGTCATCGTGTGGTCGAGGACCGCTCTGGCGGTGCCTGCCTTGGCGTGGTATCCGATGAACAGGGCCGCGTCGAACCCGGCCTCGATCCCCTCCAGCATGGAAAGGCGCTTGGGGCCTCCGCTCAGGAGCACTGCGGCGTGGTGGAGCTCCTCGGCTAGCAGATTTCTCATGTCCCAGTGACTATCATTGAGGAGCACGAAGCCGGCTCCGGCCGCGAGCGCGCCCTCCACGGCGGCGTTCGCTTCTTCGGTCATCAGCTTTCGCCCCCGGGCGTATTCGGCGGCGCATCGAGGGTCCACCGGGTTGGTCTGGTCCTCGTGGACGATCCCAGCGATACCTTCCATGTCAACCGAGACGTAGACGCGCATGACGATGCCTCGACCCTTTCTTCGAATGACGCCGGCCGTGCTGGCGCTGGCCGCGTGCGCCCCGCCCGGCGGACGTCTCGCGGGCAGGACCATGGAGCAGGGACGGACCTACACGAATTGGCTGTACGGGGCCGAGTACGGCAAGCTGTGGAACCGGTTCACGCCCGAGCTTCAGCGGGTGTTCGGCAGCGCCTCGGAGCTCGGCGCCTTCGCCGGCAAGGCCGTGACGCGGCTGGGACAGGAACGGCGCACGGTGGACGAACACATCGCCGACCTCAAGCCCGACCGGGTGTACAGTCGGACGGCGGCGTTCACCGCAGCCAAGTTTCCCATGCTCATCGAGTGGACCCTCACCAAGGACGGCGCGGTGAGCGGGCTGGTGGTCCGGCCGGCGGACGCGGACAGCGCGGCGACCGCCACGACCGACAGCGGGACGACGGGACAGCAGTGAACAGTAAACAGTCAACAGTGAACAGGGGGTGGCCGGGTGGGGCCTGTTCACTTTTCACTGTTCACTGTTCACGCGGTCTAGTACACCCTCCCTCCCAGGGGCACGTCTCGCTCCACCGCTAGTAAGACCACCCGTCCTGCCTCATCCGGCAATCCGAGGACCAGCACCTCCGACCTCAAGCCCGCGATCATTCGCGGGCCGAGGTTGACAGCCGCCACCACCAGCCGGCCGACCAAGTGCTCCGGGCGGTACAGGTCGACCAGCTGCGCACTCGAGGCCTTCTCGCCCATCGGTCCGAAGTCGATCCAGAGCTTGTAGGCCGGCTTCCGCGCCTTCTCGTTCGGCTCCACCCGAAGCACGCGACCCACGCGCAGATCCAGCGTCTCAAACGCCGAGACCGGATCGCTCATGCCATGAGCTCGGCGCGCATCACCGTGACCGCCTGGCCGCCGAGCAGGACCCGGTCGCCTGCCAGCGCCACGCGGACCACCCCGCCCCGGGCAGAGGCCTGATACCCCACCAGCGACGTCTTGCCGAGGCGCTCGCCCCAAAGGGGCCCGAGGGCGCAGTGCGCCGATCCGGTGACCGGGTCCTCAGGGATGCCGACGGCAGGCGCGAAGAAGCGCGAGACGAAGTCTACGCCCGGGCTTTGGGAGCGGCTCGTCACGATCACTCCCCGGCCGCCGAGTCCTGCGAGCAGCGCGAGGTCGGGCCGGAGGCTTCGCACGGCCGGCTCGGTTTCGAGCTCGACGAGGTAATCGAACCGGGTGCGGGCAAAGAGCCGAATCGGGGCGCCGATCGCGCGGGCGATCTCGGGCAGCGGATCGCACGGCACCGGCGGCGTCGCGGGGAAATCGAGGGTTATCCAGTCGCTCTGCCGGGTGGCGTGGAGGAGCCCGCTCCGTGTGTGGAACCGCGCCTCCGCGGCGGGATCGAGGTGGCCCTCCTCCCAGAGGACGTGCGCGCTGGCCAGCGTGGCGTGCCCGCAGAGATCCACTTCGACCCCAGGCGTGAACCAGCGGAGCCCGAACTCGTCGCCGCAGCGCAGGAGAAACGCAGTCTCGGCGAGGTTCATCTCTCGGGCGACGGCCTGCATCCAGGTGTCGTCCCGGGGGGTGGAGAGGAGGCATACAGCGGCGGGGTTCCCGGCGAACGGCGCCGCCGTGAAGGCGTCGACGGTGGTGAGGCGGACGGGCATGGGAGCAGGAAAGCGGAGCCGGGACGAAAAGGGAAGAGCCCCGGAGTGCTCCCGCGCGGGCAGCCGGATCGCCCGCCCGGGGCGCTATGCCGGCGCCGGCTTGGGCTTGAGCGCCTCCAGTGCCTGCTGGAGCGCTCCGCTGCTCGGCAACGCCCCATCGGGCGTGAGGTGGTTGACGAGCGCGGGGAGGACGGTGGCGAGCTGCGTGGTCACCGTCTCGGGTGCCAGGCCGAGCTTGCCGGCAATCAGGTGAATCCGGTCGGGGCCCAGTACCCTGCCGATCTGATCGGCGGTGACCGGCTGATTCGGACCGGTGCCGATCCATGACGTGACCACCCCGCCCAACCCCTGGTCGTGAAACGCCTGCACGAGGCCTGTGAGACCGCCGGTAGCAGGGTTGTTGACCAGATCCAGCACGTGACTCATCAATCCGGGATGGGACACCGGCGTGCTTCCCAGCGCGGCGGACACCTGCGAAGACAACTCATCGAAGAGACCCATCGGTCGCTCCTTCGCGATCTCAGCGCACCATTCTAAGGAGGAGCAACAGCACTACCGCCCCGACGATGGACATCAGGAATCCGGCCGGATGGAACTTTGCTCCCTCCGGTGGCTTGGAGATGAGCGATCCCAGAAACCCGCCCAGCCAGGAGCCTGCAATACCGACGACCACCGTCAGCGCCAATCCGATGTGATCCGCCCCGGGCAGCACCGCACGGGCGGCCAGCCCCACGACGAAACCGACGATGATCGACCACAGGATGTGTGTGATACTCACGGGCGTGACCTCCGGTGAAGGTAGCGAGCCTGCCCGTGCGAAGGTACCGTGCGGCCTGCCTCCGTCAAGCCGCGGCGACGTCGGCGGGCCGTCCAAGCACGCTCTGATACTGGCGAACCAGGAGGTCCAGCTCGCGTTCCCAGTCCCGGCCCACGGCGAAGGCCCGGGCGGCCTGCCCCATGGCGTATCTCGTGGTCTCGTCCGCCAGGACGGCGACGATGGCGCCGGCGAGCCCGTCGGCATCACCAGGCGCCACGAGGTGACCGGTGAGTCCCTCGCGCACGTTGTCGCGCATGCCGCCGGCATCGACGCCGATGACCGGCAGTCCCGACGCCATCGCTTCCAGCGCGACGAGGCCGCACGTCTCGGTGGGTGAGGGGAAGACGAACAGATCCGAATCCGCGTAGAGATCGGCGAGCGTCTGCCGCTCCAGGAAGCCGAAGTGACGGGCGAACGGCAGCTCGCTGCGCACCCTTTCCGCTTCGGGGCCGTCGCCGGCGATGCAGAACACCAGCCCCTCACCTCGCAAGGCGTGGACCGCCTGGAACGCCGTGACGAGCATGTCCATGCCCTTCTCCACCGCCAGCCGGCCGACGTACAAGACGAGAAGTTTGCCGGCGGCGCCCAGGGCGTACCGCCGGCGCCCGTCGCGTCGCCCCGGCGTGAAGACGCGGCAATCGACGCCTCGCCCCCACGTCACCGCGCGCGGAAGGCCGAGGCCTTGCAGCTCAGCGCGGGTCACGTCGCTCGGCGTCTGTGTCGCGAGCGCCGGCCCGTGGAACCAGCGGAGATAGCGCCGGGTCGGACCGATGGCCCAGCCGCCGAGGTAGCGACCCGCATACCGGGGGAAGTCGGTGTGGAACGAGGTTACGAGCGGCCGGTCGGTCCGCCGCGCGTACGCTCGGCCGAAGCCGCCAAGGGGTCCCTCGGTGACCGCGTGGACGATGTCCGGCGCGAACCGATGCATCGCGCCGGCCAGGCCCTGTCCCCACGGCCACGACAAGCGGACGGCGGGATAAGGCGGGCAGGGGATCGAAGGAGCGCGGTGGACGTCGGGATCGTCCTGGCTCAGGTGCGGGTACGCGGGCGCGAGCACCTGGACCGCGTGCCCGCGCTCGAGCAGGCCCCTGCGCATCGTCGCGAGGACGGTCGTGACGCCGTTGACTTCGGGGAGGTAGGTGTCGGTCGCGAGCGTTATCCGCACGCCCGAACGGTCACCGAGGCGGCACACAGGCGGGCAACGACCGGGTAAAGGCTGTGCAACGACCGCGGGGGGGGCTACGAACGGGGTCCCGCCGTGAGCAGGGGCTCCGGGGCGTCGTCGTCCTCGAGGGCGGGTGTCTCGCCGGCGTCCCAGGTCACCAGCTCGAAGACTCCGTCCCAGCGCTCGACGATCGCGGTACGGTGCTCGATCCAGTCGCCGCAGTTCAGGTAGGCAAGTCCGTCGAGCTCCCGGATCACCGGCTGGTGGATGTGCCCGCAAATCACCCCGTGGGCTCCGACGGCCCGGGCCCGCTCCGCCAGCACGCGCTCGAAATTGCCGATGTAGACGGTCGCGCGCTTGACGCTGGCCTTCACGGCCCGGGAGAAGCTCCAGGGCTCGAGTCCCACGAGCCCGCGCGCCAGGTTGCCGACCGCGTTGAGCCAGATCAGCGCATCGTAGGCGTGGGCCCCGAGCCGCGCGAGGAGGGGATGAGCCTGCACGACGGCGTCGGCCTCGTCGCCGTGGGTGACCAGGAGCCGCCGCCCGTCGAGCGCGTCATAGATCGCCTGGCGGGTGACCTGGATGTTGACCAGCCCGCTCAACGCAGCGACGTCGGCGTCGTGGTTGCCGGGCAGATAGACCACCTGCTGTCCTCGCTGCGCCCGTTTGAGCACATGGCGCACGAGCTTGTTGTAGACCGGCTCCCACCGCATGCGGCGGCGCATCATCCAGAGATCGATGATGTCGCCGACGAGATACAGGCGCTCGCTCGGCGTCGCCTTGAGGAAGGCGAGCGCCGCGTCGGCCCGGCACCCGGTCAGACCGAGATGGAGGTCGGAGATGAAGATGCTGCGCACGGCGGGCATCGGCGGCTCCCGAGCGATCGGGGGTGTGCCGCCGAGGTCCCGGCCGGCGGCGCGCCCGAAGGCTGGAAGGCGGGCACCGGCCCGGCAAGGGCTTGCTCGGAGTCGTTAACTGATTGTTACTAGGGCCCGTAAGCTGCCGACCGAGCCGGTCAGCTTCATAGGCTAGCTAGGCCACGAACCCTGCATTTCTTGCTGCCGCGGGCAGCACGGCAGCTACCGCGACGCGGAGGAGGACGATGAAGCGTAAGCGGAAGGAGCGCGCGCGACATTGTCCAGGGCCGGCAGCGCCAGTCGCCTCACGTCACCCCCGTCGGGCGTGGCCGAGAGAAGGAGGGATTGCGCTAAGATGGTCAGGGGAGCGGGACGAACGTAGGTTGGCGGCCGAGAGCTGGGTAGGGCGATACTGCGACACAAAGGGGCGGTTTTGCGACATTATCCGCCCGGGCCACCGTCGGGTTAGGTATCGCTGCGATCGGGGCCGCAGCGCAGACGCCCCCCTGGTCTCTTGACGCGTCAAGCGCAAGTCTTCAACGAGGTTGGCGAGGCGGCCACGAGCCGCACACTGTCCCCACCATCTGCGAAGGAGCCGGATCTGGCAACGCTCGCCGCGATTGCGGGCCGGCACGGGCTGGGCCTCGTGCTCTCGAGCTCGCGCTAACTCGACTGCACGACCTCGCCCGAGCCGTTACGCCGGCGGTGCATCGCGCTAAGGCACGAGACTGTACGGGCCCGACCCAAAGTATGCGATGAGAAGCGCGGCACCTGCCAGCGCAAGGTTTTTCTGAAAGTGTGCTCGCTGATTCTGTGCGACCTGCGGGTCCGCCACTCCCCGAGAGCGGTGCATGAGAAGCGCCGTCGGGATGAGAAACAGGACCAGGAGCCACGCTCCCACCCGCGCATACACGCCTAACAGAACGCTGACGCCACCCAGCAGGATCATGAGGCCGGTGAGCGGCACCATGATCTCCGGAAATGGAACGCCCGCACGCCGGGCGTATCCCGGCATTGCGGCGCGGTGCCGGAAGTGGCCGATCCCGCTCTGGATGAACATCGCGCCGAACAGCAACCGGCCGACAGGGACAAGCAGTTCCATACAGCCCTCCGCTGGGAAGGAGCAACGAGGCTGGCGCAGGGGG
>Ga0070699_100006571_pt1 | contig 10119 bp, 5 predicted proteins | sample KBSK1503metaG_FD_65473 | JGI IMG/M metagenome (GOLD analysis project Ga0070699, IMG submission 65473) | Corn, switchgrass and miscanthus rhizosphere microbial communities from Kellogg Biological Station, Michigan, USA - KBS K1-50-3 metaG | ecosystem: Host-associated > Plants > Roots >... | reverse complement strand
CCCAGCACGCCGATCGGACGGCTCCGCCTGCTTGTTCAACGACGGATGCGCTCCTCTTCGTTGCGATCGCCGCGGCCTTTGACCAATCCGGTTCGCTCACTGGGGCTCTTGCTGGTGGTCGGTTGGCTCGGCTGCGCCGGCGACTACGTCGCCCGGACGCGCGGGGTACGCCAGGCATACGAATCGAGCGACTATCCGCGCGCCCTTTCCCTGATCGACGGCGAGGCCAAGGGGCCGGAGCTGGATCGCCTGCTGATCCTGATGGATCGCGGGATGATCCTCCACTCCGCCGGAAAGTACGAGGAGAGCGTGGCCACGCTGGCGGAAGCGGATCGCCTTTCCCAGCAGCTCGATATCGTCTCGGTGAGCGAAGAGGCGAAGGCGTTGCTCACGAACGAGCGGCAGCGCGCCTACCGGGGCGAGGATTTCGAGAAGCTGATGATCAGCGTGCTCCAGGCGCTCAACTATGCCGAGCTGGGGAGGGACGATGACGCGGTGGTGGAGGTGCGCCGGGTCAACGAGCGCCTCCGCAAGATGGTGATCGACGAGAAAAAGCCCTACGAGCAGTTGGCCATCGCCCGATACCTCGGCGGCGTTCTCTACGAGGACCAACAGGAATGGGATTCGGCGTTCATCGATTACCAGGCGGCGCAGAAGCTTCAGCCGCACCTGGGCGCGCTGGCCGAGCCCCTGGTTCGCCTGGCGAAGCTCACCGACCGGCAGGATGCGTACCGCGAGCTGAAGCAGCGATATCCGGAGATCGGAGAGATGCCGCTCGGCCGCGACGAGGGCCAGGCGGTGGTGATCGTCGAGGCGGGGCGATCGCCGAAAAAGCAATCGCAACAGCGGGAGTATCAACCCGGGAAGCTGGTCGACCTGCCCGTGTACCGGGACCGCTGGTTCCCCGCGTCGGCCTCGGTGCAGATAGGCGGCGACGTCCGGACCGCGGTGACGGTGACGTCGATCCAGGAAGTCGCCAAGGTGCACCTTTCGGATCGAACCGGGCGAATGTTGGCGAAGAGCCTCGCCGGGACCGCCGCCAAGGCGGGCGTCGCCGCCGGCGCGGGGGCGGCGACGAAGAGCGAGGCGGTGGGAGTAGTGACTTTTCTGCTCCTCTCCGCGTTCACCGCCGCCGATCTTCGCTCCTGGCTCTCGCTTCCGGCGGAGTTCCAGGTGGTGCGCTTTCGCCTCTCGCCGGGACATTATCGGGTGAAGATCCAGCTCCGGGGCGCGACCACCGAGCGGGAGATCGAGGTTCGCCCCCGCCGGGTAGCGCTGGCGGTGGCGCGGCTCTACTGACCCCGTTTCCGGCGAAAGACCGGAAAGCGTCGACTTGACGGCTTTCCCGGACAGCGGGCTTGGCGCATGGGCCGCTCTTCTGCTATGGCCTCCGCTCGGAATTTCGGGGGAGAAGTCGACAGTCGCAGTGCGCCCAGCCACCCAGCTCGTGCAGCCCTCCGCGGCAACCGTTCTCCTCATCGACGGCGATCCGCAAAACCGGGAATTTGCCGCGAAGACCCTCCAGCCTCGCTTCCGGTTGATCGCCGCCGTGGATGGCGATGATGGGCTGAGGTGCGCGGCGAACGATTCGCCCGATCTGATTCTCGCCGAAGCGCAGGCCGCTCTCTCCCAGGGCGAGTCCCTGGTCCAGCAACTTCGGACATCGGAGCGGACCGCCCGGGTTCCCCTCGTCCTGCTCACCGCGCGCGGCGAGCCGGGAGGCGCGGCCAGGGCGCTTCGCGCGGGAGGCGACGATTACCTCGAGCGGCCCTTTTCCGCCGAGGAGCTCATCGCGCGCGTCGATCTCCATCTGCGACTTCGCCAGGCGACGCTGCGCGCCCTCGAGACGGAGCGTCTGGCCACGCTCGGTCTGCTGTCCTGCGGTTTCGCGCACGAGGTGCGCGACCCGCTGAACGCGGTGATCAACGCGCTTCGCCCGGCCGCCGACCAGCTCCGCGCCGCGGACACCGGGTCGGCCCTCGAGCTGATCGCGATCGCGCAGAGCTCCGCGATGCGGATCGCCCGCTTGGGCGAGATGTTTCTTTCCCTGGGCCGTGGTTCCGCGGGGCCGGGGCACGTCGATATCGCGGACGCCCTGGACGCCGCGCTGAGCCTGCTGCACCCGCGAATTCCCCGCGAGGTCGCCGTCGAACGGCGCTATTCGTTCAAGGGTCCGGTGGTGGGAATGGCGGGTCCCCTCGGCCAGGTCTGGATCAACTTGATCGACAACGCGCTGCGCGCCGTCGGCAAGGCGGGCCGGGTTCGCCTCAGCGTCGAGCGCTCGGGAAACGAAGCGCTGATCACCGTGGCGGACAGCGGCAGCGGAATCACCCCCGAGCACATGGAGCGGTTGTTTCAGCCGTTTTTCACCACCCGGGCCGACGGGACCGGTCTGGGGCTCGCCCTGTGTCAGCGGATCGTGCTCGAGCACCGCGGTCGGATCGAGGTGAAGAGCGAGCCCGGCGCCGGGACGCAATTCATCGTCGCGCTCCCGCTCGGGAGCATCCCGAATTCGGCCGCCGTGGTGGCCTGAAAATCCGGTGGTCAGGTCCCTTTCGTCCCGATAAGGTGCGCCGCTCGTGGGCCGTTGGGACGCTTGGGGAATCCTTAGGAATGCCATGCGACGGGTAAAGCCGCCTCGGCGGAGCGGGGAAATCCGCTCGCTGACGGCGATCATGGCTCTGGCGTGCGCCTGCTCGCCGGACATCTCGACGCGGCGGGACCCCTCGCAGCGTCCCTCCCTGGGCGAGATGATCTACGGGGTTTTCTGCGACCGGCTCGGAGCGCAGAGCCTTCATGAGGACCTCTCCGGCTCCTCGTACCGCCTCATCTGCCAGCGCCAGGACGGCGCGTTCGCGGACAGGGTAGACAGCCAGCTTCTCCCCGCGGTTCAGGGCGGGGTGGATGGCAACGGACAGCCGGTCCCCGCCGAGAGGCAACTGGAGACCCGCACCCATGCCATCGCGCGCATCGAGGCGATGGCCCGCCGCCGCGCCGATCTGATCGCTGCCCTGGATGCGATGCTGCCGGACGTCCCGGCTCCGGCGAAGGACCTCGGCAATCCCGACCCCTCGAGGAGCTGCTCAGCGGTCGGGGAGGAGCGCTTCCGGGATCAGCTCTCGGATTTTCTCAACCGGCTGCAGGCGAACGATCTCTATCTCGATGGGACGCTGCCCAACTCGACCGAATCGATGGGACGGGTGTTCTCCTCCTGGGAGACGGACGGGGATCTGAAAGCGGCGATGGCGAGGCTCGAGGCTCGCAAGGGCTACCACCCGGCCGAGGTATCGCTGGGGGCGATCCAGCCGATGGTCGCCTATCCCGGGTTGCGCGATCTGAGCAATTCCGCGCTGCGCCTGATTTCACCCGATGCAAGCCCGTACGACCTCCAACCGCCGCGGGACTCGCGCGGCGCGAGACTTCCCGTTCCGGGCACCGCCTATCCGCAGTTGACCAAGCTCGTCGAGATCGCCCACCACGAGCTTCGCACCGCGACCGCGGATCCCCCCGTTCCTCCGCTGGTCGCCGACCGCGATCCCGCCCTCGAGCGAGACGTGCTCAATCGACCGCGCAGCACCGCCGAGGTGCTCCAGCAACTCCTCCTGGTGGAAGATCCGCTGCTCGGGGGCGGAGCGCCGCGGTACATCGTCCGCCGGGACCAGCGGGGGGTCGCGTCGGTGGCCCTGGTCGGCGGCGCGGTTCCTCCACCCTTCGTCGATCAGGATGGCGACAAGCTGGCGGACATCGACGAGCTCGGTCGATTCATCACCCGCGACGGCGCCCCGGCGCCCACGCCGTTTCCCTCGACCGCCGAGCAGACTCCCACCTCGCGGGACCAACTGGGGAGGGCGACTTCGGCCGGGGGACGGCTGGTCTACGACTACGTCGATACCAACCACACCTTCGTGGCGGCCCTGCTCGAGGACTTGAAGCCGCTGGTGAACCCCAACCCATCCGACCAGCACGAGACGTTGATGGACGCGATCGCCGGGCTTCAGCCGCTCCTCGGAGATCGCCGACCCGCCGAGGCGCGCTATCCAGCAGACGCTCGAGAGAGCGCGGCCGTCGTGGCCTACGATCGGTTCAATCCCGAGACATCGGCCGTGCTCGATCTGGCCTGGGCTGCGGGTCAGATGCTCGGCGACCCCACCATCGACGATACCCTGGCGTTGACCCGCAAGCTCTTTGCCGAGCACCCCGCCGACATGGCGCGGCTCGTCGGCGCCATGCTCAAGGCGAAGGAAATCGCGGATCGGCACGCCGAAGCGACGCTCAGCGCCCGCTCGACGTTCTGGGACGAGCTGATCCAGGTGGGGATCAACATCGCCCGCGCGCCGGCCGTCGCCGGGCGCCCGCCGCTCCTCGAGGATCTGCTGATCGCGCTCGCCGCCGACGACGCTCGGCCGTTCAAGGACGTGCTGGCGATGCAGATGTCGCACAAGGATCTGGTCAGCTACAACCGGTTGGACATCAATGGACCACCCTTAAGCTATCCGCCCGGGCCGAGCGCCGGGGTGGATGTCGACCATCCGAACGGCATCTTCTCCATGTGGTACACGCCGGTCGATCGGACCCAGCCCGACACCGGCACCAACCGGAGCTTCTTCCAGCGATATCTACAGTTGATTCACGACACCAACGACGTCACCGAGTGCAACGCGGAGGGCGGACGGCTCTTCCTGCACAACATCTGCGAGCCCACGTTTGGGTGCGTCGATCTGGAATACCCGTCTTATCCGGGTTCGACCGAGGGGACGGAGTGCCTGCTCTACCAGATCCACAACCTGGCGGCGTTCTACATCGACTCCATCGTCGGCAAGGCTGAAATCTACCTTCGCCCGGTCCTGGGGGTGAGGCAATTCCAGAGCCCTCAAATGTTTTCCGATTCCACCGGCCTCGAGGGTTTCTGGCCGACGCCGCACGGCGAAACCCTCCGGCCGAAGCCGGAATTCTTGAATCGTCTCGTCTTCTTCGACTTCAACGACAGCCCGCACCCAGGCGACCTCGACTATCGGACGAACTGCTTCATCTCGGCGCTGAACGGCCCTTTTCACGGGACCGAGCTGCCGATCGCCGACGCCGACCATCAGTGCGTCGAGCAGCCGCCCGATCTGTTTCCGAGCGCCAACTTCCGGGGAAGTGCCGGCACCACCCTATGCCGAGAGCGCGAGGTCCACGACCCATGCGCTACTTCGCTCGCTTGCCATTGCCCTGGCCCGGATCCGGGTTGCACGCCGGACAACACGATTCGCAAGCTCCGGCTCTGCGAAGACGGTCAGTGGCTGGCTCAACGGGACAACAACGTGCTCTTCGCGTTCGAGCAGCCTCTCCAGTTCCCCGACGGGACGCGCTCGAGCACCTTCCGCGCGCTGACACCGGTAGTCACCGTCTTCGCTACCCACTCAGAGGAAGAATTGTTCCTGTCGTTGATCGAGGTCCTCTACCGCCATTGGCAGGACGACCGGGGTACCCCCGACGAGTGCGATCCCTCGCGGCGCCGCGGCGATCTCCACTACTGCTCGCAAGATGGCCTGGTGCGCTCGGAGCCCATGCTCGCCGAGATTTTCGGCCAGACCGATCTGATGGATGCGCTGAACAATCTGAACAAGATCCTCATCAGCACCACCATCCAGCATTGCGACGCGATCGATCCGATCACCCGGCGCTGCACCTCGTCCACGACGATGGACGGGATAACCGTGGTGGCGAACGCCGTCCGGGCCTTGATCGATCCGGATCGCAACATCGGTCTGACCGACCGCCGCGGAGTCCGGTTCACCACCTGGAACGACGGCGAGCCCCGGGTGAAGCGAGTGACGCCGCTGTACCTTTTGACCAACGCGCTCCGCTCGGTGGACAACCTGCTCGACCCGGCTCCGGATCGGAAGGCGCAGTGGCAGCGCGCCCGCTCGCAGCTCGTCGATCAATTTCTGGGCGTGACCGGCAGTGGAAGCGGGGCCCGGTTTTCGCGCCCTGGCTTGCCGAGGGTCGCGATCACCGCGGTGGACTCGATCCGCGCGCAGCTGCTCGCCAAGTGTCCCGGAACTTTCGCTCCTCCGTACTCCGCCCGCTGCGGTTGGGCCCGAGACGAGATCTATTCGAACGTGAAGGACACGCTCTCCGGACCGCTCTTCGCGGCCACCCAGGACTTGACCGAAGCCCTTCGCCGGGATGGCTCGGCTCGAGTGGAAACGGAGAAGCTCCTCACCTATCTGGTCAGCCCGCCGTTCAACGATCCGCTGCGGGCGGCGTTGCTGGCCTCGCTGGCGGACGTCCTCCAGATCGCCGGGGACCAGGCGAACTTCATTCCCGTCCTCCATGCGCTCTCGCCCGCGGTGTCGCTGTCCGCGCTGGACTCGAGCGGCAATCGGCTGGTCGCGATGGTGGACGCTCAGCTCAGCTTGCTCACCCGGGCCTCGGGCAAGGCGTTCAATGCCGACAACGGCGAGGTCTGCGCGAACGAGGTGGATCCCAACCAGGTGATCACCGCCGTGCTCAAGCGGGCCAGCGTCCCGGTCTCGATCAACGGGAGCGTGCCGCAGACGCCGCTGGAGGTCTTCCTCGACGTGATCGCCGACGTGAACCGGGTCGCTCCGGAACAGACCGGGAAGCTACGACCCAATGACTACGCGAGCATCTTCCATGAGGTCGCCGACTTCATGCTCAGCCCCGAGCACGGCCTCGAGCAGTTCTACGAGGTCGTCAGACAGGGGACCCTGAGGTGATCAAGCGTACCCCCGCCGTCATTCTCCGCCGAGCCCTGATTCCATGTGTCGGGCTGCTCCTTCTCGGCGTCTCGTCTCCGGGACTGGCCGCGGGGTTGTTCTTCTCCGACCGGGGGGTTCGCCCGCTCGGGCGCGGGGGAGCGTTCATCGCCGGCGCCGATGATCTGGGATCCATCTGGTACAACCCGGCCGGCCTCGCCGATGCCGGAAACAGCATCCTCGCCGACTTCAGCTGGGTGCGGTTCACCGACGATTTTTCGCGCCGCACGCTGGTGACCGATTCGGCCGGCGCGATCAGCACCCTGCAGTTTCCGACGGTGTCCGGAAGCACGCCCTTCCTTCCCATTCCGACGCTCGGGATCTCGTACGCTCTTGGACACCGCCAAGAATGGACGATCGCCGGTGGGATCGACGCGCCCTATGCGACGCTGACCACCTATCCGCAGACGATTGCCGGCGGCGCTCCCGCCCCCACGCGTTATTCGCTCGTGTCCCTCGACGGCACGGCCCTTGCCATCCTCGGGGGTTACGCGGCGTACCGGCCGATCGAGCAGTTGCGCATCGGCATTGGGGTCCAGGCGTTGGTCGGCACTTTCAAATCCACCGTCGTGTTCAACGCGAATCCGACGGACCGGCTGATCGGCGCGCCCGAGGACCCTCAGTACGATGCGCTCAGCCAGGTCAAGGCGTTTCCGGTGTTTGCCCCGAGCGCCAATCTCGGCGTCACCTTCGTGCCCTACCGCTGGCTGCGGATCGGAGCGAGCGGGCAGCTTCCGTTTGTGATCAATGCCCCTGCCACGGTCACCGTCAGGCTCCCCAACGCGCCGGAGTTCGACAGCGCCCAGCAGACGGGCGACAAGGCGCACCTGAAACTGAAGCTTCCGGGCATCCTGCGCTTTGGCGTCGAGATCTCACCCCTCGAGACGTTGCACCTCGAAGCCAGCTTCGTTCGCGAGTTTTGGAGCGTTCACCGCTCGCTCGACATCGTGTCCGACACCATCCGGCTCAACGGAGTGACCGGCTTCCCGAGCCCCTACGCTGTGCCGTCGATCAGCATTCCCCGCCACTTCAAGGACTCGAGCTCCATTCGCCTCGGTGGCGAGTATTCCGGTTTCCAGGCCTTCTCGCGAACGATTCACCTGCGCGCCGGGGTGGGCTGGGACCAAAGCGCGATCCCGGACGCCTATCTCTCGCCGTTGACCGTCGATCTGAACAAATACACGGCCGCGATCGGAGGCGGGGTCGACATCGCCGCGCGCTGGCGGTTGGACGCCGTCTACGCCCACGTGTTCGGCAGGGACGTGAGCGTTTCGCCCTTCGAGGCTTCCGTGCCGCGGATCAACCCGGTGAAGGGCAACCCGGTCGCCACGGAAGCCATCAACGGCGGGCAATACAGCGCGCGGGCCGACATCCTGGGAGGAGGCCTGACCTACCGCTTCTAAAAAGCTCTACTGGCAGGCCGAGGTGTCCGCGGTCTCGTTGAAGACTACCTGCGCGGTGCCCGGGACTCCGAACAGCTGGTTGATAAAGGCTTCCTGTCCGTTGCAGTTCGCAAACACCTGGTCGTTGGTCACGTTCGCGACACCCTGCATGGGTGGGGGGTCCGCAAGAGGAGCGCTGATGCATCCCGTCATGCAATTTGGACCGACGTCGGCAAGCAAGGTTCCGGTGAGCTGCACCTGCACGCTCAAGGTCACGCTGTTGAGTCCGCTGGCGTCCTGTGCACCGGTTCCGAGCGGGTTGCAGGCGATGAACTGCGCGGTGAGGTTCGTCGTTGGAATCTGAATCGGATCGAATGTCGAGGCGGATCCATCGCCGAAGTCGAAGGTGAAACCGCCCGAACCGTCCGGCGTGCAGGCTGCCACCAGCGAGGCTGAGCCTACCGGGAAGTCTCCGGTCGAGGTGCTGATCCGCGAGCCAGAGCTGCTCACGGTCATCGTCATCGTGCCCTGAGCGTGGGCGGCTACGGCGGTCACCAGCATCAACGCACTCGTCACAAAGGCATGGAAATTCGTCTTCGATCGCATGTCGAGCTCCCTGAGTCTTCGGTGTGAGATCTGCCCTCCCAGACAGGGCTGCCGTCGTAGTCCAGGCTCGTTCCGATTGTCAAAGAGTTAGGGGCATCGGGTAAGTTCCGAACCAGATGACACATGTCCTGTGGGTTGCGCTGTTTAGCGGATTCATCGTGCTCGGCGCGGTCGCAGGAGCACTGATACCTTTGTTCGCGACGCAGCAGGAGAGACTGGTTACCTTTCTTTCCTTCGCCGCGGGCGTGATGTTTGGGGCCGCTTTTTTCCACATGCTCCCGGAAGCATTCCGCGGCGGAGGGTACATCACCTTCAGCCTCGTCCCGCTGGGGTTTCTGAGCTTGTTTCTCCTCGAGCGATATGTCCTCGTCCATGCCTGCGAAGAGCCTCCCGATTTCGCGCACCACGGCAGTCATGGTCCGGTGGGGCTTGCCGCATTCCTTGGATTGTCCGTCCACACCCTTTTCGATGGGGTTGCCTTGGGTTCGGCGGTAACGGAAGGGATAGGCGCGATGGCGTTTCTGGCCATCGCCGCGCACAAGGTTCCCTCCTCCTTTTCATTAGCGTCCATCTTCAAAAGCGAGGGCAAAAGCCCTTCGACGATCCTGCTCTACGCCACCGCCTTTGGGCTGATGGTCCCGGCGGGGGCGTTGATTTATCTCGGGCTCAATTCGGTGCTGCGGTTCGTCTCCTTCGCCCCGCAGGCGCTTGCCTTCTCCGCCGGGACGTTTCTCTACATCGCCGTCTCCGACCTGCTGCCCCGCGTCAACCGGCACGGGAAGGAGAACCGGTCGCGCACCCTGCTCGCGCTGATCCTCGGGCTGCTGGTGATGTTCGCGCTCACCTTCGTCACCGAGAAGGCGCACCCGGGTTGATTTCGATTCGTTTCGCCGATCGATCGACGGAATCCGCCGTCGGCCCGATTTGTTGTGGTCGGGGTTCGAAAACCTTACATTCCGCGCCCTTGACTGCGGAAGAGAGCACATGAACACGGACATCCGAGCCCTTACCGACCAGGTCCTCCGCGAGAGCAGCTTCGTCGAAATGCTCGCCGAGGAGGTAAGCACGGTGATCGTGGGGCAAAAATACGTGCTCGAGCGGGTGCTGATCGGTCTGCTCTGCAACGGCCACGTCCTGCTCGAAGGAGTGCCGGGACTGGCCAAGACGCTCACCGTCCGCACGCTGGCGGACAGCATCAGCGCCCAGTTCATGCGGATTCAATTCACCCCGGATCTGCTTCCCGCCGACCTGGTGGGGACGATGATCTACAACCAGAACACCGCCAGCTTCACCGTGCGCAAGGGCCCGATCTTCGCCAACGTGATCCTCGCCGACGAGATCAACCGCGCGCCGGCGAAGGTCCAGTC
>Ga0070699_100006570_pt1 | contig 10119 bp, 10 predicted proteins | sample KBSK1503metaG_FD_65473 | JGI IMG/M metagenome (GOLD analysis project Ga0070699, IMG submission 65473) | Corn, switchgrass and miscanthus rhizosphere microbial communities from Kellogg Biological Station, Michigan, USA - KBS K1-50-3 metaG | ecosystem: Host-associated > Plants > Roots >... | reverse complement strand
CCAGGCCAGTGGCGAGGTGGTCGAGCACGAAGTCGGCAACCTGACTGCCAAGTCGCTGGCCGGCCTCGTGGTCGAGCCTGGTGTGCTGGCCGGCGAAGATGCGGCTGAGCCCGGCTTCGTTCGCCGCGGCCTGGAAGCTGCCGAACGTCCGGGTAACGCCGCTCAGGGTGATGGCCAGGTGCTGGTGGTGGCCGTAGAAGGCGGCGAGCACGGTGGCCGCGGCCTGGCTGATGGTGCTGTGGGCACCCGGGTAGGACGGGTCAGCGGCGGTAACCGCGAGCGGGGTCCAGTTCGGGTCTCCCACAATGGCCGGATTGCCGATGTTGTCGCCCAGCTGGATCGCGGTGACCGGCCGCCAGACCAGATAGTGGTACTTGGCGTCGTACAGGCCGATCGTGGCGTCGGCCAGGGCGAGGTCGAGATTGGCGAACACAGTGGCCGTCTGCTCCAGGCTTGCGTGCCGGGTCACGGCGAGGTTCTGCGCGACCTGGTTCCAGGTGTTCCAGATGGGCGCCGAGGCCCAGAACTTCGCGGCCGCCGTCTGGTCGGCGGTGCGGGTGGTACTGACGTCCTGGCCCAGGCTCTTGACCTCGTTGAGCGCCTTGGCGTAGGCGGCGCTGGTGACAGGCGGGGGTGGGGCGGGGCGGAACTGCCGCCCGCTGCGGAGCACGAACGGGGTGACCGAGCCCCAGTTGGTGAAGACCGGCGCAGGGAACTTCGGCGGGGTGGGCCGGTAGTCACCCGGCTTGGTGCCGGCCACAAACGGCGCCGGCGTAGCCGCGGATCCGTCGGCGGCGCGCACCAGGAGCAGCCGCCTGGCCACGGCGGCGCCGACCCGGGTGCCGTCGTGCTTGCCCGGGCCGCCGGGGATCAGCGCGAGCTCGGCGGCCAGCATGGTGTCCAGCCCGGTCTTCATCGATGGGTAGAGAGCGGTGAGCACGTCGTGGGCGGCCTGGTCGGCGGCGGCGTCCGGCCGGGCGTCGGCCGGCGCGGGCACCGAGAACAGGTAGGACGGGTCGTGGTGGGTGATCGAGGTCACCGCGTCGTACTCGGCGGCCTGAAGGATCGCGAAGCTGCGGGTGGGGTGCACGGTCGCGGGCTGTGTCCCAGTGGTGCCCAGGATGGCGATTAGCTCCCGGTTCCAGTCGACAACCAGGTGCCCGGAGCCGGGCCTGAAGGCGACCGCGGATGCCCGGTGGGCCGCCGGGTGGGCGGCCGGGGCGGCCAGCGCCGGCGGGACCGCAACGGCGGCGGCGGCGACCGCCGCGGCGGCGGCGGTGACTACGGCGGCGACCGCCTTTCGTGTTCTGCGCATGCTGGGGAAGATCCTTTCGTCACGGCCCGCGTCCGGAATGGCGAGCGCGTCTACTAACACGTTTCGTAGTGGTGCAGCGTTCAAAGTGGCAGATGAACGGTCCTGTCGGGGCTGTGGGTCTGTGGTGGCGCTGGCCGCCTGGTGCGGCCGACGGTGGCGAGGACGCCCGCGGCTACCAGGACGCCGAGGGCGGCAGTCGCGGTATCGGGGATCGCGTAGAGGGCATGGAAGCCGGACGCGGCAGCTTGCGGCCCTGACGCCGTGCCGATGAGGAAGGCGGCCCAGCCCGACCAGCGGGTGCCTTGCTGGCATCCGCGCGCGGTCCAGAGGCTGACCGCGGCCGCGGCAAGGCCGACCGACACCAGCCCGGCAGCTGCCCCAGCCTGCGTGACGGTCCCCACGACGAGGCCGCACCGGGTCAGGTCCAGGACGGCCGCGGCGAGCAGCATGATGGCGGTGACGCGCCGGATAGGCAACCTGGTCGCTCTCGGACCCGCCGTGCCGTCGCCTTCGGCTGCTGGCGTGTCCGCGGACCGGTGGCGGATCATCGCGACTCGATCGCTTCGCGGTCTTCCAGCTGCCGGCGAAGTGCCTGCAGCGCGTAGTGGAGCCGCGATCGTGCCGTGCTGTCCGGTATCCCGAGCTGGCGGGCGACCTTCGCGAGCGTGTGCCCCTGGTAGAAGGTCTCAACCAGGACCGTGCGGTGCGCGGGTGACAGCCGGCCGAGGGCGTCGGTCACGAGCTGCTGGTCCAGGACCCGGTTCATTCCCGTGTCGTCGCAGCCGACCTCGGCGGGCCGCGACGACACGGTGACCGGCCGCGACCGGGCCGCCCGGTCGGCATCGATGAGCAGGTTACGGGCGACCCGGTACAGCCACGGCCGGACGGGCAGATCGCCGGAGCTCAGCTGCGGCAGGTGCCGCCAGGCCCGGATGAACGTTTCCTGGACGATGTCCTCGGCGCTGGCCTGATCGGGACAGAACCGCTCGACGTACCTGCGCAGGGCCCGGGCATGATGTTCGTACAGCTGGCGGACCGCGGCGTCGGCGTCGTCGGCAGGCTCGCCGCGGGCCGTGTCTGAAATAGCGAGCATGATTACTATCACGGATAGTAGGATCAAAACGTTCAGCCGTAAGCCCTGGCCCCGGCCCGGGATACCTGTCTGCGTGAACAGGCCACGTGTCCTATCCGTTTTAGTAAGTAGCGGTGAGCGCACTGCCGGGCGACGGCACGTCAGGGGAGTCGAAGATGCGTCAGCTAGGTGAGCTGGAAGCGGTGATCATGGACCGGCTGTGGGAGTGGGGCAGGCCGGCGCTGGTCCGGGAGGTGCTCGATGACCTGCGCAAAGACCGGCCGCTTGCGTACACGACGGTGATGACCGTGATGGAGAACCTGCATCGCAAGGGGTGGCTGCGCCGTGACCGGGACGGCCGGGCCTGGCGTTATGAGCCGGCCGGCTCCCGTTCCGGGTACACCGCGGCGCTGATGAGCGACGCGCTGGCCACCAGCGCGGACCGGCGCACCGCGCTGGCCCATTTCGTGCTGCAGATGAGCCCGCACGATGCCGGGCTGCTGCAGCAGGCACTCGACCAGGCGCACCCCCGGCCGGAGGAAGGCGGCCCGCAGTGACCGTCGCGGCCGTGCTCCTCACGTACGCGGCCTGCGCCGGCACGGCGGGCGCCCGGATGCTCGGCCGGGCCCGGTGGGCCGCCCGGGCGCCACTGCTGGCGATCATCACCTACCTGGCCGCCGCGTGGTCGGTCGTTGCCGCGCTAGGGCTGGCCGGCCTGACCCTGGCGGTGCATGCGACCGCCCTGGGGGGCGGGCTGAGTCAGCTGATCGGCGCCTGCCTACTACGGCTCCGGGACGCCTACGCCACGCCGGGCGGCGCCACCGCGGCCGGGCTCGGCCTCACCCTCGCCGCAGCGGTGATGGCCCGCACCGCGCTCACCGCGGTTACCCACCTGCGCGCCGTCCGCCAGCACGCGGTGCGGCACGCGCAAACCGCCCGTCTCGTCGGGCATGCAGAGCCGGCTCTGGGGGCCGTTCTGGTCGACCATGAGCAGCCAGCCGCCTACTGCGTCGCGGGGCCGCACCCGACGGTGATCCTGACCACCGCCGCGCTGCAGACGCTGGATCCCGATCAGCTCGACGCCGTCCTGGCGCACGAGCGAGCGCACCTGGCCAGTCACCACCACCGGCTGCTGGCCATCGCGAAAATCGGACGCCAGGTACTGCCCTTCCTTCCGCTGATGCGGGATGCGGACACGCAGATCACGCGGCTGGTCGAGATGCACGCCGACGATGCGGCGACCGCGAACCGCGACGCCGGGCCGCTGGCCACCGCCCTGGTGGTTCTCGCTGCCGCCGGTCCGGCGCCGGGGCTCGCCGCCGCCGCCACCGACGCGGTACAGCGGATCCAGCGGCTACTCAGGCCGGCTGAACCACTCAGCCGGGTCCGCCGCCAGCTGCTGCGGGCAGGCGCCGCCGCGCTCGCGCTGACCCCGGTGCTGCTCGCGCTGACCCCGGCCATCGTGGCCCTGGCACTGGGACGGGTCCCAGCCGCCTAGCGGATCCGCTGCGACCGAAGGATGACATGACAAACACCCCCGGCGGCCGCCGCTGGCGGCCGCGTGCACGCAAGATCCTCGGACCGGCCCGTCCCCCGGAACCAGCCAGCGAGGACGGCCTGACCGTGGCCAGCTCCATGCAACTGGCGATCGGCCTTCTCACCGCGAGCCTAGATTCGCCGGAATTGGAGGAGTGGGCCGCGTGGGCCCTGATACCGGAGGATCGAGCGGCCCTGGCTAGCGCCATCGCAGGCTTGCACCTGGTCAACCTGCTTCTGCTCCAGCAGCTGCACGAAGCAACCGGACAGCCGCCAGCGGCTACGCTGCAGAAACTCGCGATCTCGGCGGCAGCAGGGCCAGAGACGCCCTTCGCCCGGTAGCCAGCGCGCCGCCCCGGCGTGGCGAGAGCAGCGCCGCCCGGACGCGCCCGCATAATCGCGGCCTTGGGGCTCGCCGAGTCAGGCCGTCATGGCCCGCCCGTGCAGCCGATTGTCCAGCGGAATGCAAACCAGGTGAAAAGGCTGCCCCGAGGATGAACATTTCGTTTCTACTATACGTGTTAGTAGACGACCGACCAGGATCAGGAGCCAGCCATGCCACACCCCCAAAGCGTCGCACCATCCCACGGCCAGCCTCCCGACGAGGGAGCCGGGATGACCGAGGGACACCTGCTGCCAGCCCGGGCGGTGGCACAGCGGGAGCGGCCGGTCCTTCCGGCCGGGGGACTGCGGCGTACCGGCCGGCTGGCTGCGTTGCCGCTGCGGCACGCCGCGCGCACCGCCGCCGTCGCTACCCGGCTGTCCCGGGTGGCCGCCGACCAGGTGGCGGCCCGCACCGCCGAGCAGCTGTTCGGCACCCTGGGCGAGCTCAAGGGCGGAGCAGCCAAGCTGGGCCAGGCGATGTCGGTGTTCGAGGCGGCGATGCCGGAGGAGGTCGCCGCGCCGTACCGGTCGGCGCTGCGGAGGCTGACCGACGCGGCGCCGCCGATGCCGGCCGAGGCAGCGTACCGGGTCATCGCGGCCGATCTTGGCGCCGCCTTCGGGCCGGGCTGGCGGGAGCGGCTGGTGGCATTCGGCGGCACGCCGGCGGCGGCGGCTTCGATCGGCCAGGTGCACCGCGGCCGGTGGCGCGATGATGACGGCCGGATCGTGGAGGTGGCGGTCAAGGTGCAGTACCCCGGCGTGGGGCGGGCGCTGCGCTCGGACCTGCGGCAGGCCCGGCTGCTGGCGCGGGTGATGGCCCGGCTCACCCGGCTGAACGTGACCGGGCTGGCCGACGAGCTCGCGCTGCGGATCGTCGAGGAGCTGGACTATGTCCGGGAGGGCCGGGTCCAGAGCGAGGTTGCGGCCGCGTTCGCCGATCGTGTCCCGGAGGTCATCGCCCAGGCCAGGGCCGCGGGGGTGCGTGAGCCACAGGGCCGGGTGAGGGTCAAGGTCCCGGCCGTGTATGCGGCGACACCCCGGGTGCTCATCACCGGATGGCTGGATGGGGTGAGCCTGTCCGCGCTGCTCGACCGGCGGATGGACGTGCTTCCTGAGGGCTGGCGCGAGCTCAGCCCGGGCGACGCGGCTGACCTGGCCGCGCGGCTGCTCGGGCACGCCATCTACGCGCCGGCCGCGGGCACCGGCTGGATGCACGCCGACCTGCACCCGGGCAACTTCCTGCTCCTGCCCGGCGGCCGGCTGGGCATGCTGGACTTCGGGGCGGTCGCCGCTGTGCCCGGCGGAATCCCGGTGCCGTTCGGGCAGCTCGCCGCGGCGGTGCTCGCCGGGGACGGCCCGGCGGCGGTGCACCTGGCCCGCCAGGTCGGCGCGCTGCCCCCAGGACTTGAACTGGACGAGCGTCTGGTTGTCGAGCTGCTGCATCCCATGGTCGCCACTGCGGCCGCCGACGATTTCACCTACTCACGGCCCTGGCTGCGCGGGCTTATGGCGCATTTCACCGAGCCGCGTTTCGCCCCCGCGCTGCGGAACCTGACGCCGCCGCGGGAGTACGCGCTGGTCTGGCGGGCGACGCTGTCGGCCGCCGGGCTGTACGCGCAGCTCGGCGCGACGGTGCCCACCCGCGGGTTCCACCTGGCCTATTCCCCCGGGTTCCGCGACGCCACCCTCGGCGGCCAACGGCTGTCTCCCGGAGCTGACCGCGCCGGGAGATGAGTGGGAACCGGTGTCTAAGGCCAGCAGGAACAAGCAGGCCACCCGGGAAAGGATCGCCCGGCTGCGGGCCGAGCAAGCCCGCCGCCGGCGCCGCCGGATCCGGGTCGCCGGCAGCGCCGCGGCCGCCGTGGTGATCGCCGTCGGAGCGGGAATCACCCTGGCCGTCACCGGCAGCTCCGGCGCCGCGGGCGGGGCGCCGCCCGGATTCAGTCTCGCCCCGCTGAGCACGCTCGGCGCCCTCCAGCCCGCACCCGCCCCGGGACCAACCGGGTCCGAAGGCGTCCCGGTCCCCGCCGCCGCGCCGCTGGCCGACACCGCCGCGGCGGCGGCCGGGCAGCCCGTCGACCAGATCAGCTGCCAGGCGAGCGAGCAGACCCTGTTCCACATCCACGTCCACCTGGCCATCTTCGTCAACGGCAAGGCACAGCAGGTACCTGCGGGGATCGGCGTCCCGGGCGCGCAGGCCCAGCAAACCCCGAACGGCCCGTTCATCGCCGCCGGCACCTGTTTTTACTGGCTGCACACCCATGCCGCCGACGGCATCATCCACATCGAGTCCCCGGTCCAGCGGACCTATACCCTCGGAGACTTCTTCGATGAGTGGGGGCAGCCGCTCGGACCGACCCGGGCCGGCCCGGCCGCCGGGAGGGTGGTGGCCCTGTACAACGGCCACGTCTACCAGGGCAACCCGCGCGATATTCCCCTGACCGCGCACGCGCAGATCCAGCTGGACGTCGGCACCCCGCTCATCGCCCCGCAGCCAGTGACCTTCCCTGCCGGGCTATGACTTCTTCGCGCCATGCCCCATGCCAGGCTGATCAGGCTCGGCGAACGCTCGCGCCAAGGCGGAACACCCGAACATCATCTCGGCTAGCGACGGCGCTGGCGGGGTGGCGGCCGCGTCTGGCGGCCGAGAGGTAAGTAACCGCGCTGGTGGCGGAGCTAACTACTAGACCGGGCCGAACGGCCCTGCGATGACACTTCCGCTGAAAGGACACCGTTTCCAATGACCGTGACGGTCGGCATACTCGCGCTGCTGGAGGCCAGCCCCGGTAGGGGTGGCGTGCTGGCGGAATTCTAGCCCGCCCCACGGCGCCCGGAGAGTCGACATCAACTGCGCGGTCATCACGTACACCGGCGTATCAACCTGTGTGACCTGCCGTCAACCTCGCGCCCCCGGCCCGACCTGCCAACCCAGATGACCAACGAAAGGAAAGCCACCATGGCCGTGCTGCACCCCCATCCCCCCTTCGGCGATCTGACGTATTACCCGACCTCCCGCCGGATCCGCGGTACGCGCGGCAAGGACACGATCGTCGACAGCCGGCGCGCGGTGCTCGTCTGGGAGCCGGGCAAGAAGGTGCCGATCTACGCGTTCCCCCGCGAGGACGTGGCGCTCGTCTCCGGGCCCGCCGCTCCTTCTGCGTCCCAGGCGCGCGGCTTTGCTGATCCCGACCTTGACGGGTACACCACGATCCCCTGGGATTCCCTGGATCACTGGTTCGAGGAGGACGAGGAGGTGTTCGTTCATCCGCGCGACCCGTTCGTCCGCGTTGACGCCCTCCAAAGCTCGCGGCACGTGCGGGTCGAGCGCGACGGCCACCTGCTCGCCGAGTCGGACTCTCCAATCCTGGTTTTCGAAACCGGCCTGCCGACCCGCTACTACCTGCCCGAGCGCGACGTCGACCCGTCGCTGCTGGCAGACAGCGCCCTGCAGACGGGATGCCCCTACAAGGGATTCGCGTCTTACCGGGACGTGCTGCTCGGCGGGCGCCGGCATCGCGGCCTGTTCTGGTCCTACCAGACGCCGTTCCGGGAGGTCACCGCCGTCAAGGGATACCTTGCGCCCTACAACGAGCGGGTAGACCTGATCGTCGACGGTCACCCCCAGAAGCGGCCCGCCGGGCCGCTCGGCCCGCCAGCAGAACCCAGCACGTCCGCGGCCTGACGCGCCGCTGCGGGCCCCGGCGATCGCGGGGCCCGCGGCTGCGTCATGTCCGGCACCGCAGCGGCCTTGCCATCGGGTCTGCGGCGCTGTCTTGCCGGTTACCTGGGCGGGAACTGGGAGAGGCGCGTTCGGGGCCAGGTTGGCGGTCGGCGCCTGGGCGGTGTACCCGATGACCGCGCAGTTGATGTCGACGCCGTCAGCGCCGTACGGGGCGGGCTGACCGGTGGCCGGGTCGACACCGGTCAGCAGGTCGGGCCGGGTGGCGGCCAGGTTGAGCACGACGTTCTCGTCGATCTGCCGCTTGTTCAGCCCTGCGGCGACCGCCTTGGGGGTCCACAGGCCCAGCTGCGCGTCCCACAGCGGGCCATAGGCGTCGGCGTGCCGGGGATCGGTCAGGGTCGGGAAGTCACCGAACACCTGGAGGAAGTCGCCGCCAAAGCGCAGGGCGTTGATCAGGGCGGTATTGCCAGCCGAGGCGTCCTCTGCGGCGAACCCGCCATCGCCATCACGGGCAACGTCATGGTTTTACGCACCGGCATACCTCCGGTCGGGATGCCCGGTCAGCCCGGACACCACACTTACTTGGTCCCACGCTGGATTAGGGCTGCAGCTCGTACAGCAGCACGGAGACCACGTGCAAGCCGGCCATGAAGTCAGCCAGGCCGTCCGCGTCGATCGGAGGGAGCTCGTCCGCCGCCCACGCTTCCAGCTCGGGTGAGTCCAGGCCCGCAGTGAGCAGCGCGATCGCCAGCTGCATGGCATCGGCCATCGTCTGGCCGCCATCGGCGCCGCCGTTGGGGCGCTGGACCCACTCACGGCTCCTGCGGCGGGGTGGCCGAAAGCGGTAGCGTCCGGCCGGCGTCCGTCGTATGGTCCTGCCGCCCGGCGGGCGCGCTGGGTCTGCTAGGCGGCCGGGATCCGGCCCAGCGCGAGCGCCACCAGCGCCGGGGTCAGGGCGAGCAGGACCGGGGTCAGGGCGAGCGCCGCGGCGGTGGCGCGAAGCAGCTGACGGCGTGCGCGGCCCAGCGGCTCGGCGGGGCCCAGCAGCCGGTGAATCCGCTGCACCGAGTCGGTGGCACCTGCCGCCAGGGCCGGCGCGGGACTGGCGGCCGTGGCCAGCACCACCAGGGCGGTGGCGAGCAGCCGCGGATCGCGGGCTCGGGTGGCCGCGTCGTCGGCGTGCAGCTCAACCAGCCGCGCCACCTGCTGTTCGGCGTCCCGCATCAGCGACAGGAACGGGAGCACCTGACGGCCGATCCTCGCCACGGCCAGCAGCCGGTGGTGACGGCCGGCCAGGTGCGCCCGCTCGTGCGCCAGGACCGCCTCCAGCTGGCCGGGCTCGAGCGCCTGCACCGCGCCGGTGGTCACGATCACCGTGGGCTGCCGGCCGGCGACGCAGTAAGCGGCCGGCTGGTCATGCTCCACCAGCACAGCCCCCAGGGCCGGGGTGGGACGGCCGACCAGCCGCGCGGTCTGCGCGTGCTGCAGGGCCTGCCGCCCGGTGACGCGGAGATACGTAGTCGCGGTGAGTGCGGTGCGGGCCAAGACGGCGCCCGCCAGGGTCAGGCCCAGCCCGGCGACGGTGGCGCCGCCCGGGGTGCCGTAGGTGGCGCGGAGCCGGTGCACGCAGGCTCCGACCAGGTGGCTCAGCCCCCCGCCGAGGGCGGTCGCATGAACGGCCAGCGTCAGGCCGGCCAGCCCGAGCGCGGCGATGACCGACCACCCGGCGGCCAGGTAGACCACGATGGCCAGCAGCGGCGCCCGGGCCGTCCACCGGGCGCAGCCGAGCATCCTGGGCCCCAGCATGCCCAGGCAGGCAGCGTAGGCCACCAGCACCCCGGCGACCAGCACCGCGGCGACGGTCACCGGGACTCGCCGGCCTTGGGCTCGCCGGGTGCCTGGTCGAGCGCCTCGCGCAGCAGCGCCGCGTCATGGGGGCTCATCTGGAGCGCGAAATGCGCCAGCGCCGTGCGCCGGTCCGGGCTGGTGGCCAGCGCGTCGCTCATCAGCGCCGCGGTATAGCCGGACCGGGACCCGGTGGGCTCATAACGCCAGGCCCGGCCGTCCCGCTCCCGCCGCAGCCACCCCTTGCGGTACAGGTTCTCCATCACCGTCATCACGGTGGTATAC
>Ga0070699_100006569_pt1 | contig 10119 bp, 6 predicted proteins | sample KBSK1503metaG_FD_65473 | JGI IMG/M metagenome (GOLD analysis project Ga0070699, IMG submission 65473) | Corn, switchgrass and miscanthus rhizosphere microbial communities from Kellogg Biological Station, Michigan, USA - KBS K1-50-3 metaG | ecosystem: Host-associated > Plants > Roots >... | reverse complement strand
GCGGCGTCAGCGATCCGCCGCCAGCACCCGCTGCAAATAGATCGGTCGGCAACGGCAGATCGTGTCCTGACTTCTGACTTCTGACTTCTGGACTTCTGACTACTGACCCACGACGTCGGCCCCCTCGGGGGGCGTGAACTGAAATGTGGCTGCCGCAACCTTCGGATTGCGGCGCAGGTCGCTGAACGTCAGGTCCGTCGTCTGGCCGAACGCGTCCGTCAATTGCATCTTTCGCGGCAGGTCGTCGGCGAACCCGAGGCGAATGCGCTTGAATTGCGAGTCGGCGGCCTTCGGCGTCGCATCCACGTACTCGAGGCCGTCGCCCTCCCCCCCGGCGACCAGCGTGAAGTTCTTTTCGAGCGCATTGTCGCCGGCGAGGAGCGCCGCCGGCGTCGCGCCCAGTGCTGCGTCGAGCTTGCGCACGATTACCTGATTGAGGTCGTGGTCATAGACCCACACCTTGTCACCGTCGCTGACGATCAGTTGATCGAATGGCTTGTCGTAGGTCCATCGGAATTTACCCGGGCGCGCGAACGCGAAGGTCCCCGAGGTCGTCTGGGTCGTGCGCCCTTCGCGATTGACGACCACCTGACGAAACGACCCCTGCGCCGTTTTCGTCCCTTCGAGAAACGCGTGGAGCTCATCGAGTCCCGACGCGCCGGCCGCGGATGCGATGCATCCAACGGCGCACGCGAGCCACGTCGCGATCATCCGACGCTGAATCGGCCTCACGCTTCCTTGCCTACGGGAACGAGCACTTCGCGGTTGCCGTTCGTCTGCATCGACGACACCATGCCCGCGCGCTCCATCTGCTCGATGAGACGCGCCGCGCGGTTGTACCCGATGCGCAGGTGCCGCTGCACGAGCGAGATCGACGGCCGGCGCGTCTTCAGAACGACGGCAACCGCCTGGTCGTACATCGGATCGGCCTCGATGTCGCCGCCCTCGGCGCTCGTCGCATCATCGCCGTCCGCCAACGCGGCTCCTCCTTCAAGGATGCCTTCGATGTACTGCGGCTCGCCCTGCGCTTTCAGATGCTCGACGACACGGTGCACTTCGGCGTCCGAAACGAATGCGCCGTGCACGCGAAACGGATGCCCGGTGCCCGGCGGCAGATACAGCATGTCGCCCTGCCCGAGCAGCGCTTCGGCCCCCATCTGATCGAGGATCGTGCGCGAATCGATCTTGCTTGCGACCTGGAACGCGATGCGCGACGGAATGTTCGCCTTGATGAGGCCGGTGATCACGTCGACCGACGGCCGCTGCGTCGCGAGAATGAGGTGAATGCCCGCAGCGCGCGCTTTCTGGGCGATACGTGCGATCAGCTCCTCGATCTTCTTGCCGGTGACCATCATGAGGTCGGCGAGCTCGTCGACGACGACGACGATCAGCGGCATCTCCTCGAGCGGCTCCGGTGCATCGGGCGTGAGCGAGAACGGATGCACGAGCGGTTGTCCGGCCTTCTTCGCTTCCGCGATCCGCTGGTTGTAGCCGGCGAGGTTGCGCACGCCAAGCGTCGACATCAACCGGTAGCGGCGATCCATTTCACCGACGCACCAGCTGAGGGCGTTCGGCGCGAGCTTCATGTCGGTGACGACGGGGGCGAGCAGATGCGGAATGCCGTCGTACACCGACAGTTCGAGCATCTTCGGATCGATCAGGATGAGGCGCACCTGGCGCGGCTCGGCCTTGTAGAGCAGCGACAGGATCATCGCGTTCACGGCGACCGACTTGCCCGAGCCGGTGGTGCCGGCAACGAGCAGATGCGGCATGCGCGCGAGATCGGCGATCGCGGGCTTGCCGGCGATGTCCTTGCCAAGCGCCAGCGTGAGCGAGCCCGGCGCGTCGTTGTACGTCGTCGATGCGAGCAACTCGACGAGCTTCACGACCTGTCGCCGCGGATTGGGCAGCTCGAGCGCCATGCACGACTTGCCGGGTATCGTCTCGACGACGCGAATCGACACCACCGAGAGCGCGCGCGCCAGGTCCTTCACGAGGTTGACGATCTGCGCGCCCTTCACGCCGACGGCCGGCTCGATCTCGTAGCGCGTGATCACGGGACCGGGATACGCTGCCAGTACTTTGACCGCGACGCCGAAATCGGCGAGCTTGCGCTCGATCAGCCGCGACGTGAATTCGAGCACGTCGGCGCTGACCGTTTCGGCCGCGGGTGGCGCTTCCTCGAGCAGCGACAACGGCGGCAGCGGCGAGTCGGGCATGTCGGTGAAAAGCGGGCGCTGCTTCTCGCGCGTCGCGCGCTCGGAGCGCGGCACCGCCGGCGCGGCAGGCACGACGACCACCGGCTCGTGCATCGCGGAGTCTTCGCGCAAATGCTCGACGACCTGCTCGCGCTCGGCCGCATTGAGGCCGCCGATGCGCCGATCCTCCGCGGCTTCGCGCCGCGCGCGTGCGCGCGCGAACAGCGCTTCGACGCCGGCACCGATCCGTTCCATCACGCGCAGCCACGACACGCCGAAAAGCAGCGACGTGCCGACGGCGAGAAACGCGAGCAGCAGCAGCGTCGCACCGTTGAAGCCGACGCCGCGTGCGAGCGCTTGTCCGATCGCATCGCCCAATGCTCCGCCGGGTGCGAGCGGCAGCGCCACCGGCAGCCGCCACAGCCTGATCGCTTCGAGCGCGGCGCTCGACAATAGCGCCAGTGTGAATCCGATGGCGCCGACGGCGAACGGGTGATCGCTGGCGTGATCCGGCTGCACGACGCGCCGATAACCGAGCACGACGAGGACGACGCCGCCCACGACCCACCACCATGCGGAGATGCCGAACAGGTAGAGGAGTAGATCGGAAAGCCATGCGCCGACGACGCCGCCACGATTCGCGATCGGCGCGCCGGTGCCCGTGAACGACCAGCCGGGATCCGCCTTCGTGTACGTGACGAGGGTGAGCGCAAGATAGAGAAACGCGGCGACGACGAGCAGCCACCACGATTCGCGCAGCAGGCGCGCCATGCGCGGCGATAGCTCGCGCCCGGGCGCTGCCGCACGCCGGCGAGAATTGCCGTTTTTCTTGAAAAACATGCGATTGGCGCTAAAACCTCATGCAGCGCATTATACGGATGCCGGGCCGCGCTGCAAGTGCGGGATGGGGTAAACCATGCGCCTTGCGGCGTCGGGCCGCGTCCCCATCTGCATTAGACTCTGAGGCTTTGCGTCGACGAGAATGCCATGCCCGCCAAGCACGCCCGCTTGTTGATCCTCGGTTCCGGTCCGGCCGGCTACACGGCGGCAGTATACGCCGCGCGGGCGAACCTTCGGCCGCTGCTGATCACCGGTCTCGCGCAGGGCGGCCAGCTCATGACGACCACCGACGTCGACAACTGGCCCGCGGACAACGACGGCGTGATGGGTCCCGAATTGATGTCGCGCTTCGAGAAGCACGCGGCGCGTTTCGATACCGAGATCGTTTTCGACCACGTCAACCGCGTCGACCTGTCGCAGCGCCCGTTCAGGCTCGCGGCCGACAACGGCGATTACACCTGCGACGCGCTGATCATCGCGACAGGCGCGTCCGCGCGCTACCTGGGCCTCGCGTCCGAAGCGATGCACATGGGGCGCGGCGTTTCCGCCTGCGCAACCTGCGACGGATTCTTCTACAAGGGCGAGGACGTCATCGTGGTCGGCGGCGGTAACACGGCCGTCGAGGAGGCCCTCTACCTGTCGAACATTGCGCGTAGCGTCACGCTGATCCACCGGCGCGACCGCCTGCGCGCCGAAGCGATCCTCGTCGACCGCCTGCACGCGAAAGCAGCACCGGCCGGCAACGTCCGCATCCTGTGGAATCACGTGCTGGACGAAGTGCTGGGCGACGCCAGGGGCGTCACCGGCGTGCGCGTGAGCGACGTTCGAAGCGGCGCGACACAGGACATCGCGGTCCATGGCGTGTTCATCGCGATCGGACACACGCCGAACACGCAGATCTTCGAAGGTCAGCTCGAGATGACGAACGGCTACATCCGCGTGCAGGGCGGCGCGGAAGGGAACGCGACGGCGACGAGTGTCCCGGGCGTGTTTGCCGCCGGCGACGTCGCCGACCACGTCTATCGGCAGGCAGTGACGTCGGCAGGAACCGGCTGCATGGCGGCGCTCGATGCCGAAGTTTTTCTCGAAACCGCGGGCGCCCCCGCCGAGGTTTCAACCGCCTGACGATCGATTGCATCGTGCCGAAACTGAGCGACCTCAAGGCACTCGTCGATGCGGCGCGCACCGCGCATTCGGCGTCGGTACCGGCCGCGCCGCCAGCGCCCGCGCGTGCCGCCCCGGCGTCCCGCGTTCCAATGCGCGGTACGGCGCACATCGTCGCGAAAGGCGCGGCCGAGATGAGGCCCGCCGACGCCGACATCGACCTGCATCAGGCGTTCGCCGACGTGAAACGGCTGCCGCCGCGCAATCGCGCGCTCCCCTCGCGCGCACGGCCGACGCCGTTGCCGCACTCGCGCATGGAAGACGAGCGCGACGCGCTCGAGATGTCGAAGTATGGCGCCGAGCCGGCACCGCATGCGTGGGAAATCGGCCAGGAGATCGAGGGCGAGCAGACGTTCCTTCGGCGCGGCCTCGGCACCGACGTCCTCGTCAAGCTTCGCCGGAATCACTGGGTCGTCCAGGCGGTGATCGACCTGCATGGCATGACGACAGCCGAGGCGCACGACGCGCTCGCCGACTTCCTGGTCGAAGCGCGCGCGCAAGGCCTGCGCTGCGTGCGCGTGATCCACGGCAAGGGACTCACGTCGCCGAACCGGGAGCCGGTGCTCAAGGGCAAGGTGCGCCGGTGGCTATCGCAATGGGACGACGTGCTCGCGTATTGCGAAGCCCCGCGCCACGCCGGCGGCAGCGGCGCGGTCATCGCGCTGCTGCGCGGACGCTGAGTCACACGACGCCGAGCACCCGATGCGACAGCGCCGGCAGTTTCGAGCGCACCGCCGCGATTCGCGCCGGATCGACATCGCCGACGACCACCCCGGCGCCGTCTGCCTGCGACGCGACGATCTCGCCCCATGGATCGATCAGCATCGAATGTCCCCATGTCCTGCGGCCGCCCGGATGCTCGCCCGCTTGCGCGGCCGCGAGCACGTAGCACTGGTTCTCGATGGCTCGCGCACGCAGCAGCGTTTCCCAGTGCGCCGCGCCGGTGCGCGCCGTGAACGCAGCCGGCACGACGAGCAACGCGACGTCGCGAAGCGCGCGATAGAGCTCGGGAAAGCGCACGTCGTAGCAGATCGAAAGTCCGACGCGCCCGCACGGTGCGGCGAAGCTCGCCGGTTCGCTGCCCGCGACAATCGTCGTCGCCTCGTCGTAATCCTCGTCACCGTGCGTGAAGCGAAACAGATGAACCTTGTCATAGCGCGCGCGCCGCGCCCCGTCCGGTCCGTACACGAGCAGCGATTGCTTCGCGCGGTTCGGATCGCCGGACGCGAGCGGTACGCTGCCGCCGATGACGTACATGCCGCGCTCGCGCGCCAGGCGCGCGAGAAACGCCTGCTGGGGCCCATCGCCATCGGGCTCCTGCGCGGCGAGCTTGTCCCTCGCGTGAGCGGCCATCAATCCGAAGTTTTCCGGCAGCAGTGCGAGCGATGCGCCCGCGGCCGCTGCCTGCCCGATCAGCGCGGCGGCGACGCGCAGGTTTTCGGCGACATCGGCGCCGGACGTCATCTGGATGGCCGCTACGCGAAACGTCGTTGAAGTCGTCATGCTCATCGCATCTCCATACCCGTCACCTGACCACCGCCGACGATTCTGCCGCCGCCGCAGCGCGTGCGCCAATGCGCGACACCACAGGATCATCCCAACTGCCGGACACCGCGTAGCGATAGCTGAAAAGCTGATCGAACGGGTTGTTGAGCATTTTCTGCGCAAGCAGCGTACCCGCGCCGACCGCGGCCCCGATCAGCGGATTGGCAATGAACAGCACGGCGGCGCCCGCCGATACACCGGTCGACAGCGACGGTTGCACGCGAACGTTCAGCGCTTGCGTCTCGTGCGCGAGATCGACATCGCCGGCGATGTTCACTGCTGCCGCAGGACCGGTCAGCCGAAGGTCATCGGTATGCATCACGCCCTTGTCCATCCGCACGTCGCCCGCCACGCTGTCGAACGCAAAACCCGCGCTGAAGACGTCGCGAAAATCGAGCGAGATGCGACGCGGCAACGCCTGCAGCGACAGCACGCCGAGCAAGCGTCCGACGCCAGGATCGAGCTTCGTGAATTGACCCGCACCCGAGCGAAGCGTGAAATTGCCGGCGAGCGATGGATAGTCGAATTCACCGGGACCGCCGGCCCACGACACCTTGCCCTCGATCTTCGTCGGCGATGATCTCACCGCGTCGGGCCATCCGAAGCGGCCGAGAAACGCGCCGGCTTCCTTGACGTCGACGACGACGTCGAGGCTCGTCCGCGAGCGGCCCGCTGCGTTGCGCCACCAGCCCTTCGCGTCGATGCGACCGGCATCGTTCGCGAGCGCAAGTTTCTGAATCTGCCAGTCGGCACCGGAGGGTTGCGCCAACAGCTCGAGCTTGCCGAGGGCCCGTCCCTTCTTGAACAATGTGTCGGCGACGAGATCGACCGCGGGCCAATGAGGGTCGACCGGCGATGTCGCCGCCGCATCGCCGTTGGCCGGCGGATCGGTATCGATCGCCGCCGGCGGCGTCAATCGCGACAATCGCGCAATGACGCGTCCGTTCGGCTGCATGGCGGTCGCGGCCCGCCACGTCGCGGTACCCGCAAGTTCGCCACCGTCGAGCGTGAGTCGCCAGTCGTCGCTCTGGCGCCGCGCCGTTGTCTTGACGCCGGTGAAGCTGCGCCCGAGCGCCTGCAGGCTCGACGCCTGGATATCGACGCCGTTGATCACCAGCGCATCGTCCGCCGCGCGCTTCGATGTGGCGGCCGGCCGCAGGTCGACCGCGAGCCACTCGTCGACGTCGAGCGAGTCGACATCGGCGCGAACCCACACGCCGGCTTGCTCGGGCTCCGCCGCTTGCGCGACCGCCTTGCCGACGAGGACTAGGACGCGATCGGGAACCGGCGCCTGCCCGCCCGCCTGCCGGCGCAGGATCACTTTGGCGATGCGGCCATACTCGATCGCCGTTCGGTCTTCCTGCGGCTTCGACGCCTGACGCCGGATTCGCAACGGAACCGATTCGCTCGCCCTTTTGCCGATCGGCGCGGGAAGGTCGACGCTCACGCCGGCAAGCGACGATACGATGGTCCACTCGAGCTGGCGATCATGCTCGTCGAGCGTGAGCTGCCAGTCGGTGCTCCCGCTTGCGTGGCCGAGTGCAGGAACATCGTATGCCTTGCGCACGAGTTGCATGTCCGCGTTGCCGCTGCCCGTCACTCGGACGTGTCCGCTTTCGCTCGTGAACGCGAGCTTGACCGGGCCGCCGAGCGACTGCGCCGTAACGTCGGTCGCGCGAACGCCGCGCTCGGTGAACTGGAACGCGCCGTTCACGTCCGTCAGCGGCGGAATGTCGGGCATCTGCACGCCATTGGATGCGAACCGATACTCGCCGGCGATCGTCGTATGCGCGGCATCGTGCAGCGGCAGCTCGAATTGAAGCGCAAGGTGGCCATCTCCGTTGGCGCTGACGTTATCGGTGACGTGGTCGGTCCAGTCGGCGACCGGGCTCTCTGCGACGAAGGCGAGAAATTGCGCCGTCGGACCGGTCGCCGTGCCGTCGACGCGCAGGACCGGACGCGCATCGCGCAAGTCCGGGATTTCCGCGTGCGTTGCGCCGATCTGCGTGCCGTGAACGCGCGCGCTAGACGCATCGATTCGCATCCGCGTGCCTTCGATCCGCACATCGGCTTCGATGTCGGTGATCGGCAACCAGCGGTCGGCGTAATCGAGCGTTGCTTCATGCGCCTTCACGGCAAGATCGAACACGCCGCCCTTTCCGTCGGCAAACGGGAACAGCGCAAGGTCGCCCGACAGCGCGAGCCTGGCATCGCTCGCCGTTCCCTTGACCAGCGCGCGCCGCAGCCAGCCGCGCAGCGCCGGGGCAGCGGTGGTCGGGATATAGCGATTGGCGCTCGCGAGGCTTGCCCGCGTCAACCGCGCCGTCAGGTCGATGCTGCCAGGTCCGCTCGGCTGCGATCGCCACGTGCCCTCGCTGGTTCCCGACAGGTCGGCATTCGCGAATTGGACGCCCATCCATTGCACCTGCGTGGCACCCTCCGCGCGCGTCCAGATGACGTCGCCTTTCACGTCGTCGATGCCGATCGGCTCGGCGAACAGTTTCGGCAGCGCGATCGCCGCGCCTTCGCCCGCGACGCGCAGTCGACCGCCCCGCTCGGTTGCTTCCACGCTGCCCTCCAGATTGGTCGCGCCGGGCAGCGCGTCGCGGGGCGCGATCGACACGTGAAGAAAATCGGCCTTCACCGAATAACGATCGGGCGCATCGGCATTGCCGGTCCAGTCGAGATGGCCGTTGCGCACGCTGCCATGCGGCTGGAAGTCCGCGATGTCTTGCCGCAGGCCTCGCGGCAGCGGCAAATGCGCTGCGACGCCGGCGAGCGCCCGCAGATCGACTTCGGTGAATGCGAGACTGCCGCCGCGACCCGCGCCGTCATCGCCCGTGCGCAGCGTGAGCGTAAGGTCGGTGGGCGCGAGACGTGTTCCGTCGGCCAATGCGAACGACATTTGCGTCGCGGTGAATTCGCTGCGCGCGGCGCTGCGCTTCCACTCGGCGCGACCCGCGAGATGCGCGAGGGACAACGGCGCCGGATCCTCGCCCAGCGTCGCGCGCACGCCGGCAAGCTCGACATCGGCGACGACGTCGGTGGCCCGCGATTGCGCGAAATCGATCCACATGCGCAGCGCACCCTTGCCGCTCTCGATGCCCGCCGGCAGCGGCAGCCATTCACGCCACGCCGCGACGTCGGCGTAGTCGAGGCGCAGGTAGAGCTTGCCGCGCAGCGCCTGCACGTCCTTCAGCGACGCGCCGACGACGTCGGCGCGCAGATCGATCGGCGCGGCGATTTCGGCGGGCGGTACCCCGGTGAGCCCCGCGTGGTGATGACCGAACCGCTGCTCGAGCCGGAATTGCACATGGTCGAGGAGCAGTTGCGGCGCGCGACGCATCTCGTCGTCCCATGCGACCAGCGCATCGCGGACGACGACCTGCGGCTGGCGCATCAGCCAGTCGGCGAACGCCGAGTCGTCACCCTGGTCTTCGGAGGCCATTTCGAGGCCCGCGACGTGCAGATGGCCCGCACCATCGCGGCGCACCGACAGCCGCGGCGAATCGATCAGCAATTCCTTCAGCCGCAGATCGAGCAGCGGCAGCGACGTCCATGCGACGACCAGGTCGACGCGCGGGAGATCGAAGAGCGTGCCGCGTTTGCCGGCGTGGTCGAGGACGCGAAAGCCGCGGATCGAAAGCTTCGGATTCCATCCATCCCAGCCCGTGACGATGCTGTCGATTTCGACCGGCTGGCCAATTTTCGCCCCGAGCCACTGCGCGATCCGCGCGCGGTGCCCTTCGACCTCCGGATAGGCGACGAGCCGGATGGCGAGCAGCAGCAGGCAGAATGCGCCGATGACAAGGACTGCCGACTTGGCGGCCAACCGCAGCACGCGATCGACCCGGGATGATGCCGGCGCAGGCGAAGGCATAATGAAAGTGAAGGGAAGCGCAATCGATTGTAGCGGAAGGACGGGGCCGGCGAGTCTTCGCCAGCCGTTTTCTCACAGGATTTTCCCCGACACGATGAACCTCGCACGCGCGCTGTCGTTCAGCCGCTACGCGCAGCGCACGCTGCTTGCACGTCCTGCGCTGTCCGACGAGCTCATCGCCACGCTGGACGCGCCCTTCGACTGGACAAAGGCGGCGGCCGACATCGACGCTGCCGCCGCCGCCGGCGACGACGCCATGCTCGCCGCGACGTTGCGCGTGCTGCGCCGGCGCGTTTTTCTTCATACGCTGGCGCGTGACCTGACCGGACGCGCGCCGTTCCGCGAAGTCGTCCATGCCATGACAACGCTGGCCGAGCGAGCGCTTCGCGCCGCCGTCCACCTGCACTCGCGGGCGCTCGGCGAATTGCATGGGGCGCCGCGCGGCGAAACGTCAGGGGCTGCGCAACAGCTCATCGTTGTGGGCATGGGAAA
>Ga0070699_100006565_pt1 | contig 10124 bp, 9 predicted proteins | sample KBSK1503metaG_FD_65473 | JGI IMG/M metagenome (GOLD analysis project Ga0070699, IMG submission 65473) | Corn, switchgrass and miscanthus rhizosphere microbial communities from Kellogg Biological Station, Michigan, USA - KBS K1-50-3 metaG | ecosystem: Host-associated > Plants > Roots >... | reverse complement strand
ACGTCATCCCACGTGATCGGCTGCTTGAAATCCCACCGCTTCTCTTCAGCGTCGAACTCGCACGGGAACGGATAGTCGAGCTCCCACACGTCCTTGCCGTCGCGAGTCTCCTTGTGCGCCGGCACCTTGATCCCGATCTGCTCGCAGTAAGGCACGACGGTCGACAGCCACCACTGGCGCAGCTGGTCGTTGGTCAGGCCCTTCAGGCGGTACTCGAGCTGTGTCGAATGCATCTTCAAGTCGTCAGGCAGCCCGAACCACTCGACGCTGAGTGGGAACATCCAGTCCACCGCGCGCTGCAGCTCGTCCTTCGCCGAACCACCCGCGGCGCTGATGCGCTTCATCCACGTCCGGCCGTTGCGGAGGTGGAAGTTCTCCTCCGCCATCACCTTGTTGAGGCCGCGCTTCCACGGACCGTAGGAGCATTTCTCGTGGATGTCGCCGAGCAGGCAGAAGCCCGCCTGGTCGTACATGCCATTGGCGACTACGAGCTCCGTCCAGCTGTCCAGCGGGACGTCGAAGGCGTAGGGATAGCGGAAGCTTTTCGGGTCTCGACTGAAGATCAGCTGCTCCTGATCCTCGCCGAGCTCCTCCAGGATGTGGTAGGCGATATGGGCGTGCGCGAGCTCGTCCTGGATGATCGCGATGCCGGTCATAAAGGCGTTGATCGAGGGCGCGCGCTTGGCGGCCAGGTAGTAGGCGGGCGCCGAGATGAGCTCGGTATCGCCGGAGACGATGAGCGTGTGCTTGAGCTCCCGGAGGTACTCGGGAGTCATCTCGCGTCGGGACTCGATCAGGTCGCCCGACTTGATCATCTGGTCGAACTCGGCTTGAGTTGCCATCGCTCTTAATTGTCCACCACGAGTGCGGGTAAAATCGTGGTTCCCAACAGGGCCGCGACGACCTCTTGGCCCGCACCGTGGTGGCTATAGCTCAGCATGGCAGAGCACCAGATTGTGGATCTGGGTGTCGCGGGTTCAAGTCCCGCTAGCCACCCCAATCTCACGATCACGTTCTCGTTCGAGAATCGATGTTCGATGGGGCTTCACGCCGTTTTAGCGCAGGAAAACCGCGCTGGGCCTGTTAGATTGACCGACCCTGTCATGAAGTGGCTGTTTAATGCCAGGACCGTCGCCATTAGTTTCGTTGTCGCGATCGCGGCGACCATCCCGCCGACCGTCGCACAAGCCCAGGTAACCGTAAATGCGAACTGGGTTCAAACGGCGACTACGGGACCGTCGCCTCGCGGCGGCCCTTCAATGGCGTACGACCTAGTGCACCGAAAGACCGTCCTTTTCGGAGGTTCGTCCGGTTACCTCTCTGACACGTGGCAGTACGACGGCACATCGTGGACTCAACTTCAGGTGACAGGGCCATCGGGCCGATATCTCGCGCCAATGGTCTTCGACTCGGGGCGTGGTGTGTCGGTCCTCTTCGGCGGCTACAACTTCAACGGCATCCTGTCCGACACATGGGAGTGGGACGGCTCGAACTGGATCCACAAGCTCACGCAGCACACTCCGCCCGCGCGGTTGTGGACCGCGATGACATACGACCCGGCGCGACACGTCACGTTGCTGTTCGGTGGAGCGCCGGGCACCGGGCTGCTCAATGACACCTGGCAGTACGACGGCAGCGACTGGTCCCAGGTGACCACCCTGCACTCGCCCCCTGCTCGAAGAGGGCACGCCCTCGCCTTCGATTCCGCGCGCGGCCGCACGGTTTTGTTCGGCGGCCAGGATCCAAACGGTGTCAACTTGAACGACACCTGGGAGTACGACGGCGCCGACTGGACGCAGGTCGCAACCGCGCACTCGCCGTCGGTTCGCTTGTGGCATTCGATGGCGTATGACGCCAGCCTCGGCGGCATTATTGTGTTCGGCGGGGCCAATGATCCCAACATTCCGTTCAACGACAACTGGCTCTACGACGGCGCCGACTGGACGCAGCTCGCCACGAACATCAACATCAATCCCCGGCTGCAGGCAGCGATCTCTTATGACCCAAACCGGGCCGAGCTCGTTCTCTTCGGAGGCGCCGCGAACATCGCCTACAACCCGCAGTTGGGGGACACGTGGGCACTCCACGGCGTCACCACATCGCCGCTCGATTGGGGCCAGGCCAATCCATCTCCGGCCCCGACCGCTCGGGTTTGGTCCCAGATGGACTACGACTCAGCGCGGGGCGTCAGCGTCCTGTTCGGGGGCAGCAGCGACTCCGGTCCGGGCAACCTCCATGACACGTGGGAGTGGGACGGAGCACGCTGGACGCAGAGGGCGCCGGTCGCCTCTCCACCGGCGGTCGCCGGCGGATTGATGGCGTACGACAGCTCGCGCGGTGTGTCTGTGCTGTTCGGAGGATCGGGAAGCACCGGAATCAGCTCCTCGACGTGGGAGTGGGACGGCACGAACTGGACGCAGAAAAGCCCGGCGACTTCACCACCGGCGCGCGTCTGGGCCGCGATGACGTATGACTCCACTCGAGGTCGCATGGTGCTGTTCGGCGGCGACGGTCCGAACGGTCAGTTGGCAGACACATGGGTGTACGACGGCAGCACCTGGACGCAGATGAATCCCGCCAGCTCTCCGACGCCGCGCGATGGTCCTGCTATGGCCTTCGATCCGACGCGGGGCCGGGCCGTGCTGTTCGGTGGTCACAACTCGAACGGCCGCCTCGCCGACACGTGGGAATGGGACGGCGTCAACTGGATTCAAGTCCCCACCACCACGGCGCCGCACGCTCGATTCTGGGAATCGCTCGCGTTCGACACGCAGCGGGGCAAGACCGTCCTGTTCGGCGGGGATCACATCCAGCCGAACGACCTCGGTGAGTCCAACGACACGTGGGAGTGGGACGGCGCCCAGTGGACCCACGACTTTCCGGCCGCCGCGCCCCCGATCCGCTCTGGCCAGTCGATGGCGTACGACGCTGCCCGCGGGCGGATCGTCGTGCTCGGTGGATGGAACGCGGCGACCTCGCCGCTGACGATCTACGGCGACACCTGGGAGCTCGGAAGCGGAATCCAGACTTCTCCCGGCACGCCGACCGCGACTCTCAACGTGTTCGGTCTGGGAACGAACTTCGGGAGCGTGGACGTCGGGTCGACCCCCAATGGCGTTGCGGCCTTCATGTTGTCGAGCACCGGGACCGGTCCACTGACCGTCAGCTCGATCGCGCTGACCGGGCCAAGTGATTTCGCCCTCAGCACGGACTGCCCCATGAATGGGAATCCACTACCTGCGGGCTCGTACTGCATGGCGATCGTTTCGTTCACGCCAACCGTCGGCGGTACGCGAAACGCGAGCATCGCCTTTGGTTACAACGCGCCCGGAGGCAACCAGACGTTCCAGCTCCAGGGCACAGGGGTCGTGCATCCCACCACGCTGACTGTCTATCCAGCGACTGCCGTGTTCAACGGAGGCGCGATCATCAGAGCGTCCCTCCAAGTCGGCGGTTCACCTCTCGCCGGCCAACCAGTCACCCTCACCCTGCCGAACGGTGGTTCGATAACTACCTCGACCGACTCGTCCGGTGTCGCCCTGTGGTTCGGCGTGAGCGTCGCCGGTGTTCATGCGGGCACATACCCAACGGGAATCCAGGCGACATTCGCGGGCAGCCCGGCGTACGCGCCCAGCTCCGCGACGGCGGCCCTGGTGATCACGCAGCCCGTTACGACCATCTACGCCGGCGAGTTCTACGTCGCTGACACAACCGCTGGTCACGTCACCGTCAAGGTCGACCAGCAGACGCCGGCCAGCGATCCGCAGTTCATCGACTACTTGAAGACCGCGGTCTGGGCGCGGTTCACAGTGATCGGGCCGGCGAGCTCAGCGGACTTCTACGCGCAGGTCACGGACTCGCTCAACTGGTCGACGACAGGTCTGGGCACGGCCACCGCCTCGCTACCAGCCCTTGCGGATGGGGCCTACACGGTCGTGGTGGCGCTGGTCGACGGCTCGGGCTCGACGACGTTGAGCAACGCGGTGGCGAGCGACGACGCTCGCACCGGCCTTGTGTCATCCCCGACCAAAGGCGGATACATGAGCGGCGGTGGCGCCATCGCGACCGACCCATCCACCAACACGGGCGATAGGCACGGCTATTTCTCGCTTCAGATGAAGCCCGGCAAGCCACCGATCGGGAGCCTGGTCTACAGCTACCGCGTCCGCATGGACGCGGGCGGGGGCAACCTGCGCGACGTGGACGTTTGGGTGACCAGCACGTCGATCACCACACTCAATGGGGTCTCCGCGACCGGTCAGTTTGGCGTCGAGTACGTCGACGCGCTTACCGGCCAGCGCTATACGACGTTCGAGTTCTCGGGCGGAACTTTCAAGCTCAACGTGGTCGGTGCGACCGGTACCTCGCCAGCGAAGTTCGGACTGGACCTGAAGCGTCCCGATGGCACACTGTTCCACTCCACCGGCAGCGAGCCGGCGCCGGTAGTGCTTGGTCGCCTGGTCAGCACACTGTAGGAACACCGCGGACTGCAGGAACCAGTTGATTAACGCCGCGGCTGCGTTGAAATCGCGCATTCGCAGTTAGCTGCATTGGATGTCAGCGACGCTGAAGAGTGGATCCGCAAGCACGTCAGGCCGGTCGGCGCCATCGAGGCGGTACACGAGCGCCCGTGGGCGACAGTGTTGCGCGTGCCGGTCGCTGGAGGGGTGACCTGGTTCAAGGCCTGCGCGCAAGTTCAAGCGTTCGAGCCGCGGCTGACCGCAGAGCTGTACGCGCGATGGCCTGACCGCGTTACCGAAGTGCTGGCCGTGGACGAACCGCGGCGTTGGCTTCTCCTCGGCGACGCCGGCATTGCGGCCAGGGAGCGCGGAAATCCGCCCGAGGCCTGGCTCGAGGCATTGCCGTCGTATGCCGAGCTGCAAAAAGGAGAATCCGCATACGCCCTCGATCACATCGCCCACGGCGTGCCGGACCTTCGCATCGGAGCGCTGCTGGCGGGTTATGAGCGTTTGCTGGCGAGCGAGCTACCTTTTGCGATAGATAACCTCAACCGTCTGCGGAATTATGCGCCGCGCTTCGCCGAGCTCTGCGAAGTGTTGGCTGAGCTCGGAATCGAGGAGTCGGTCCAGCACGACGACCTCCACATGGCAAACCTCTACGAACATGACGGACGGTTTCGTGTCGTGGATTGGGGAGACTCGTCGATCGCGCATCCCTTCTTCTCTTTGCTGGAGACGTTCCGGTTTCTAGAGGAGTTCAACGGACTTGGTCCCGATGACCCCTGGTTCCGCAGGCTGCGCGACGCCTACCTGGAGCCGTGGGGGAGCGGACTCGAAGAGACTTTCGAAATCGCGATGCGCGTCGGCTGGTTTGTGCACGCGATCGCATGGACTCGACAGCGGAATGCACTGCCGCCCAAGGCACGGGCCGACTTCGACAGGGCGTTCGCGATCATTCTGCGGCGAGCAATCGCTCAGATGCTCTCCTGAGGCCCTGCACTAGTCGTGCGTGGAGCACATCGGCCTGAAAGAGATCACGACACGTGTGACCGTCATGACCTTCACCTTGTCGTGGTCTTTTGGGAAATGAAGCTCCCAACTCTGATTTAACCGATTCCAGAACGCTTCATATGTATCCTCCACCTCCCACTCAGACCTACAAGTAGAGAAAAGCTCATTTGTATCTGTGTCGATCCGCTCAACCCTCGGTCCTGCGACAACCGAACCAGTGCGGGGATTCAACGCGATCGCCTTAACGTCATACAGGGCCAAGGCAGCCTCCTTTCAGTTGTTGCTATTCAGCCGAGATTCGTGAGCAAGGTGACGACTGCGGTCTGCGTTTAGTCGGGGCCTCGCGGCCTGCCGAAAGTGATGGTCGGGGCGACGGGCACAACGCGCCCGTCGTCACTCCTGATCAGCTGCCATCCACCCTCGTGAACTTTCCAGTGGTGCCGGCCGCACAGCAGGATTTGATTTTCGATCTCTCCTCCGCCGCCGCGCGTCCAATGCACGAAGTGATGCCCGTCGGACCATGACGCAGGCCTCCCACAGTCTGTCCACTGGCAGTGCTTGTCGCGGGCCATCAGCGCCCGCCGCCTCGGTCCTTTGATCACGCGCTCGGCCCGTCCGACATCGATCACGACGGAGTCCTTCATCAGGACGCGGGTGATGCTGCAGTCGCATGCCCATCGCTCGACCGTCTGGGATGAAACGGGGAGCGAGAACTCGACGTCAGCGCCAGGTGCTCCGATAAGTCCGAGCAACGTCTCGATGGGGGCGGTCACCTGCATCTGAATGTTTTGCTTTCCGCCCTTGGACGAAAGCTCCACAAGGGCGTCCGCGTAGCGCTGCTCGGATTTCCTGTCATCGCGTGCGCCAGAGGGCCGGGCGAGCGGCTCCAACGCGGTGCGAACGACCGCGCCCCCGACAGGGTCGAGGATTCCGGTGATGACAAGGCACCCATCCTCGGCAGTGCCTAGCCGCAACGAGCGCGTCTCGGCGAGCTGAGCCTGTTCGTCGGCGTAGGCCTTGGCGTTGACGGAATGCCGGTAGTGCATGCACTTGTAATGGAACTTGCCGGGGGAGTTGTCACGCGCCACCTGCAGCAGTCGGGTTTCGTCAAATGCGGTGCCCACCGCGCCGGCCGTTCGCGCCATGACCGTCATGTGGGCAAAGCCGATCTCACCTTCGTCCATTGCCTGCCGGCTCTGGCCAAGATCGACCAATCGCTCGCCGACCGCGACCCGGTCCGCAGCTGCGTTGGAGGTCATTCGGCAGTTGAAACGGATCCAGTCGATGGCGCTGACAGACCCCTCATCGTCCCAGTGATCGGTCTTCTTGAAAGCGGCGGCAAGCTCTGAAAATCTCAGCTCCAGCCGGTCGATCTGCTGCCGCAGTCCGACCATCTCGATGGCGAGTCGTGGTCCGTCGAGCGCGATCCGTTCGAGAGTTTCGAGCATGGCTCCAGAGTACGAACGAATGTTCTCTAGGTCAAGAAAAGGTGTGCAAATTAACAGGGCGAAGAAAAATCGCGACGAGGGCTTGACATTGACCTAAGGTCAAGGTTGGAGCATGTGTCGCATGAACGCAATGACCAGCGACGCGACACGCAATGCGGTTTCCGTGAACGGCCTGAGGAAGACGTGCGGAAAGAAGGTCGTGCTCGACGGCGTCGACGTCGGTATCCGTGAAGGCGAGGTCTTCGCTCTGCTTGGACCCAACGGCGCGGGCAAGACAACCATCGTCCGGATCCTTTCCACCCTGATCCAGGCGGACGCAGGCACCGCCAGTGTCATGGGCCACGACGTGCGCCGCGAGGCCGGAGCGGTGCGCAAAGTGATTGGAGTCACTGGGCAGTTCTCCGCGGTCGACAACCTGTTGACCGGTGAGGAGAACCTCCTCCTCATTGGTCGCCTTCTGCATCTGCCGGCGACCGAGCTCCGGGCTCGGACCGCCCAGCTGCTGCAGCTCTTCGACCTGGTCGAGCTGACGAAGCGCACTCCAGCCACCTACTCAGGCGGTGAGAAGCGCCGCCTCGACATCGCTATGACTCTGATGGGACGGCCAAAGCTGATCTTCCTCGACGAACCCACCACCGGCCTGGACCCGCGCAGCCGCCAGACCATGTGGCAGGTCATCCGCGACCTTGCCGCAGACGGCGTCACCATCCTGCTGACGACGCAGTACCTGCAGGAGGCCGATCAGCTCGCCGACCGCGTCGCCTTGCTCGATCGGGGCCACATCGTCGCGGAGGGCACGCCTGAGGACCTGAAACGGCGCCTGCCCGGTGCGCACATCCGGCTTCGCTTCGCCGACGCGGCATCGCTCGATGAGGCCGCCCGAGCACTGCGAGACGGCACGCGCGACGACCAGGACCTTGTGCTTCGCGTTCCGAACGACGGCGGAATCCGATCCCTTCGCGATGTGCTCGCCCACCTCGGCGACGACGTCGCCGTGGAAGACCTATCGATTCACACGCCGGATCTCGACGACGTGTTCTTCGCCCTCACCGGCAACACATCAAAGGAGCAGACCCGATGACCGCACTGACCATCGCCATCCAGGACTCCACGACGATGCTTGGGCGCGAGCTCAAGCACACCCTCCGGTTTCCCTTGCTGCTCGTTAGCACGATCCTGGTCCCGATTGTGATGCTGGTGTTGTTCGACTATATCCTCGGCGGGCCGATCGGCCTCGGGCTGGGGGACGCGGCGCACGGTGCCTCGTATGTCGACTTCCTGGTGCCCGGCATCCTTCTGTTGACTGTGGCAGCGGGCTGCGGGCCCGCGGCGATCAACGTCCATACCGATATGTCCGGGGGCTTCATCGACCGGATCCGGACGATGGTGGTCACCCGCGGCGCGCTGTTAGCCGGGCATGTTGGGGGCAGCGTCGTGCGCACCCTGGGCGCCACGGTCGTCGTCACCGTGGTGGCGCTCGTGGTTGGCTTCCGCCCGAAAGCAACGCTTGGAGACTGGTTCGCCGTCTTCGGCATCGTCGCGGCGTTCTCCTTCGCGCTGGCCTGGCTCTCGGCCGCACTCGGACTGGTCGCCAAGACTGTCGCCGGTGCGAACGGTTCGACTCTGCCGATCCAGTTTCTTCTGCCGTTCCTGTCCAGCACGTTCGTGCCGGCCGCCTCCATGCCCGGCGGCGTCCGGTGGTTCAGCGAGAACCAGCCTTTCACCCCGGTGGTGGAGTCGCTCCGCGCGCTGCTCACAGGCGCGCCGGTCGGCAACACTGCCTACCTGGTGCTGGCCTGGTGCGCCGCGATCGCACTGGGCGGCTACCTCTGGGCCCAGGCCGCGTTTCGCCGCGGTGCCCGATGAAAGGATGTAGGTCTTGATCACCATCGGCCGGCTCGCCGCTTACGCGGGCGTGACCATCAAGGCCGTCCGGCACTACCACCAGCGTGGTCTTCTCGATGAGCCGCCGCGTGATTCGTCAGGCTATCGGCGCTACAGCGCCCAGCACGCCATCGACCTGGTCAAGATCAAGACGCTCGCCGAGGCGGGCGTGCCGCTGGCCCGGATCAAAGGGCTGCTCGCCGCCAACCGCGAACAATTCGCAGCGGCGATAACGGAAATCGACCGCAATCTTCAGGAACGGGCCAAAGAGCTCCGCCGGACGCGTGAGCGCATAGCCCGCCTCACTGCCGGTGACGCGCTTTTTGTGTCCGCGGAGGTCGCCGGCTACCTCGATCGCCTCAAAGAGCTCGGAGTGAGCCAGCGCACGATACAGATGGAGCGCGACGGCTGGATCCTGATGCAGTCGGCCTCACCCAGAAATGCGGCCATCTGGATCGCCGACAAGCGCGACGCGCTCAACGATCCGGAGTTCCGGGCCATCTACCTCGAGTACGACGCCGCCTTCGGCTGGTCGCCTGAGGACCGACGCCTCCACGCGCTTGCCGTGCGCACCGAGCGCTGGTTCGCCAATCGACATGTCACGCACAAGGGCGGAGAGCGGTCCACCCTGGACCCAACCCTCGCCCAGCTCGTGACATCATCGATCGCCATGTCGTCGCCGGCCTGGGACCGGCTGAATGAGATCGCCAAGGAGCGCCGAGCGAGGCCTCGGGCTACGACACCTCCGGCACGTTCAGCGAGTCGAAGGTCGCCTTGTTGACGAACTTGAACATACGCACGGGCTTGCCGTCGACGTCCACATCCGCCACCACCGCGTAGCGTTCTTGGCGCGTGCCTCGAGAAGTGGTCCGCACGCTCCGCCGCTTCTTGATCTCGGAATCCGGGACCTCGACCTTTGCCTTCGTCTTCAGGTTGTAGAACTGCATAACGCCTCCTTGCGTGAGATCGAATCGAATTCGACCACAAGGTTAGGGTAGTCGGCCAGGGAGAGGTTCTACCCTCAGATCCAGCCTCGGCGCCTGAACAGGTAGAGCTGAATGCCAATCGCGATCACCATCGTGCCGACCCCGATCGCAAAAGCGAAATAATGCGGTTCGAGGACGTTGGTCAGGTACGCGAAGTTCATGCCATAGAAGCCGGTCAGGAAGCTCAGCGGCAGGAACAGGCTCGCGATCACGGTCAACGCTTTGGTCGTCTGATTGAGGCGGTTCGAGACGGTCGACAGATAAACGTCCATCGCGCTCGTCAGCAGGTCGCGCAGCGAGTCGACGGTCTCGTACTGGCGGACGATGTGGTCGTA
>Ga0070699_100006564_pt1 | contig 10126 bp, 16 predicted proteins | sample KBSK1503metaG_FD_65473 | JGI IMG/M metagenome (GOLD analysis project Ga0070699, IMG submission 65473) | Corn, switchgrass and miscanthus rhizosphere microbial communities from Kellogg Biological Station, Michigan, USA - KBS K1-50-3 metaG | ecosystem: Host-associated > Plants > Roots >... | reverse complement strand
CTGCGCCACCAGCTTGGGGTACTCGAGCGCCAGGTCGGGCGCCCGCGCTGGCAAGCCACTGATCGTCTGTTACTGGCGGCGATCAGCCGGGCGCTGCCCAGGCCGGCCTGGCGATCACTGTTGCCCAGCCCGGAGACGCTGCTGCGCTGGCATCGGAGGTGGTCCGCCGCAAGTGGGCCGCCTACAGGCGACGGCCGCGCAGTCAGCGACCGGTCCTCCACAGCGAGCTCCACGAGCTCATCGTGAAGTTGGCCGAGCAGAACCCTCGCTGGGGGTACCGGCGCATCCAGGGCGAGCTGCGCAAGCTGGGCCATCGCTGCTCCCACTGGACAGTCCGCAAAGTGCTCCGCCGCCACGGTCTGCCGCCCGCCCCTCGTCGAAGTCAGCAGTCCTGGCGCGAGTTTGTCCACCAGCACGCCGACCAGATCCTGGCATCTGACTTCTTCACAGTGGACACAGTCTGGCTAGCCCGGCTCTATGTCCTCTTCTTTATCGAGGTCGGCAGCCGGCGCGTTCACCTGGCTGGCTGTACCGGCCACCCGACCGGTGACTGGGTGGCCCAACACGCACGGAACCTGGCCTGGAAGCTGCAGGATGGGGGACTGAAGGTCAAGTTCCTGCTCCGCGATCTGGACACCAAGTTCAGTGCCGCCTTCGACGAGGTCTTCAAGTCGGAGGGGCTGAGAGTCATCCACCTGCCCTACCGGAGGCCAGTGGCAAACTCAATCGCTGAGAGGTTTGTCAGCACGTGCCGGCGGGAGGTGCTCGACCACCTGCTCATCTTCGGGCGAGGGCGCCTGCAGAGGGTGTTGGGCGAGTTTATCGAGCACTACCACCACGCCCGGCCGCACCAAGGGTTGGAGCAGCGCCGACTCTGCGAGCCAGCCGACGTGGTCCTGCTCCCGACCGGGCGGGTGGAGTGCCGCGACCGCCTTGGAGGCGTGCTCCACGAGTACTTCCGGGCGGCCTGAGCGAGGTGACTGAGCAGGGGCTAACGCCACACCTGCCTATTCCGCTGAAGGATGCAAACTAGAGCAGCGGGCTACGTGAGAATACGTGCGATAGCAGCTCCGTCATGTAGTTGCGCAACACATCGCCTGCGTCAGCCGGCGGTACCTCATCGACGGCGGCCTGAAGCCGCCGCACCCTTGCGGTAAGCAGGTCTACATAATAGTGGACGGCCGCGGATCGCTGCGAGATCAAGTCTGCCTCGGTGTCAGTGAACGGCTCGCTAGGCCCCATCCACACGCCGGAGACGATAGTAGCGCACTGGTCGTGCGGAGGTCTGTCAGCAGGTCGGATATGGCTTCGGCAGTGCGCGATCCGACCTCAGCAGGTCGATCACCGTTGCTTCTCAATCCGCTTCAGGTGGCGGGCGCCTTCGCCGCAGACGTGCTGGCGCACGTTCTTGCTGGCCATCAACTGTACGAGACGGTGACGCTGCCTGGCGTGCTGGCGACCACAGACAGGCCTCGGGGCACACCACGTCGTAGAAGACAGTACCGAGCGCGGTCGGCTTGAGGTTCGCGCCGAGCGGCATCGAGCAAACGTTGGGCTGACCCTTCGGGCGGGCGATGTAGGCCATGTAGGCGTCTTCTTTGGGCATCGCGCTCTCGCAGCGGTTCTCCTCGCCCGATTCGAAGGCGACGCCGACGCGGCGAGCGCCGGTGGGCTGACGGACGGATGCGGGCCGAGGATCTCGACCCTCGGCAGGCGCCGGGTGATCGACACCACGTCCGGCGTCCCGGGCAGCGGCACGTCGATCGTCTCGTAGCGGGCGTGCTGGGGACTGGACCAGCGTCCGCGGAGGCGTGTCGTCAGATCGAGATGAGCAGGCTCCTTGTCGCGATCTCAAGGTGGGCATCAGAGCGCTGAACGCCTTCGCCAACTCGGAGTTCGTCGCAGAGAGGGACGCATTGATCCTCTTGCTGGCCGCCCTGGCCGAGCACGAACACTTTCGACCGGTAGCCCCGATGATGGTATAGGTATCGAGCACCGAAGTCCCGGCAGGAAGCTCGGCCAAGATGTTGGTGCTCAGGCTGGCCAGGTCGCGATCAGCGAACGATCAGGAATGCCAGCGCCCCCAGGCCGACGATCGTATAGCAGCCCAGAAAGATCGCGCGGAGCCGACCCGACAGTGGGCTGCGCACTGTCAGGTTGCTCGTGAAGATGGATGGTCGTGAGGAAGTCATCACGATCTACGCAACGGTCATGGCTGGACTGAGGTTTCAGTCTCTTCTCTGAGCGGACGTCTAGTGCAGCGTGCGAGCTCGGCGATCGAGAGCCGCCGCTTTTCTCGATGCAAAGGACGGTGCACCATGGTCACGGCGCAACTCATCGCGATATTGGCTCCGAGCTGGGCGGTCACAAAGTCAACCGCGAGGTCCAGCACCTCCTGACCGAGGCCGGCGACCGCAGACGATCCTGCCCCCGTCCATCGCTCAGGAGTTCCCCTACCTGGCCGAGATCGCGACCGAGCATGTCATGAAGCCGGGCTACAGCTACGGGCGCGAGTTCGAGTTCGGGCTCGACCTCATGCTCGCCGGCCTGGAGAATGCCCTGGCCGCCGCGCAGCGAGGGCTGGAAGTCGAAGTCGAAGTCGGCCGGCGTCTTGTGGACCGGGTGGTGGGCAAAGCGCGAGCGCAAGGATCACAGGGTCGCTGAGGGTGGCCAGGATTCGGGGAGCGGGTCGAGGTCCGCGACCTGGCCGACTACGAGAAGGCGGCCCGGTGAGCGAGGAGCACCTCAACGTTATCCTGCTCGGACCGCCCGGGAGTCGGGAAGACGCATTTGGCCATCGCCCTCGACATCCTGGCCACCGAAGCCGGCTACCGGACCTACTTCACCTCCGCTGCCAAGATGGTCGCCGCACTCCAGTCCGCCCATCGAGGGCACCGCCCTCTACAAGCTCCGCCACCTACAACGACCGTCACGGTTCGGGAAGACAAGCTCTCAGGGTGGGGGCGATCTGCGCCGAGGTGACGCCAGCTTCCGGGCTGTTAACGACACGGTACCGCTGATAGGCCCTGATACTCCCGGACATGCTGCCGGCGGAGTGCGCAAACTTCCTCGTCGCCAGCACGCAGGCCAGCGCGGCTCTGATTGGCTTGCTGTTAGTCTCCGTCTCGATCGCGCCGGAGCGCGTCTTCGGGAGTAAGGCCGAGGCGACGCGCCGGGCGCTCGCGCTCAGCTCCTTCACCGCCCTGGCGAACGTGTTCTTTGTCAGCTTCGGCAGCCTGGTCCGCACTTCGCGTTCGGGCTCTTGGTCGTGATCGCGTGCGTCATCTCGACAAGCCAGACGCTCGTGCTGCTACGCCACGTCCCCGCCTGGCGTCACGATGGCACTCTCGTCCGCGGCCTCATGCTGTTCGCCGCCAGCGCAGCTATCTATGCATACGAGATCGCAATCGGCTTTGCGCTCATCCGAGAGTATGCCAATCCTGCGTGGCTCACCGCGCTACTCGGCGTGCTGATGGGCGCGCCTTCGCGGTCGGCCTGGCGCACGCGTGGGAGCTACTGGGTGCGTCCGGCGGCGGCCTTCTCGCCTCGTCCGTCGGGTGGCTCCGCGACCGCCTGTCTCGATCAGGCGGTTCGAGACGAGAAGACCGAGCGAAGCGCGGCCGCTCATAGCATCGGGCGGGGATCGCCTGCGAGCTGACGGCCTCTCGGTGGATCCAATCGCTTCGGTACGGACCCAATCGCTTCCAGACCCTCGTAGATCTCCACTCGACACGCCCGCACCTCCCGTAGCTGAGGGGGGCCGTTCTCAATCCGGGGTGACGATTTAGGCGGCACGTTCGGACGCGAACTTTGCGATTAGTGGGAGGCCGAGCGGCCCGAAACGTCTGAGGCTACGCTCCGGTCGCCTCCCGAAAGCTCTCTCGACGCCGGCCTTGAAACCCTCAAATCGTCCGAAAGACGCGTCGTAAACCCAGAGCCCGCCACCAGGACCGAGCACCCGAAACGCCTCCGCCACAACTCGCTCGGGCTCCTGCCAGTGGTGCATGCTGATCGTCGAGACAATCAGGTCGAAGGACGCGTCTGCGTAAGGCATCGCGCCCGCATCGCCGTTGTCCAGGCGGACGCTGGTCTTCGCCACCGACTCAGCCAAAACCCGGCGAGCAACCTCGATCATCGACGGCGAAAGGTCGATGCCGGTGAGCCGGAGGTCCGGGCGCCGCTCGGCAATTTCCCGAAGAAATAGCCCGGGTCCACAGCCGATGTCGAGGACGTTCCCTCCGGCCGGTAGTCCGCTCTCGGCTACCTCGGCCGCCACGCCGCGGTGAAGCCGGCGCACTAGCAACCTTGCCGCACCGTGGTAGCGATCCCCCCGTCGGTCGAACATTCGCTGGGATGCGTGGAGCCAGCCAGAGTGCATGCGTTTTTCCTCCAATAGTTGTGACATACAACCGTCAGCCTAGCAGCGTGAGTTGTAGAATGCAACTGTTGGCCAGGCCTGCTGACGACACCAATCCAGTGACGAGGACAGCGCGCTCTCCCGACCTTCTGGAGGAGCTCCTCTCTCACTTCATCCGGGCGATCGGACTCCACCATTCGATCACCCTCGGCCCTGGGCGCACGCTCTCGCTCTCAGAGGCCCTCGCGCTGGCCGAACTGCATGGACACGCGACGCTCTCACAAGGCGAGCTGGCAGACCGGCTCCGGCTCGAGAAGAGCTCGGTCAGCCGGCTGGCGGCCGGCCTAGAGAGGCGTGGCTGGCTCGTCCGCGCGCGGGACCCGGGAAACCGCCGCCTCTACCGGATCGCACTTACGACGCGGGGTCGCCGCGTAGTCGAAGACTGGCGGCGGCACTGGCAGGGACGCCACGAGCGCATCATGGCGCGGCTTACAGCAGAGGAGCTGCAGACCATCCGCGAGGGGTTCTCGGCACTGGAACGGGCGGTCTCCTCGGCTAGCTGACCAACCGCCGCTGGCCGTAGCGATTGTTGAGATCAACCGGCAGAGATCTGGTGAGGCGGTCACAGCTTGCTGGTCATCGCGACGACGCCCGTGATGACGCACGTGAGGCCGGCCATCACGTGGAACGTGAGCAGGACGGCGAAGGCCATCGAGACCTCCTCGCCTACGACTGGACTCAGGAGTGCGGGTAAGTCCGGCACCTACGGTCCCCACCCAGCATATGGGAGTGTCGTGACGGTCACGTCCGGCGGCCGGCTGGTCACGTGGGACCGCTGACCAGCCTGGCGCCGGAACGGAGTAAGACGATGAGTCGTCAGGGAAGCAGCGAACGAGCTCGGCGACGACCTCGCGCGCTGGCTTGGTCTCGGTGACGAAGTCGACCGACCGGCGTAGCAGGGCATTGCCAGCGGATCCTTGGCGCCCGAATGGCGCTGGCATCGTGGAGCGGTTGCCGGCGGCAAGCGATCGTTCGAGGGAGTCACGCAGCACCCGCACTGGGGCGGGGCAGGAGCCTCCGTTGTGGAAATGCGAGGTGAGTACGGTGTCCTCGGCCTTCGCAGCGATCAGGGCCTCAACGTACGCTGGGTGGGAGTTGCACTCGGGAGTGGCCAGGAAGCGTGTCCCCACGCGGACCGCGTCCGCGCCGGCCGCGAGCAGGGCTGCTGCCGATGCCGCCGGCCGCGACCACCGGCATGTCGACAGCCGCCAGCACCTCCGGTAGGAGAACGTCGAGCGGCGCCTTGCCGCGGACGTGTCCGCCGGCCTCGACTCCCTGAATCACAACGAAGTCGCACCCGGCGCGGGCCGCGGCCCCGGCCTCTTCGGCTGAACCGACCTGCCAGGAGACGAGGGCGCCGCAGCGGTGTCCGGCTTCGATGTAGTCAGGGCTCGGCTCACCCCAGAAGAACTCGATCACGCGGACGCCCTGGGCGGCCGGCGCGACCTCCTCCGGCACATACGGCAGCAGAAAGCCCTTCCCCAGGACTCCGTCCACATCACGTAAGCGCCAACTGGCGGCAGGGCCGCGCCACGTTCGAGGCTGAGGACATCGACGACCAGCAACTCCAGGCAGCCGTTGAAGAGGCCGGCTATAAAGTCACTTCGATCGAGGACATCGAGCGTTCGCGGAGCACCGTCGGAGGGCGCGCCGCGGGACCACGTCACGACTACGACCTGGTCGTTATCGGCTCTGGCTCCGCGGCCTTTGCCGCGGCCATTCACGCCTCTGACGCTGGGGCTCGCGTCACCCTCGTTGAATACAACGTCGTCGGCGGCACCTGTGTCAACGTGGGGTGCATTCCGTCCAAGGCGATGCTGGCACCCGCGGAGCAGCTCTACCGCGCGAGCCACCACCCGTTCCCGGGCATCGAAAGAGTGACGCCTCGATTTGATGTCGGCCAGCTGCTGGATTCCAAGACCGCACTGGTCACCCAACTCCGTCAGGAGAAATACCTGGATCTCGCCAATACCTACGGCTTTAGCATCCGCAAACGTCGAGCCGAGTTTGCCGATCCGAAGACGATCATGGTTGAAGGCGAGCGGATCGCCGCCGACAAGTACATCATCGCCACCGGCGCGTCCCCGGCGATTCCTGCGATACCCGGCCTTGTTGACTCCGGCTACCTCACCAGTACCACCGCACTGGAGTTTCGCCAAGCGCCGAAGCGGCTGGCGGTTTTGGGAGCCGGTCCGGTGGGACTGGAGATGGGCCAGCTGTTCCTGCGCCTTGGCAGCGCCGTGACCCTAATCAGCCGAGGTGAGGTTGCGTCCCGGGAGGAGCCTGAGACCTCACATGCACTGCGGGCCGTCTTCGAAGAGGAGGGCGCGGAGGTGGTCACCAAAGCCGACGTGATCGCGGTCGCAAGGGTCGCCGGCGGGCGGCGGATCACGTTTAGGCAGGCCGGACGAGAGGCCGCAGTTGAGGTTGACGACATTCTCGTCTCGACTGGGCGGTGGCCGAACACGGACGGCCTCGGTCTGGAACTGGCTGGTATCCAGAAGACCGAACGATACGCGGTCAAGGTCGGCGACGATCTCCAGACCTCAAATCCTCGCGTCTGGGCGGCCGGTGATGTGACCGGGCACCGGCAGTTCGTCTACTCCGCCGCCTATGAAGGCAATATCGCGGCCCGTAACGCTCTCGCCGGTGAGGGGCGCACGCTCGACTTCCACTCGCTGCCGCGGGTGATCTTCACCTCGCCGACATTTGCCGCCGCTGGCCTCACCGATGAGGAGGCCAACGCTCGCGGCCTCAACTGCGAATGTCGTGTCCTGCCGATGTCGGTAGTGCCCAGAGCGCTGGTCAACCGGGATACGCGAGCGTTCGTCAAGATCGTCGCGGAAGCTGGCAGCGGCCGAATCCTTGGCGCCAGCATGGTCGCCGACGGGGCCGGAGACGTCATTCAGAGCGCCGTTCTTGCCATCCAGTTCGGGCTCACCACCGACGACGTGGCCAACACCTGGGCGCCATACCTCACCTTCGCGGAAGCCTTCAAGCTCGCCGCTCAGACATTCAAGCGTGACGTCAGCAAGCTCAGCTGCTGCGCGGCATGAAGACAGAGATGGGCGGAGTACCGCTAGTCGACCTCGAAGTGATGGTTCGAGCCGCCGCGTTTCGGCTCCTGATCAGGAGCGGCGAAGGGATCACTCCTGAATCACTTGCGCAAGTGACCAGGATCACGGGTGATCGGCTGGCTGTGCTGCTCGACGATCTGGATCGCGCCGGTCGCATTCGTCGCGATGAGGCCGGGCGGGTTGTTGGTTCGGCCGGACTGAGCGTCGTTCCCGACCGCCACGAGATCGAGATCGAGGGGCGGCGCTTCTGGACCTGGTGCGCTTATGACATCCTCGGCATCTTCGGTGCGTTGCAGGCCAGCGGTCGTGCCTCCTCGCCGATCCCGAGCACCCGCGATGTGATCCACCTCGATTTCATCGGAGGCCGACCACAGAATACCAACGCTGTTTTGTTCCGGCCGGACACTGCGTTGATGAGCTGCTGTGAGAACGTTTACGAAGAATGGTGTCCGAACGGCAATCTTTTCGCGGATCGCGCCGCGGCTCGGAAGTGGGCGACCGAGCACGGTTTGCAGGGTCGAGTCCTGACACTCACAAAGGCCGCGGATCTGGCGACCGAAGAGTGGAAATCACTAACCAACGACGGGGGAGGTAGACCTTGACAGCAAACCTTGATGTGATCGTGATCGGAACTGGCGAGGCAGCACGGCCGGTGGCGTACGCCTGCCGCGAAGCCGGACGAAGCGTGGCCGTCATCGACTCCCTGCCTTTTGGGGGGACGTGCGAGCTCCGCGGCTGCGATCCCAAGAAGGTCCTGGTGGGCGTATCCGAACTGATCGATTGGAGTCACCGCATGCAGGGCAAAGGCGCCTCCGCGCCAGCAATGTCCGTCAATTGGTCGGATCTGATCCGCTTCAAGCGCACCTTCACCGACCCGGTGCCCCGTGAAAACGAGCAGGGCTTTGAGGAGGCGGGCATCAACGCATTCCACGGCCGCGCGCACTTCGTGGACCGCGCCAGCGTCGAGGTGGACGGCGAACAGCTTGTCGGTCTCAGCGTGGTGATCGCGACGGGCGCCCGCCCGACCACACTTGGGATCCCAGGTGAGGAACTCCTGACCACCAGCACGCAATTCCTAGAGCTGGATCAGCTCCCGGGCCGTGTTGTCTTCGTCGGCGGTGGCTACATCGCGTTCGAGTTTGCCCACATCGCGGCCCGTGCCGGCGCCCAGGTCCACGTGCTCCATCGCGGCGACCGTCCACTCGAACAGTTCGACGCCGATCTGGTCGCGATGCTAGCCCAGGCCACCCGAGAGCTCGGGGTCGAGATCCGACTGCGAACGGAAGTCACAGCTGTCGAACGCAAGGCGGGCGGTCTGTTGATTCACATGCGGACGGACGGGCAGGAGCACGTGGTCGAGGCCGACCTGGCGGTGCATGCCGCTGGACGCGTACCTGACGTCGACGACCTCGATCTAGATGTCGCCGGCGTCGCCCACGACCAAAAGGGCATCGCAGTCAATGAGTACCTGCAAAGCGTGAGCAACCCGGCGGTCTACGCGGCAGGGGACGCGGTCAGTGGCGGCGGCTTTCCCCTGACTCCGGTCGCCGGGATGCAAGGGAGCATCCTAGCCAGCAACCTCCTGAAGGGCAATCACCGGACGGTCAACTACACAGGGATCCCCAGCGTGGTCTTTACCACCCCGCCCCTCTCACGGAGGAAGCGGCTCACGCCCAGGGTCGGCACTTCGTAACACATCATGACGACACCTCAAGCTGGTATTCCTCGCGGCGGGTCGGATTGCCTCACAGCGGTTACAAGACGCTCGTCGAGGAAGGGACAGGGCGCGTGTTGGGCGCGCACCTCTTCGGTCTCCATGCCGAGGAGGTGATCAACCTCTTCGCACTTGCGATCCGGAACGGGATGCCCGCGAACGAACTCAGGCACATGGTGTACGCCTACCCGACAAGCACCTCAGACGTTGGATCGATGCTGTAACGGTGTAGTCAAGTTCAAGAAGAGAGCAAATGAAGCAACTCCAGCTGAAGGTGAACGGGATGGATTGCACAAGCTGTGAGCGGCGCCTCGAGAAAGGCAATGGGCACCTGGTTAACCGGCGCCTGGGCCCAGTTGGGGCCACGCCTCACATGCCGCTCATTGCCCGCTGCTGCTGCGCTGGAAGGAGGCCTTGCTTGACCGGCGGCGCCGTGGCTAGAGGACCTCGATTTGCACTTGCGCGCCCAGGGCGTTGACGCGGCAGCTGCTCGACGCGTGGATACAACCGGATGCACGGGTCGTCATCGTTGGCACCATCTAGCCCGAGCCCTTCAGCAAGCTGCGAGCCTGAGTCGAGGTGTCAAACGTCACGACCTTGAGGCCGTTTGTCCGCCTCGCCATCCGCCCGACGGCCTTGGTAGCGGCGCTCCAGCTCTGCCAGCACGTCATCCACCCCAGCGGTGGGGGGCTCAACCTCCTCGTCCGACGCGTCTGATGCGCCAACCACCAGGCCTTCAGGCTCCGCCTGCTCCAGCACTTTATCGGGCGCGGCGGGCGATCCTCGCCCCGCGATCAGGCGGCCGGCCACGCCGCCGACGACCAGACCAAGCACGAATGTCACAACGAGTGTCCACGAGGGAACCACGACCGCAAATGATGCGAGATCGGCGCCCTCAGAATCCAGCTAATTCGCCCT
>Ga0070699_100006563_pt1 | contig 10127 bp, 6 predicted proteins | sample KBSK1503metaG_FD_65473 | JGI IMG/M metagenome (GOLD analysis project Ga0070699, IMG submission 65473) | Corn, switchgrass and miscanthus rhizosphere microbial communities from Kellogg Biological Station, Michigan, USA - KBS K1-50-3 metaG | ecosystem: Host-associated > Plants > Roots >... | reverse complement strand
CGGATTAGGTGGCTCCACGAAATCACCAAGTCGCACGTCAGCGGCAGCGGCGGGATGCTCAAGGCTATGCCCGGTGGCTATAGCCAATGAGAAAAGCTCATCCGGCCACAGACCGCTCCGTTGTGCAATGTCGATCCGCAGGAGTGCAGCTATTACTAAAACTCCAAACAGCATCCACCAAGTGTGGTTAGGCCCGGGCGTCTGGCCCTCAATGTCTGAAGGCGACATTGGCGATCCCTTCGGAGGCTCAGCGATTTCGTTCATAAACGCGTGTCACCAGATCGGGGGCAGTGAAAACTAGCCGCCAATCCTGAGGTCTTTGAGCCACCAGCGGCGCCGCGTACCGCTCGCTTACACCCGGGCGCCCAAATGTGTCGAGGACGAGATAGGATACTGGCACTTCGTCGAGTAGCCGGCTCGCTCTTTCCGCATCGCGCTCGAACGGCGGCAACACCGCCTTATGTCCCGTGCGGAGATAAGCCAGATGTGGCACAGTCGTGGCAATCACGGCCGTGGCTGCGGCGTTGCGGTGCACCCATTCGAAAGCCGGATCGAGCGCGTGCCATTCGCTTCCGTAATCAATTAGTTTGAACACTTGCTCCCCGCCGGTTGCATAATAGCTGACGGGGCCCATGGATCGGAACAGGTGAGCGGCAACGGCGATCTGAACCAGCAACATAGCGGCGGAGGAAACGGTTATGACGAGGGCTCCCGCGGTATGTGCCCATTTGGGCGGTTGCCGCCCTAACCAATCTCGAATTGTAATTAGCGTTAGAAAAAGGAAAATGAGCGTAAGTGGCGCCATGGGCGCGAGGTAGCGCCAGAATTGATTTTGCCAAGGGGTCACTACAATCGTGGCGAGTGTGATCCCGAAGAAGAGCGAAAGGAACCAGTGGCGCCCATTCACGAGCAAGACGGCGCCGGCCAGCGCAAGCAGCCCGGCGGCGAACAAACAGCCGCGTAAAGCGAACGACATCAGCTTGCCCCAATTGTCCGACAAGGGAACGCGCAAACCTTTATGTAGCTGCGTCAAAAGAGATGGCGCAAACCACTTGGGCACTATCGCACTTTCGCCCAAGGCCACCGGGAGCGACGCGATATTGCGCACCAATCTCCCAGCCAAGTTACGAAACCGGACGTGGCCGAGTTCAGGAGAGAATGGATCTACCAATCGGCTGTTCTGGCCGTAAGTTACATTTGGGTAATAGTAGTCTGCGCGCTGGTAAGTATATATTGGATGGTGGTAATCGTAGCTTCGAGTTACTTGCCAGACGTAGGCTTGCCAAACCAGGATCGGGAGCGCCGAAACTGCTGCGCGGACCGCAGCCTGGCGGAATCGCCGGCGAATCAGACTCTCTCCTATCCACGTTAAGAGGAGGGCAAGCCCAGCGGTCCGCAACAAATAGGCAGCGGCTCCAAGTATTCCCGTGGCGGCCGCAAAGATGGGACGATCGCTTCTCCGGTGACAGAGAAGAAATCCCATCGCGACTACAGCGAAGGGCATTTCAGCGTAAAGGACATCTGACGGTGCGATGAGACTGCTAAATGACAGCGCGGTGATGATTCCCACAAGCAGGGCGTATAACGGCGGCAAAAATGTCCGCGCCAAAGCGTAGGCCATCAGTAGGAACAACACGGATAGGAGGAAGTAGGTGAGCCGGAGAGCGAACCCAACTTTGAAGTAATCGCTCGTGCCTAGTATCCGCTGAATGGCAGCAACGATCGCTGGCAGCAGCGGCGGGTATTGGACCGCACGGATTTCTCCCGGCTCGCTGAGCAGCCGGTAGCCGTGGCCTTGGGCCAAGGAAGTTCCAAGGATGTAATAAGTGCTCGCGTCCCATCGGAAGTTAATCGGCCCCGTTAGGCGCGGAACCCAGACTGCCAGGCAAACGAGCAAAAGAACGCCCCGATAGAGCAAATCTTTTCGACTTTCTGCGATCATGGGAAAGGCAGCTGCTCGGAACCAGCGCCGTGCGGCTCTTCAGAGCGACACTGCCAAAAAAACTCTCTTTAGGAGAAAAAAGATCGACAAGTCCTCGCCCGTTTATCGGGCGCTGACATGACCCGCTGCAACGTCCTCTGATCCAATCTCCCGCCCCGGAAAGTGACGCGAAAGCGCGCGGTAAGGCCCAATTCCAAAGACATATCGAAGCCAGAGCCCTGCCAGCACCTTCCAATAGCCGCCACCAACGTTGACGAGCCGGAAGGAAGAAACTCCCATTCCCGGGGTGCGGTTGATCCAGGAAATCGGCACTTGCTTGACCCGGTATCCAAGGAGGATTGGTTGCAGTCCGGTCTCTGCATTCACGGCAAAGCCCGGTTGGCGCAGCCGCAGATCTTGCACCACTTCGCGCCGCATGATTTTCAGGTTGTTTGTCACGTCCCGAATACGCCGCCCGAACAGCACGACTGCAATCGCATGAAAGGCGCGATTGGCGAAGATCTTGAGGAACGGATAATTCAAGAGCACACTGTGACGCGAGAAACGGCTGCCAATTACCACGTCATAACCTTCGGCCACGCCATCGAGCAGATCACGGAATTCGGGCAAGAGATGTTGAAAGTCGCAGTCCATAGTGAGCACGTATCGACCGCTGGTCGCAGCCAGACCGTCGGCAATTGCCAGACCCACTCCATTAGGGGGAACGCGGTGCAATGGTTTGACTCGAGTGTCCTTGGCCGCGAGCTCTGACATCACCTCGCGGGTGCGGTCCGTACTTCCATCGTTCACGAGGATGATTTCGTGAATATATTCGCCGTACAGTTCGAGGATGCGTTCGATTAGAGGACCAACGTTCATTTCCTCGTTGTGGCAGGGGACTACTACGGAGAGGGCGCCGCGGAGAGTTGGATGGGCGAAAAGCGACACTTTGACCGGGTCTTTTAATCGTGGAGGTTTTTGCGCGTGCAGCAGGATCGAGCCAGCCATCGTGCGGATGAGCGGCGCGTTCTCGAGCAAAATAGAAGCGTTGCGCAAAAGCCAAATCAACGGACGCGTGAGCGGGGCAAAAACAAAGTCATTAAAGACAGCATAGATGCGGACAAATCCGATTTCGGAAAGCAACTCGTAAAGATTAGGCCGGTTAATAAGATTCCGCGGATCCCGTTTTCCGGCCAGCCGTAGAAACATTCCACGAATTTTGTGCATTGGATTCCACGGGTTACTTTCGTAAAACACAATCTCGCCTCCGGGAGCGAGAAGCTCGTGCACAATTGCAAGAAGCTCTGACGAATTACTGCGGTCCAACAGATCCATCGCAACGATGCAATCGAACCGACGGCCCGCCAGCCGTCCGGGCAATTCAGAAATTTGCAGAAGCTCGACATTTCCACTTAAGCCGGCCGGATCCGGAGCCGAGCTTTGAAAGGTGACCGCTGTAATCGGATTTTCGCCGCGTGAGACGCGCAGCAGTGCGCGTGTCAGCCGAAGCCCTCCACAACCAAGTTCAAGGATCGTCTGTCCGGGCAGAAGATGGACGGTGTGTCGGAACGCCTGCGCCCGCCAGAGCAAGCGGTCGTCCGCAATTGGATCGTGTTTTCGCCAATAATCATCACGGTATCGTTCGCGGACAGCTAAGTTCGAGATGAGCGAACTGTTCGTTGCTGGCATGGTCGCTGCGGGCAAAGCTTCTGGATTCAAATGTGAATTGGCGTCCGGCATGTCACGTCTACGTTGAAACCATCAGGATCGAACAGGACCATTCCATCATTGTGGTCGACGCATGTTCTCGTACAGCCTTGTGCCGTCGAAGGATTGGACGAGGCGCCACCCTGGGGCCTCAATCTCAAATTCTGCAAGCGAATAACCGCGATCGACAATAACAAAAGAAACCGGCACTGATTCGAGCAACTGAAGGTTGCGAGCACGATCCTCTTCTTTAGGCGGCGCCACGGCGTGTCGGCCGCTGCGCAGGTAGCAAAGATGGCACGCTGGCGTGGCCACAATTGCGTCGGGCCCCGAATGCTGCATTATCCAGGCAACCGCCTGCTCCCAGCCATACCAAAGCCGATCATAATAGAATAGGCGTGGGCCTATGGCTCCGCGACCGGGAACAAAGCTGGCACCCTCTCGCTTTCGCACATAGAAAACTGCCGATGCCGTATAGACCTGCAGAATTAATGGAAGCAGCAGGAGTCCAGTCACGAGAACTTTCCCGACGATCCGCGACGGACGGTGATTCAGCCATAACTGCAGTGAATTGTGCATTGCAAGCAACGCCAGCAGAGCGGCGATTGCCAGGAACGGCGTCAGCGGCATTAAGTAACGCTGGAATTGGTCGGGCCAGGGTGTCGTGCAGATCAGTGCGATCGATACAAGGAGAATAAAGGCCACCAACCAAATGCGACGGTAGAGTAGAATGCCGATCCCGGTGACGACCAGCACAGAAAGAGCTACAATCGGCACCAGCACCACACTGGGCGGAATAACCCGCCGGCCAAACATCAACTGTTGCGTCGACAGAAGGTCGCGCCAGTAACCCTCGCTCGTGCTGATTGCTTCGCCGAGGCGCTCACCCATTCGACATACGTTTTTCGTTAGGCGACCTACCAACGCACCAGCGCGCGTGTGAAGCGAATCGGGATGAGAAGAACCAGCCGGTCCAACATTTTCAGCGTAGCTTACATTGTAAAACTGGTATGAGGCCCGTTGGTACTGGTAGGCCGGGTGTGCATACTCGTAACTTGCGCGCACCCGCATCACATGTGCCTGCCAAGCCACGACCGGCAGGAGGACGAGCACGCCACGCATCAATACTAGCCGCCACCGACGGCGCACAAACGCTTCCAGCACCCATGCGATCAGAAGCGCAACTCCTGCCGTCCTAAACAGAAAGCCGGCCGCCGCAAGGAGAAACGACAATGTTTCCCGTATCCAAGGTCGAGACGCAAATGGTCCATCAACCGCGACAAGCGCGAAAAGAACACTCACCAAAACAAACGGAAGTTCGGTAAATAACAGGTCGGACATGAACAGGGTGTTCACCTGGAGGAGTGAAATCGCGACAGCTACGACGGCGAACCCCGCGCGCAGATAACGGCGAGCGAGAGCCAGTGCACTCAGCGCGTAGAACAGGAATAGCGTTGCATACGAAAGCCGCAGCCATGGCCCAATGATCGCAGCATCGGTTGAACCCAAAGCGCGTTGGTGCAAGGCCACAAGCGCGGGAAGCAATGGCGGATACTGCAACGCTTCTGGCGAACCCGGTTCACTCAGGATTCTATAGCCATGCCCACTGGCCAGAGAGGTGCCAAGGACATAGTAGACGCCTGCGTCCCACCGCAGATCGATCGGCCCGGAGAGACGCGGTACCCACAGGAGGAGAGCGAGTGCAACAACGGCAGCCTCGCCCCAATAACGCCTGATCGCTTTACTAAGCCACAGATTGGGCCGCGCATCCTTTGTCGGCTTGTTTAACACCGCGTCGTTCGTAACAGTTTCACCCGTCATGTAGCGTGTCCGTCGCGGCTATGAGTTGTTTCGAACTCGAGCGCTTCTCGAGAGGTCGAGACGCGCTGGGTTCTGCGTTCCGCCACCAAATTTATAAGGCCGAAGTAAAAGCCGGCCAAAAGTGTCTGGCCACCAAGCAGTAAAAAGAGGACAGAACAAATCGCGAATCGGATGGTTGACTCCGGCCGGAGTGTGCCGAAACCAGTCAGCTCCCATTGGTGGGCAGCGATAATGCCAAGCATAACCCCTATTAGTATAAGGGCGACGCCGATCGTGACGCATCGTTCCAAAGTTCGCCGTTCTTCAAGAAACCAGAACTTCGTTCTCAACGGGTGCAAACCCGTCTCAACTGCCATCAACTTGGCAAAGATGAAAAGCAGGACTGATTGATATCCCAATAGTATCGCCGAACTTGAATATAGAAGCGTGTGATAATCGAACGTCACCGACATCACCTTCACCGGCCCGAAGAGTAGCAGTGCCGAAACTACGGCGCCGCCGACCATTAGAATCAGACCCGGAATGCCGAAGAACCACCGAGGACTCATTAGCAAATAAAATCGCAGGCTTCGCCAACCATCCCGGTATCGGCGCAAGTGCGGAGCGCGATCACGGCCGTCCGGCGACAAGGTGGTGGGCACCTCGGTAATCCGGAGCCCGTGCATCTCTGCCTTGATGAGCATCTCAAGCGCAAATTCCATCCCGCGACTTTGCAGCCCCAATGCTTGAATCGCTTTCTTTTGGAAGCCACGCAGACCGCAGTAGAAGTCACCACTTTTCTTGCAGGCAAAAAAGAGACGGCCGAGCGCGGTTAACAAGGGATTGCCGAAATATCGGTGCATCGGTGGCATGGCGCCCGGAGCAATGCCGCCAAGATAGCGATTTCCCATGACGAGGTCATATCCGTCACGGAGCTTTTCGACGAAGGGCCAGAGAGCTGAGAAGTCATAGCTCTCATCCGAATCACCCATAATCACGTATTTTCCACCTGCTGCCTCGATACCCGTCGCGAGAGCGGCTCCGTAGCCGCGAGTGGGCACCTTTACAACACGAGCGTTCAGCTGCTCGGCCACCTCTATTGAGCCATCGGTACTACCGTTATCGGCCACAATAACTTCGCCGGAGACGCCGTGCTGCTTAAGAAAATGCTGCGCCTTTTTGATACACGCCGCCAAAGTGCGCACCTCGTTCAGGCAAGGCATTAAAATAGATAATTCTGGTTGCACAGACTGATTTTGTTGAGTCACGCCGACTGATTCCGACTCACTCTGCGCTGCGGATTGCACTTTTCTGCTTTCGGCGTTTCAGCGTTTCAGTTTTTCCGCTTTTCTCTTACGCTTTCCACACTTTGGCGCGCGCAGCCGTTAGGCCGGCCATGGCATTTCGCGTGTCGACGATGCATTGCGCCCAGTCGCCGAGTTCCTCGTAGTTTACACAAGAGTGATTGGTAGCGATTAAGACGAGATCGAAGCCGGAAATTGCCGTTTGGCTCCAATCCACTGACTGCTTACCGGCAAAATGCGAATGCTCTCGGGTGGGTTTGATAACCGGGACGTAGGGATCGTAATACTCCACCTCGGCACCGCCCTTATTCAGCAAATCCATCAACACATAACTGGGCGATTCGCGTTCATCGTCGACGTTAGGTTTGTAAGCCAGGCCCAAGATCAAAATCCGGCTCCCTTTGATCGCTTTGCTTCGCTCATTTAGTGCGTCCGCAACCCGATGCACGATGTGTTCCGGCATTCGTGTATTAATCTCGCCAGCTAGCTCGATAAAGCGCGTGTGCTGACCAAACTCGCGCGCCTTCCATGTGAGATAGAACGGGTCGATTGGGATACAATGGCCGCCCAGGCCTGGGCCGGGATAAAACGGCATGAACCCGAACGGCTTCGTTTTGGCCGCTTCGATCACTTCCCAGATGTCGATGCCCATGGCCCCGTATACCAGTTTCAGTTCGTTAACCAGAGCAATATTGACGCTCCGGAAAATGTTCTCCAATAACTTGGTCGCTTCCGCTGCGCGACAGGAGGAAACAGGCACAAGCGTGTCGATTGCGTTGGAATAAAGCGCCATGGCTCGCTCCAGACAGCTTTGAGTGTAACCGCCTACCACTTTTGGAATCAGCTTGACCTTGCTCTGCTCGTTAGCCGGATCCTCCCGCTCCGGTGAAAACGCCAGGTGGAAATCGACTCCCGCTTTAAGACCAGAACCTTCTTCCAGGACCTTGCGCAAATCCTCATCCGTCGTCCCCGGATAGCTGGTCGATTCCAGCACAACCAGCGTCCCTTTGACGAGATGCGGTGCGATAGCCTGCCCTGTCGCGATGACAAACGAGATGTCCGGCTCGCGATTCTTGTTGAGCGGTGTCGGCACGCAGAGAATAACGGCTTCAACTTCGTTAACGCGGCTGAACTCGGTTGTGGCAGAAAATTTTCCGCTCTGCACCACCTCGGCAAGCAAAGAAGAGTCTATGTGTTTGATGTAGCTTCGTCCCTCATTCAGCTGTGCGACTTTGTCGTGAACAACATCGAGGCCCAGAACTGTCACACAGGACCTAGCGAACTGAAGGGAAAGAGGGAGCCCGACATAACCGAGACCGACGATCGCGATCTTCATATTGTTCAATTGAAAAAAACGCTTTTTGTTACGCCGCGACGCCGGTTAACGGCCCGTTTTTCAACTGCGCAACAACTTATTGGACTCGACACTATGACTCGCACAGAATCTGGCAAAAGGGCCTTAGGTAAAGCTCAATGTATTCGCGAGGTCTGGGTACTCGCGACCCTTTCTTTGGGCCCTTCCGAGTTTGCCTCGCGGCCCACGATTTCACTAAAAATTGGTGCGCCTTTGTTGTTAAGGTGGGAGTAGTCGCAAAAATAGTCGTCGCTGAGACCCATCGCACTATGATTCCACAGATGGAAGCCGCGGGTGGCCAGGATTCTTTCCATTCGGGACCAGTGTTCATCTACAGCTGCGCTCACAGCCATTGGAACTGACCCCCGCTTCATGGGGGGTTGGATACAGATTAGGGTTGAGCCCCTGCTTCGAACCGAATCCGCTATGCTCGCGAGCTCTTCGTACTCAGCTGGATCTAGTTGCTCGGGGTCAACTTTCAAATTCCATCGGCGCTCATCGACCTTGGGAAAGGATATCTCAAGCGGTATGCTACCCCAGGCATCAAACATCACCGAGAAGTAGTCCCTTCGAGAACTCCTAATTTGTAGAATGCGGAAACTCCATTTTACGTAGTATTGCAAATCGAAATGCCGCAGTAATATCGGTATCCAGGCGGACCTCCCGTTGATAAAATGAATCACTTCGCTCGCATCGAAAAACTGGGTTGGGCCCGGAGTCTTGTTAAAATCCATCAGACCACAGACAAAGATGACGTTGCGCGGCCGATACACTGTTAACAAACAGTCCAAGAGTGCTCTAGTCTGGCTAATCTTCATGTTGTATGCCCCGGCGTTCAATAGCCGCGTCCCCGGAGGCAGGTGCTTTAACATAGCTTCGGAGTCAATATTGTTGAGCGCCATTGATGAACCGATTACCAAAACATCACACTGCTTGGTGGGGCTGTTCCGGAGAAAGCGCACTTTTTCGTCGAAACAGACATTACCACTGATGGCCGGTGCCACTAATCGCCCCTGACTATAAGCCCAACAAAAAAAAGAAGCTGGTAGACCGATTACGGCGAACGCTGCCAAAGCCGCCAGGGCGAGGTAACGGTGTGGACTCAGATCCGATTTGGACCAACCAATGCTCAGCTGATTCAAGCTAGAACTGGAAATAGAGGAACTCGGTGATCCGGCCCATTTTCAACAGCGTGATTGCCAGAACCAGGCCGGTCACCACGGCCCAGCGTGGAGAGGGCCTCCATAGAACAGCTGCCATTGACTCCGCCTGCTTTAGCGCGGGGCGGACTCGATACATGATCTCTTGCGTGTTCGGCATGAAGAAAATGGCGGGTAGCAAAGCCAGCAACCAGAGGAATGCGACGAACTTGAAGTCGATATGCGCAAATCGGACCGGCAGACGAGCGGCCCAATGGCCAAAGAACCTTTCAAACCCTGGACTTAGACAGATACCATTAAGGCCGGCCATTCCTTTCAGCATAGAGATGGCTGTAGAAAACGACTTGGCTCTGAAGAATACCCATCCCACCAGCACAGCTACGAATGTGATGATGTGATACAGCACTAGCATTAGTCGCGAACCGGCCCAGCGCTGTCCGTTAGTTATTTTCCCCCACGCGTGGTTCACAAGCAGATATATTCCATGCAAGCCGCCCCAGATAACGAATGTCCACCCAGCTCCATGCCATAATCCACCTAAGAGCATGGTCACCATCAGGTTTGTGTAACGTCGAGCAATTCCCTTTCGATTGCCTCCCAGGCGAATGTACAAATAGTCGCGCAAAAACCGCGAAAGAGACATATGCCATCTACGCCAGAAATCGATGATGCTCCTAGCCTTGTAAGGTGAGTTGAAATTTAACGGCATTCGGACGCCAAAAATACAGCCAAGGCCGATGGCCATGTCGGAGTATCCAGAAAAGTCGAAATAGATTTGGCAGGCATAGGCCAGGACACCGCCCCACGCGGCGGCGAAATCCGGGGCCACCCCGGCGGTTGCCTGGGAAAAAACGTAGGTGGCATGCTCGGCAATGCCGTCG
>Ga0070699_100006560_pt1 | contig 10129 bp, 7 predicted proteins | sample KBSK1503metaG_FD_65473 | JGI IMG/M metagenome (GOLD analysis project Ga0070699, IMG submission 65473) | Corn, switchgrass and miscanthus rhizosphere microbial communities from Kellogg Biological Station, Michigan, USA - KBS K1-50-3 metaG | ecosystem: Host-associated > Plants > Roots >... | reverse complement strand
CCGGTTCACCCAGTTGCCAGCGGCCGCTGGACTTCGGCAGCGGCGGCAGCAGCGTGGGATCGCCTTGGGGTGCGCCCTGCTCTACCCATCGCTGAATGCGCGCGATCTGCTCGTCGCTGAGACGCCGCTCGTTGAGGAACTCCCCATAGCCCGGCTCCGGCTTCCATGGCGGCATCACCCGCGCGCGCGTCGCCGCGGCGATCTGCTGCGCATGTTCACGAGCGTCATCGTAACGGAGCAGGCTGAACGGCGCGGAGCCGTCAGGTCGATGGCACGAGGCGCAGGCGCTGACGAGAATCGGCGCGATGTCCTTTGTGAACGTGACCGACGCTTGCTGTGGGGCGGCGCCCGATGACGCGGTCGGGCTCGTCGCAAGGACGAGCGTGGCGAACGCGAACGCGATCCGGGCGGCCGCCTTCATCTCGGAGTGACCCTACCGCATCGTCAGCTTCTGCACCCGGAAGTTGTTGACCTCGGCAACGTAGAGCGTGTTCTCGCTGCGACAGTCGATGGCGCTGACGGCGCCGAACTCCTTGAGCAGCCTCCCGGCGCGGCCGAATTTGCCGACGACGGTCCCGTCGAGACGCATCTTGTAAATCTCGCCAGCCTTATCGAGATCGTTCGGCGGGTTCGAGTTCGACACGAACATCATCTGGTTGGCACCTGGCGTGATGCACATCGCCTGCGCGTTGCCGACGTTGGCGATCTCGCGCTGATACGTGCCGTTGTTGTCGAACACCTGGATGCGTCCGTTGCCGGCGTCGGCCGCATACACGTTGCCGCGCGCATCGACGACGATGCTGTCGACGTCGGCGAACTGGCCTTGTGCCGTGCCCTTCTGTCCCCACGATTTGACGAAGACGCCGTCCTTGGTGAACTTGGCGATGCGTGCGTTTCCGCGACCGTCGGCCACGAAGACGTTGCCCTGCGCGTCCCACGCGACGTCGGTCGGACGGTTGAACACATCCTGCTCCGCACCCGCACCCGGCGCACGCCCTCCGCGTCCGCCGCCACCGCCTTCGGCACCACCACCGCCCGGCCCGCCTGCACGCTGCAGCGTGTTGACCGCCTCCGGCTTCCGACCGAGAAGCATCGCGACACGGCCTTGCGGATCGAACTTCATCACCATTCCTGACAACTCGTCGACGACCCACAGGTTGTCCTGCGGATCGATGCGAACCTGCGCGGCGAACAGGAATCCATAGACACCCTGGCCGATCTCGCGCGTGAACTTGCCGGTGCGATCGAACTGGAACAGCCGTGAGCCGCCATGCGCGAACGGACGCGCCGTCGCCGTCGACAGCGTCGGATGACCAGTGCGCGTGTAGACGAAGATGTCGCCGCGCGAATTGGTCGCCACGCCACCGACTTCGCCGAGATAGATGTCATCCGGCAGCGTCAGCACAGTCGCCGCGGATTCGAAGTTCATGGTCGGTGCGGCGGTCTGAGCCGCGAGCGGAATCGACGCACAGCACGCTGCGGTCAGGAGCGCATATGCAAAACGTTTCATCGCCATTCTCCTCAGCGTGACGACGTGCGCGACGGCGCAGTCTGCAGGATGTATTTCTGGACGCGCCACGACTCGATCTCACCGAGGATGATCTCGTTCGGGTTGCGACAGTCCAGCATGTGGACGACCTGAAATCCCGGCGCCACTTTCCCCGGCTTGCCGAACTTGCCGAGCACGGTGCCATCCAGCTCGGTCTTGTAGATTTCACCGGTCGTATCCCAGGAACCGGGTGGATTGCCGTTCGGGTTCGAGTTGGAGTGGAACACGTACTGGTGCGGGCCGGGCGAAATGCACAGCGTCCATCCGGTGCCGAGGTTCGTGATTTCCTTCATCGGCTTCAGATTGTTGTCGAGCACCTGATACCGGTTGTTGGTGCGATCGGCGACCCAGACGTTGCCACGCTCGTCGACCTGCAGTCCGTGCGGCAGGTTGAACTCGCCGAGCGCCGAGCCTGCCTTCTCGCTCCCCGCCTGCGCCACGAAGCGGCCGGCCTTGTCGTACTTGACGACGCGATTGTTGCAGTAGCCGTCGGAGATGAAGATGTTGCCCTGCGGGTCCCAGCCGACGTCCGTCGGGCGGCACAGGATGTATTTCTCCGCCGGCTTGTTCGGCCCGGCCGGAAACACCACGGGCCCGTCGATGGCCGGAGGTCTGCGACCGATCACCATCAGCACCTTGCCTTCGGGGCTGAACTTGGTGACGAGGTTGGTCCCTTCGTCGACGGTCCAGATGTTGTCGTCCTTGTCCACGCGGACCGAGTGCGCGAACTCGAAGCCGTAGTAGCCCTTGCCGATCTCCTTGACGAAGTTGCCGTTCCGATCGAACTGGAACAGCCGCGTCGTGTCCCGCCGGTGATAGACGAAGATGTTCCCCTTCGAATCGGTGGCGACGGCGACCGATTCTCCCAGGTACTCCCCGGCCGGAAGCTTGAGGAAGTTCGGGACCGTGGTGAACGGAATCTCCGACACACCGGTGACGGTGGCCTTCTGCTGGGCTGAGGCGGAGATGCCAAGCACGGTGAGCACGGCACAGACGGAAACAAGAATTCGTTTCATGCGGCGGAGCGTATACCAGCACACACCGCGCTGACCAGACAGTAATAGAATCCGCGTCATGAAGCGCCAGGCATGGCTTCTCGTCACCCTGGTCACGGCGTCGCTGATTGCGTCCCAGGCGCAATCGCGCCCGCCCGCAGCCGCTTCGGCGGAGGCGGACTGGCTCTACTACGGCGGTGATCCGGGCGGGACGAAGTACTCATCGCTGAGCGACATCAACATCGGGAACGTGCAGCGGCTGCAGATCGCGTGGCAGTGGAAACACTGGGACACGCCTCCCGCACCCGGGTTTTTCGAAAGCACGCCGCTGATGATCGACGGCGCCTTGTATGTGACGACCCCGTACAACAACGTGGCCGCCGTCGACGCCGACACCGGCCAGGAGCGCTGGCGGTTCGACGGCAAGGCGGAAGAGCTCGGCCCTCTGTTGTCTGCCAGCGGATGGAAGCTGCGCGGCACGGCGTTCTGGCGCGATGGCGGACGCCTTCGTATGTTCCTGAACAGCCGTCATCGACTGTTCTCGATCGATGCGCAGACCGGAAAGCCGGTTCCATCCTTCGGCAACAGCGGCGCCGTGTCGCTGAGCGATGGACTGCCGCGCATATCGGACCTCACGCACGCGACGCAAAGCTCGCCACCTGTCGTCTATCGCAACCTCGTGATCGTCGGCAGCCAGGTCCCCGACCGCGTGCAGCTTCCCGATCCCGTCGGCTACGTCCAGGCGTTCGATACGCGCACGGGAACGCGCGTGTGGTCGTTCTCGGTGATCCCGCAGTCGCCGAAGGATCCCGGCGCAGAGACGTGGGAGAACGAGTCGTGGCGTCGCAACGGTCACGGCAACGTGTGGGCGCCAATGGCGCTCGACGAAGCACGCGGCCTGCTCTATCTACCGACGTCGACGCCGAGCAGCGACTATTACGGCGGCGGCCGTCCCGGAGCCAACCTGTTCGCCGAATCGCTCGTGTGTCTCGACGCGGCCACTGGAAAGATGAAGTGGTATTTCCAGACGGTTCATCACGGATTGTGGGACTACGACAATCCCGCCAGTCCAAACCTGATGACGATCACGGTCGACGGCAGACGCATCGACGCCGTGGCGCAGGTGACGAAGCAAGGGTTTACCTACGTGTTCGATCGCGTCACCGGCGAACCTGTGTGGCCGATCGTCGAGCGTCCGGTTGCAACCGACAGCGACGTGCCCGGTGAGAAACCGTATGCGACGCAACCCATTCCATCCAAGCCGCCGGCCTTTACCGACCAGGGTGTCTCGCTCGAGGATGCGAACGACCTGACGCCTGAGATCAACGCGATGGCGCGCGAGCAGATGCAGCGGTTTCGCATCGGCCCGCTCTACACGCCTCCCTCTCTGCGCGGCACGCTGCAGCGACCGGGACAGGGTGGCGGCGCGAACTGGGGCGGCGCGGCGTTCGATCCCGAGCTCGGTTACCTGATCGTGCGCGCGACGCGCGGAGTTGGCGTGAACCGCATCGGCAAGAACGACGGATCCGATCCGCTGGTTGCCGGTGAGTACTCCAACAGATTCGCCACCGGCGGAGAGAACGCGAGCGTCGACGGTCTTCCGCTGACGTCGCCGCCGTACGCCGTGTTGACGGCAATCGATCTCAATCGCGGCGAGATCGCGTGGAGGGTGCCACTCGGCGAAGGGGACCCGTCGCTGCGAAACCATCCGCGGTTGAAAGGCGTGACGTTACCCGATCGCCTCGGCTCGCCGAACAATCGCGGAGGCGCGCTGATCACGAAAGGCGGCCTGGTGTTCATCGGCGGCGGCGACGGTTATCTGTACGCGTTCGAGACGAAGACAGGAAAAGAAGTGTGGCGGGGGAAGCTGCCGTACACGAACACGGCGAATCCGATGACCTATCGGACCCGCGCCGGACGCCAGTTCATCGTCATCGCAACCGGCACCGGCACGAACAACGCGCTCGTGGGGTTCGCGCTCGAGTAGGAATCAGGAATCAGGGGTCAGGGATCAGGATTCAGGGCTGGGCCAGGCATCAGCGCCAAGGTATGAGGTCTCCATATGACTATGCGATTGCGGATGAACGTGCTGCTGACATTGATGGCGTTCGCGGCGGTTCCCGCCGCAGCCCAGACGAGTGACTCCGGCTTTGGCGAGATGGCATCCACTTCCATGGCGGCTGTGGCCAAATCGATGCACGCCAATATCCGGCGGAACGTCGCAGAGGCCGCGGAGAGCGTGCCGGCCGGCGAGTACGACTTCAAGCCGACGCCGCAGGTTCGCAGTTTCGCCCAACTGGTTGGACACGTCGCCTCGGCGAATTTCTTCTTCTGTTCGCAGGCGAAAGGAGAGAAATCGCCTTCGTCGACCAACTACGAGCAGATCAGCGACAAGGCCGCGCTCGTCAAAGCGCTGAACGAGTCACTCGCCTACTGTGACGCTGTCTACGCCGCAACGACGGACGCGAATTTCGGCGCGACCGTCAAGACGCGCGGCCCCGACGGCGATCGCGACACCACGCGCGGCGCGCTACTCGTCTTCAACACCGCGCACAACAATGAGCACTACGGCAACCTGATCGTCTACATGCGGCTGAAGGGCCACGTTCCGCCCTCGACCGCTCGCGTCCAGCGTCGGAGCAGATAGCGCCAAGCCGCGGCCACCGCGCGTGCCGCGTCACGACGCATCGCCCAAATATGACGCGATCGCGGCGGCGAACTGGCGCAGTGTAGCAATGCCTGCCGGCACCTCGCGCCAGATACGTTCGACGTCGACGGTCCCGTAGCCATGCGCGACGCGGTTGCGCAGCGACGCGATCGATGCCATCCGCTCCGCGAGCTCGAGTGTGATCACGCGATGTTGCGCAAGCAACGTGAAACTCTCCGCATAGGATCCTGCGACTCCCCAGCCCTCATCCGATGCGATATGGAGTGCGATGTCCGCTGCTTCCTGCAGCGCCACGACGACGCTGAGCGCAAGTGCGTCTTGCCGATCGACGTCACCGCGAAACTCATCGACGCTGGCCGGCCGGCGCCGCTCCATTCGGGCCACATGGTCGGTCAGCGTTGTCAGCTTCGCGAGGACCAGGGCGGGGTCGGTCACCGAACGCTACCCTGCTCGACGAGGCGCCGCCTGAAGATTTCACCGTGGTGGGCGAGCGCGGGCGCGAAATCGATGTATTCGCCGGCCGCGCGAGCGCGGAAGCGGGCAAACTCACCGGGCGCCCGCTCCAACAGCGGAATACCGCGCGTCGCGATCTGCCATAAAAGCAACGTGGACGCGGAGTCGAGCTCCACGAGATCGACGTCGACGAGGGCAGCCCGGGCGAGCGCACTCGTCAATGACTGCCGCTCGGAGTCTGTCAGCGGCCGCACCGGTTGGATTGCCACATCGACATCGCTATCCGCTCTCGTCCGACCTTCTGCTGCGGATCCGAACAGCACCGCGAGAGAGAGCGGAGCGCCGACGGCTAGGGCTTCACGGAGCCGTTCAACCAGATCTGCGCGATCGTGTGGCACTGCTTGAGTGTAGTCAAAGCGCGTCGCGCGAGTCGCGCACGGGGTGAAATCGCGCTCCGCACCTTCGCGGACCGTAAAGGTCCGCGCCGCATTCACCGACCAGCGAAGCGAGTATCGCACCAACCACGCGCTGCGAGGCATTTCACCGACAGCGTCAGGGAGCCTTGCACCGACACGCGTCAGGGAGCGTCGCACCCGCCTTCGCCGGGTAGCGGCTACGGCGGGCAAGCCAACGCGCGTCAGAAATCAAACTGGACATTGAACCGCATGAATCGTGGCTGCACGACCACCGTCGGCTGGAACCAGCGCGCGGGATTGCTCGGATCGTAGACCGCCTCGTAGGTCGTCGCCGTGTTCGAGTTGAAGATGTTGTACAGGTCGATACCAACGTTCGTCCGCGTCTTGCCGAAGCGCAGGATCTTGGCGAACCGGACGTCGAGGTTGTTCACGCGATCGCCGTAGAGCGATCCCTGCGGCAGCAGGTTGACCGTTTCGGTGGCGACGCCGGTGCGCAGCGGTCGTCCAGTGGCGGCCAGAAATGCGGCCGCATTGAGCTGGTAGTTCGCGTCGCGCGACGAGCCGTTGGTGGCGACGTCGCCGCCGGGCTGCGCGTTGAACTGCGAGCGCAGGATCGCGCTCACGAGCACGTCGACCTTCGGCACGGTGTAGGTGGCGAGACCGCGGAAGGCCGTCAGCCATGGTTCCGTGAAATCGCACGCGGGCTGCCCATCGATCACGGCGCCTGCGGAGACCGTTGCCGTGCTCGGCGTCATCGGACGGCCGTACCGTCCCACCAGGACATCGCACGTGTCGTTGACGCCGCGGCCGGTGCTGGTACCACCCTGGAGCAGGAGGCCGCTCTGCAGGCGCGCGTTCACGGTGACGTCGACACCATGCCAGTAATGCGTCTCGTCGCCGAAATCCTCCGCCGTCGTGTAGTAGAGGTCCTGCACGCCCAGTGCCTTGTTCGCGTTGCGCGTCAGAAACGTCACCGGGTAGCCACCGCCGTTCGGCAATCGAGCGTCGGTCGGGGCCTTCAACGTGACTTCGTCGTAGTCGGACGCGTCGAGCGCCCGGTTGTGCGTGACGAAGAAGTTGCCCCACCAGCGGCGGCTGTAGCTCGCATCCACCGATACACGCGGGATCAGCTCCTGCTGCACGCCGACGCTGAACTGCCAGTCGTAATTCCGCTTGCCCCACCCGCTGAGCACGTCGGGATTGACCTGTGTGGTCTGCACCGGATTGCCCCAGTTCAAGTTCGACCAGGGTCCGCATTCGCCGTTCGTCTGTGGGTTCATGAGATCGCAGACCGGAACGTAATCGCCATTCGCATCGGTCCACGTACGCGTCGTCGTCGTCACGAACGTCGATCCGGGATTGCCTATCGTGTAGGCGTCGCCCGCGAAGGCGCCCTGCAGGTACTTGCTCAGGCTGACCCTGAGGGCGGTCCTGCCGGTGCCGAACACGTCGTACGCGGCACCCATGCGCGGCGTGATGTCGTGGTAGCCCTGCACGCCTTCCGTTCGCGGAAACGTGATGGCTTTGCTGAATTGGTTGTCCTCGATGATCCCGTTTTCGCCGGCAGGGAACCAGCTCCAGGCATGCTCGTAGCGGAGACCGCCCTGCACCGTCAGCCGGCCGCGCTTCCACTGATCCTGCGCGTAGAACGCGTCGTAGCGGACCTTGCTGCTCGTCATGCTGGGGCCGATGCGCTGCGTAATCTGGTTCGGTACCGCCCGATTGAGCACGCCGTTCACCAGTTGCGTCTGCACGCGGTAGGCGAGCTGCTGTCCCACATACGTGATGTTCTTCGACGGCAGGAGTCCGGCGGCGTATCCGACTTTCGCGTTGTGCGCGCCCGTCACATACGACATCGCCGCGCGCCACGTCATGTGCTGCTGGTCGACCGATCCGGACGCCGGCCAGCCGTGATACGTGAAGTTCGACGTCGGCGTGCCACCCAATGTGCTCTGTTCCGTGACGGGAATGAATTTCGTCAGCGCGCCAATCGGACGGATGTCGCCCCATCGGCTCCACATCGAGGACCATCCGCCTTCGAGCAGGATGTGGCTCGACAGAGGTGAGTTGTAGGTGGCCTGCGTGATCTGCTGTCGATCGTCCCAGATGCTTCCGGATTCTGGTGAGTTGGTCCCCGCTCCCGGTCCGATGGGTGGGCCCAGTGCCGTCCATCCGTCGCCAGGCTCACGACACTGGCCGCTGTCCTTCGTGTACGACGATCCCGTACATTTCTTGGTGTAGTCGACATAGAACCCGAGCTTGTTGCGCGGGGTCGCCTGCCACGTCGTTCGAACGCCGGCGATCTTGTTCGACTGCGCATTGCGGACCTTGATGCTCGTGTCGGGCACGTATGTCCACACATTCTCCTTGCCCGCATTCGCATTGGCGTAATTGCGTGGAGAGTCGACATAGGTGCCGACGGTGCGCAGGTTGCCGAAGAACCACAGCTTGTCGCGGACGATCGGGCCGCCGAGCGCGAAGTTCGTGTCCCAGCTCTTGATCAAGGCAGCGCCATCGGTGAACCCGAGTGTCTTGAGATGGTCGTCGATGTTGCTCCCCTGCGACCACTCGCCCGCGTAGTTCGCGAAATACGTACCGCTGAAGGTGTTACCACCCGTCTTCGGAATCATGTTGAACGCGGGCCCGCCGCGATCGACGTCGGCGAGGCCGCCCGCGATCGTCACCTGCACTTCGGCAGCATTGTTCATGTCGTAGTTGTACGACGATGTTCCGCCGCCGCCGACCGACGATCCCACGTTCATGCCATCGAGTTGGACCGTGCCCTCGCCGCTGCGTCCGCCGCGCGCGCTGAACGTGCTCGACGTGATGCCGGGTGCGGCACCGAGCACGTTCGTTCCGGCCGCATTGATGCCGGGAATTGCCGCCACGTAGTTCCCGTATCCACGAGAGGAGGGCAGCGCCTGGACCGTGTCGTTGGTGAGCACCTGCTGCCGCCGCGTGCTGGTCTGCACATCGACGACGGACGTTTGGCCGGAGACGGTGACGGTCTCTTCGATGGCGCTGACCTTCAGCTCCGCGTTGATGCTGATCACGCCGCCACCAGTCACCTCAACGCCGTCCCGCTGTACGGTCGCGAATCCGGTCAGCATGAACGTCACCGAATAGGCCCCGGGTCGCAGGTCGACGATCTGGTACTGCCCGCTGCCGTCGGTGACCGTGGTGCGCGTCCGCTCGATCAGTGCCGGGCTCGATGCGCTGACGGTCACGCCAGGGAGCACCGCGCCGGATGTGTCCTTGACGACTCCCGCCAGCGTGGTCTGCGCGTGGACGAGCGCCGGGAGACAGAGGTACAGCGCAGCCAAAACAATGACGTGAGGGATCCGGGCGGGCAATCTGGTCATACGCACTCCTGTGCTGCGGGCGAAAATCCGGCGCAGTGTAGCCCGTATGCCTGTGTTTCGGTCGTCAAATTGCAGTCCAGATTCGGCAGTGTCACCTTTTGGGGGAATCGGACTCTCTATATTCAGATGATGAACGGCCGCCGGAGTCCGGATGTTCTGCTCGAGTCGGCGGAGCAGAGCGATGAAGATGTCGTGCAGCAGGTTCTGGACGGAAACACGGCTCTCTTCGAGCTCATCATGCGCCGCCATAATGAGCGGCTCTATCGCGCCGCGCGCGCAATCACGCGAGACGAGCGCGAAGCCGAGGATGTGATCCAGCAGGCGTACCTCAACGCGTTCTCGAATCTGCGCCAATTCAAAGGCCACGCGCAATTCGCGACGTGGTTGACGCGCATTGCCATCAACGAAGCGCTGGCGCGCGTGCGTCGCCGCGGGCGTTACGAGCCGCTGGACGACGCTGCGTCGAACGTGGAGAGGGTCCCGTCCGGGAACTCGACGCCTGATCCCGAACGACAGGCGTTCAGCGGTGAGCTGCGCGATCTGCTCGAATGGGCCATCGACACGCTTCCTGACGGCGCCCGCGAAGTCTTCGTGCTGCGCGACGTGGAAGGACTGAGCACGGCCGAAACCGCCGCCTCACTCGGCGTCTCGGGGGACGTGGTAAAAACGCGGCTGTCGCGGGCGCG
>Ga0070699_100006559_pt1 | contig 10130 bp, 8 predicted proteins | sample KBSK1503metaG_FD_65473 | JGI IMG/M metagenome (GOLD analysis project Ga0070699, IMG submission 65473) | Corn, switchgrass and miscanthus rhizosphere microbial communities from Kellogg Biological Station, Michigan, USA - KBS K1-50-3 metaG | ecosystem: Host-associated > Plants > Roots >... | reverse complement strand
CCGATATATCCGACGATTCCACACATGGGGGGTCCTCCGATTGTTTAATAATTTGGATGATTAGAGAATGAACAGCTAATGCCAGCCATTACTCCCTAATCTCGTATTTGCCAATCTTTACGGTTTTAACTGGATAATTGCTTACACAGTGTTGTCGCAAAGTTTTGATTCGGAGGGAAAGAGAAAGCGGGCATTGGCTTGCCCGAAGGGCTTCCGCTGAACTGTCGATTTTTTCACCACGTTCTGAACTTCGTGAGATCGTCAAGAGTGGCGATTAACTCCATATTGCCATGGAGAACCCTTGTCCTCGTCATCCTTCTTTTCAGAAGGATCATGCGCTGTCTTTCCCGGGATAAATTGTCGTTGCACCTCCTTAAGCTAGAGTCAATTTCGGGCGGGATTATAACTGATTAACGATGAGCAGGCTGAGGTAAGGTTGAAGCGAAGCGTCCAGCCTGTTTCTTACTGGGATAGTTGCACCTCAGGCATTGTGATTGCATCATAATTTTGTTGATTTTTATATGTGATGACAACTTTGCTTGAACCGTCCACATTCACTCGATAGCCAATAATCTGACTTTGAAAGCCAGTAGTTGAACTGTTGCCGTTGATCACAATTTCAGAGGCTGGCGCCAGAATGGTGCCTATAAAAGTTGATATAGGGCCGCCATTCAGGGTTACCTGACTGTCATTTTCCATGGGCAGGTAGATCAGCAGGCCCTTGAAATCTCCGGAAGTTGGCGCGCTCAATTTCAGATTTGAGTTTCCTCCAAATTTGACCTCACCTTGTTCCACTTTGAACACAACCTCGGTTCCCTCAATGGTCTGGCTGCCATTAGCGTCGAAGCCATCCGTGAGGCAATAAACACCTGGTTGTAGAAAGGTGACGCCTTCAGGAGGAAATTTTTCCTCCCAGGTGCCTGGCGACATCGTAGTGCCATCTTCGCTGACCTGAGCAACTTGATCTTCACAAGTTACTTCTGGCATAAAGAAGGGCGGTGGGTAAATATTCCCACTAACACCCACAGTAACCCCTGGCGTAAGAAGTTGTGGCTTTTGAATGGATACTCCCCCAACCACTGTAATTCCATCGCCCCCTTGAATTTGAATGCTGCCATTGCCTTGTTGAATGAATGCGCAATCTTTATTTTTGGAGTTCACGTACACTCCACCACCACTAATGCTAAGTGTCGCATCACCATGTACCCAGAACGCTTTTTCGTTTGAACAGTTGCTCTCAGGTGCCAGGCTAACGACAGCCATACCATGCAACAATTCTCTGATTTCAGAGGGCTTGGAACGGGCAACGGCCTGGACTTCGTTAGTGAATGATTTCCAGCCAAAAATGGAGGCGATATAGGTTTTTACGTTTGAAACAATAATAACTTGCACGTATTCAACATCGTCAGCATTGGGACCGCTGATGGGCGGAATATGGACCGTCACCGTATTAGAGACACCATCATTGGCGTAACCATTTGTTTCTGCTACAGCCAGGGCGGCGGCAGTAGGATTTTGCCCCCCGCGTATGCGCGCCAGCGCAGCCGCTAAAGCGGCTGAATCGGCTGCATTTTGGGCGTTGCGACGGTCTAGGAAGGTATTACTGCCATCAATTACCAAACCAGTCAGGCCAGCCAAAACCACAATCGCAATTGCGATGATGACGAGGGCCTGCCCACGTTCGGAAATTTTTGGGCGATTTGAAAAAGTCACTTTTGAGAATCTCCTGAAGGGTCGTCTTACAAGTAGGACACAGGCTCAAAATTTTGATGCCTGTGTCCTCTCTGTTATAGCGTATAAAAGAATTTTGTAGAACTGTTTAATCGATCAAGGCAATGCCGGGGTTTGTAGGTATCACTGCTTGTTCTGAATCGTTATAATTCAATTCGAATTCAGTGGAGCCAGAAATCTTAACCGTATCAGAGATGATTTGCGAATTAAGCCCAACTGTTCCACCATTGCCAAGCAAGTGAACATGAGAGGTTGGAGCCAGGATCGTCCCAGTATAGTTGGAACCACTATTCCCGGAAATCTCGATATCAGCTTCATTGCTCTCCGGCACGTAAATCAATAAGTTAATCCAGTAAGGTGAAAATGTGCTGGAAGTAGTTTGGCTGATGGCGTGTAATTGGATATCTGCGCCACCGTTGAAGGTAACATCGCCATTCTCGACATAGAAAAGTGCGCCTTCAGTAGCACCATCGTGGCCATCTCCATCCAAGTCAGTTGTGAGCGTTTGTTGTGCGTTCACACTTAAACCATCATTAAGACAATAAACACCTTTGGTCACTTTGATGATCGCGGAGCCGCCGCCCTGTATGGGTGGGAAGGTACTGTTGAAGGAACCAGGCGTGGCGATCCAAATTCCGGAATTATGGAAGGTTTCTGTGAGTGTCCCAGCGTTTTGACAATCAGGCGGGGCAGGTAATTGATATTGGGAGGGATCAACACCAGTACAGCCTTCTACAGGAGCAGGGCTAACGCCGGTGGTGTTATCTGAGGTTCCAACCACACAGGTACCCCCATCGGTAGTTACCATGGTTGAACTGGTTCCGGTCTGGACGAGTGAGTCCTGGGTAGGACAACTCGCATTAACCAGTACACCTGCGCCGAAAATATTTACCTCTGCGTTGCCTCCCAATTGGAAGGGATCTCCGTCGCCAGGTGATTGACAGCCTTCGTGAAGTGAGGCAATGGCATAACCATCAAACCAGCTGTCGACTATTGGTTCGGTTGCCCGTGAGACAGCATCTGTATAGTTGGTAATTGTTTTCCATCCAAGCACCTGTGCAAGACCCAAGTGGACAACAGACCGGATCACAATATGAATATATTGCGTTTGAACTGCGTTTTGAGGCAAACCCTGACACGTAAATGTTTTGCCATCCACGGTAATGGGAACATTGCACTCTGCAAGCTGAACCACTATTTCAGGATCGATATCATCATAGCTATTATCCTTGGCACGATCCAGGCCAGCTTGATGCCAATCCACGTTCATACCCTTGGACTCATTTTGTACTTTTGCCAACGCAGCAGCCAGTATGGCTGTATCGGAGGCGTTTTGTGAGTGGCGGCGGTCTGAGAAGACCGCGCTCCCATCAATAGCAAGGGCCGCAAAGGCAAAGAGTACGACTCCTGCAACGGCGATCATCACGAGCGCCTGGCCGCGTTCTTTAAGTTGTGTTTGTTTTTTCATGTTTACTTTCTCCTATATTCAACCTGTTAAGTACAGTCAACAGGGGACAAAATCGTATCGGTTACCGAGGCGTGTAGTGGAATAGTGGTCCTGCCTAAAATTCCTGGAATGAAGGGCATAAAGATTTTGTGGGAATAAGTAACATCCACCTGCAACCCCTCTCCCTCACAGTCTAAAGTGGCGTAAGCCGAGGACCCACAAGCATTGCCATCAATGCTGACTACGATTGTCACGCCCGTGCCGTTCAGGTTAATAGGTGAACTGGATGCGCCTTTCACCCTGTCGGTAATAGGGGTGCAAGTTTGCGGATTCATGGAGCCATACAATGCGCCTTCCTGGGCGGCATCGCGCAGTTGCACGAATTGGAAGAAAGCAATCCCAAATTCCACCGCTCCCGAAAGGAGTAGTAATAACAGCACCAGGCTGACGGAAAGCTCTACAAGACTTTGACCGCGTTCTTTTTTGATGTTTTTCATGGTTAATCTTTTCCTTCAAGACATAATTTTCGGGTCAATTCGATTGAATTGGGTTTGATTCGCAGCCTCTGGTCAGGAGGTTGATGTAAATTCTCTCGGTTCCATCAAAGTTATCGTAAGATTGATGGAAAGTGAAAGTGATACTAACGCTTCCAAACGCCGGAATTACAGGTGAAGCACTAATGGTGTACGTGGATTGGTTTGCGATATTACCCGTCCAGAAACTGACTCCACCCAAGCTGGCGCCCTGCAGAATCAGCGATTTATCACTACCCGTCTGATGACCTTTATCCTCGTTCCAGGTCACTGTCACGTCCTGGAATGTTATTGGGAAACCCTGGTTGTTGTTAATAGTCATGCTCATGGTATTGCCAGACTTTGTAATGGGGCCGTGGGTTACTCCGGTACAACTTGGGACAGCTGTGGCTGTAAGAGTTGGGGTAGGTGGAGCAACGGTTATGGTAGGGGTCATGGTGATCGTCGGAATCGGCGTCCGTGTTGGCGTCAGGCTTGGGGTGGCTGTGCCGGCCAGCACCTGATGGTTTGCAGTGTCACTGCTGACATCGTGTGTGCCATCACCGTTATAGTTGGCAGTGATGGTGAAGTTGCCCAGTTGGTTAAAGTTAATGGTACAACTACCTACACCGTTGGAGAGCGTAATTGTACAGTTTCTGTTGCCACCAGCATCCAGATTAACAGTGCCTGTAGGTGTGGTTGAACCGCCGGTTACTGTGACCGTAAAGAGGACATCCTGATTTCTTATGGATGGAGAAGGCACTGCGCCCACAATGGTCGTAACAGTTTGAGCAAGCTGCACCATATGAGCTTCGGGGTTGGAGCTGCTGGCAAGGTGTTCATCATCGCCACCATACGTAGCAGTAATTGAATGCGCGCCCGATGTGCTGAAAGTGATCGTACAAAAGCCTATCCCATTATCTGTCTCAACAAGCGTATAAGTGCAGTCTGCATCCCCGCCGCTGACTACAACATCGCCTGTAGGCGCGGTGGTTGCGTTGGGGGGGGATTCCGTATCCGTTACAGTAAATGTAACAGTAACCGATTGACCCAACTCAGAAGGGTCGGGGTTGTCGGCATCAATTGTAATCTCGGTGACATCTTGAACCACGATTTGAGGAGGTTGTTCTACAACAATGGCCACACTGTTAAGGATGGTGCGGGAACTTGTTGCTGTTATAGTACGAGGGCTAAAAGGAACCAACCTCACAATGGGTGAGAATTGTTTTGAGACAGTAACAGTTATGCGCTGGTTATTGTCACTAGGCGCCCAACCATCGGTTGGACCAGAACAGTAAGGAGTGGAGCCTGTCCCTGGCCCAGAGTCGTGATAAATAGTAACGACGAATTGGGTACCACCCAGATAATTAAAGCTTTGCGCTGCGGCTCGGATGCCGTTACAATCGCCATAGCGTGCGACATTGCTGGCATTTTCGCCGGTGGCGGAGCCATAGCGCACTGCCTGGCGGCTGGCGGTGACCACTGTGGAATATAGGAAGAGCAACCGCCCGGCCTCAAGTATCCCGTATAACAACAGGAGCAATAATGGCAGCGCAATGGCGAATTCCACCATGGCCTGCGCCTTGCTCTTTTTGTGGGTTAATTTCCTGAGTTTCATAATGAAAAGTCCTTCTCTAATTAATCTATTATTTAGTTTAATAGTCAACTTGTTTAGCCCAATGAGACATTCGTACTAACTACAACCGACGTTTTTGCAATCAAAAAAACAAGGTGTAAAAAGCGGCTAGAATGAAATAAGGGCCATACGGGATGAATGTCATCAGTGCATCGCTGGAATATTTGCGCCGGACGAGTAAGGCGATGATGAGCAGCAGGCTTACCAGGCCTCCCAGCAAAACACCATAAAACAAAATTGACACAACGACTGGGCCGGTCATTAAGCCCAGCACTCCCAATAAGAACACATCTCCGCCGCCCAGTGCTTCCTCTTCATCATCGGTCTGGCCAGCGGCTTGCATTTTGCGTGTCCGGTAACGTGCCACCAGTGCACCCACTTGATAGAGCAGGAACATAATGCCGAATCCAATTAATCCACCAAGTAGGGATTGTCCAACACTTTGGAAGAGGCTGAACTCCTTGTTATAGATGAACGTGCCAACCAGCAAGCCGAGAATGCCACCGACCATGCTGGTTGAATGTAGAATCAAGCGGTGCTCCAGGTCTATGACTGTGAGAATGGCAAAATAGATCAGGACAATTGCACCCAAGGTGAAACCAAGCCGTTCGGACGGGAACAGCCAGAAATACACGAAGGAAACGACCGTCAAAATTTGCACAAGCCACGTCCGCAGGCTTCGTCCTTTACCACAAGCCCGGCAGGCTCGCAGAGTCAAATAATCCGCCCAGGAAAAAGGAGTTTGACAGTGCGGGCAGGCAGGTTGGCTGAAGCGGCGGGTGATTGGCAGAACATCTGAAACATAGTTGATGAACAAGCCACAAACCCAGCCAAGTAGAATGGGTAGGAGTAAATTAATATCCATTTCATATCATTATATTCCAAAGCCAACCTGTTTCCCTAGCTGAAACTTCGTGTAAGTCAACTGTAATGTGGGCGCTTGCGGTGGCGCATTTTCTGCCTTACAATCTCGGCGATAACTTCCCGGAGAAAAACATGGAAAAATTTGTGATTGAAGGTGGGGTACCTTTAAATGGAGAAGTGACTCCGGCAGGTAACAAAAATGCCGCACTTCCACTCATTGCTGCCTGTCTTCTGACAGAAGAGCCGATTATTTTGCGTAATCTGCCACCCATCAAGGATGTGAACGTGATGAGGCGACTTATCGAAAGCCTTGGTGCTCAAGTTGAAGATCTGGATGCCACTTCGTGGCGCATCATTGCGCGTGACCTGAGGCCTGCTGACCTCGACCCGGACCTTTGCCGCCGCATTCGAGCTTCCATTTTGTTGGCGGGGCCCATGTCTGCTCGTGTAAATGAATTTAAACTGCCTCCTCCCGGAGGCGATGTGATCGGACGGCGCAGGCTTGATACTCACATTCTGGCCCTGTGTGCGCTGGGCATGGATGTAGAGTATGACCGCGGCTTTTCATTTAATAGGTCGAACGGTTTAAAAGGAGCCGATTTTCTAATGGACGAGGCCAGTGTGACTGCCACGGAAAATGCCATTATGGCCGCGGTCACAGCGGATGGCGAAACGATCATTCGTAATGCGGCCTCCGAACCTCACATACAGGAGTTGTGTCATTTTCTGAATGGGCTTGGGGCACAGATAGAAGAGATCGGTTCGAACACACTCCATATTCATGGCGTTTCTGGTTTACATGGCGGTGAATACACGATTGGTCCTGACTATATGGAAGTGATGAGTTTTGTTGGTGCGGCCGCGGTGACTCATGGAAGTGTACGTGTCAAAAACGCGGGCGTGCAAAACCTGAAAATGATCGCTCACATTTTCGAACGGATGGGTGTCCGGTGGAATGTGGACGGCGATGATTTGGTTGTCCCTGCTGAACAGAACTTGCATATCACTCCTGATTTGGATGGCGCGATTCCAGAGATCAAGACCAATGTCTGGCCTGCGTTTCCTACAGACTTGATCAGCATTGCTATCACAGTAGCGACCCAGGCTCAAGGTTCCATCATGTTCCATGACTGGATGTTCTCAGGGCGCATGTATTTCACAGATAAACTGGTTGGAATGGGAGCCCAGATCATTTTGTGTGACCCATATCGTTGTCTCATTCAAGGGCCAAATCAACTCTACGGTGAAAACCTGGAAAGCCCAGATATTCGTGCAGGTATCTCCATGTTGATTGCTGCTTTAGCCGCTAAGGGACAATCCACGATTCGGAATGTTGGGCAGATCGAGCGCGGATACCATGATGTAGATGGCAAACTGCGGGCGTTGGGTGCAAAGATCGAACGTGTACAGGAATAGGTTGACGAAAAGTTAATGAAAATACAATCTTTTTCTGTTGGAGATAGAGTCTGAAACAGTAAAATACGTATGAAACGTGTTGTCTTGAAAATGGCAAGCAATCTTGAGTGAGGAAAAAGCAGTGATATCTTCAAATGGAAATGCAAAGCACGTAAAAGTTTTGGTGTTAGGTTCCGGCCCGGCGGGGTATGCGGCTGCCCTATACGCGGCGCGGGCGGAACTTCAACCTGTCGTTTTGACTGGTATGCAATTGGGCGGGCAGGCCGCGTTGACTTATACCATTGAAAATTATCCAGGCTTTCCCGAGGGCGTGGGTGGCGCGCAGTTGGGTGAGTTGTTCCAAAAGCAAGCGGAACACTTTGGGGCAGTGACCGAATTTGATCTGGCGAATACTGTGGATTTATCTCAGCGGCCATTCAAAGTGACGGCTGATAGCGGTGAATATCTGGCTGATGTGTTGATTGTTGGCACTGGCGCCAGCCCCAATCATCTCAACATACCGGGCGAAGTGGAATTGACCGGCCGTGGTGTTTCGTATTGTGCTACATGTGATGGCTGGTTTTTCAAGGATAAGAAAGTCGTTATCGTAGGTGGCGGTGATAGTGCGCTGGAGGAAGGACTCTTCATCACACGGTATGCGTCCTCCGTTACGATTATTCATCGCCGCGAAGAATTTCGCGCCAGCCCAATTCTCCAACACCGAGCCAAAGAACATCCAAAAGTTGACTTTATGTTCAATACGGTTGTCACTGATGTGATTGGCACAGATAAGCTCGAAGCCTTGAAGCTCAAGAATGTGAAGACGGGTGACGAGACAATCTATGAGACGGATGGACTGTTTATTTTTATCGGTCATACACCCAACACGGAAATGTTCAAAGGTCAATTAGAGATGAACGACCTGGGATATATTACGGTCAATGAGCGGATGGAGACGAATGTGCCAGGCGTCTTTGCCGCAGGAGAGGCAGCCGATCAGCATTTCAGGCAGGTGGTTACCTCAGCAGGGATGGGAGCGGCGGCGGCCATTCAGGCGACTCGCTTCCTCGAGGCAGTAGCAGACCCCAGTTAAGTAAGAATGATGCGTACAGAGCTTCCAAATTTTGGAAGCTCTGTTTTTTATCCGTGAAATGAGGAAGGAAATACTTTCAGGATAGGGCAGTTTCGGATAGAATCTCATAAAATACCTTATTTGGGAGAAAACATGAACAAAATCTCAATTATCGGCGCGGGCATGACTGGCGCCACCACCGCGCACTGGCTCGCTGAACGTGAGATTGCCGATATCGTTTTAGTGGACGTTGTGGAGGGGATGCCACAAGGCAAGGCGCTGGATATGTTCGAAGCCATGCCCATCATTGGGAAAGATGCTGAGATTGTTGGTTCGAACGATTATGCTGCCACCAAGGGGTCGGATATCATTATTATCACTGCCGGGATTGCGCGAAAGCCGGGGATGAGCCGCGATGACCTTTTAAAGACTAATGCTGGGATTGTTGGCACTGCCGCTCTTGAGTCGCTGAAACATGCACCAGACGCCATAATTATTGTCTTGACCAACCCCTTGGACACCATGGCATACTTGACCATGAAGAAGACAGGCCTACCGCGCGAACGGGTGATCGGCCAGGCTGGGATTTTAGACTCGGCCCGTATGCGAGCCTTCGTAGCAATGGAAACCGGTGTAAGTGTTGAGAATATTGACTGTTACGTATTGGGTGGACACGGTGACGAAATGGTCCCGCTCACGCGACATTCCAATATTGCGGGCGTGCCGTTGAAGGAATATGTCGCGGCTGATCGGCTGACTGCGATTGTGGAACGCACTCGCAAAGGCGGTGGTGAGATCGTGAACTTGTTGAAGACGGGGTCCGCATATTATGCACCTGCTGCGGCCTGCGCTCAAATGGCCGAAGCAATTCTCAAGGACAAGAATTTGATCGTGCCTTGCGCAGCGTACATGCAAGGGGAATATGGCCTGAATGATATGTACTTTGGTGTACCCGTCATGTTGGGTCGTAACGGAATAAAGAAGATCGTTGAATACAAACTTGATGATGATGAGTTGGCAATGTTCAACAAATCGGCGGCCTCGGTGAAGGAAACGCACGAGGCCTTGAAAAACGTAGTAGAGCTATAATAGATTAGGAACGACACGGCTAGCCCGTGTCGTATCATGTCAGGAGATACAATGATTTTGCACGAGAAAATTGCTGAACAAATCCCCGCCTGGCGCGAACGAGTGAAGGCGTTGGCAAAAGACCACGCCGATGTAGTAGTGGATGATGTGACAGTGGGGCAGGTCGTGGGAGGAATGCGGGATATCAAATCCTTATTGACGGATGTTTCGTTTGTTGACCCCGCTCATGGAATTCTTTTCCGTGGATTGACCATTCCTGAGACATTGAAAAAGTTGCCCAAAGCCCGTGGCGGCAAGATGCCATTGGTGGGTGGGTTGTATTACCTGTTGATGATTGGGGAAGTGCCAACTCGTGAACAAGCACTGGAAGTGGAAGCTGAATGG
>Ga0070699_100006558_pt1 | contig 10130 bp, 10 predicted proteins | sample KBSK1503metaG_FD_65473 | JGI IMG/M metagenome (GOLD analysis project Ga0070699, IMG submission 65473) | Corn, switchgrass and miscanthus rhizosphere microbial communities from Kellogg Biological Station, Michigan, USA - KBS K1-50-3 metaG | ecosystem: Host-associated > Plants > Roots >... | reverse complement strand
CCCTGCAGCCCGGTCATCAGCGCGAGCGCGATGACGAGCGCCATCACGCCGACCGCCACACCGATCACCGAGATGAGCGAAATGAGGGAGATGAACGCCTGCTTACGGCGCGCGAAAAGGTAGCGAAGGGCGACGAACAGCTCAAATGACATGGCATGGTCGGCGGGTCTGAAGACCCGCCTCTACACTGCTATTTTGGCTTCATCAACGGAAACAGGATCACGTCCCGGATCGACAGGCTGTTCGTGACCAGCATGACGAGCCGATCGATCCCCACGCCTTCACCGCCGGCCGGCGGCATGCCGAATTCGAGCGCCCGGATGTAGTCCTCGTCCATCGCGTGCGCCTCTTCATTTCCGCCGGCGCGGCTCTTCAGCTGCTCCTCGAAGCGCCTGCGCTGCTCAGCCGGATCGTTCAGCTCGCTGAACGCATTGGCCACCTCGAAGCCTCCGATGTAGAGCTCGAAGCGCTCGACGGTGTCTGGATCGTCCGGCTTCTGCTTGGAGAGCGGCGAGACCTCGGTCGGGAAATCATAGACAAACGTCGGCTGGATCAGGTCGGCTTCGCAGAGCGCTTCGAAAATCTCCGCGGCGATCTTCCCCGCGCCCATTGCCGGCGCGACCGCGACACCCAGCCTCGAAGCCAGCGCGGCGGCAGGCTCACGGGCCCGAAGCGTGTCGGCCGGGACGTCCGTTCCCAGGCGCTTTCCGGCCGCCTCGCGCGCCGCCTCGCGCAGCGAGAGACGCCGGAACGGCGGCTTCAGCGAGATGGCGTGGTCGCCGAACGTCAGATCCTCGGTGCCAACCGACGAGCGCGCCACGAACGCCAGCATCTCCTCGGTCAGCGTCATCAAATCGTTGTAGTCGGCGTACGCCCAGTAGAACTCCAGCATCGTGAACTCGGGGTTGTGCTGGGTGGAGATCCCCTCGTTGCGGAAGTTGCGGTTGATCTCGAACACCTTCTCGATGCCGCCGACGGTCAGACGCTTGAGATAGAGCTCCGGTGCGATGCGCATGTACAGGCGCATGTCGAGGGCGTTGTGATGCGTCACGAACGGGCGGGCGAGCGCGCCGCCCGCAATCGGCTGCATCATCGGCGTCTCGACCTCGAGAAAGCCGCGAGCGATGAGGAACTCGCGGAACGCCGTGATGACGCGGCTGCGCACTTCGAACACGCGCCGCGACTCCGGACTGACGATCAGGTCGAGATACCGCTGGCGGTACCGAATCTCCACGTCCTGCAGGCCGTGCCACTTCTCGGGCAGCGGCAACAGGCACTTGGCAAGAAACTCGAGCTTCGACGCCCAGACAGTCAGCTCGTTCGTACGGGTGCGGAACAGCCGCCCCTCGACGCCAATCCAGTCGCCAAAGTCGAGCAGCTTGAAGATCTTGAAATCGCGCTCCGAGAGCGCGTCCTGCTTGACGTAGACCTGGATGCGCGAACGGCCGTCGGAGATGACAAGGAAGTTCGCCTTGCCGAAGCTGCGAATCGCAAGAATCCGACCCGCGGTGCGCGTCCGAATCTGCGCCGCCTCCAGCTCCTCGGTCGTACGCTTGTCATGCCCGGCAACAATCGCATCGATCGTCGCGTCCACATCAAAACGTCGCGGATACGGATCGACGCCGAGCTTCTTCAGCTCCTCGAGGTTGGCGCGGCGCTGGACGACCTGATCGGATTCCTGAAGTGTGCTCATTCGCGTTGCAGCGTCTTGCGGACCGCGTCCAAAATCCCGTTGATGAACCGGACCGAGTCGTCGGTGCTGAACGTCCGCGCCAGCTCCAGCGCCTCGTTGATGATCACCTTCGCCGGCGTTTCCGGCTGGTGCAGGAACTCGTAGATCGCCAGCCGCAGGATGAGGCGATCGAGGACGTTCATCCGCTCGATCCGCCAGTTCTCTGCCGCTTCGGCGATCATCGGGTCGATCGCCTCGACCGTGCCGGCGACACCGTTGGCGAGCGTCGAGGCAAACATGCGCAGCTCGTCAGGGACCGACTGCGACGCCGACGGCCCGTGTGTCCAGAACGTGAGCACAACCTCGGAGATCGGATCGCGTCCGACCTCCCATTGGTAGAGCATCTGCACCGCCGACTCGCGCGCGCGATGCCGGGCCTCTTTTTCGGGTCGCGCAGCCGCCCTCCGTTGGGCGCCCGTGGTCATGCCCCCGCTCCGCCATCCAGGCGACGGAAGAGCGTAGCCATCTCGACGGCAGCAGCCGCCGCTTCGCGTCCCTTGTTCCCGGGGCCGTCGGCAGCCCGTTCCGCCGCCTGATCCTCGGTCATCGTCGTCAGCACGCCAAAGGTAATCGGTACTCCGGTCACCGCCGCAACTTGCGCGATCCCGTTCGACGCGGCCTCTGCGATGTACTCGAAGTGCATCGTGTCGCCCTTGATCAGGCATCCGAGGCAGATGATCGCGTCGTACAGATCGCTTTCGGCCAACCGGAGCGCCGCCGCGGGGATCTCGAAGGCTCCGGGGACTCGCACGACCGTCAGGTCCTCATCCCGGACAGACGCCTCCACCAGCTGCGCCCGCGCCCCTTTCAACAGCCCCTCCGTGATGTCCTCGTTGAAGCGTGAGACGACAATCGCGAAGCGATAGCCGGGCGCAGTGAGCGAGCCGGTCAATTCCCGCACAACCGCACCCGCCCCACCGGCCCTGGCTGCACCACCTACTCGCCCGTGAACTGCGGTTTGCGCTTTTCGAGGAACGCGCGCGTCCCTTCGCGCATGTCCGCCGTTGAGGCGACGAGGCCGAAGAGTGTGGCTTCGAGGAATTGTCCCTTGTCGAACGAAATCTCGAGGCCGCGATTTACCGCTTCGATGATGAACTGCAGCGCGACGGGTGCCTTGGACGCAAGTTCCGCGGCGAGCTTCTTCGCCTCCGTCATCAGCTCGGCGGCCGGGACGACCCTGTTGACCAACCCGATCTGCAGGGCTTCGTCGGCCTTGATCTGCCGACCCGTCAGCAACAAGTCGAGCGCGACCCCTTTGCCCACGAGCCGCGAGAGCCGCTGCGTCCCTGCGTAGCCGGGAATGATGCCGAGATTGATTTCCGGTTGTCCGAAGCGGGCGGTGTCCGCCGCCATGCGCAGCGTGCACGCCATCGCCAGCTCGCATCCGCCGCCAAGCGCGAAGCCGTTGATGGCGGCGATGACCGGCTTCCCCATGTTCTCGATCAAATCAAGGACGTGCTGGCCGCGCTGTGCGTGCTCCTTGCCTTCGGCGGGCCTCAGAGCCGCGAGCTCGTTGATGTCGGCCCCGGCGACGAACGACTTCTCTCCCGCGCCGGTCACGATGACCGCGCGCACGGCCGCATCGTGCTTCAGTTGGAGCACGGCGCGCCGGAGTTCGTCGGTGGTCGGGGTGTTGAGGGCGTTGAGAACCGCCGGACGGTTGATCGTGATGATCGCGACAGCGCCGTCGCGCTCGAGCAGGAGGTTGTCAAAGTTCATGGCTAATAGCCTGCAGCGAGCGGCGGGCGGCTGGCAACGCTTTCACTGGCTGCGTGCTGCAGGCTGCCTGCTGCGAGGCGAAATTATACCCCACGCCCAACAGGCGCTCAGCGCGATCGCCGAGCCCATCGCGTCTGCGTACAGGTCAGCGAGGTCAGCGTATCGACCTGGCACGAACCGCTGGTGAAATTCATCGCTTGCCGCGTAGGTGACTGCGATGGCGAGGCCGATGAAGAGGTCGCGTCGCGTGATGCACGGCGGGAGCCCTCCGCCCAGCGCGCGCGCGATCACGAACCCGAGACCCATATAGCCGAAGGCGTGCGCCGGCTTGTCAGACACTCCAGGTGGCAGCGGCGCCTGATGGAACGATGACACGACGAAGATCGCAGCCATGTATGCCGCAACTGGACCCCACAGCTGGATGATGCGTTTGTAATTCAAAATGCAAAATTCAAGATGCAAACACGGTCAATACTGCAGGTAACGGTGCCGTCGGATTTGGTACCGTTTGCAGGTTGCATTTTGCAGTTTGCATTACAGCGGAAGGGGATACAGCAGCCAGCCAAGTGCAATGCCGCCGACCACGAACGCCGCAAACAGGCGCGCGCCAAAGCGGAACTGTTCCTTGGGCTCGTCGCGCATGAGCGTGCCGAACACGACCGACACAAAGAACGCGAATACGACCATCAAGCCGGCATGCGACGTCATTTTCGTCCCTGCGCGATGTCGAACGCGTCGAGCACGACCAGCATGTTCATCAGGCCCGCGACGATGAGAAACGCGTTGCCGTACTCGTAGGTCAGCGCCACCACACGGCCGGCGCCGGCACCCATTGCGCGGGCGATGAAGAAAGGAATACCGATGCCGAGATCGGCGAGTGCCGCAAGCGCAACCAGCGGCTGACTGAGCTCGATCGGAAAGAGGCGTCCCTGGAGCCACAACCCGAAGGCGAACATCAGCGTCAGTGTGATGAGAAAGGTCACGCCCTTCTGCACGCGACCGAGCAGCAGGTGCCCCGCACCCGGAATAGCCCACGCCGCCAAACAAATTAGATATGTGTAGATGGCCGATTGCTCGCGATCGGCCGTCGTTGCGCGCATCGGCCGTAGTGTACCGTAGCGGCGGCCTGAACAACCACGAGCGCGACAACGATGCCAAGCGGAAGACCCGCGGCAGCGCGCACGACGTTCGATCCCTTCCAGAGTCCAGCCCACTCGCACGCCAGCGTCAAACCGGTGGGAACCGCGCCCAGGACAAGGACCGCGCGGGCTGAGGACCGCGCCGCGAAATCTCGAATCGGCGCCGCGAGCGCGGCGGCGGATGCGCCAAGCGCGGCGCCGGCGTAGAGCCCGGTGCATCGCCCGCACACGGGCAGCTGCGCTGTCAGAAGGTGGAACGATCGATCAGGCCTCTGGTGGCAGATGTGGGATCCAATAGCGTAAAGGGCGCCCGCGATCGGTATTGGAAGGAGAGGCGCCGCGACGATCAGGACGAGCCAGGCGGTGGCGAGTAGTGCGAGGAGCGGGATGATCACGACCGGATCTTACCGTTCCGCGGACCTGATCGTTCCGCGGACCTGATCGTTCCGCGGACCTAGAAGGTCCGCGCCCCAGGTACAGGGCCCTATCTGTTCAGGGAGATCTGGGCCGACTGGGTCGTCGCCTGGTAGCCGGAGCGCGTCCGGGTCCGTACGTTTGACTCGGCGACGCGGACGACGATGCGGCGGAACGCGCCGTCGCGCTTCGGATTCTTGGAGGTATACCCGATGGCGTACTGGTTCGACAGCTCCCGGGTGATCTGGTCGTAGACGCCGGCAAGCTGCGAAATATCGGTTGGAAAGAACGACCGCGCGCCAGTTTCCAGCGCCAGCGCCTTCATCGCGAACTCGCCCTCCGAAAAGTACTTGCGGCTGGTGAGACCGATTGCCGGATACGGCGACTTCAGCGCGATCGTGTAGATCGCGATGCCGGCCTGCTTCGAGAGCGCGAGCAGATCATCGAACGTCACGAGGCTGGAGGTATCGTCACCATCGGTCAGCACCGCAATCGCCTGGCGGCGGAGCTCGCCGTCGACAGCGCGCACCTTTTCCATCTGCTTGATCGTCGTGTAGACGGCGTTGTAGAGAGCGGTGCTGCCACCCGCGGTTGCGCGGCGGATCGCATCGCTCGCGCCGTTCATGTCCGTGTCGAGCGGATGCAGCGTGCGCGCGCTGTCCTTGATTCCGACGACCATGATCCGATCGCCCGGGCGCAGATGCGACGCGAAGCCGACCGCCGCCTGGTGGACGGTGGTCATCTTGTCGCTCATGCTCGACGAGCTGTCGAGCAGAATCGCCAGATCGAGCGGCACGTTCGCGGCCGCAAAGAACGACAGATCCTGCTGAACGCCATCTTCGAACACGGCGAAGTCCTTCTGACTGAGGCCGGTCACGAACTTGTCCTTCTCGTCGGTGACGATCACATTGAGCGAGACGAGATCGACACCGCTGCGGAAGATCCCTGAGCCCGTATCGACCGACCTCGCGGGAGCTGGCGTCGCGGGCGCCGGCGCGGTCGCGACCGGCGGCAGTTCTGTCGTGGAATGAAGGAGAGCCTGGGCGCTCACCTCGCCACAGCACATCAGGCAGGCAAGCACCACAATCACTACCCTCATAACCACCTCCGTCGAGTCGCCGAGCGCCGTTACGCTTGCGCTTGCGCGATCCGGTTGCAAAGGATGTTCCTGCTAGACTCGGACGACATGACCGACACAATGGCCGTGAGCGTGCGTGCCACGGACCGCACGACGCTGGGCGGCATTGCGGCCGTATCGGCCGCGCTCCTGATGACCGAGCTGGCGTTGACGCGCATCTTCTCGGTGACGATGTATTACCACTTCGCTTTCCTTGCGATTTCGATCGCGCTCTTCGGCCTCAGCGCCAGCGGCGTGTGCGTGTATCTGGCCCGTCGCCAGCTGGCACGTGTCGAGATCCGCACACTCCTGTGTGCGACTGCGCTCGTTCATGCGCTCGCCACGCTTGTCGCCCTTGCGTGCCTCGTTCGCATACGCGTCGGTCTCAGTTACTCTCCCGAGAACCTCGGTCTCATGCTGGCCATCTATGGATTCGCCGCGCTGCCGTTCTTCACGGGCGGGAGCGTTATGTCTGTTGCGTTCGCGAGGCTGACTGATCGGATCAACGTTCTTTACGCGGCCGATCTCATAGGCGCCGCCACCGGCTGCCTGGTCCTCATTCCACTGCTGAACTGGCTGGGCGCTCCCGGCGTCGTCATGACGGCAGCTGCCTTGTCCATCGCTGCCTCGATCGGTTTTGCGCCGTCTGCCCGGCGTCTTCGCGTCTCTGCTGTGGCGATCGTGCTGTTCGGTCTGGCCGCTGCAGCCCAGCTGGCGGGCGCCGCCCCGTTCGATGTGGTGGATACGAAAGGACACCTCGGCGATCGGATTCTCTTCAGCAAGTGGAATTCGTTCTCGCGCGTGGCCGTGTATGACCGGCCTCACGGCGACTGGTCGCTGAGCCCGCGCTTTACGGGAACGCGGGGGCCGTCACTGTTCATGGACATCGACTCGGCGGCGTCCACGCCGATCCTCAAGGGAAGCGGCAATCCTTCAGAGGCCTCATATCTGCGGTATGAGCTGACCGCGCTCGGCTACCACCTGGTCGAACGGCCCGGCGGATTCACGGCACTGGTCATCGGGCCTGGCGGCGGGCGCGATCTGCTGTCCGCGCTTGCCTTCGGCGCCTCTCACGTCGATGGCGTGGAGATCAATCCGATCATCGCGCGCGACGTGATGCTTGGACGTTTTCAGGATTACTCCGGCGGCGTCTACGCAAACCCCCGCGTGTCGATCCACATCGACGACGGCCGCAGCTTCGTGCGGAGGAGCCCGTCGCAATACGACGTGATCCAGGCGTCGCTCGTAGACACGTGGGCGGCGACGGCGGCTGGCGCCTACACGCTGACTGAGAACTCGCTCTACACGAAAGAGGCGTTTGGCGAGTACCTCGATCACCTCAGTGACGACGGCGTGCTCACCATAACCCGCTGGGTCTTCGACGGACTGCGACTCGTGTCGCTCGCCCAGGACGCGTGCGCCGCTCGAGGACTCGACGCGTCGAAGCACCTGGCCGTCGTTCGCTACGATCGCGTCGCGACGTTCCTGTTGACGAAGCGCCCGTTCACCGCGGAAGACGTGGCGAGGCTGCAGCAGGTGAGCAACGACCTCGGATTCTCGGTCCTGTACGCGCCCGGGCTCCCGCCGCCGCCCGTTGTCGACGAGCCGGTGGAAATGCAGCGCACGGGGACGGGCGCGGCAGATTACCGCCGGCTCATCCTGGCGGGCAATCGCGAGCAGTTTCTGTCGTCGTATCCGCTTGACGTCACGCCGACCAGCGACGACCGCCCGTTCTTCTTCCACACGACGCGGTTGCGGGACCAGATGCAGGTGGCGTTCGGGCGAACCATGCTGTTCGGCAACGGCCTCAGTGCATTGATGACACTCATGGCGATCTCGGCGATGCTCGTCGTGCTGTTCGTGATCGGTCCGCTGCTGATTGGTGGGGAGCGCCCCGGCCGAGGGTGGGTCGCGTGGCTTGCCTACTTCGGCGCGCTCGGCGCTGGGTTCATGCTGCTGGAGGTGGCGCTGCTGCAGCGCTTCGTGCTGCTCCTCGGACACCCCGTCTATTCGCTGACCGTGACATTGTTTTCTCTGCTCCTCGGTACCGGAATCGGCAGCTTGATCAGCCGGCGCATCGAGCCACATCGCGTCCGGGCTGTGACTGTTCGTGCCTTGACCGCCGCGATGATCGCCTCGGTCATGGCTGCCGTCGGCCTGGCATCGCTCATCAACGTCGGGATCCCGTGGGAGCTCCCGCTGCGCATCGCATTCGCCGTCGCGCTCATCGTGCCGATCGGAATCCTGCTCGGAATGCCTCTTCCGGGCGGCATGCGACTGGTAGCGATCGATCGCGCCGATATCATTGCGTGGGGCTGGGGGATCAACGGCGCCTTCTCGGTCCTGGGCGCCACCCTGGCCGTCTTCATCGCCATGAATTGGGGATTCTCGATCACGCTGTGCGCCGCGGCATTGATGTACGGCTTCGCAGCGTTGACGCTGCGCTCGTGCTGACGAATGCTCCTTCGGAGTTGGGCGTAGGCAGTCGGGAGTTATAGGCTCTCCTCATGTCATCCTTTCTCGACCTGGTACGCGGCTCGACGTTCGACGACTTCCTGTTCACGCCGCAGCACAGCATCCTCGAGCGGCGTGATCCATCCACGATTGATCTGACGTCCCGTTTGTCCACCGGTCTGTCGCTGAAGCGCCCGATCGTATCCGCCAACATGGACACGGTGACGCGATCCGACATGGCGATTGCCGTGGCCGAGGAAGGCGGGATTGGAATCATCGACCGCGGCTTCCGCAGCGGCGAGATCGAGCCGCAGGTTCGCGAGGTCGAGATCGTCAAGCGCAAGCAGCACGGAATCATTGGCGATCCGTACACGATCGGCGCCGACGCGAGCCTGGCTGACGCCGCGACACGGATGCGGACGACCGGAGTCGGCACGCTCGTAGTCGTCGACGACCGCCTCCGGCTGCAGGGGCTGCTCACAACGCGTGACCTCAGATTCGTCGATCGATCGCAGGGAACCGTGGCTTCGCGCATGACGCCGCGCGAGCGGCTGATCGTGCAGCAGGGCACGCCCGACCTGCGCGCCGCGGAGGACGTCATGCGCGGGAGCAAGATCAAGAAGCTGCCGCTCGTGGACAACGACGGCACGCTGCTCGGCCTCATCACCGCCAAGGACTTGATGACCCAGCGGCACCTGCCGTTCGCCACGCGCGACGCACAGGGACGGCTGTGCGTCGGCGCCGCCATCGGCGCCAAGGGTGACTATCTCGAACGCGCCGCGGAGCTCATTCGCGCCGGCGTTGACGTGATCGTCATCGATATCGCCCACGGACACTCCGTGGTGATGGCGCGGGCGATCGACGCATTTCGCACGCAGTTTGGAGAAACACAGCTCGTGGCAGGCAATGTCGCCACCGCCGACGGCGTGCGTTTCCTGCTCGAGCGCGGCGTCAACGGCATCAAGGTGGGCATAGGCCCCGGCGGCGGGTGCACGACGAGGCTGAACACGAATTTCGGCGTCCCCCAGGTGCAAGCGCTGACTGAGTGCCGCGAAGCGGCCGACGGGCGCGTACCCCTCATCGCGGACGGTGGCGTGAAACGCGACGGCGCGCTGGTACAGGCGCTGCTGTTCGGTGGCGATACGGTGATGCTTGGAAGCGCGCTGGCCGGCACCACGGAGACGCCGGGCGACATCGTGCAGAAGCCGGTCGTCATCCCCGAGTCGCACAAGACCGTGCGCGTGCCATTCAAAGTGTTTCGCGGGATGGCGTCGCTGCAGGCAATCGTCGATCGGCTCGATGTGGAGGATGCCGACGTGTCGGACGTCGAAGCGCTCGGCGCCGAAGGGATGGAAATTGCGGTGCCGGCGCGCGGATCGGTGCGCCCCATCATCCGCGACATGCTCAAGCACCTGTGCTCGGCGATCAGTTACGGCGGCGCGCGAAGCCTTGGGGAATTGCAGGAGATGTTCCGGAAGGATCCCGCGCGTTACGTTATCCGACTCACAGAATCGGGCCGTCGTGAGTCATTCGAGCGATAACCCAGCACCGAGCG
>Ga0070699_100006557_pt1 | contig 10131 bp, 11 predicted proteins | sample KBSK1503metaG_FD_65473 | JGI IMG/M metagenome (GOLD analysis project Ga0070699, IMG submission 65473) | Corn, switchgrass and miscanthus rhizosphere microbial communities from Kellogg Biological Station, Michigan, USA - KBS K1-50-3 metaG | ecosystem: Host-associated > Plants > Roots >... | reverse complement strand
AGCTGATAAGAGCTCATGGCCGAAATCTCCCGTACTCGTTTGTCTTCCTGATTTTTCAATGGTTCTTTCAAGTCCTTATTCCCTACTTCTTCCTGATAGGAGTCAGCCAAACGCTGGGATTGCCAATAAACTATTGGACTTACTTTTGGTTCGTCTCTGTCGCATTCCCGATCTTCGGGCTGGTGAATCTCGTTCCGCTGGGGGTTCCTGGTAATCTCGGTATCATCGACAGCGCGATGGCTACCACTTTCATCCTGCTTGGTTTTCGGGCCGACGTTGCCATTGCTACAACGCTGCTAACTAGAATAGTACTAGTTGTTTTCGAGCTGGGCATTTGTGGCGCGGTAGTTGCCCACGTGGGCTATCGGAGTATCCGACAACGAAAAGCTACTCTTCCCGCGGGACCCGAACTTCCTGGATCGGGTTCAGGAACTACAGGTGTCGAGAACGGTACCGAAGGCCAGATCTGAAGAAGAGTCTGTAGCGCCCTCTTCTTATCGATCTTCCTTGTTCACCGTTCGACCAAATAGCCGAGCTGGGTATAATTCGAGACGGCCGAAACCTCGAAATCACTGCGGTCGAAAAACCTCGGAAGACATGCCTTTTGCTTTCATGATCTTTTTGATAGTCAGTGTTCCTTGAGACCTTCTCGTAGTAATCGGATCGATTGAGATCCCTCCCGGATTTGTCCGCAAAATAGTAAGAATCCGCTTCTTGGAGATTGGTTCTCAGATCTCGGTGAACGGAGACAGATTTGTTGTATTGCATCGTATATGAATTCCCAGTTTCTTCGACAAACAGTTCCAGCTTTACGGTTCGTTTCCATTATCAGTAGGGCGGGACGGAATCAGGTGATGCTTGGCAACGTGTTGCGAGCAGTTAAGTGGCCGGGTCCAAGAGTGTGTCCAGTTAGAAAAATGACATCGACACAATCAGCACCATCATCGAAAAAGCCTATGATGAAAAGAACAGGAATGATCGCCATCGCTCTCATCGCCATCGCGGTTATCGCTGGAGTCGCCGTTTACTATGTCGCATTCCGTCCAGGACAAGGAGCTTGCGGTAACAGCGTAAACCTCGCCTCGGCAGGTAATTTCGCAGTCCTAGCCGGCTCCGCGGTCACCAGCACCGGCGCTACAACCGTTACCGGAGATCTTGGAGTGAGTCCGGGCACCTCGATATCTGGATTCAATGGAGTCCAATCAGGAGGGGCGGGAACATTGACCGGGGCGGCACACTCAGCTGACACTACTGCGGCAACAGCACAAACCGACTTGACAAACGCATACAACGCTGCAAACGCCCTAACGGGCGGCACCACTGAGAATGGTGATATTGGCGGAAAGACTCTCACATGCGGACTATACACAGCCTCGTCCTCAATATCAGTCGGGACAGCAGATGTGACTCTCGACGCGCAGGGCAACGGCAATAACGTCTTCATCTTCCAGATCACCTCAACACTCACCATATCGTCCGGACGCCAAGTCATACTGGCGGGTGGCGCTCAAGCCAAGAACATCTTCTGGATCGTCGGTAGCTCGGCGACCATCGACACCACCGCCAAATTCCAAGGAACAATCATCGCCTCTGCATCAGTCACCATCAACAATGGAGCGACAATGACCGGTAGAGCACTAGCGCGTACTGCCGCCGTCACGATGAACGCCGACACGATTACGAAACCATAGACGTGACATGATATGAATTCATCATCCCCTTTTTTCAAATCCGATAAGTCAGATATCCGTAGGAGTTCGTTAGACTAATGGCAACATATCTATCTGCAGTAGTCGGCTTCCTGATAGCCCTCATAGTATCGACGATCATCATCTACGTCGTCACGACGTTGTTCGGGGAAAAGAAAAGCATCGGCACTGCTGTCATCGCCGCCATTACTGGCGCGATAATCTATGCCGTCGTATACTTCTTACTCGGAAACGGGCTTATCGCAGCCGGATTAGCAGGGATAGTCTGGCTCATCGCGCTAGGCAGCCTGTACAAGATCGGTTGGCTAAGAGCCCTCGTCACCGCGATAGTCATATGGGTCATTACAGAGATCGTCGGCTTCTTCCTGCCCACCCTTTAGATCCTTTTTTCGGCATTCGCCAAAACTCTCGAAGCCAAGTCGGAAAGTGGATCTGCCGCGTTGGATTGTCATAGAATTTTTCGGACTTGTCGTTTATATCCGAGTCAGCGAAATCGCCCAAACTGAGGTAGGCCCGGTACGAACTTCCCAACACATGTGATGTTTGGCATAGTTCTCGGGGCGGTGTTTTTCGGAAAGCCTGAGATTATGCTTCTGATGGGGATTGGTGCCGCGATCCCTGATTTGGACAGGGAATACGCTTTCCTGAGCAAGGAGTCGTTCGCTCGTCGGCAGGTTCATCGCGCGTTTTGCCATAACTTCCTGTTTCTGGGGGCTGTCTACCTGATCAATCCTTTCCTCGGGATTGGAGCCTTCTCGCACAGCCTTCTTGACGCTCTGACTACAGCGCGGGACAGGGGGGTCGAATGGCTCTACCCTTTCACGAGGCTGGTCCACAAAGCGGTATACGACTATAACGGCAATAGAATGCCTCTCGATCCGAACGTTAAGATCTACCTTCTACAAAACGAGCTGCCCGTGCTCACCAAACTAACGACAAAGGACCTGAAGCCAGGCACGCAGACAAAGCCATGGAGGAGAACTTACGGACCTGCACTTTCCGGAAGGCTGTTCGACCAGGGAATCTTCCTCGGATCTATCGGTATCACTCTACTCCTAATCATCTTTACGGCACTCGGCTTCCAGCAGTTTATCGATCTGAAAACCCGGGTAGATCTCCCATTCGCACTTCCGCTAGTCATCGGCGCTTTGGGGGTTATCATAAATTTCATTGGAGGCGAGATCGATAGGAAACAGCTTGCAAAGAGTTTCAAGCCCGATAAGTTCTACAAGGGCTTATTCTACTTCTCAATCGGAATGATAATCTTCGCACTAATCCTAGGGGGAATAATGAATCCGCAGGTCGTGTATTCCACTGCGAGCCAAATCCCCTATCTTGCCGCAGGAACTGCCCTAGTGCTATTCATCTCGCTCGTTATGCTAAAGATTCGTTCTTCGAAACCTCTTCCAACAGACACGACGAAAGAACCGGTCATTGTATAACAGCGAGTACCATAGCTAGAAAGTTCCAGAAAATGAGAAGTCACTAAACATGCGTTAGTGGACCTGAATCAGAAAGAAATTCGTATGCTTCTTGGAAGTCCCACTGACCGAGGCATCTTCCACAGAAAGACTAATAATCGTTGAGCGTGGATACGCGAGAGGCAAGATCTGACATGAAACTGGATCTCTTCTGGACGATAGCGGTAGTACTTGTCGTTCTCTGGATACTTTTAGAAGTTGCCGGCGGGGGATTTGGGCTAGGCAGCCTAGTTTACCTATTGCTAGTGATCGCATTGGTCATCATAGTCTACAGGCTCTTTACGGGCAGAAACGTGGTCACAGGCAAATAACCCCGAACCTGGAACAGTTTTTTTTTCGGTTGATACCTAACTTATCGACCACTCAGTGCTAACCGATATCCGATCGAGGGTAACAACTCCATTGGTGAGAAAACCAGAACTTATGGGATAAGAAATATTGGGGTTTGGATCATATCGCTTATCGCTGTCTAACTGGCTTCGTTGGGCTGTCTAGAATTGGTCTTTGGCGATGGTTTGCTTATGGGCGTTCTGGCCTTCCAGAGCGTGTACAACTGTCACCACTACTTTGACAGTCGGTATGAGGGCCATCGCGAGGAAAATCAGTGGATAAGCCCATGGTGTGCTGGCGAAGAAGCCGCCGACCATTGTCTTGGTGACGCTGTAGACGATGTAGAGCGCTGTTATCTGGAAGATCCAAGCCAGAACTGGCGCGTAAGCCCTGTAGGCTTTGTATGTGTCTGAAACCGCGCTGGCCAGTTGTGTTCCGTATTTCAAGACCACTGCGGCAACTACTAGCCCGACCGTAAAGATGGCGAAGCTGGCGATACTGAACGTTGTTCCGGGCACTATCTGGGTGATTCCTGGGAAGCCCAGGACGATGCTCTGGACCACGATGAGGACGATGATTCCCGCGAGCAATCGTATGATGGATGGCATTACGGGCCTAAAGTCGCCGAACGGGTCCTGTGTATTGGCTGGCATCTCAAGACCACTTTTCCAATACCTTACTAGCCAAGCCACCGATTAGCCCATGGCCTAACTCTCTGACCTCGCGTACCGTTACACTCGGTGCTTAGCCATGTCCCTTTGTCCCTATAGGGAGAAGGAGATGGTTGCTTGATGGCCGAATTGAAAGTGTACCTCTCAGAGGAGCTGGACAAGAGATTCAGAATGTTGGCCATGAGCGTCTATGGGTACGGCCGGGGTTCTCTGAGCGAAGCGGCAGTTGACGCGCTCACCAAGTGGTGTGCGCAGCAGGAGGCAGCCAAACCGGACAAGCAATCGAACCAGGGATCGTCCCTTTCAAGCTCCGATGCTGTTATGCGAGCTGAAGAGCGACCAGGAATCGTCTCACCCGGAAAGGAAGAAGACTCTGGCTCTGCCCTGCCACTTGGCTAGACCTATTTCCCTGTCTTTCCCGCCTTCTTGTATCGTTGGATTGCGCTCATGATTTTCTGTTTCGCCTTCTCTTTACCTTCCCAGCCGACTATCTTCACGAACTTTGTTGGCTCTAATTCCTTGTACTGTTTGAAGAAAGTCTCGATCTGGTTGCGTGTAAACCGCGGCAGCTGCGACACTTCATCGACTCCTGCGTAGTAAGGCTCTATCCTCTCTAACGGCGCGGCAACGATCTTCACGTCCATACCCTTCTCATCCTCAGTCATCAGCATTCCTAGAGGTCGGGACCTGATGATGGACATGGGAACGACGGACAGTTGAGTTATTACAACAACGTCAATTGGATCTCCATCCTCCTCTCGGGTCCGCGGCACGAAGCCATAATTGAACGGGTAATGCGTCGCCGTGTAGAGGAACCTGTCTACAAATACGCTCCCGGTCTCCCTATCAACTTCGTATTTCACACTGCTTCCGCTGGGAATCTCCACAACGACATTGATCTCGTTAGGAGGATCGTCTCCGCTCGTTAGCTTGTCAAACGATGCCATCTCGGTGCACTATGCACGCGAGCTATAGTTAGCGAGATATAGATTAGGAGCAGCATTGCACTCAGGATTCCAACCATTGGAGGATGAGACGTCTGCCTCGGAAAGGGTTCGTCGCTGACACCGTAGGCGGAATTCTGATGAAGAATCGGAGGTTCTTGGTGGAGAAGAGGCGAGATGATGACGATGCGGATCCTGGACTCGTAGCTATCCCCGGCGGTCATGTTGACAAAGATGAATCCTTGGAGGATGCTCTAAGAAGAGAGATGAAGGAAGAACTCGGAATAGAAGTCGAGAGAGCAATACTCGTCGGGAAGGGCATGTACACATCGATAAATGGCGAGAGACAGGGAATTCACTACTTCCATGTAGAGAAGTGGAAGGGTAGAATCTTGCCCAGGGAGGCAGCGCGGGTATACTGGGAATCTGAGGTTTCCAATCTCAGCACTGCCCCAGACAGGAGAGCTGTTCGGAGAATCCTGACAGCTCAGAGATCATAGGACAAATAGAGACGCCGCCCCGTGTCAAACAGGGCAGTTGCAGACGAATCTTAGGGCTCAGAGGAGCTAGACGCCCTGGAGTCTGCGGAGCACGCCCGTTTAGTCTGGGTACTCGGGAATGTTGGTTTAGAGGCTCAGTTAGTTTATGAGGGCCAAGTTGTGAAAATCTTCTTTCCCGATGTTTCTCGGGAAACCAATGGTCAGAGGAGCTACGATATCTGAAGAGCCAGGTCAGGGCCGAAATCCGGTATTACATAGATGCTCAGAAGGCTCAGAGATTCAAGCTTAACCTCTTTGAGTTAATGAGCCTGAACAGTTTTCCCAACCCCGTCAACCAAACACTGTACTTCAACAATGCGGAGCACGAGGTTCCCTTCACCTACTCTATCAGGGGAAGAAGATACGAGCACGAACCGTTCAAGGGACGTTTCAAGCTCAAGCTGGGCGACAAGTGGATTTTCGAGGTGAAAAACACCAGATCTGAACACGGCCGTTTCATCAGGCACAAGCGACGTAACGAGATGCTGCCTCTTCGAGAAATCTTGTCGAGGGTAAAACGAATGCGCCAGCTCGGCCGTGTCAGAATTCCACACAAACTTGGCATCTATGCCGCTGCGAGCTATTCCAGGAATCACTTCATTGAAAGTGATCGAGGTGTGCGAGTTACGATGGATGAAGATGTCCGGTACTTCACGTTCGAGGGACTTACCGGGACAGCGCTTGGGGCCTCGAGCAAGGCAATCGTGGAGCTAAAGATACCGCCGGGCAGAACAAGTTCTCCACTCGTCAGAAAAATTCATGGTCTTCTCAGGAAAGAGAATGCGGAGCAGGGTATTTCCAAGAAGGCGACGATCTTCAATCTCATCGAGGACCGAGCAAGGAAATCAGGCGAGGCCTACAAAGAACCAAACCACAACACGGAGATCAAAGCAAAACTTGCTCTCGACGCAGAAGACCAGGACATTTTTCCCAGGATAAGAAACGACCTCTCAGAAGGCAAGATCGAAGGCTTCAGACTCTCCAACTCCTACCCCAGTGTTATGGAGACAGGGCGTCTCTACCATTACGTCCAGGTGCCCACACACGAATATGTCAGGTTTGAAACCAGTGGTCAAGCGAGATCAGCGACAATCAAGGAGAATTTTCAGGTCGTGCAGGACCCCTATCGACTGGGTAACGTGATCAAGAGACGGGAAATCGAGGAGCCGATTCAACCGGACATGTTGAAGATGCCCTACAAGATTCTCACAAGGAGGAGGAAATACTTCATGGTTGAACGGAACGGGGGCAACAGAGAGTATGCGGTGATGATGGATAGGAGCACGCATCGAGGACACGAACTCTACCAGTTGGAGGTGGAGGACGTTCTAACCTCACCTTCTCCGAGGGCTGAGACCAGGAGTATCAATGATGTGGCGTCCATGGCCAACTATCTCATTGAAGAGTACTCATTGGAGCCTACGACCCTGACTAAGAACCAGTGGCTGATGAGCCTGCCGAACTAGAGCGATCTCAATGCTTCGCAGCAAACCTATAAACCGGATTTTCTCTTGAAGCTTCGAGGAATTTCCGATAGCTGTTATCTCGACCCTCAATTTCAGTGTTTAGCGCTAATTGGATTTCTGGTGATTTCTTGAGTCCCCGGAGATATGCGATCATCACATCTTGGTCGCGTATGGTGCCAAGTAGATCTTGCCAGGATCGGAGAGCCACCAGCGGTCTCGGTGGTCTCGAAAATTCGCCCATTTCTAGAACATAGCGCAGTTGTTTGCAGTCTCTCCTAACAACATGCAATTCCTCCACCCTAGACGGGTCTTCCCTTACTAGCGGGAGTTCACCGGAGATCTTCGAGCTTAGTTTTCTTACAACCTTGAAGTATCGCTTCTCGAGTATAGATTCAGAAAGCTCCTTTGGCTTCACGCGAGGACCCGGATTTTTCTGAACCGACAATGCTAGATCCTTTGCTTGCTCTAGGTGGAACTTTCGTGACTTCCGCAGGTCCTCCACGAGCCGTCCGTATGTCAGATTCGGTTTGTACGTTGACAGTTTCGCGAGAATAATATCCTGGTCTCTCACACTAGCGTTTACCCTCATCAATTTCTTGATCCGAGCCATGGCCTTCTGTGCCTTGGTCTCTTTCCGCGTCGTTTTCGGAAGCAATGCGAATGCGGCCTGTAGACGGCGCGTCGAGGTTCGAAGCCGGTGAACGTTCTCAGCGTTTGGATCTCTGAGGTAGGCCTTGATTCTCCGAGTTAATGCTTTCAGGAATTTGTCATACTCTTTAGCGAAAGAGTCGCGAGTAATCAAGGGAAGGCTGGGTTCGAGAAGTGAACCTACTTAGGTTTTCTTCGATCTACATGGCGACCTGAAGATTGAAAGCGCCTTCAAGGTCCTCGAGGTCTCTCAGAATATCCTTCATGAGCACTTTTGGAATGTGTTGCTTGCCTTCTGTTATGTGGAGGCGAGGTATTCCGCGCTCAGACCTCATTGATAGGTGGATGTCCGTCTTCTGTTGTAGTTGGGCAAGTTGTATTAGCACTGAGATCTTCTTGACTATCTCCATGCTCTTCTTGTCCAGCAAGCGCTTGTAGCTCGTCTGAGCCCAATCGGTTCTCCTCATTCCATGTGCTCTCGCTACAGACAATGCCAAGATGAGCTGGTCCTGGTGAGGGAGGAGGCTGTCAGCCTCCAGTACTATGTAGAACAGGGTCTCCGGGTTGTAGACTGGAAGGTCTGGCAAGACGTGATCGAGCGCTTCGGAGAGTATCGCATACTCTCTCTTTGTCAGGTTTCTATGTGACAAGAGGGACCTCGCCAGTCTTTCTTGGGCTGAGGCTTTTGTGTGTGTTGGGGTTCCTCCGCGGATCGGAACTTTGTCTACGAGTCCCTGCCGGTACGAGCTAGGACTTTCGAGGAAAGCTGAGAGTACTCCGTCTCTGAGACCGTGGGTACTGACAATGAGTTTGCGGAAGCCGATCTTCTCCATCAGCAGGTGAACTACCAGCGATCCAGCAATGATTGATTGGCTTCTTTCTTGGCCTATTGCCGGATTCTTCTTGAGAGTTCTTATGCTCATTCTCTGGAGGGCTCGGTGTACCGATCCCACGGCGTTCTTTTTCATCGAATAATTGTGCAGCTTGTTGAGAGGATACTCGCGACGCATCTGGTCGTACCTGGCTAGGGCGCGCACTGATCCGCCGACCCCCACCAGGTCGAGGTTTTTCGAAGCTGGAAGATGTTTCTTCTCTGGGAGAAGTTCGAGTATCCGTTTTCTCATCCTTGCATAGTTTTTCTTTGTATAGGATCCGTTTGGCTTCGCGTAGAGGTCAGTCAGTCTCAGTCCTCCGAGAGGGACTGAGAGGATCTTTCTGATAGTGGGCTCCGAATAGATGACCATCTCCAGGCTTCCTCCTCCAAGATCGAAGAACAAGCCGGCATGAACGCTTGTAGCGCTCTTGGCTCCTTCGAAAGCGTATACTGCTTCTTCTCTTTCGGAGAGAACTTTGAACTTGAACCCGGTTTCCTGGTAGGCTTGTTTGAGGAATTCTTCTCTGTTCCCAGCTTCCCTAACAGCGCTGGTTGCTACGGGGAGGACATGGTTTGATTGTTCGAGGTCCACGATAGCGCGGAATTGTTTCAGAGTCTTTAGAGTGCGTCGGATGGGTTTGTCTCCTAGGAAGCCTGTTTGGTCAAGACCTTCTCCTACCTTGGCGAGGACGGATTGCTGTCCGTATGCAACGAACGACTTGTCTCGCCTGACGTCGTAGTTTACCAGTTTTAGCGAGTTGTAGCCTAGATCTATCACGGAGACTTTCAAGTTCTGCTAGGGTCCCCGATCATTTCCGATTCGTCTCGGCGAGATCAAGGTGAATCGTTTTGGGCTTATCAAGAAATTCTAGTGATTATCTTCGGCGTGAGAAGCCAGCGGAGTTCCCCGGAGACTCGAGGAGTAAATGATGTAATCCGAACTTTTCCGAGCCCGCCCTTCTTTAGAGATAATCGAACGTCCTTGGTCCCAATAATCTCCCCCATCATTGAGCTTAGATATGGTTCGTGTCCGACTAGGACCAGCCTAGAGTTTTGCTCGAGTCTTGCCAGCTTGCGATAGACCGCTGCCTTGCTTCCGTCCGGCTTCAACTCGTCCCATTCTTCCAATACCGGGATTTCTAGGATTCTAGCCGCAATTTCAGCGGTCTCTCGAGCCCTTCTCAACGGACTTGTAAAGATCCGATCGATCTGGAGACCGACCGTTTTCAATGACTTCGCTATTTTCTGCATCTCGGCTCGGCCATCCGGCGTTAGGGGTCGTTCGGAATCCTCTTCGGCAGCGGTCATTCGATTGCCCGCCTCTCCGTGCCTTAGTATGAAAATGTCGATTTTGGTAGGCGGTGTTGTCCTTGATGGTGTGCGAGTTGATGTGGTCGAATATGCTTTCTCGTCGACCTTCTTGTCTTCCGACAAAATGCGGCGCCGTTTTCTTGTTATCATGGGCGTAG
>Ga0070699_100006556_pt1 | contig 10132 bp, 7 predicted proteins | sample KBSK1503metaG_FD_65473 | JGI IMG/M metagenome (GOLD analysis project Ga0070699, IMG submission 65473) | Corn, switchgrass and miscanthus rhizosphere microbial communities from Kellogg Biological Station, Michigan, USA - KBS K1-50-3 metaG | ecosystem: Host-associated > Plants > Roots >... | reverse complement strand
GGCAATCACTCCACGGTGACGCTTTTGGCGAGGTTGCGCGGCCGGTCCACGTCGCAGCCCCGCAGCACGGCGACGTGATAGGCAAACAGCTGCAGCGGAATGGTGGTCAGCACGGGCGACAGGAGCGGCAGCGTCGCCGGCACGCGCAGCTGGACTTCCGCGAGCCCTGACACGTCGCCGTTTCCTTCGGTCGTGATGGCGATGATCCGGCCGCGGCGCGCCTTCACCTCCTGCATGTTGGACAGCACCTTGCCGTACACCTCGTCCTTGGGCGCGACGAACACCACCGGCATATGCTCGTCGATGAGCGCGATGGGCCCGTGCTTCATCTCCGCCGCGGGATAGCCCTCGGCGTGGATGTAGCTGATCTCCTTGAGCTTCAGCGCGCCCTCGAGCGCCACCGGGAAGTTCACGCCGCGGCCGAGGTACAACACGTTGGGCGCCCGCGCGAACTGCTCCGCCAGGTTCCGGACCTCCGGCTCGAGCGCGAGCGCGCAGGTCACGAGCTGCGGCAGCTGGATGAGCCGGCCCGCGAGCTCGCGACCCCGCTCCTCGCTCAGGCCCCGCTCGCGCCCCAGATAGAGCCCCAGCAACGCCAGCGCCACGATCTGGCAGGTGAAGGCCTTCGTCGACGCCACGCCGATCTCGGGCCCCGCGTGCAGGTAGATGCCCCCGTCCGCCTCCCGTGCGATCGTGCTCCCCACCACGTTGACGATCCCCACCACCCGCGATCCCGCCGCGCGCGCCGCGCGCATCGCCTCCAGCGTGTCCGCCGTCTCGCCCGATTGTGAGATCGCGATGGTCAGCGTGCCCGGCAGCTCGAGCTGCCGGCGGTAGCGAAACTCGGACGCGTACTCCACCTGAACGGGCAGGCCGGCGAGGTCCTCGATCAGATGCCGGCCCACCAGGCCGGCGTGCCACGACGTGCCGCACCCGAGGATCACGACGCGCTGCAGGTCGCGGCACTCCGCGGGCGCGAGATTGAGCCCGTTCAGCCGCGCGGTCCCGCGATCCTGCAGCAGCCGGCCGCGCAGCGTAGCGCGCACCGTCTCCGCCTGCTCGCTGATCTCCTTCAGCATGAAGTGCGGGTAGCCGCCCAGCTCGATCTCGGACAGGTCCCAGGCGACGTCGTCCACCTCGCGCAGCTGCACGTGCGACTCGGCGTCGACGACGTGGTACCCCTCTGGCGTCAGCACCGCGATATCGCCGTCGTCCAAGTATACGACGGAGCGAGTGTGCTCCAGCACCGCGGAGGCGTCCGACGCGACGAACAGCTCCTCGTCGCCGATGCCGAGCAGTACGGGCGACCCGCGCCGCGCGACCACAATCTTGCCGGGCTCGTCGGTGCTCATGACGGCGAGGCCGTAGGTGCCCTCCACGTGCGTCAGCGCGGCGATCACGCGCTCTTCGAGCGTGTCGCCGGCGGCGTCCTCGATCAGGTGCGCCAGCGTCTCGGTGTCGGTCTCCGTGATGAACCGATGCCCCGACGCCTCGAGCGCGACGCGCAGGGCGTCGGCGTTCTCCACGATACCGTTGTGCACCAGCGCCACCCGGGCGTGGCAGTCGCCGTGCGGGTGCGCGTTGCGCTCCGAGGGAACGCCGTGGGTGGCCCAGCGCGTGTGCGCGATGCCGCTCGTGCCGTGCACCGGCTCGCGCGCCAAATGCTCCGCCAGCCCCTGCACGCGCCCCGCGAGCTTGACGACCGCCATGCCGACGCCGTTCTGAATCGCAACGCCGGCCGAGTCGTAGCCGCGATACTCCAACCGGCGCAGACCGTCCACGAGAATCGGCGCCGCCTGGCGCCTCCCCACATATCCGATGATGCCACACATCTCAGGTATGCTCCAGCGAAATCAGATCGTTGCGATATGCACAACGCATTCAGGATGGACCTCCCCGCCAAGGTGCACAGTTCAAGATTGAGGCCACGATCAGCGGCCGCCGCCACGCCCGTCGCGGCGACTAACCGCGGCAGGTTCGCTACAGGCTTGTTGGCAGATCACCGCGCTTCACCCGCGCATGCGTCCACACCGGTTCGCGCAACCGCCCGGACAACAAGCGATTGCGCCCGACCGCCCGGGCGCACGAGTCCTGCCCCAGGCGGCTCGCATGCCTCATCGTGCGGCTGCGGCGCCCCCTCCCGCTCCAGTTCCCCCGATGGCCCCTCGCGTGCTCCTGGCCCACGGACTCGAGCCGCGCTCGCGTTCGCGGGAGCTGGAACGCGCGCTCCGCCCCGCCGGCTACACGCTGCTCACGGCCCACACCGGACCCGCGGCGCTCCAGGCCGCGCGTGGGGCGCAACCCGACGCCATCATCCTTGACACGGAGCTCCCCGAGGGAGACAGTTCCCGTCTGTGTCGGGCCTTACGCGGCGATCCCGACATCAGCGCCAGCACGCCGATTCTGGTCACCATGCCCGGCCCCACCACGCGGGAGCAGGTGAGCGAAGCGCTGCGGGCCGGCGCGAACGGCGTGTGGGGTGATCCCATCGACGCCGAGGAGTTCCTGCTGCGGCTCGAGCGGCAGCTGCAAGCGAAGTTCGACGCCGACCGGGCGCGCGAAGGGGGACTGCTGGACCATCAGACGGGTCTGTACAACGCCCAGGGGGTTGAGCGCCGGACCCGCGAGCTCGCGAGCCACGTCGACCGGCGTGGGGCGGCGCTCGCCTGCGTGGTGTTCGCACCTGATGCGACGGCGCCGGTCGAGGCCACCGTCGAGTCGCTGGGACGCATCTTCCGATCGGCGGGTCGGGTGTCGGATACGATCGGGCGCGTGGGCCGGCGCGAGCTGGCGGTGCTCGCACCCTACACCGACGCGCCCGCCGCGCTGCTGCTCGCGCAGCGTTTCCTCCAGACCGCCGCCGAGCTCGGGGGAGACGACGCGCTCGGGCTGCGCGCGGGCTACGACGTGGCCTCCGACTTCCGAACGTCCCAGCACGACCCCGCCGACCTCGTCAGCCGGGCCCGCATGGCGCTGGCGGCGGCGCTGGTGGCGGTCAACGGCGAGCGGATCCGGTCGTTCGGGGACGGCCCCCGCGCCTGAGAAAGGCGATGTTTCGAGGATCCCCCCACACCTTCCACGTCCGCCTCCCGCTGGCGGCGCTGCTGGCGCTGGCGTGTAGCTCCGACCCCCTCGTGCTACACAAGGTCCGTCGGGTGATCATTTCTCCACCGGCGGCTCATATCACGCAGAGCGACACGTTGCGGTTGTCGGCGCAGCTGGTGGACGGGTACGGTACGCCGGTGGCCGGAGCATCATACCGGTGGTCGAGCGCCGATCCCACGGTCGCCACCGTGGATGACGCCGGCCTGGTCCAGGCTCAAGCACAGCCGGGCCGAACGGTCATCGTGGTGGACGCCGGCCAGGCGCGCGGGCAGGTGCTCGCCGCCGTGCATCCCTACCTGCTCATCGCCGCCGGGGACATCGCCACCTGCGGCAGCAACGGCGCGGAGGCGACGGCCCAGCAAATCGACACGACTCCCGGAATTGTCCTCGCCGTGGGTGACAACGCCTACCCCAATGGCTCGGACGCCGAGTACGCGGACTGTTACCACCCCACGTGGGGGCGCTTCAAGGCGCGCACCCGGCCGGTCCCCGGGAATCACGATTACCAGACGCCTGGGGCCGCGGGCTACTACCGTTATTTCGGGGCGCTCGCGGGAGATTCGGGGCTGGGCTACTACAGCTACGACTGGGGCGGTTGGCACGTCGTCGCGCTGAACAGCGAGATCAACGTCGCCGCGGGCTCGACGCAAGAGGGGTGGCTGCGCGCGGACCTCGCGGCCCACCCGGCGGTGTGCACCCTCGCGTATTGGCATGTGCCGCGCTTCAGCTCGCCCGGCTTCGGCCGCCCGTCCGACGACCCCAGCGTGGCCCCGCTGTGGCGCGCGTTGAGCGACTTCGGCGCCGACGTCGTGATCGTGGGACACGCGCACGACTACGAGCGGTTCGCGCCCCAGACCGCGGACGGCACCCTCGACGCCGTCAGCGGTCTCCGCCAGTTCGTGGTCGGCACGGGTGGCACGAGCCCCGACAGCTTCGTAACCGGCCTGGTGGCGGCGAACAGCGAGGTGCGGAACGGCGATACCTTCGGGGTACTGGTGCTGACCCTGCACGCCACGAGCTACGAGTGGCGGTTCGTCCCGCAGGCGGGACGCCGCTTCACCGACGTGGGTGTGGAGAGCTGCCACTAAGGCTCAACGGCTCACCGCTCGCCAGACGAGATGGGCGGCACGAGCGGCGGCCACCGCCACATGGCCCAAGCGGTACGCGGTGGCTGCCGGCCCAAGGCCGAGCTCCCGTCGGGTGCCTTCGCTCGTCAGCAGCTTGGCGACGCGGGCGTGCGGAGGGAACGGACGGAGGACCGCACAGCGCCAACGCCACGCGCGCCCCAGGTCGCCCGCGATCGGGCCCGGGCCCGCCGTCACCTCCGCCGGTGCCTGGGCTCCCGCCAACCACGCCGCCGTCCGCAGCCAGGCGACGGCACTAGCCCGATCCCCGACCTCGGGGCCGTCCAGCCGCGCCAGGAGCGCGGGCCACGCGACCGCCGCACTGCCCGCGAGGACGGCCGCTCCGTCAAGCAGGAGGCGCAGTCGGAAGGCGTCGGGGAGCTGATCCAGACTATGGCTCAGGCCGTGCCACAGCAGTTCGGTGGCTGCCGGAACACGGGTCTGCACGCCATCCCACACGACCTCGCGGGCGCCGCCGTTGATCCGGCGCCACGCCTCCTCGGACGGGACCGCCATTGAGGTGGACGTATGGATCTCCACCGCCACCCGGCAGCGATCCCACAACGCCGGGAGGTGGAAGTGATCCTGCTTGATGCGATCGGGGCGACTGGCGATCTCGTAGCCGCGCCGTCGGAGCGCGTGCCACGCCTCCCACGCCCGCGACGCCGGGAGCAGCACGTCGACGTCCCGAGTCGCGCGGGCGTCGGCGAACGGAAACAGGTCCACCGAGGCCCGCCGCGCCGCGCCCTTCAGCAGGACATGAGGGATCTCCTCGAAGGCGAAATCGTGCAGCACCGCCCCGACTTGCGCGTCCACGAGCAGGTTCCGAGCCGCCTCGTCCCGCGCCCGCCGCCCGAGCCAGAACCCGAAGTCCGACTCCAGCACGTCGCGCGCGGCGATCTGGTGGAGCCGGCGGTGGAGCCACAGCGAGCAGCCCTCCGACTCGACCAGCCGCCGCAGGCCACTGGTCGCCGCGCTGGCCCACCTGCCCCGGAGCTGCGCCGGCGGCAGCCCGTCTCGCAGCCGGAGCGTGCCTAACAACAGGTCGGCCGGGTGTGCGCCGATGGATTCCGGGTCCCCGACCGCGCCACGCGGCGCATTGCTGTCGGCGACGGAGGCGCCGCCGGCGTGGAGCGCAGGGGCCGTCACACCGCCCACGATCGGGCCAGCCCCCGCGTACGACTGACGCGCCGGTCGATTGCTTCTAGCGTGGACGCGAGCCCGTCCTGGAGTGCCGTCCGCGGCTGCCATCTCAGCTCCCGCACCGCTTTGTCGATCGCGAGCGCGCTGCGCCGTACCTCGCCCGCGCGCTCGGGCTTGCGACACATTTCCACCGGGCGTCCGACCCGGCGTGCCAGCCGCTCGGCCACCGCCCGCACGGCGGTTTCGATTCCGGTCGCGATGTTGAACGCGCGCGAGTCGAGGTCCCTGAGGGGCCCCGGCGTGTAGTCGCTCGCCCGCAGGTTCGCCTCGGCGACGTCGGTCACGTACACCAGGTCTCGGGTCTGAAGACCGTCGCCGAAAATGGTAATCGGCTCGCGCCGCAAGATGCGGCGAGCGAAGATGGCCACGACTCCGGCTTCCCCGTCCGGATTCTGCCGCGGTCCGTACACGTTACTGTAGCGCAGGACGACCGATTCCAGTCCGTAGAGCCGGGCGAACGTCGCCAGGTAGTACTCCGTGGCCAGCTTCGCGCTGCCATAGGGAGAGATCGGCAGTTTGGCGGCCTCTTCGGCTACGGGGAGCGTGTTGCTTTCGGCATACACTGCGCCTCCAGAGGAAGCGACGATCACGCGCCGCACGCCGCCGTCCCGGGCGCCCTCCAGCAGGTTGAGCAGGCCGAGAATGTTGACGTCGGCGTCGAAGACGGGGTCACCCACCGAGCGCCGGATGTCCATCTGAGCAGCGTGATGGTTGAGCAGGGCGAACCCACCGGTTGCGAGACAGGCACGCGCTTCGGGCGAGCGAATGTCGGCCCGCACGAGCCTGGCCCCGGTGGGAACGTTCTCGAGTCGTCCAGTGGACAGATCGTCGAGGATGGTCACGTCGTCACCGGCGGCCACGTAGGCAGCCGCGACGTGCGACCCGATGAACCCGGCCCCTCCCGTGACCAGAACCCGACGACTCACGGCGTGATTCCTCCCGCGCCCGTCAGAAGATCCTTGTGAGCGTGTACACCGTGACCGGGATCCCCAGCAGGATCGCGACAATGCGGACCGTGTCCTCCGCGCCGTTGCGAGAGCGCTCGGGCACGATGAATCGGTCGCCCGCCTGCAGGTTCATCTCGTCCAGCGTGCGGCCCTCGGTCATCGCCTGCTGCAGCGGCGCGCCCTCGAGCAGCCGCCTCCCGGCGCGCTCGATGCGCATTTTGTCGACCTTCGCGTCCTGGGTCGCACCGCCCGCCGCCATGACCGCATCGGCGAAGATCGCGTCGGCCGGAAGCGAGTAGAATCCCGGGTGGGTGACCGCGCCGACGATCGCGAGACGAATCAACGATCGGGCGTGCACCACGGGATCCCTGATGTAGCGGCCGATCTGCCTGGTCAGATAGGGTTCCAGCTCGGAGCGCAGCACCCCCCGCAGCGACACCGGGCCGAGCACCGGCAGCGTGATGCTCCGCCCGGTGCCGACGGTGAACGTGTCTGACAATTGCTGCTCGACGGACATCGGCTGGTCGGCGGGACGCCCTTGGCCGCCGGCACGGTCGAACGCCGCCGGTGGCGGATCGCTTTCGACCCGGATGACGATCCGATCACCGGTCCGAAAGTCCCCCTCCGCGAGCCGTGTTTGCACCGTCCGCGCCGCCAAACTGGCGCGGGCCCGCGCCACGTCGCTCGAATCAGGCGCCTGTGCCGCATACTGCAACCGCCGCAGCAGGTCCCCGAGATCGGTGCGGGCCGCCTGCAGCTCGGCACCCGCCGATCCGCCCTGCGCCCCGGCGCCGCCGGCGCCCATGAAGAGAAGTAACAGCAGTACCGCTGGTATCACCGAAATCCTTCGCATCGCTCAGAACCCTCTCAATCGGTACATACGCTCACGGGCTTCACGGAAGAGCGCTCGACGACACCGCACGGGCACTCAATCGTGTCCGCGCAGCAGCGTACGCACTTCCTGCCGGGCCTCGTCCTCGTCGCCGAGCTCGTACCCGGTGAGGTAATACGAGTAATAGCGGTAGTCGCCGGCCAGGCGCACGTCGTTGAGGACGGCACCGAGCATTCGCACCGGCAGACGGTCCAGGACCTCGAGTTTCGCTTCGGCGAGCTCCCGGTTGCTCACGCCGGTCCGCAGCACGAGCAGCATCGCCCCCGTGATCGTCCCGAGCTCGTAGGCGTCCACCCCCGCGGCAAGCGGGGCGCTGTCGACGAGGATGGCCGCGTACCGCGAACGGAACCCTGTCAGCAGGCGCGTCATCGCCGGCGAGCACAGGAGCTCGGGGCCGCGGTGCCGCCGCGTGCCGCATCCCATGAACGCGAGGCCGGGATAGCGTGTCTGTTGCACCACCGCTTCGGCGGCGGCGTCCCCGGCGAGCGCGTCGGTCAGCCCGGGCTTGCGGGCGGCCTTGAGAACGCGGTGCAACGCGCCCCGGCGAATGTCTCCGTCGATCAGCAAGGTGCTGTACCCCGCATCGGCGAACGCCAACGCCAGGTTGGATGCGATGAACGACTTGCCGTCGCTCCGCCCGGGACTGGTGATCGTGACGATGACCGGGCCGGCACCGTGCGCATGGGTCAGGCTGAGACGCACGCCCCGCACCGCCTCGATCACCGCGGCGGCGCCGTCGTTTCCACCGCCGTTCGATCGCGCCACGTGCGGTACGGCACCCAGAATCGGCAGGCCGAGCGCGCGCGTGACCTGATGCGGGTAGCGCAACTTGCGGTCCGCCCGATCGATCACCACGGCGCCCAGCATGCCTACGCCGAGGCTGCCGAGGACTGCGACCGCCACGAGAATCGGACCGAGGTTGTACAGCGGCTGCAACGGCACGGTGGCGGCATCGAGCACGCGCACGTCCGGTACGGTGCTCACTTCCGCCAGCTGCGCCTCGGTGTACCGCTGCTGAATGTTCGCCGCCAGCTGCTCGGCGAACGTCACTTCGCGCTGGACGCGCGCATCCTCGATCGCGAGCGGCGGCATCGCCTGCAGCGCGCTGGTCGTCGAATCGGTCCGTTGCGCCAGCGCGGCCTCCCGGACGGCGAGCGCTGCCATGAGGCGGCGCGCCAGCACCGGGATCGTGCGCCGCTCCAGCACCGCGACCTCCTGCACCCGGCGTTGCAATGGCGGGTGATCCTCGGTGTAGCGGAACCGCAGCGCCCGCAGCTCCGCTTGCTTCTCCGTCAAGTCCTTCAATGCGGCGCTGAGGTCGAGCGAGCGCTGCACCGATTCGATCATCGTCAACGCATCCACTGAAAGCCCGGAATCCGACGCCTGCGACAGCACGCCCTCGATCGCCTGTCGGTCGCGCCGTAACTGCTCCGCCGTCACTTTCAGCTCGACCAGGCCCGCAAACACGGGATCGTGAAACTGTGTATTGGGCGTCACCGGCCCCGCATCCGCACCCAGGCGAGTGACGCTCCTCACCCGGAACGACCGGAGCGCCGCCTCCGCGTTCCGCAGGTTCTCCTGCGCGTGGCCCAACTGGGCGCTCAGGATCTTGGTGAGCTCGGTCAGCTTCTCGCGCTTCAGGTCAGCGGCCACCGAGACGAACCGTCCGGCAGTGGCGTTGACGATGGCGGCGATCTCCTCGGGATCGCTGCCGCGCAGCTCGAGCGTCATGAAGTTCCCGACCTTACCTTCCAGCAGGTCCGTGTGAATGCGCATCTGGCTCGCCAGCTTCAGTGCGACGGCCGGCGGTGACTCCACCGTGAATTCGATCTCCCGACCGCCCGTCAAGGCGGACGCGGGCGGAACCCAGGAGAACCCCAGGGCCGCGCCCACGGAGTCACCCACGTGACCGTTCTGCAGCACCACCCCGTCCTGCGTGGCCAAGGTGAACGCGCCGCCGGTGTCGGCCACCCGCAGCCGATACGCCCCAGGCCGGGCCCCGCCCGGCTTGCGTTGGAACGAATCCAAGGCCGTGGTATCCCCAGGGGCGCTCCAATTCAAGTAGAGCCGCAACTCGTCCACCACATCGTCCAGCACGGCGTGGGACTGGAGCAAATCGGCCCATCCGGAGGGTCCGAGGAGTTGCGCGGACTGAATCGGATTGGGGCCCTGGTCGCCTTGCCGCTCAATCACCGGCACGTCGACCCAGAGCGTGGCCTGCGTGGCGTATACCGGCTTGAGGAACCGGCTGGCCGCGACGCCACCGCCCGCCCCCAGCGCCGCCATCCCCAATACCAGCCACTTCTTGCGGACGATCGCGGTCCACCACCGCCCCCAGTCAACCTGGGCTTGAAGCTCGCTCGGCGCGTCGTCGTGGACCGGGTGGCGCGTGCCGTGCAGCAGTGGAGCCAGCGCCGAGCGCTCCGGCGTGGGCACCCGGGATTCGGGTGGAAGGGCGTCGGGCATTGCGGGGTGTGGGTTCTCCGTTGAGCGAAGGTGCGGGCGCCGGGGCCACCGACTGTGAACACAGCGCCCTACCGCAAAGGTGGTACCGGCGCGGCGGCCAGGCGCCGAGTGACAACGCCCTCTCTGACACAGAGATGCGCCGCACGACCGTGATGCGCAATCCCGACATCGCGTGCTTCTGTAACGCAACTGCCACAACAGCGCGTCGCCGTTAGGCTTCGGCGCCGTTGCTGACCCGACCCGCTACCGGGACCGCCGGTAGTTCGCGCCCCTCTCTGTAGCACCTTCTCTGCGTCCTTGTAGCGCGAGCGTATCACCTGCATACACGGCCATGCCGGGCGTCGTTTTCTAAGTCGTTGCACCACAAGCCGTGCCGCCCGCCCACCCGAGTGCAC
>Ga0070699_100006555_pt1 | contig 10132 bp, 5 predicted proteins | sample KBSK1503metaG_FD_65473 | JGI IMG/M metagenome (GOLD analysis project Ga0070699, IMG submission 65473) | Corn, switchgrass and miscanthus rhizosphere microbial communities from Kellogg Biological Station, Michigan, USA - KBS K1-50-3 metaG | ecosystem: Host-associated > Plants > Roots >... | reverse complement strand
AGCCGCGGACCAAAGCGGTCACGCAGCTGACGCGTCACGACGACTTCCCCGTGCACTCGCTCGCCGCGGGCGGCGGCCACGTCGTGTACGAACAGGCCGGTTATCTCCACTTGTTCGATCCGGCGGCGAAGACCAGTCAGAAGCTGACCATCGGCGTCGCCGCCGATCTCGAGGAGACGCGGCCGCGCTTCGTCAAAGGCGCGAAGTACGTCCGGAACGCCGCGCTGTCGCCGTCGGGAGCGCGCGCGGTGTTCGACTTCCGTGGCGAGATCGTCACCGTGCCGGCGGAAAAAGGAGACGCGCGCAACCTGACCGGCACGGTGGGCATTCACGAGCGCAGCCCGGTGTGGTCGCCCGACGGGAAGCAGATCGCGTACTTCTCCGATGAATCGGGCGAGTACGAGCTGATCGTCGCGCCGCAGGACGGCAAGGGCGAGCGCCGGCGCTACAAGCCGGGCGGCGCCGGCTACTACGAGCGTCCGGTCTGGGCGCCTGACAGCCAGAAGCTCGCCTTCGTCGACAACTCGTTCAGCGTGTACTTCATCGACCTCAAGCCGGGCGTCACCAAGAAAATCGCGAGCGAGTACATGTACTCGCCGATCAAGACGTTGACCACGGCGTGGTCGCCCGATTCGCGGTGGCTCGCCTATACGCTGAACAGCCCGTCCTACGTCCAGACGGTGCACGTCTATTCCCTCGACCAGGGCAAGTCCTATCCGATCACCGACGGGCTGAGCGAAGTGAGCGAGCCGGTCTTCGACAAGAACGGCAAGTACATGTACTTCTTCGCGTCGACCGACGCCGGTCCGGTGAAGAACTGGTTCTCGCTGGCCAACGAAGAATCGCGCGTCACCAACTCGATCTACGTCGCGGTGCTCCGCAAGGACGACCCGTCGCCGCTGTTGAAGGAGAGCGACGAGGAGAAGGGATCGCCCGCAAAGGACGACAAGAAAGACGAAAAGAAGGATGAAGCCGCGCAGACCGTCATCGATTTCGACGGCCTCTCGTACCGGATCGTGGACCTGCCGATTCCTGCGGGCGACTATCGGACGCTCGCTCCCGGCGCCGAAGGACAGATCTACTTCCTGAAAACCGCGGACGGCAAGACGTCGCTGCAGCGGTTCGAGCTGAAAACGCGGAAGACGGAGGCGGTGGTCGCCGACGCCGACGAGTACCACGTCTCGTTCGACACCAAGAAGATTCTCGTTCGCGCGAAATCCGACTGGACGATCGTTGCGGCGAAGAAGGGCGAATCGCCCGATGCGAAGCTGAACCTCGACGCGGTCGAGGTGCGCATCGATCCGCGCGCCGAGTGGGCGCAGATGTTCGAGGAGAGCTGGCGAATCAACCGCGACTACTTCTACGACCCGGGGATGCACGGTAACGACTGGAAGGCCGTCCGCGCCAGGTACGAGCCGTTCATCGCGCATCTCGCGGTCCGCGAGGATCTCACGCGCGTGATGCAGTGGATGCTCAGCGAGCTCTCGGTCGGCCACAGCCGCGAGGCGGGCGGCGAGACGCTCGCCGATCCGAAGACGGTCCCCGGCGGCCTGCTCGGCGCCGATTACACCGTCGAGAACGGGCGCTATCGGTTCAAGAAGGTGTACGGCGGGCTGAACTGGAATCCGCAGCTGCGCGCGCCGCTCACCGAACCTGGCGTCAACGTCAAAGCGGGCGAGTACCTTCTCGCGGTGAACGGCCGTGAGCTGCGTGCGCCAACGAACCTGTACAGCCTCTTCGAGAACACGTCAGGAAAGATCGTGGAGATCACCGTCGGCCCGAATAGCGACGGCACGGGATCGCGCACCGCGTCGGTCGTGCCGATCGCGAACGAGGCGGCGCTGCGCAATCGCGACTGGGTGGAATCGAATATCAGGAAGGTCGACGCCGCCACCGACGGCAGGGTGGCGTACGTCTACGTTCCGGACACCGCCGGTCAGGGATTCACCTACTTCAAGCGGTACTTCTACCCGCAGTCGCACAAGGAGGCGGTGATCATCGACGAGCGCCACAACGGCGGCGGCAGCCTCGCCGATTACTACATCGACAACCTGCAGAAGCCGATGATCGCCTACTGGGCGATGCGCTACGGCGCCGACATGAAGACGCCGAGCGCGTCCATTCAGGGGCCGAAGGTGATGATCATCGACGAGACCGCCGGCTCGGGCGGCGATCTCCTGCCGTGGATGTTCCGCAAGTTCAAGGTCGGAACGATCGTCGGCCGCCGCACGTGGGGCGGTCTCGTCGGCATCCTCGGGTTTCCGGTGCTGATGGATGGCGGCACGGTGACGGCGCCGAACCTGGCGATCTGGTCGCCCGACAAGGGATGGGTCGTCGAGAACGAAGGCGTGCCGCCCGACATCGACGTCGAGCAGACGCCGGCCGACGTGATCGCCGGTCGCGATCCGCAGCTCGAACGGGCCATTCAGGTCGCGCTCGACGAGCTGAAGAAGAACCCGCAGACCAAACCGACGCGGCCGGCGTATCCAGTCAAAGCGGTCCGGCGGACGTCGTCGTAATGCGATACCGGCGGTTCGGGCGGACCGGCTGGAACGTCTCCGAGATCGGGTACGGCATGTGGGGCATGGGCGGCTGGACCGGATCTAATGATGACGAGTCGGCGCGCGCCCTCGATCGGGCGATGGCGCTCGGCTGCACGTTCTTCGACACGGCATGGGCGTACGGCGACGGCCGCAGCGAGCGGCTACTCGGCGACGCGCTGCGGCGGGCCCGCCGCGCGGCCGGAGCGGCCGGCACGGGGTCCGCGCCGCCGCTGATCGTCGCAACGAAGATTCCGCCGAAGAACTGGAAGTGGCCGGCGAAGGATGAGTACCCGGTTGCCGAGACCTATCCGCCGGATCACATTCGCGAGTACACCGAGAAGAGCCTGACGAACCTCGGCGTCGACACGATCGATCTGCAGCAGTTTCACGTGTGGAGCGACGCCTGGGCGAGCGACGCCGGCTGGCAGCGCGCGTCCGACGATTTGAAGCGCGAGAAGCTCGTGCGCGCCGTCGGCATCAGCGTCAACCGGTGGCAGCCGACGAACGTCTTGCGCGCGCTCGCCACGGGACTCGTCGACAGCGTCCAGGTCGTCTACAACATCTTCGATCAGGCGCCGGAGGACGAGCTGTTCCGGTACTGCGAGCAGCACGACGTCGCCGTCATCGCGCGCGTGCCGTTCGACGAAGGCAGCCTCACCGGCACGCTGTCGCCCGAATCGACGTGGCCGCAAGGCGATTGGCGCAACATCTACTTCAACGGCGACAATCTCCACGCGACGCTCGAGCGCGTGAACCGGCTGCGGGCGCTCGTGCCGGACGGGATGGATCTGCCGGAGCTGGCGCTGCGGTTCATCCTCGAGCATCGCGCCGTCGGCACGACCATTCCCGGCATGCGGCGGCCGCGGCACGTCGAGCGAAACCTTGCCGCGAGCGACGGCGTCCGCCTGCCGCCCCGCCTGCACGACGCCTTGCGCGCACACCGGTGGGATCGGTCGACGGTCATCCCGTGACCGATCGGCGGGCCCTCGGTGCGCTCACTGCGCTCTGGCTCGCCGCCATTGTCATCGTCAATCCATCGGGCGACTTTCCGATCCTCGACGACTGGGCGTACGGACAGGCCGTGCGAACGCTCGTCACCGAACATCGATTTCAGCTGACCGACTGGACGTCGGTGCCGCTCGTCGCACAGCTGCTGTGGGGCGCGCTCTTCTGTCTGCCCGCGGGATTCTCGTTTACCGCATTGCGCGTGTCGACCCTGGTCTTCGGGTGGCTGGCGGGCGTCGGCGTCTACGCGCTGATGCGAACGCTCGGTGCCGATCGTGTGGTCGCTGTGGCTGCAGCGGCGACCCTGCTGTTCTGTCCCGTGTTCTTCGGGCTCGCGTTCACGTTCATGACCGACGTGCCGTTCGTCACCTGCGCGGTCTGGGGATGCGTCTTCGCGGCGCGATACATCATCGGCGGCGGCCGTGCCGAGTGGCCGGCCGCCGCGGCGGCGTTCACCGCGGCCACATTGATCCGGCACATCGGCGTCGCCGTCGCCGCCGGCGCGACCGTCGCGATGATCGTGCGGATCTGGGACGTCCTGGACGGGTCCGAGACCGGTCCGACACCGGTCCGACACGTGTCGGACCTCCGCTATTGGCGGGCGGCGGCGGTTGGAGCGATTCCGCTGGCGGCACTGATCGCTTACAACGGGCTGCTCGCGCGCATCGGGACGCCCGCGCTCTACCACTTTCGCGACGCAGAGCTCGGCGCCACGCTCGCGCATCCGCTTCACGCCGCGCGGCTCCTTCAAATCAGGTCGCTGCAAAGCTACGTCTACCTCGGACTGTTTCTCGCACCGGTGCTCTGCTTTGTCTCCGTCCGGCTCCCACGTGCGCCGCTGGTCGCGCTGACCATCCTGCCGGCCTCGGCATTCGTCATCGGAGGTCGTCACCTGCCGCTCGTCGGCACGACGTGGCACGATCTCGGGCTGAATCCGATCAACCTCCTGCGACGTGATTTGTGGCCGACGATGCCGGCAGCGATCTGGTACGCGTTGACGCTGCTTGGCATCGCCGGCGGCGCCGTCGCCGTGTCGGCGATTCTGGCTTGGCTGCGAACCATCGCCGACGCGTCGTCTCGACGCGACCGCTCGGGAGTGTTGGTTTGCGCGGCGCCGCTGCTGTGTTACTTCGTCCCGTCCGCGCTGCTGTCGGATTTCATGGACCGGTACCTGCTCGCGCCGCTCGCGCTCGCTGTCGCACTGCTCGCCGCGTGCGGCGTGCTGCAATCGCGCTCCGGCAGACGCGCCGCCGCGGCGGCCGCGATCGTCGCCCTCGCTGCGGCGTTCGACGTGGCCGCGATGCACGACTTCCTGTCGTACAACCGCGCGCGATGGACGGCCATTCACGATCTGCTCGCGAGCGGGATGCCTGCAGCATCGATCGAAGGGGGAACGTACGAGGTGAACGGCTGGATCAACTACCGTCCCGGATCGGTGTTCGCGCGTGGACGCGACCGCTGGTACGACGGTTCGGTCGATTCGCCCGCGGCTGTTCTGTCGCTCGGTCCGCTCGACGGTTATCGCGTGACGGCGACTTATCAGTTTTCGCGGTGGATTGGAACGGGCCCGGGCACGGTCGCCGTGCTCGAGCCGCTCCGCTGACCCGTGTTATACTCAACGTTTATGAAACCAGGGATCCATCCGAAGTACTACGACGTCGAGGCGAGGTGCGCCTGCGGCGCCTCCTGGAAGACGCGTTCGACGAAACCTGAGCTGCACCTCGAGATCTGCTCGAATTGCCACCCGTTCTTCACCGGCCGGCAAAAGCTGATCGACACCGAAGGCCGCGTCGAGCGGTTCACGAAGAAGTTCGGGGCGCAGACGGCTGAAGGGCGGAAGACCGCTGCAGCGGCGAAGAAGACTGGGACGAAGAAATCGCCGGCTGCCGCGCGATAGACACGGTCGAACCTCAGGCTTCGAAGTTCAACCCTTCCATTCTCAGGATTTTTCGGTCCAGCCGCGCGAGGCGGTGATGCACCGCCCGCGTCCATGACGTGGGCGCGGGCTGCGCCGCGTTCAAGCCTCGCAGTGCAAACGTCTTCGCGGTTGCGAGATCACGCACGCGATGCTCGTGATGAATCGCGAGCGCCTCGTTCGCTTCGCGGGCGACGATGGGCGGGCAGCCGCGGATGTCGAGCAGCTGACGCCAGCAGCATGCGGCTTCGTCGAACTGCCGAACGCGGCGCCACGCGAGCGCCAGCGCCCGCAGCGCGTCGATCTTCGTCGCGTCGAACGCCCCAGCCGGCGCCGCCGACAAGGCGATGGCGCGTTCGAACGCGTCGCGTGCCTGAGCATCCATCCCCGATCGTGCGAACACCTGTCCCAGCGCAAGGGCCTCTCTCGCCGTGCGTGCTTCGGCCGAACCGGTGCGCGCGAGGTGGAACAGCCGCGATGTGAGCGCCGCGAGCGTGAGCAGATCGAGCCTGTTGTGCTCGAGGACGGCGACGAGCGGCTGAACATTCCCCGTGCGCACGAACTGGAAGTAGCGCGCCGGAACCTCGAACCCGTCGACGTCCGCTACTCGTCGTGCCCCAACGACGTGCTTCTCGAGCGATGACAGCGAACAGTCGTCCAGATTCCAGAAGCGTCTCGCGGCGTGCAGAACGTCGACGTGCGGGACGCCGCCGCCCGTCCACTCGAGCCGGTGAAACAGGTAGCGTGTCTCGAGCAGAGGCGCGTCGAACGACTTGCCGTTGAACGTGACCAGCGCGCCGGCGCCGTTCAGGGTCTCGGCGACCGTCTCGAGCAGCGGCCGCTCTTCCCGGCTCGCCGTGAGCAGGAACTGCCGCAGCATGAACGATCCATCGTCGGCAAACGATCCGCATCCGACGAGAAACGCCTGAGTCCCGGCGCCGCCGTTAAGCCCTGTGGTCTCGAGATCGAAGAACACGAACGGCGGCCGCGCGAGCGCGCTGGCCGTGAACAGCGGCGCGTACGGCGCAGCGTGAGCGAGCCGCTCCGCAATCGCGCCGATCGTCTCGCGGCCGTGCCGCACGCTGCGCTCCCAGCGGCGTTCGACGACGAAGCAGTCGCCGCACCGCGTGCCGCCCAGTGCGGACAAGTCTCGAGGCTCCGCGTTCGAGATTCCCGATTCTTTCGTGACGCGCGCCGCCGGATTCGCCGTCGTCACGATGCCGCGGATGCGATCGGCCAGAGAGCTCAAAACGGTTGAACCTCCGCGCCCGGCTCGCGCGAGATCTCGATCGCGGCCGTGGGTGAAATGAGCAAGTCCAGGATATTGAGCGCGGCCGCCTTCGCAAGCGGCCCGGTGTTCCCGACAGGCCCGACGCATCCCGGGCATCCGCTCTCGCAATCGCACTCCGCAATCAGGCGCCGCGTGCGGGCGAGCAATTCGTCGTGCATGTCGAACAGCGGTGCGCTGAAGCCGATGCCACCCGGGTAGTTGTCGTAGATGAAGATGCGCGAAGATCGCTCGGCTGCCGCCTTCGCGCTCTGCGCTTCGGCGCCCAGGAAAGCCTCGCGCTCCATCGAGTCGATCGAGATGCCGATGTCATGCCGATCGCACATCAGCAGCAGCTGCGCGACCTGACGCATCGCGAACGAGAGCGCGACGATGCCGTCGCGGCGATCGTCGGCGTACGGCAGCAGGCCCATCACGGTGGATGGAACGGTCAGCCAGTACGACGTCGTATGCATCTGCTGTTCGGGCAGATCGAGATCACCCGAGCCGACGTTTTCGTTGGTGTAGAACTTGATCTTCTTGAACCCGACCACGCGCGAGACGACGTGAACTTCACCATGGGATTTCTGGTGATCCTGGGCGAAGACGTCAATGGGCGTCACTCTCGTGTACGTGATCGCGTCCGTATAGTAGTCGCAATCGATCTCGCGCACGAACGCCTTGCGTCCGTCGAAGTCGAGGCGCTCCACCTGATACAGCTTTGCCTCGACGATGTAGATCGCCTTGGGATGGAGCGTGGCGGGACCGCTGGTGAAATCGGTCTCGCCGATGACGCGCGCCTCATCGGTCGTGTCGACGACGACGAAGTTGTCCGACGACACCGACCGCAGGCTCACCGCATCAGCCGGATAGGACTCGTTCGTCCAAGTCCATTTTTCTATGTCGGGCGGGGCCCCACCCCCGCTCGCCTCGCTCGCGCGTTCGCGCTCGCTCGAGCCGCCGGCGCTGTCCTCGCGCGTATCTAGAACGGAACGTCGCAGTTCAGGATGGACCAGACCCTGCTCGGCGAGAACGCCGAGAACCTCCTGCACATCATGCCTGCCGAATTGTTCGGTTGCTGTGAACGGCAGCTCGAACGCCGCGCACTTCACGTGGTCGACGAGGATGTGAAGGTTGTCGGGATCGATCAGCGCGCGCTCCGGCGACGCATCGAAGAAGTACGACGGGTTCCTGACAACGAACTGATCGAGCGGCGCGCTGCTCGCGACCATCACCGCCGCCGATCGGCCGCTGCGGCGTCCGGCGCGGCCGGCGCGCTGCCAGGTTGCGGCGATCGAGCCGGGATAGCCGGCCATCACGCACACGTCCAGCGCCCCGATGTCGATGCCGAGCTCGAGCGCGTTCGTCGAGACGACGGCGCGAACGGCGCCCTCGCGGAGTCCCTTTTCTATGTCCCGGCGTCGGTTCGGCAGATACCCGCCGCGGTATCCGCGTATGCGCTCCGGCGCCCCGGGAACACCCTCGAAGTCGTCCTTCAAATACGTCGTCAGGATCTCCGTCGAGAGCCGGCTCTGCGCGAACACGATCAGCTGCTGATCGCGCTTCAGGAATTCAGACGCGATCCGCCGGGTCTCGCTCAGGTACGAGCGGCGGATTCCGAGCTGGTGGTTGACGACCGGCGGATTGACGAACAGAAAGAACTTCTCTCCGCGCGGCGCGCCGCTTCGTTCCACCAGCTCGAACGGTTGCTCCGTCAGGCGTTCGGCCAGCTCGCGCGGGTTGGCAATCGTCGCCGACGAACACACGAACACTGGATTCGATCCGTAATGCCTGCAGATCCGGCGCAGTCGCCGCAGCACGTTGCACAGATGGCTGCCGAACACGCCGCGGTAGGCATGCAGCTCGTCGATGACGACGTAGCGCAGGTTCTCGAAGAGCTTCGCCCATCGCGGATGGTGCGGCAGGATGCCCGAATGCACCATGTCGGGATTGCTCAGCACGATGTGCGCCCGCGCCCGAATCGTCCGCCGCGCGTCCTGCGGCGTATCACCGTCGTACGTGAACACGCCGATTTGATCACCCGATCCGGCGGCGAGGACCTCGCACATCGTCTGCAACTCGGCGAGCTGGTCCTGCGCGAGCGCTTTTGTCGGAAACAAGTACAGCGCGCGGCTCGACGGGTTCTGCAGGACGGCGCTCAGGACCGGCGCGTTGTAGCAGAGCGTTTTTCCCGACGCGGTCGGCGTCGTGACGACGACGTTCCGGCCGGCGACTGCGTGCTCGATCGCTTCGGCCTGATGCGTGTAGAGCTGGGTGATGCCGCGGCCCTCGAGAGCGTTCGTCAGCCGGCGGTCGAGCGCCGGTGGAAACGGCAAATGTTGCGCGGACAGCGGCGGAAGGCGCCGCATCGCCGTGACGTGAAGGTCGGGAGTATCCGGGCGTTCGCCGACGCGGCCGGGCGCCAGTCGCTCGAGTGCGGCATCGAGCGCGTTCTCGGCTCGAGACCATCGAGCAGGGAGCATGGCGCAGCATGATAACGGCGGGGCGAAGAAATGGCAAATGACCCATGCCTTCTCGCTGATCGCAAATGGCTTGCGGAGGTACGCCCCTTGCTCGACGCGCGTCATGACGAAAACACAGCAGACGGCGCTTGCGGCCGGCGCCCTCACCCTGGGCGCCGCGCTGATCAGTCGGGGTCTTCGCGCCACACGCCGGATCAGTTTCCGCGACCGATCGGTGCTCATCACCGGCGGATCGCGTGGCCTCGGGCTTCAAATGGCGCGGCAGCTCGGCATCGAAGGGGCGCGCGTGCTCCTGGCGGCACGCGATCGGGCCGAGCTCGATCGGGCGCGCGACGATTTGCGCGACCGCGGCGTCGAGGCCTCGACGTTCGCATGCGATCTCACCGACCGCGTTCAGGCACAACGCCTCGTCGAACACGTCGTCGCGCGTCACGGCGCGATCGATGTGCTGATCAACAACGCCGGCATCATTCAGGTGGGCCCGCTCGATCACATGCAGCCGCGCGACTTCGAGGAAGCGATGGCCGTCCACTTCTGGGCGCCGCTGCACACGATGCTCGCGGCGATTCCGCACATGCGCCGTCAGGGCGGCGGGCGCATCGTCAACATCTCGTCGATCGGCGGGAAGATCGGCGTCCCGCATCTCGCGCCGTACTGCGCGAGCAAGTTCGCGCTCACTGGATTGTCGGAATCGCTGCGAGGCGAGCTCGCCAGACAGACGATCTACGTCACCACTGTTTGTCCAGGCATGATGCGGACCGGATCGCCGTTCAACGCCTGGTTCAAGGGACGCCATCGCGACGAGTTCACGTGGTTCGCCGTGTCGGATTCGATTCCGCTGATGTCGATCGATTCAGGACGCGCCGCCGCCCAGATCATCGACGCGTGCCGGTACGGCGACGCCGAGCTGATCATCACG
>Ga0070699_100006551_pt1 | contig 10135 bp, 14 predicted proteins | sample KBSK1503metaG_FD_65473 | JGI IMG/M metagenome (GOLD analysis project Ga0070699, IMG submission 65473) | Corn, switchgrass and miscanthus rhizosphere microbial communities from Kellogg Biological Station, Michigan, USA - KBS K1-50-3 metaG | ecosystem: Host-associated > Plants > Roots >... | reverse complement strand
CTCCGATGTCGCGCATAATTGAAGTCGTCGACTATGACCCAGTTTGGATGACAGTTTTACCGAGCTACCACGCCAATGTTGGCGATCGTTGCGCCTTTGGTCATCGACGGTACTGCGCAGACGTAAAGCACAACGCCGGCGATGGGCGCCCGGGCTTCAAAAATCACTTTGCCGACGTAATCGGTGACGTAACCAACTTTCATTCCTTGTTCGACATACGTTCCACGTCTGACCACTGGATAAAAGATTCCCGTTTGTTCACTAGCCAACGTCACGACCTTTTCTAACCAGACGGGATGTTCGAGCATTGTCGGTTGCCCCGGCAACATCTTTAGATAACGCATCACACTCAAACAGCCGTTGATGAGTGCGTTGAGATCGTCTGTTTCTACTGTGCCCGCATGCCCTGCCTCCGCGGTAATCGAGGGTTTGCCGCGCGTAGTGGCTGTGTTTTCAAGATAGCGCGACGCCTGCGGGTCTTTCGGCCGTTCCGTAGAAATAATGATGTGGTCCAGACCAAAGGCGAGTACCATATCGCGTGAAATTTGATCTTGCTTCTCATTTCCGGTCTTCGTCCAATAACTGTAAGGCCTCAGGCTTTCGTCCAAATCTCCGCCGTGAAGGTCGATCAAGTGATCGCATTGTGCCACCACCTGGTTGGTGATCAGATAAGAAGCGCGCTCAGTTTGACTGCCATCCATCTTGCCCGGATAGAAGCGGTTCATGCTTTTCTTATCCACCGGGTTGACGTGCGGCACCTTTTGCTCGAACGATTGAATATTAATGAGCGGCACGATGATTACCGTGCCGGAGATTTCGGCTGGATTCAGCATCGCAATCAGTTTCTCGAGCGCGATGATTGAAGTGTATTCCGTGCCGTGCGAACCGGCGACGAGCGCCAACACTGGTCCTGGCCTCGCGCCATGAATGACTGCGACGGGAATGCTAAGGCCAGCGTCGACACCGGGTGGAACTTCGATCGTGCCGGTGACTTTCTGCCCGCGCGCGGAAGTTGCGCTTCCGACAGTCACTGTTTTGCGATCCTGACCGGCTGTCACAATTACCAGGAGAAGCGTCAGTACGAAGCTCGCGATTAGAGGTCTCATATACTTAATCCGAATTTAGTTGATCCGAACAAATCATCTGGGCACCGCAGGCAAACGATCGTCGCAATACTTTCGGACAACGGATTTTAAGTCCGAATGGGCTGAGGGTTCTCGTGTGTGCGGTCTAGCTCACGCTGTAATTCTCCGATGGAATCGAGTATCGGTATAAAACGCAGACCGAATTCCGTCAAATGATATTCAACGCGCGGAGGAATTTCTGCGTAGACGAGTCGATCCAGGATACCTAAAGCTACCATGCGCCGAAAATAGTAGGTCTGCACTTTTGGGGTCAGGCCTTCTAACGCTCGTTCGATGGCGCCCGGCCTGCACACCCCTTGCCGAATCAACTCCAAAATACGCAGGGACCACTTGCAACCAAACACCGCTTCCACCGTGGCTGCCACATCCTGGCGGGCTGCGAAATTTTTTTCTGCGAAATTCTCCATTTCTTTCATAGAAGTTCCCCCACTAACCAAAAAGTGCTCTCTTGTTTTACTTCCTGGTCGCTCGCATTATTCCCTTTGCATGGTCACAAATCAATTTTTTGCACTTGGATAGAAAGGGAATAATCAAAACATGAGCTTAAAAGACAAAGTAGTTATCATCACCGGTGGCGGTACCGGTATTGGCGCAGACGCCGCCCGTGGTTTCAATGAAGCCGGAGCTAAAGTAGTACTCAACGGCCGGCGCGAGGATGTGCTTGCGAAGACCGCACTAACCATTGATCCGTCAGGCAAGAACGTTGTCTACGTAGCAGGTGACGTCGGGAGACCGGAGACAATTCAACGTCTCGTACAAACCGCTGTTGCTCGGTTCGGCGGTATAGACGTGTTGTTCAACAATGCCGGCGTGTTCGCGCCAACATCGTTTCTTGAAGTCACCCACACAGAGCTCGACGATTACTTCAATCTCATGCGCGGTTACTTCATCCTATCTCAAGGCGTGATTCCTGAAATGCGGAAGCGCGGCAGCGGTGCGATCATCAGCATCGGATCGATTTGGGCTTTGCAGGGAATTGCGGCTACACCTTCGACTGCCCCTTCAATGGCCAAGGGTGGTGTTCACTCATTCAGCCGCGCGCTTGCGATTGAGGTGGCTCCAGACAGAATTCGCGTTAATGCCATCGCACCGGCGGTTGTAGAAACGCCATTATTTGACCCGTTACTCTCTCGGGAACAACTCGCATCGTTCAATGCGTTTCACCCCATCGGACGCAATGGACGGCCGAAGGACATAACTTCAGCAGTGCTGTTCCTGGCAGATGAAGCAGTCTCCGGTTGGATCACGGGAGTCATATTGCCGGTAGATGGTGGCGTGACCGCCGGACGGACCAATTGAAACCAGATCACGCACAGAATGCGGCAGCGTCATCGGCCACCCAATCACGAAATGGCCGAGCGGGGCTGCCCGTAATCTCGGTGACTGTCGAGATGACCAGTGCCGACTGGTCCATCTCGGCTGCTCACGCTGCGAAAAGCATATTGAGAGGCGATGCGGAAAAAAGGTAACTCACGCCGCGCGCTCAAAGATCTCGCAGGGTTAATTAAAGTGATCCGATTTGGGATTCCAGAAGTCTCCAATTAAACCGAGGCTAGCGAAGATCGCGCGCATCTCTTCAGGCTGCGGCCGCCGAGAATTCTCGTGCAAGCGTGTCGAATACCAGGTCCTCGCCAAGATCCAAAGCTGCGGCATTGTTACGAGCGGGCGTACCGCATGACCGTGTTGTTCGCACCACTGGCGAACCATGTCTTCCGACCGGAAGAACAGCATGTTATTTCACGTAAACACAATGTCGTCCCACCACTTCGCTGCGGGGACCAAACAGTGGAAAAGCCAGGAGGATGGTTGCGGACCATCAAGCCCGACTTCCAGACGCAACGGGTTGCCGGACTGCTCACACCGAGAGTTCACTTCGCCGGGATGATTGAGAGCTGCGGGCACCCCCAGAGCATCCCACGCACAGTTTGCAAAGTACTCCTTGCCGGCGACGACGACACGATGTTGAGTCGGAACTCCTGAGAACGGCGGCGCCATGCGAATGGATTCGCCATCCGATTCCAGTACCAGTACGCGTTGCGCACGTAGTCGGGTAAATGCGTTCCGCACGCTTGCTACATCGGAGCTGACGCGCTCGGCCACGACTGCCAGAGAGGGCCGATGTCCCGTTTCGGCAAAGTGCGTGTAAATTTCAACTTTTATCTGCGTATCGAAATCCATGGCTGCCGTTCACAGGTAGGTCGGTTTAGAACATCAACATTTTAACGTTGTATCTGCCGATTGCGATCGCATAATCAATCAGCTGTTTACGAGTTTTGTCTGCTTGATTCTCCCTCACCACGGGCGATAGCGAATTTGGCTTTCGCCCGATCGCGTCGATAAACTAACCGCTGATAGAGCTTCTTCAAATGCTCATCCTTGTTGACTGCCTTTTGTCCGGCTTCCACCAGCTCAAGCATCGTTTCAAACCAACTGTATAGCCGCTCGCACTTCGTCCTTTGACTGAATTCAGGCTTTTCGCTTCTCCGATATGTCCATGAAGTAGCCCACACCGCAACTTGCCATAAACACCAGGAAGAAAATGAACATTGCCAACGTCTGTGACTCAATTCCTAATAGCCAACCAGCAAGGAAGAGTAGAGGCAATCCCCAGAAGAACCAGGCAAATCCAAATGAAGAAATTGGACCTAGCCGGACATCACTACCTTTCCAATTCATTCGAATTTCAGGAATACCAATGCTGAGTGCTGAGTAGGCCATTCCACTAAGCCAAATGGTGAGCCCGATAATTTCTTTCCATGACATATATGTCAAAGCAGCGAAGGTTGCGCTTGAGCGGCTCGCCCAAGTTACTACCAATAAAGGCCACTCACCGGCGAGTCCGCTCCAAGCGCGGGTTATGCCGGGTTGGTCTCAAGGTGCTCTTTGGATGTCGGCTCCAAGCGTAAGAAATCGCGACGAACGGCACTAAGGCAATCCCATGTACAAGGTAGGCGTTGAGCGAAGGCGCAACTAGCGGTGGCGCCTTTAGAACCAATGCATAGAAAACAGTAATCATTACAATGCGCTCCGATGTCCACCGCACGAAGCTGATGGTTGGTCGGGGCGGAAGCCAGTAGCCCACCAGAAAGCCAATAGTCCAACCGACCAATATCGCTTCCGCGAGCGGCACGATCTTAGTCACACTCAGAGAACTCCATAGTGCCGAGGCTAGTGCAATCATTAAAAAGCGCTCGCCACCGCTACGTTGAAGCTGCTCCTGTTCGGTTCGTTCAACCATCTCTCTTAAAAACTGCCAGGGCATAACGATGCGCTTGAGCGGCTCGCCCCAAGTTACTACGAACAAAGGAACCGTTATGGCGAGTCCGCCGCAAGCTTCTTGGACCAGCCGAGGAATTCAGCGATACATTTCACCAAGTTCGTAGCTGCGCTTTATTCGCCTCTTACGAAATATCAGTTTACCGAATTGCGCGACTATTGTTGCACCGCTGGCGAAGAGAAATCCCAATTCCAACTCCTGACCAGCCGCCGTTAATTCGTATATATACAAATCTCCTAAGCTCCGTGCGTACGACTCCTTCTCAACCAAGAGATCGCAGCTTAGGTGACTCACCTGGCGCAGATCAAAGGTGTAACGAGCATTCTGTTCATAGTTCAGAAACTCGATACTAAGAGCAGCGCGACGGCGATTGATCTGAAAGGGTTCTTTACCATCCGCGATGAATCCGAGACCATCTCCCACCTGAAGCGAGAGTAACCTTGCGTCATGAAGACTCTCGCTACCGAATCCATAGCGAAAGAATTGCCAGGCCTCACGGCTAACTCGAGATTCCAACCGTTCCAACTGGTGTTGATATTTCTTTGTTACCGAAGTGAGACGTGCTTCGGCCTCAACTCGCGCTACCGTGCCTTTACGAACCCAATCGTTCGCAGCCGCAATTAGCTCAAAGGTGAAATAGCGCATGCTTGATAATTTAGCGGCAGAATCCAACGCTGTGCTTGAGCGGCTCGCCCACGCAACTAGCTAAGAAGTCGGGCGACGTCCTCATCATCAAACACCCCGAAATCTGTGACCAGAAGCAAAGGACGGCGTTCCTCATCAAGCGCGAAATGAGCATAGCATCCATCGCCTAAACCGGATGAGAACATAATCAGATTGGCATTAGTTAGTGGATCCATTTCGCTGTTGGCCCAAGTCCATGTGTTGACGTATGTCTTATCCATTTCTGCCATTAACGTCTCAAAATAAGCATCGTCCGCATCCATTTTTTTTCGACAGCGATTGGGCAACCGAGTTGCGAGCGTGACAAGTGCATGAGTACGACATTGCCGATCTACTCGGTCACACGATTCAGAGCGTCACAGGAACATACGCACGCAGCACACCTAATGCTTTAGAAGATCCTGTGAACAGACTCACAGAACCGCGAGGCTCTGTGCTCCAATTCAAAGGGCGAGTTAAAACGTCACCATCTTAGCCCATCTCCACTTTTGGGGTTGAGATTCTCAGGGCTAAGTTGAGGAACCGCGTGAAAACAGTAGGAAGAGGTATGGTGCCGAGGGCGGGAGTCGAACCCGCACGTCCTTTCGGACAACGGATTTTAAGTCCGCAGCGTCTGCCATTCCGCCACCCCGGCATGTCGTCCGTGACGCGGATTCTACCAAGCCTTTCCGCTTTCCCCTAGACCACCTACATCGTTATTGATACGTCAGTGTGGGACATCACGCGGCATTGTCATTGCCCATGACGCTAATACGCTACGAAGTTGTAGATTAAAAGATCGATTAACTTGATCGGATGGCCGGAAGCCGTGGGCGGGTTGAAACGTGCGTTCCAGACCGCGCCTCCGATCCCTTTCACCAGCAACGGATCCCCGCACAGGACCTTCGCCTCGCTCACTTTCCCCGTCTCATCCACCGTCACTTTCGCCACCACCGTCCCGGAAATCTTCTTAGGTCTGGCCTCCATCGGATATCTGGGCGCCGGCAGGCTGATGGCTGTGTGGGCGGACTTGTCATAATCGATCCCGTTGTTGAGTTTGAATAACCGCTTCCGCACTTCCATCGTTTCGTCCTTTTGTCCCTGCTCGGCCACCAGACAGACATAGCGCTCCAGCAGCTGGACCACTACCGTCTTATCCGCGCCGGGATCCTTTTCGCGGATCGCTATAGCCCTTTCGAAATAGGGTTTGGCCTCTTTCCTCCTCGCCTTCGCCAGGTACACCAACGCGAGATTGGCTGAGGCGTCGGCGGTTAGCAGATGGTCCGGACCCAGGACCTTTTCCCTCAGTTCGAGCGCCCGTTGCGCCAAAGGCAGGGCCGCGTCGTATTTCTTCTCCTTATAGAGAGCGATGAGCTGCGCGCTCAATTCGTCGGCCTCGATCAGTTCCGGCGACTGCTTTTGTCCCGCGGCTTCCTGCTTTTTAAGACTGAATCGGTGGGGAAGAGTTCGGGCCTGATTCGGCACGGTCACAAGTAAGCTGATGACCAGAATCATCATCGGGCAGCGTACTTCATTCTTTCTCCTATGATCATTTGTCGACGGCGAGGAGTTTCGAGTCCCCGGTGACACAAATGAAAAACCGGCGGGCGTTTCAGCCCGTCAAAATAACACGCACCTCCGCGCCCTCACAACCTGCACCACTCTTTCCGCCCTACCCAAGCGGTGCTAAAATCTACACACTGATGACCACCGCCGAGCCATTAACTGAAGAGCAGGAAGTCTTTCTTAAACACATCCAGAAACGAGGACTGAAGCGTACGTCGCAGCGCGACCTGATTCTCGACGTTTTTCTGCGCACTGAAGAACATCTCTCAATCGAAGATCTCTACCGGCTGGTGCAAAGAGAAGACCCGACAGTCGGCCAAACCACTGTCTATCGCACGCTCAAGCTCCTGACCGAAGCCGGCCTCGCGCGCGAAGTTCGCTTTGGCGATGGCCGCACGCACTACGAACACAACTACAAACATCAGCATCACGATCACATGATCTGCTCCGAGTGCGGCCGGATCATCGAGTTCTTTTCGGCTGAACTGGAAGCACTCCAGGACGCCATGGCCGATGAGCATGGCTTCGAAATCACGCAGCACTTGTTGCGCATTATCGGCGTCTGCGCCGAGTGCCAGCGGGTGCGCGAGCACAGCGAAAGAGACCTCACCGCTGTCTCCTAGGTTTTGCAGAAGTCTCCCCCGGATTTACACTAGCCAAAACAGCTCAAACTAAGTTTGGAGGTTGAGATGAGTGTCTCCATTATATTTGAACCCTCCGGCATCAGCGGAGTCGTCGCACAGGGAACGTACCTGATCGAAGCCGCGCGCCGCATGGGTGCGCCGCTCGGAACCGGTTGCACCGCCGGCAAAGGCGAGTGTCCGGCGTGCCTGGTGTCGGTAAAGACTGGCGCGGACCTACTCTCGCCGCCGAGCCTCGCCGAAGAGAATCAACTCGGCAACGAGCATTTGGACCAGTCACTACGCCTAGCCTGCCAGGTGAAACTGGAGAATCAAGGCGATGTCGTGGTGATGGTGGCAACTCGACCACAAACGCGCCCCAGTGCAGCAGACACTGCGGCGGAACTGCAAAAGAAATTTGGCTCTCTACCACTGGGTAAAAAGCTCGCCACGTTGGTCCAACTGGAAGCAATTACGGCGTCTGAAACACTCGATGCGGCCATCGAAAAGCCACTCGCGTTTGGTTCAAAAGCTTTCGATTCAATCATGTATCGAGCCCGCGCCATCCGTGCACAGGCGCGCGCACAAGCGAAGCGAACCGATGAATAAGTCTAATCGTGAACGTGCGGCTTTGCTGGCGGTCTTTCTGATGCCGGTGCTTTTTGCTGCCTGCCCAAAAAACGATCCACCATCACGACCGCGCGCGAGTGTCTCGACCAGCCCGCGCCAGCCAAACGTCTCGGCGCCAATACCGGCCGCGTTCAATGGCGAGAGAGCGATGGACCACGTGCGCAAGCAGGTCGCGTTTGGACCACGCCCGCCTGATACTCCCGAGCTCGCCAAAACGCGTGCTTACATCACCGGTGAGTTGAAGGCTTACGGGTTGAACGTCTCGCTCGACGAGTTCACAGCCGGCACACCGCAAGGCGAGAAGAAGATGGCCAACATCATCGGCGAGATTCCCGGTGAGACGAAGACCCTCGTCCTGATCACGAGCCACTACGATACGAAGTATTACAAGGACATGCAGTTTCTCGGCGCGAACGATCCGGCGTCGTCGGTAGCGACCCTGCTCGAAATCGCGCGCGTGCTTGGCAGTCAAAAAGAGAAGCCGAAGGTGACTTACCGGCTCGTGTTCTTCGACGGCGAAGAGGCGTTTTGTGAAAACTGGAGTGACTGCGGCGATGCAGAAAGTCCTGACAACACCTACGGCAGCCGCCACTACGTAACGCAGCTCACCGCGCGTAACGAACTGGCGCATACCGGTGCGATGATTCTGCTCGATATGATGGGATACAAGAATCTCGAGCTCGGTCGAGATACCTCGAGCACCAAATGGCTGCAAGACATCATCTGGCAAACCGGACGCGAACTCGGACACGTCAAGGTCTTTGTCGATCGCGAGGAAGGCGTGGGTGGTGACGACCATGAAGCGTTTCTGCAGGCGGGAGTGCCGGCAGTTGATCTGATTCAGCTTTCATCGTATCCGTACTGGCACAAGGCCGGTGACACGGCGGACAAAGTGTCAGCGCAAAGTATGAAGATAGTTGGTGACACGGTGCTCGCGAGTTTACCGAAGATCGTTGAGCGAGTGATGAAACCGCAAAAGACCAATTAACGCCTTCGGCATAGTTTTCCGGGCTGGAGTAGCCAACGCCTTCGGCGTAGTCATTCAAGAGGAGACGCGCGATGCTGAAATCACCTGACATACTCGTGCCGATAGATTTTTCGCCTTGCTCCGTAAATGCGCTCAGGGTGGCTATCGGAATCGCGGCGCCGGATGGCGATCTGACCTTGCTGCACGTCATCGATGAGGAGTTTATCGATGCCGCGGTGGTTGCCGGCATGGGCTCAACTGACGACATTCGAACGCGTTTGAAGGAGCAGGCCGAAAGTAACTTCGCCACCGTGCTTGAAGGACTCGACACCAATCAGGTCGATATCGAGAAGATGATCGTCACCGGTCTGCCGTTTGTCGAGATTCTGAAAATTGCGCGCGATCTCGATCTGCCGATGATCGTGATGGGAATTCGCGGCCATTCGACGCCTGCCGAAGAAATCTTGTTTGGATCAACTGCTGAGAAGGTGCTGCGCGGCACGCGCGTGCCGGTGCTTTGCGTGCCGCTCTAATTGCAAACTATGAAAAGAATCGCGGTTATTCCCGGTGATGGAATCGGTCCTGAAGTGTTGCGCGAAGCGGTGCGCGTGCTGAAACACTTGCAGGAAACCAACGGTCTCGAACTCGAGTTCGTCGACTTTGACTGGGGTGCAGAAAAGTTTTTGCGCGAAGGCGTGACGTTGCCTGAAGGCGCGCTCGAAATGTTGACCGCGGAGTTCGACGCGATCCTCGCCGGCGCGTTTGGCGATCCGCGAGTGGCATCCAACAAGCACGCGGAAGACATTCTCCTGGGAATGCGACGTGGACTCGATCTCTATATCAACCTGCGGCCAGTGCGACTGCTCCACGATCGACTCACGCCGCTCGCAAATCGCACGACCAGGGATATCGACTTCGTAGTCTTTCGCGAAAACACTGAAGGCGCCTACGTCGCCGCCGGCGGTTTCCTCAAACACGGAACTGCCGACGAGATCGCCCTACAGGACGAAGTCAACACGCGTCGCGGCGTCGAACGAATCATCGTCGCGGCATTCGAGTATGCGCGGGCGAACGGTCGCAAGCGCGTGACGATGGCTGACAAGTCAAACGTGCAGCGTTTTGGTGGCGATCTCTGGCAGCGAGTTTTTAAGGAAGTCGCGGCCGGTTATCCGGAGATCACTGCGAACCACCAGTATGTCGATGCGATGGCGATGTTCATGGTGCTCGATCCGTCGCAGTACGACGTGATCGTCAGTAACAATCTGTT
>Ga0070699_100006550_pt1 | contig 10136 bp, 9 predicted proteins | sample KBSK1503metaG_FD_65473 | JGI IMG/M metagenome (GOLD analysis project Ga0070699, IMG submission 65473) | Corn, switchgrass and miscanthus rhizosphere microbial communities from Kellogg Biological Station, Michigan, USA - KBS K1-50-3 metaG | ecosystem: Host-associated > Plants > Roots >... | reverse complement strand
CCTGTATGTGATCGATGGCTCGGCGGTACCGGTGAACCTCGGGGTGAACCCGGCCCTCACGATCACCGCGATCGCCGAGCACGCCATGAGCTTGATTCCAGATGCATCGACCTTCGATCAGAAACGAACCGTCCTCACGATCGTTTGAGCGAGGGTGGAACGAGTCGTCATTAGCATGGTGCCGAGAGCGGGAGTCGAACCCGCACGAGGTTGCCCTCATCGGTTTTTGAGACCGACGCGTCTGCCATTCCGCCACCTCGGCGCCCTCTCGAGGAGCCTCGACCATACTAATTGGCCCGTGAGAGCCCCCTCCGCACTCCTGTTCACCCTCCTGCTCGCCGGCTGCGGACCAACTGTGGCACCGGCCGCGGCAGTCACTCCCGGTCCATCCCAGGGACCCGCGTCGGCGACCAGGGTCGAGCAGCCTCCTGTTGCTCCACCGACCCCGCCGGGCACCAACCTACCGGCGTTCGCCTGCGCCGACACGGGCGGCGGGCAGACAGGCGTCGCGAACCTGACGAGCGCACGAGTTGCCGCTCAGACCGGCTACGACCGGTTCGTGCTTCAGTTCGACCAGTTGGTGCCCAGCTACACGGTGAAGCGCCAGCCGGCGCCGGCTTTCCCACTTGGGGGTAGCGGCCAGACCATCACCTTGAGCGGCACATCGGGAGTGCTTGTTCGGGTTCACTCGGCCACCGGCGCCAACACGTACACCGGTCCGACGGACTTCACGCACAACGAGTACCCGGTCCTGAAAGAGGCTCGGCAGACCGAAGACTTCGAGGGTTACCTGTCCTGGGGCCTGGGATTGGGCAAAGCGGCTTGCATGCGCACGTTCACACTCACGGACCCGCCTCGCTTAGTCGTCGATTTCTCGACAGCCAGCAGTTAATCTTCCCCGGCGAATGGCCATACAGCCGCCGCCGGCGCCCAACGTTCCGCAGCAAGCCCCACCCCCAACCGCTCCGAAAAGTGGCGGCTGCTTCGGCCGCGGCTGCGGATTCGGCTGCGGTGGCTGCTTGCTGGTGATGGTCCTTGCGGTGCTCCTGGCGGTTGGCGGCAGCTACTACTTCTTGGTTGTACAGGCTCAGGCCGCTGTCAACGCGCCGGCCGCCCTGGTGGTGATCAACCAGCCTGTGGAGGTCGATGGTCATCCTGGAATTCCAGGCCAGGCTCTGAACCCAGGCAACACCGTCCACACGGGGGCGGGTGCTCATGCGGCAATCCAGTTCCCTGACGGTTCATACGTCCGCATGTCGCCGGACACGTCGGTGACGCTGACCGCCGTGCAGCTGCAGAAGAGCGGCAACCTGCAGTCGGCATCGCTTGTACAGAAAGTCGGCCGCACACTGACGTCGGTTCAGCACCTCGCGAGTGGCGCGAGCTTCCAGGTCGGCGGCCATTCCGTCAGCGCGCAGGTGCGCGGCACCGAGTTTGAGATCCTGGTGCGCGGCAACGGCACGAACCTGATCAAAGTCTTCGACGGCACCGTCACGGTCAGAGGCGTGACCACCGTGCAGCTGACCGCCGGACAGCAGATCGACGCGGATGCAAACGGCCGGCTCTCGAACCAGCGGCCAATCCAGGCTGACCCTCAGGATCCATATCCGCTTGCGGCGCAATGCGCTCGGACCGTTGCCACTGGCACGACTGCCGGCACTGCCCAGACGTCAACCGGTGAGGCCCTCGCGACCGGCCAGACCGCTGAGGTGGACTACGACTCGCCCGGCGGGGCTCTCAGCGTGGCTCTCTGCTATCCGGGCAGCTTGATGACCCTGACGATCATCGACCCGAGCGGAGTCGCGCACTCATCTCGACAGGGAACGCGTCCAGTTGAAAACCACCTCAGCGGTCCGCCGGGACGGTACCGCGCAATCGTGCGCGCCATCGACGCGCCGGGCGGCGAGCCATTCGCGGTGTCGTTTGCCACCAACGCCACATGCGCGGCCGGCAGCGTGGATACCGGCACAGTGGTCCGCCAGACGTTGAGCAACTCGCAGATCGCCAACTCTCTGGCTGAGGCGGGCTCGACCGGAATCACCCTCCAGGTGCAAGGCACATCGGCCACCTCGGCGCGCATCTTCTACTACTCGAACATTGGTGGCATGCCCATCCTCTGGACTGTCGTCTTCTACGCAGCGACTCCGAACCTTGGCGCTGTGATCACCCAGGTGAACGTGCGCGGGGTCAGCGTGACCACGCAGGTGGTCTCGAGGCTCAGCTCGTTCGGCGATTCCATCACCTCGATCCCGTCGGGGTTCATCGTGGACCGCGTCTACTCGTGCACCGACTCTCGAGGGGACGGGATGATGGTGATTGAGGGACATAGGTAGAGGTGTGAGAGGGGGAACCGCGCGGTTCTCTCTTGAGCAAGGGACCTGAAACGGCGCCGTTAAACGGTCCTTGAGCTATCTTTCCCGGGCAGCATGAGAAACGTAGCCGCCCAATCGCCACCTCGACGTCGAGGTGGGCGCCGCCTCCTCATCCTCCTCGTGATCCTTGCCGTGATCGTGGGCGGTGGCATCTTCTGGATCAACCAGTCAGCCCAGGCGGCGGTCACGGTCGCGGCCACCTTGACCGTGTACCAGCCCACGGTATCGGTGGCACGCGGCAGCGCGGCCTACTCGCCGGGTGTGACCGGCACGCAGGTGCAGGCCGGCGATTCGGTGAAGACCGACACCAAGGGGCGGGCCTCGATCCTGCTGCCGGATGGCACGTTGACGCGCCTGGCGAGCGAAACGGAGATCACCCTTGACACGGCGCATTTCACGAAGAGCGGAAACCTGCACGACGCGAAGATCACCGAGAAGATCGGCCGCACCCTCACGAGCGTCAGGCATCTCGTCGCGGGCGCGACATACCAGGTGGCCGGGCAATCGGCGGTCGCGTCCGTGCGCGGTACGAAGTTCGAAGTCTTCATCAAGGCCGACGGCACCATGATCGTCAAGCTGTTCGACGGCGAGCTCGACTTCGACGGCAAGAACCACGTTCATCTCACCTCCGGCCAGCAGGCGACCGCTGACCCGCAAGGCAACATCGGGCCGGCCGGCCCGATCCAGCCGGACCCGGACGATCCGTTCGGACCGGCGCTCGCAGCGTCGGACGCTGTCGCTGCGGGCACGACTCTCGGCACCGAGCAGGACTACATCGGCGCGCCGCTGCACAACGGTGAACAGCAGCAGTACACGTACAGCTATGCGGGCGGCGGCTTGATCAAAGCCTCGCTCGGCTATCCGGGGAGCTCGATGCAGCTGAAGGTCAAGGCTCCGGATGGCCAGATCTACACCGGCACCGGGCCGTCACCGATCCTCGTCATCGTCAACAACGCACCCGCCGGCATCTACGACCTGTTCGTGATCGGCGTCAGCGGCCTGGGCACCGTGGGTGAGGAGCCATTCCTCGCCGTCGCTGCCGCGGAGCCGTGCATCAGCACTGACATAGATCAGAACCGAGCCGTCCGTCGCGGTTACACGGCGCAGGAACTTGCGTCTGCGGTACAGGTATCCGGCCTGTCCAACCTGCGGGTGACCATCGAGCCCAACTCACCGTCGGGCGCGATCGTCACCGCCACCGGGACGTACAACGGAGTCGGCTGGACTGGTTCTGTGGTGCTGATCGCTCACGCTGGAGTGCTGGACGTCGTGGCGGTCGGCGGTACGGTCTTCGGAGTGAACGTCCCGGCTCAGCAGATCGTGACGCAGATCGGATCAGCGATCGGCCAGGATCCTTCCGGCCTCAATCCAGGGTTCGTGGTCGACCGGCTGTTCGCATGCAACAGTGTGGTGATGATGGACGGCCACCACACCGGCTAGCACGCTTTCTTGCTAGTGAAACCCGAACGCGCGCTGAACAAAGCGCATGGCGAGGGTCAAGCCCGAACCTTCTAGGAGCCAGGCGACCTCGGCCACTCCAACCACCAGGACCATGATCGCGCTGAGGCCAATGCTTCCGCGATGCATCACGGGCTGAAGCCAGTGCCCGCCGTCGGCGCGGCCTGAAGGTGAGGTGAGCGCGGACTCCAGGTGGTCGAGGAGCTCACCGGCGGTGGCAGGCCGGCGGCCGGGATCACGATCCATCGCCTGCTGGAGCACGCCGGCAAATGAAATCGAAAGATCGGGCACCATGTCGCGCACGCTTGGCGGCGGCTCGTACAGGCGGCGGCTGAGGGTCTCGATCCAGCTCTTCGACGAGAACGGCCTGCGTCCGGTCACCGCTTCGAAGATGACCGCAGCTAAAGAGTAGACATCCGCGCGACCATCCACCTCCCGTCCAACCAATCGTTCCGGCGCGACGTAGTCGGGCGCGACCGGACCACCAGTTCCCGGGCCCGTGTTGAAGTTCGCGACTGTGCCAAGGCCAAACCCGGTCAGCAGTGTGCGGCCGTCATTGGCCAGCAGGATGTTCGCCGGTTTTACGTCGCGATGCACGGTCGCGCGCGAGTGCGCGTAATCGAGCGCGCTTGCGATTGGCCGCAGCAGGGCGACGACCCCCAGCGGTTCGTAGCGCTCACCGGCTTCGAAAACTTCGTCCAGGGTCCGGCCGGCGACCATCTCGGTGACGAGATAGGGTTCGTCGGCTTCGTAGGCGAGCTCGTAAAGCCTTGGAATCGCCTCGTGCTCCAGCGCGACGTACGAGCGAAGCTCGAGGAGGAACCGCCGCGAAAAGCTGACATCGCGCGCCACGTTGGCGCCGATGGTCCGCACCGCAACGCGGCGCTGCAGGCGCGGGTGCTCGGCCTCGTATATAGACCCAAGGCTGTCGGTCTCGATCTCGCGCAGCACACGATAGCCGCCCACGTGGTGATGACCGTTACTGGTGGCCTTCGGTGTGGAGCCGTTCTCGTGCGGGCTTTCCTGTCCCACGAAACCTGAACTTTAGGCCAGAGGGCCGGGATTAGGTGTCCCCGGAGGTGTCGGCGAGAGGATTTGAACCTCCACGCCCTTTCGGGCACCAGCTCCTAAGGCTGGCGCGTCTGCCATTCCGCCACGCCGACTTACCGACGCAAAACGATAGGTTGTATCTCCGAGTGGCGCTAAAAGTTCTCAATCTCGACCGGCTCGATCTCGTCCGCGGTCGAAAAGCCGAAGATCCGCGATAGGAAGAACAGCTCGCCTTCGATCGAGCGCCGGATGTTCTCCTTCTTGCGAAATCCGTGCTGCTCGCCCTCGAATGCGACGTATGCATAGGGCAGCTCCTTCGTCTTGCACACGGCGACGAACTCCTCCGCCTGACTCGGCGGCACGATCTTGTCTTCGAGGCCTTGGAACAGGATGACGGGACGTTTGAGATTGTCCGCAAACTGCGTGGCCGACCGATCGATGTAAAGGTCGGCGCATTCGGGATATGGACCGATAAGCGTGTCGCAGTAATGCGCCTCGAACTTGTGCGTCTCTTTGATGAACAGCTCCAGGTCTCCGATCCCGAAGTGGCTGGCGCCCGCGTCATAGAAATCGCGCTTGGTCAGCGAGAGCAGCACGGTGAACCCTCCCGCCGAGCCACCGGTGATCGAAACGCGATTGCCATCGGCCGCGCCCTGCTCGACGAGAAACTGTGCAGCGCTGATGCAATCGTCTACGTCGACAACTCCCCAGTTGCCGTTGAGGCGCATCCGGTAGGCACGACCGTACCCCGACGATCCGCCGTAGTTCACATCCACGACGGCGAACCCACGACTCGTCCAGTAGTGGTACTCAAAGCTATAGGTGGGACCACCGGAACCGGTCGGACCTCCATGGCATCGCACCACCAGGGGCGGCTTTTCGTCAGGCGGGCCTTCGAAACCCTGGTTCTTGGGCGGGTAAAAAAACGCGTGGGCCGTCAAGCCGCCTTCGGTCGGAAACTCGATCGGTTTCGGAAAGCTCATGTTGCCGGGGTCGACGTGCGCCGGGTTCGACACCTTGATGACCTCGTGTGCTCCCGTCTCCAGATCGATGGTCAGCACCCTCTCGGCCAGGGTCGGCGACGCAGCGAACACCGCTACTTTTCGGCCATTGGTCTGCACGTTGCTCAGGCCCGCGTAGATCAGCTCGACCTGCCGCATGGTGCCTTCGTGCAGGTCGATGCGACCAAGCTTCGTGCCTCCGGGCTCCGAGAACAGGCACACGATCTCGTCCGGTCCGGCAAACGCGTAAAACCGCATTCCGAAAATCCACTGCGGAGCGCCGAATTCGGCATCACGCGGACAGATCGGCTCGTCGCCCCCACCCCTGGCGCGGTAGAGGTTCCACCAATCGCTTCGGTCCGATATGAAGTACAGCTCACCGGCCGGAGACCACTCAGGCTGCAGGATGGACTCGCTGCGTCCACCGGCAATCTTGCGCGACGAAATGATGTGTCCGCTGCGATCGAGCTCACCGACCCACAGCTCGCTGCCGTCCCACGGCATGTCGGGGTGATTCCACGTGGTCCACGCAATATGTTGTCCGTCCGGGCTGAGCTTCGGGGACGAGTAGAAGTCGTTCCCCGCAGCGATGGTGAAAGCATCGCGGCCATCCTGATCGTCGAGGGACACGATCGAATTGACTGGCTCGCTTGCGCCTGTCGTGTGATCTTCACGCACCGCGTAAAGGCGGCCCCGGTCGGAATCGACGGTCATGTCGGCATGACGCACGTCGGCCGCCGATGTGATCGCTCGCGGCGCTGCATGACCGTCTTGCCGGTAAAGGCGCTGGTCTGTGAAATTGGTGAACCACACCGTCCCGCCGGTCACCGCGAAATGGCCGCCGCCATATTCGTGCACACGCGAGCGGGCGTTGAAGCCCGGCGGAGTCAGGTCGGCCACCTCGCCGTTCGAGGGTCGCCGGCAGACGACGATTCGGCCCGCCTCGTCCGGCCGCAGCTCCGACCAGTAAAGATCGTCGCCGTCCCACCTGACCATCTGGTTGCGCATGTGCACCGAGCCGTTGAGCAAAAGGTCGATCGTGATGGGCGAAGCCCACGAGCCGTAGGGCGCGACCTTGCGAGCGCTCACGGCTGAGTTCGTCTGACGATCAGCGCGTCCCCCTGTCCGCCCCCACCGCACAATGCCGCGGCGCCGGTGTGCAGGCCACGTCGCTTGAGCTCGTATGCCACGGTCAGAACGAGCCTGGCGCCGCTCGCGCCGATGGGGTGCCCAAGCGCGACCGCGCCCCCGTTGACGTTCACGCGCTCGTCGTCCAGCTCGAGCATGCGACTCGCGTTGAGCGCGACCGCGGCGAACGCCTCGTTGATCTCCACCAGGTCGAGGTCGCTCGCCAGGAGCCCGGCTTTCTTCAAAGCGTTGCTCAGCGCGAGGGCAGGCACCGTGTGCAGCCAGGAGTATCGGTCGGCGCTCATGCCGTGAGCCACGATCTCGGCCAGAGGCTCGATGCCCTCCTTTCGGGCGCGCTCAGAGGACATCACGACTACCGCGGCAGCGCCGTCCGAGATCTGCGATGCGTTGCCGGCCGTGATCGTGCCGTCCTTCTTGAAGGCAGGCGCGAGCCGGCCCAGCGCCTCCGCTGTGGTCCCGGGGCGCACGCCTTCATCACGCCCGACCTTGATCGGCTCGCCGCGATGCTGACGCACCTCGACCGGCACCACCTCTTCAGCCAGCATGCCGGTGTCCCAGGCCCGCTCGGCACGCTGGTGCGAACGTGCCGCCCAGGCGTCCTGCTCCTGGCGGCTGATCTCAAGCTCGCGGTTGACCTCATCCGAGCCTTCACCCATGTGCTGCTCGGTGAAGGTCGACCACAGCCCGTCATGAACCATCGAGTCGATCATCTCGGTGTTGCCCATGCGCGCTCCGAACCGCGCCTGCGTCACCAGGTAGGGAGCCCTGGACATCGACTCCATCCCGCCGGCAACAACGACCTCGACCTCGCCGGCACGGATGAGCTGGTCGGCGAGCGCGATCGCGTTGATCCCGGACAGGCAGACTTTGTTGATGGTGATCGAGGGGACCTCCTGCGGGATGCCCGCCTCGATCGCCGCCTGGCGGGCGGTGATCTGTCCAGCGCCGGCTTGCAAGACCTGGCCCATGATCACGTAGTCGACCTCAGCGCCCTTGACTCCTGTGCGGTCGAGGGCGGCGCGGATGGCGTGGGCCCCGAGACTCGTGGCCGGCACATCCTTGAAGGCTCCCCCAAACTTGCCGAAGGGAGTGCGCGCGCCCGCTACTATCACGGATGCCATCAAGCCAGTCTAAGGAGGCTAGCGACCGGTCATGAGGAACGCTTTGCTGGCGGTCGATCTACAGGCCGACTTTGTCGAGGGCGGCAGCCTTCCGGTGCCAAATGGCATGCCGGTCTGCGCGATGATCGCGCGCCACATCCGCCACTTCAAGACCGAGTACCAGTTCGTGGTCGCGTCCCGTGATTATCACGAGGACCCGACAGACCACTTCTCCAGCACGCCGGACTTCCTGACCACCTGGCCCCCACACTGCATCATCGGCACGCCGGGCGCGGCATTCGTCCCACCGATTGCAAACCTCGTCCGCGAAAAGCTCATCCACACCATCGTGAGCAAGGGCCGTCACGGCGCCGCCTACTCGGCGTTCGAGGGACTCGATGCGCGCGGCCACGACCTGCTCGACGTGCTGAAGGAAGCCCGCATCGACCACATCGACGTGTGCGGAATCGCGACCGACTACTGCGTCCGGGCGTCCGCCCTCGACGCGAAGAAAAACGCGTTCCAGGTCCGCATCCTCACCAACCTGTGCGCCTCGGTCACTGAGGCGACGGGGCTGCAGGCCCTCGAGGAGATGAAGGCGGCCGGCTGCCAATTGCAGGCAGCGACCGCACCATAAATATGAGCGGGAACCCGGATGGTTCCCCGCTCATCGCCCGGTCGCTTCGCGACGGGGCGGCTCACCAAAGTTGCGGCCGGGCAAAGCCCGGCCGCCCATGCATCGCCGGCTACTTGCGGCCCTTGGCTTTGGTTGCCGGGCCTTCGTACTTGAAGGAGACGTTCAGCCGGACCCGGTAGCTGGAGACCTTGCCGTTCTCGATCGTCAGGTCCTGCCTCACGACCTCGGCGACCCGAAGGTCGCGCAGCGTCTTGGACGCGGTCTCGACCGCGGCCTTGGCGGCGGCCTCCCAGGACTGGGCGCTGGTCCCTACCAGCTCGGTCACCCGATAGACGCTGTCTGCCATAACTGCCTCCTCTGATCAGTGAGCTGAGTTGATCCCTAGTTAGTCGCCATTGTCGCGCGCTCGAGCTTCCGCAAGTCGGGGAGCGCTTCGGCGATCTTCTCCGCGAGCCGCTGCGGCTCGTCGCCACGCAGGTAGACCACCTGTTCTGTCACGCCGAGCTCGAGGTAGCCGGCCGACAGCTCGAGCAGCTCGCGGCGATTCTCTCCATCCCAGCCAAACTGGATCGAGCGCCGGATCTCGGCGGGATCGCGTCCGACCGCCCCGCAAGCCTCCTCGAGCATCGGCGTGAGCTCCTTCACCCGGTCGGGATCTCCACCGGCGATGTTCCAGACGTCGGCGTAGCGCGCCACCAGGCGCAGGGTGGCCGCGCCGGAAGCACCAATCCAGATCGGCGGATAGGGTTTCTGGATCGGCTTTGGGTTGCAGATCGCATCCTTGAACTGGTAGTAGCGGCCGTCGAAGTTGGTGCGCTCATCGGTCCACAGCGACTTGATGATCCGCAGGGACTCGCTCAGCCGCCCAACCCGGTGGTCGAGGCCCTCGAAGCCGTACATCTCGTGCTCGATCTCGGCCCACGCCGCGCCGATCCCGAACTCGAGCCGCCCGGCGGACAGATGGTCGACGGTGACCGCTGACTTGGCCAGGAGCGCTGGATTGCGGTACGTGTTGCCGGTGACCAGGCAGCCGATTCGCACCCGCTTGGTCGCCTCTGCCATGGCCGCCTGGAGCGTCCAGCCTTCGTAAACCGGACGGTCAGGCCCGGCGCCGCCGATCGACGCGAGGTGGTCGAAGTCCCACACGTGGTCAAAGCCGGATTCGTCGGCGGTGCGCCATACGGCGCGCAGCGCCTCGATCGTCGTGTCCTGCCCCGAAAGCTTCAGCCCGAAGCGCAGTGGATGTGTCATTCCGCCAATTTACTTGCTCAAGCCCCTGTCCCGGGGAGCGAGCTGCCTAGTGAAATTGCGTCGGGCGGACGCGGATCGCGAATGGGTACTTCTCGGAGAAGACCTTCGGCGTCCAGTC
>Ga0070699_100006549_pt1 | contig 10137 bp, 7 predicted proteins | sample KBSK1503metaG_FD_65473 | JGI IMG/M metagenome (GOLD analysis project Ga0070699, IMG submission 65473) | Corn, switchgrass and miscanthus rhizosphere microbial communities from Kellogg Biological Station, Michigan, USA - KBS K1-50-3 metaG | ecosystem: Host-associated > Plants > Roots >... | reverse complement strand
GTCCTGGAGCATCTTCTGCCAGCCCGCACGGGGCAGCCCGCCGGCTATTCAACCGGTCCACAGGTCGATGTCGCGCAGCGCCTCGGCGGGGTACGGGGCGGCCGTTGGCGATGTCGGCGAACTGGAGCCGCCCGCCGGGGCGCAGCACCCGGAAGATCTCGGCGAACACCGCCTGCTTGTCGGCGCACAGGTTGATGACCCCGTTGGAGATCACCACGTCGGCCCAGCAGTCGTCAACCGGTAGCGACTCGGCGAGCCCATGGCGGAATTCGATGTGCGCAAGGCCGAGCGCTTCGGCCGTCTGGCTAGACTTGGCCAGCATCTCGGGGGTCATGTCGACGCCGACCACCTGGCCGCCGGGGCCGACCTGTCCAGCGGCGATGAAGGAATCGAACCCGGCGCCGGAGCCGATGTCGATCACCCTTTCACCGGGCGCCAGCGGGCGCAGCGAGAACGGGTTGCCCACGCCGGCGAAGGACTCCACCGCCCGGTCCGGCAGCGCGCCGGCCGCGGCGGCCTCGTAGCCCAGGCGGCTCGCCAGGCCACGGCCGGTGTGGAAGTGGAAGCTGGCGCCGGGGTCGTCGGCTACCTCGCGGTACTTGCCGCGGACCTGCTCGCGCAGCGCGTCCGGGTCGACCAGCAGATCCCTGGTCATGGTTCACCGCCTTCCCCGGCTGCCACAGGCAGTCCGGCTCGTTTTGATGACGCCGTTGCTGATGGCCACGTCGACCGTGCCGGTCTCTACCGGCATGTCCTCGATGTAGCCTTTTCGAAGCGCACACCCGGAAAGCCCTTATCTGCTGCGAGCCCGCGGGCCTTTGCGAGCTGCTCTCCGCTCATATCGACGCCGCGTGCAACTCAGCGCCCCGGGTCGCAGCCGCCGGCTGCCTCGGCTCGCCGTGGCGGATCAGTTCACGCTGTAACGATCGGGCCCGTGGGCTGCCGGCGGGTACTGACCGCGGCTTTTCGCTGGCAACGAGGACGTAGCCGAGGTAGGGGACCGCTTTGGCCATCCGCGGCATGAGCCAGGTCATCTTGCGGATGTTGGCCGGCCGTGTGGCGACCCTGGTCATGATGGCCAGGCTGTGGGCCGGCCCCTCGTCGGCCAGGAACCCGCGCGGGGTCATCATCTCGAACGGTCCGGTCTGTGTTTCCACGTTGACCAGCCCGGCCGAGGAGTAGATCCCGACCCAGTCGTCGATGGTGTCAAAAACCATGCCGGGGCATACCTGGCCGAGGAACACCTGCCGGGCTTGCGGCGGCGGCGGGGTGCGCCAGCAGAATTCGGTGGCCAGCACCTGCCCGCCGGGGGCGCAGACCCGGGCCAGTTCGCTGGCCGCGCGGGGGCGGTCGGCGAACATGGTGACGGCCTCGGCGATGACGACGTCGAAGGAATCGTCGGCGAAGGGGAGCGCGCAGATGTCGCCCAGCCGGACCGTGACCCGGCCGTCCATGTTGGCGGCGCGGGTGTTGGCTTCGGCGCGTTCCAGCATGAGCGGCGCGATGTCCACCGCGGTGACCTGGGCGCCGAAGCGGTCGGCGATCTCGAGGGCGGTAGTGGCTACCCCGCAGCCGACGTCGAGCACCCGGCTGGCTGGTGTGATGCGGGCGCGGGCGAGCAGGGCCTGCGTGGATGCCCGGCCGCCCGGGTGGATGACTCTTTTCCCGATGGTGGCCATGAACTTGTACGGGTCCAGGGCCGCTACCTCGCTGGCCGCTAGCTTGATCATCGTCCCTCCCCTTTCTCAAGCCGATGTTTGAATAGTGATTCCTTATGGTCAGCTTGTCAAGAGGTCAAACGAATATTTGACAAGATCTGCCTGATAGGCCGATGATGGGGGCATGGCTGACCGGGCTGCCAAAGATGCGCTGTTCGATGCCTTCGCCGAGGTGGCGAAGGCGCTGGCCAGCGGGCGGCGGGCAGAGATCGCCGACTTGCTCGCCCAGGGGGAGCGCCCGGTCGAGGAGATCGCCGCGGAGATCGGTCAGAGCGTGGCGAATACCTCCCATCACCTGCGGGCGATGGCGCGGGCGGGTCTGGTCGCCACCCGCCGCGACGGGACCCGGATCTTCTACCGGCTGGCCAGCGACCGGGTGGGCGAGCTGTGGGCGGCGATGCGGGACGTGGCGGCCGAGCACGTGGCCGGGCTGGAACGCCTCGCCCGCGCCTACCTCGGCGAGCGGGACGGCATCGAGTCCGTCGACAGGGAGGAACTGGCCGCCCGGCTCAGCCGCGGCGAGGTCGTGCTGCTCGACGTCCGCCCGTCAGCGGAGTACGAGGCCGGGCACATCGCCGGCGCGCGCTCGGCACCCATCGCCGAGTTTCGCCGTCACCTGCGTGCCCTGCCGCCGGACGTGGACGTGGTCGCCTACTGCCGGGGCCCGTACTGCGTGTATGCCGATGAGGCGGTGCTCGAGCTGAACCGCCGGGGCTTCCGCGCCCGGCGCCTGATCGACGGCTTCCCGGAGTGGAAGCGTGCGGGCCTGCCGGTGGCGGCGTCCGTCTCGGCCGGGGGCAGTTAGCCATGGCCGTATCGCTGATCGTGCCGGTGGTGGATGAGGGACTGGGGAACTCGGCCTACCTGGTGGATCTGGGCGAGGGACGGGCCCTGGCGGTGGATGCGCCGCGGGACCTGCGGGCGGTGCGGGCAGCTGCCCGCAGGCACTGTCTGGCGGTAGCGTTCGCGGCGGATACGCACCTGCACGCCGACTTCCTGTCCGGGGCCCGGCAACTGGCCGCCGACGACGGCGCGCAGGTCCTCGCACCGGCTGCCGGGGGCCGCGCCTTCGATCACCGGGGGCTGGCGGACGGGGATGAGGCCGAGCTGGGCGGCCTGACGCTGCGGGCCTGGGCCACCCCCGGTCATACTGCCGAGCATCTTGCCTACTTGCTGCTGGACGGCCCGCACGTGCTGGGGGTGTTCACCGGCGGGTCGCTGCTGGTCGGCGCGGCGGCCCGCACCGACCTGGCCGGCCAGGAGCAGGCCGAGCCGCTGGCCCGCGCCCAGTACGCCTCCCTGGGCCGGCTGCTGGCACTGCCGGACGCGACGCCGGTGTACCCGACGCACGGGGCCGGGTCGTTCTGTTCCGCTCCGCCCGGCGCGGAGCGGACCACCACCATCGGACAGGAGAAAGCCACCAACCCGCTGCTGGTCGCAGGCGATGAGGATGCGTTCGTCAAGGCGCTGCTGGCCAGCCTGGGCACCTTCCCAGGCTATTTCCTGCGGCTGCCCGAGGAGAACCGGCGCGGCCCCGCCATCCTGGCGTCCGCCCCCGCGCTCGCCCCGCTGACCACGGGCCAGGTCCGCGCGATCCAGAACGATGGCGGCCAGGTGATCGACGTGCGCCCGGTGGCGTCTTACGCGGCTGGTCACATCCCGGGCTCGCTGGCCATCCCGCTGCGGGGGGCGTTCGCGACCTGGCTGGGCTGGCTGGCCCCCAGCCCCGCCACTCCGCTGGTCATCATCGCCGATCCCGGCCAGGATCTCGGCGAGGTCGTCTGGCAGGCGCTGAAGATCGGATACGGCAACCTGGCCGGAACCCTGGCCGGCGGCATGCCCGCCTGGGAAGCCGCCGGGCAGCCGGTCGCGGTCACCCCGTTGCTCACTCCTGGGCAGGTGGACCCGGCTGCCGTCCTCGACGTGCGCCAGGCCGGCGAGTACGCCGGCGGGCACCTGCCCGGTGCTCGCAACATTGAGCTCGGCGCGCTCACCAGCCAGGCCGCCAGCGTGCAGGATCGGCCAGTGGTGACCATGTGCGGGCATGGCGAGCGGGCCGCCACCGCCGCCAGCGTGCTGGAGCGGGCCGGGCACACCGCCGTGGCGGTCCTGCCCGGCGGCCCGCTGGACTGGGCGGATGCCACCGGCCGGAGGCTGGAAGCAACCGCGTGACCGCCCCCGGCTCAAAACCTGTGCCGGCCCGGCCGGCGCCACCGGAGGGGCCCGCGCCCGGCGCCGGGGTGCAGCTGGGGCTGTGCGCCAACCTGGCCCAGTTCTGCCTGCTGGTGGCGGTCAACGCACTCGTCGGCGGCACCCTGGGCCAGGAACGCACCGTGGTCCCGCTGCTGGCGGAGCAGACCTTCCACCTGGCCGCGTTCAGCAGCGCGCTGACGTTCATCCTGGCGTTCGGCGCGGTCAAGGCGGTCACCAATTTCTTCGCCGGCACGCTGTCAGACCGGTTCGGCCGCAAACCAGTCCTGGTCGCCGGGTGGCTGGTCGCGCTGCCCATCCCGGCGCTGCTGATCTGGGCACCGGACTGGGGCTGGGTCGTGGCCGCCAACGTCCTGCTCGGCGTCAACCAGGGCCTGACCTGGTCCACCACGGTGATCATGAAGATCGACCTAGTCGGCCCGGCCCGCCGCGGGCTGGCGATGGGCCTGAACGAGGCCGCCGGGTACGGCGCCGTTGCCGTCACCGCCCTTGCCACCGGGTACCTGGCCGCCGCCCACGGGCTGCGCCCGGCGCCGTTCCTGCTCGGTGCCGCCTACATCGCCCTGGGCCTGGGCCTGTCCGCCGCCGCCGTCAAGGAAACCCGCGGCCACGCCCGGCACGAGGCCGCCGCCCACGTGGCCGCCGCCGCTCACCTCGGCGGGCACCTGACCACCGCCCAGGTCGCCCGGCTCACCAGCTTCTCCGAACCGGCCCTGTCCGCCGCCTGCCAGGCCGGCATGGTCAACAACCTCAACGACGGCGTCGCCTGGGGCCTGTTCCCCATCCTGTACGCCCGCCATGACCTGACCGTCGCCCAGATCGGCGTCCTGGCCGCCCTGTACCCGGCGGTCTGGGGCGCCGGGCAGCTGGCAACCGGCGCACTGTCGGACCGGATCGGCCGCAAATGGCTCATCGCCACCGGCATGCTGGTGCAAGCGGCCGCGATCGGCCTGGTCGCCCTCGGCACCACCTTCACCTTGTGGGCGGTGGCCGCGGTCCTGCTGGGTACCGGCACCGCCATGGTCTACCCCACCCTGCTCGCCACCATCGGCGACGTCGCCCACCCCACCTGGCGGGCCCGCTCGGTGGGGGTGTACCGGCTGTGGCGCGACGGCGGGTTCGCCGTCGGCGCCGTGCTGGCCGGCGTGATCGCGGACGCGTTCGGGATCCTCTCGGCCATCTGGATGGTCGCCGCCCTCACCGCCGCCTCCGGGCTCGTCGTCGCGGTGCGGATGTACGAAACCCGGCCAGCCCGCCCTGCCGCCCCGGCGGGCGACGCATAGCCACTCTGCCCCCTCCGCCACATCCGGAACACGGCTTCACAGCGGGCCAGGCACACACGGATCCCGCCCTGCCGCCGCAGGCACGTGCGCGCCCAGGCCAGGCACCGATCTGGCATGCGGAGCGGAATGGCAGGGCTCCCCGCACCGGGTGAGCCTGCGCAGCGGGAGGTGCGGGTGGCTATGACAGCTAGCTACGGCCCCACCAAGACGGGGCGGTCGACCTCGCCCCTGCTGGCTGCCGGGCCCGCGCCTGACATGCCACCTGTATCCGTGATTATCTCATTACTATGTGAAATGAGTGGACTCCTGGTAGTCCAGCGGTTGTCTAAGCCTGCTGTTCTTCCAGGAGTCCGTGGTGTCATTGTCGCAAGGCGACGTGTGCTTGTCATGCCCTGATGCCATTGAGCTGGGCATTCTGCTGCCGCACCTGGCCGGGGTGATCATCGAGGAGGTCGCTGTCGCGGCCGGGCTGCTGCTCGTGATGGAATTGCGGCCGGGCCTGAAGGATGTCCGCCGCCCGGCCGCGCTGATACACGCCTACATCACGCTGAGCCTGCTGTCCGGTATCCGCACCGAAGAGGCCCGGGCCCTGCGCTGGGCGCACGTGGACCTGGGCGGCGACCCGGCCGCCCGCCCGCCCGTCCCGCCGCACGTGGCCGTCTGGCGATCGGTCCGCACCCACGGCGAGACCAAGACCGAGCGGTCCCGCCGCACCCTCGGCCTTCCCGCAGCAGCGGTCCAGGCGCTGCGCACCCTACGGGAGAGCCAGGCCGGGGAGCGGCTCGCGGCCGGGGACGACTGGCAGCACACCGGGCTGGTGTTCACCACCCACAACGGCGCCGCCCTGGACGCGGGCAACGTCCGCAAGATGTTCAAGCGGGTCTGCACCGAGGCCGGGACCGGGGACGGCTGGACCCCGCGGGAGCTGCGCACCTCCTTCGTCAGCCTGCTGAGCCACCGCGGGGTCGCCATCGAGGAGATCGCCCGCCTGGCCGGGCACGCCTCCACCCGCACCACCGAGATCGTCTACCGCCGCGAACTGCGGCCCGTGATCACTACCGGCGCCGAGATCATGGACGAGCTCTTCACGGGAATTTAGCCATGCGCCAGCCCGGAAGCTGCCGGGGACCCGCACCAAGCCAGCCGCCGATCTCTGGACACCCGGCCGGAACCGCTATCCGGGCCCGGCAGGCGATGGCCACCGAGCCGATCCGGCTGGCCACCGCGCACCGTGACCATCCGCCGGTCACCACCAGACCAGATCGCTGGTGACCAGAGACCGGAGCCTGATACACAATGCGTACATGCACGATGCCTCAGGTCCTTCCCTGCCCCGTGACAGCCAACGGCTCTGGCAGCAGCAGGTGCAACTGTCCCGGGGGCACTGGCGGCATCAGGACGCAGCCGGTGCCATCCGCAGCGCGGGATGGCGGGAATCGGTGACCGTGACCTGGTCGCCTGCACCCGCGCCGGATCGCCGTCCCGCCATGCTGCAGCGCATGCTGGAGGCCGCAGCCGGCGTGATCGCGCCAGTGCTCGCCGATGCCGCGGTCACCAGCGCCAGGCGCCTGCTGCACCGCCGGAGCCACCGGCTGCTGGCCGCCTCGCTCCTGCGGCGCCAGCCGGTCTCCGCCGCCCGCGAACTTCCCGGTCAGCCCGGACACCGTGACGGCCGGGGTCCCGGGCATGCCGTACCTGGCGGTTCGCGCTAACGATTCACTGGCCTGAGACCCGCGGACACAGCTATACCCGGCGGTGACCCCAGCAGGCACGATGAACTCCTGCGGTTCAAAGAACGACGGCGCTCATCGCGGTCGCGTACCGTGACAAGCGGCATATCGTAATCCGCTCGAACAATTACAGATCCCTGCCGAATCGGACCGCCTTAGGACCCGCCTTCCGGGTGGGCGGGATGTGCCCAGATCATCCGTTTCTGTGCCCAGCAGCGCGGGATGCCTGGGATGTTCCTTGCCGGCCGTCAAGGTGGTGTCCCGGCGCCAGCTGGTGGCGGCGCCGGGACATAGTGGGGCTGCTGCCGGTTACCCGGCGGTGTTCGCGAATGGGTCGGTGAGGCCCTTGGTCGCGATCGGCTGTGCCATCACGAAGAAGGAATCGAAGGTGCTGCCGGACGATGCCAGGCCTTCGTAGTCGCCAACGAAGTAGCCTCGGGCGAACGGCGCGGTGGTCATGTTGAACGAGCCCGTGGTGCTCAGCCGGGTCTCGCCGCCAGCGGCCCAGCTTGCGGGGCTGCCGCAGGCTGCATGACAGGTGACGAGGAAAGCGTCGGTGAGCCCGGGATTCGAGGCAGTGGCGTTCTCCAGGTCGTAGTACGTGACTCCGATCGTGCCGTCAGCGTTGACATCCACCTGCGGGGTGAACGCCGGGACGTCGCCGGGGGACTGGTCGATCCGGATCGGCGTGCTCCAGTGCAGGCCGCCGTCGGAGGACATGGAGAAGGCGATCTTGGCATGCCCGTGCGGGCTGAACCGGGCGTCCTGCCACACGGCATACAGGTTCCCGGTGGCCGGGTCGGCGGTGAACTCGGGGATGACATCGCCGGTGCGCACGCCCACCCCGTTGATGCTGACCTCGGCGAGGGCGAGCGGGCTGACGATGACCGGCGCCGACCAGGTCGCGCCGCCGTCGGTGGACCGGAGCACGGCGATGCTGCGGTCGGTGCTGGGATTGCCCTTCCCGCCCTTGGTGAGGAGCAGCGTGAAGCCGTCGACCAGCGTGCCCTTGGCGGAGCCGGTCGGCACCACCACGATCTGGTTGTCGATGGTCTGGTTCTTCTGGCCCGGGTCAAAAATGATCCGCGACGGGCTCCAGGTCTTGCCGCCGTCAGTGGTCATCGAGAACACCGCCGGACCGCGGAAGGCCGGGGTGACGTTGAACGCCGTCGGGTTGGCGTTGACGCTCGGCGAGACCAGCCGGTCCCAGACCAGGTAGGCGGTGGAAGGGTGCAGCGGGTCGGCCGTCACCGCTTCCTTGTCGTTCAGCACGGTGAAGGACTGATCCACCTGCACCGCGACCGGCGCGTTCCACGTCACGCCGCCGTTGCCGGACGTGCTGACCTGGACCGAGCTGACGCCGCCGAACCCCGGGCCGTTGGCGTTGAAGGCCAGGTTGGCCTGGTATACGGTCCTGCCGTCGGGTGAGTAGCTGACCCACGGGTCAGAGGCCCGGTTGAAGAAACTCGACGACCCCGAGGTGGCGCCTTGGCAGACCGTCAAGGCCGGCTGACCGGACGCGAGCGTCCAGCTCTTCCCGCCGTTGTCCGAGACAACGGTGGTGGTCCCGTTGGCGCCGCCGTCGTTCCACCGGTCCTGCTGGAAGGCGGCAACCAGGTGCATCGGGTCGACCGGGTTGGCCACCATGTAGGGCTCTACTTCCGCGTCGGGGTAGTTGTGGCTGCCCAGCGAGGTCTGCTGCGCGATCAGCGCGTCGCAGGCCGCCGAGGTGCCCGGGAACGGGTGATCAGGAGCCTGGACGGGCGCGCCGGCGACGGCCGCCGACGCGGCCGTGGAGATACCGAGAATTCCGGCGCACAAGAGCGCGGCCGGTATTGTCACCCGGCCGCCGATACGGAAAAGATGATGTGTTCTCATGACGCGAACCCCCTTGTCCGCGAACGGAGTCGAACGAAGTCATGGTCTTGCTGCGGTGAGCCGCTGACATGATCACCTCCCCCACACAAACCACCGCAAGCCAACATCGACTATCAATGAATACGCCGTCAGGAACCCGCAGTCCACCCCCCACGGGCAGCAAATTCGCGCAACCGCCATAGCGGCCAGCCGACCAGGCCGGGTCCCGGGCCGCCCGACAACTCAGCTGCCGCGGCAGAATTACCTGATCTGCGCACAACCGCGAGCCACCTGCGCAGAGGTTGCTGCCGGGTGAGTCGGCGGGGGTCGGGTAGCCCGGAGGAACCTCCCCTCCGGGCTCCCGCAGATCCCGGCGTGACGCTCTCACGTCACCGGGCTCTTATCATCCTGTCCGCCAGTGCCAATTCACCTGGCGCCAGTGCACGAACATTGCCGGGTACTGGCGAGTTATCCTCTCCCAGCATGGGAGGAGTTTCTTCCAGGTGCGCAGCCGCCGGTATTTCTTGCGGAGCCAGCGCACCAGATAGTAGTTGATGCGCTGAAGGAGAGGATACAGTTCCTTGAGGCCGAAAGCCCCGTAGTACTGGATCCAGCCGCGCACGACCGGGTTGATTTCCCGGGCGAGCTGGCTCATGGTCAGGCCTGTGCGACGGTGCAGCCGCCATGACCGCACCGTCGCGCTCATTTTCTTCAGGGCGTCCTTGCTGACCGCGGGCAGGAACGATGTGAATATCCTTCCGTTCTTCCCGCGGGCACGCCGACCACGGAACTCAAATCCCAAGAACGTGAATGAGGTGTGCTCGTATGAGCCACGCCTGTCACTGTCCTTGCAGTAGACGATTTTCGTCTTGTCCGGGTGCAGCTGCAACCCGACCTCGGCCATGCGCTCGCCCAGCTCGGCCAGCACCTCACGGGCTTGCCGCTCCGTGGCGCAGTGCACCACCGCATCATCCGCGTACCGCTCGAACCAGACGCCGGGGTAGTTCCGCGACATCCACGTGTCGAACGCGTAGTGCATGAACAGGTTCGCCAGGACGGGTGAGACCGATGAGCCCTGCGGGGTCCCCCGGTCTCGTTCCTGCAAGGTCCCATCGGGCAGCTGCAGCGGGGCGGCAAGCCACCGCTTGACATACAGCAGCACCCACGGGAGATCGGTGTTGGCCTCCACCGCTTTGACGATGAGATTCCACGGAACGCTGTCGAACGAATCCCCGCCTTACTACCGGTATCGAGGACCTCGCCGCGGCGATCCGGGCATGGGCAAAGGGCTGGCTGCCCACCGAGGCGGCGGCTGAGCTGCTGATCTCGCACCGGGCG
>Ga0070699_100006546_pt1 | contig 10138 bp, 6 predicted proteins | sample KBSK1503metaG_FD_65473 | JGI IMG/M metagenome (GOLD analysis project Ga0070699, IMG submission 65473) | Corn, switchgrass and miscanthus rhizosphere microbial communities from Kellogg Biological Station, Michigan, USA - KBS K1-50-3 metaG | ecosystem: Host-associated > Plants > Roots >... | reverse complement strand
CCGTCCGGGTGAGCGCGTACGGGATCCGTCCGAGCATCGAGGAGATGTTGATCACCTGCCCGGCGCCCCGTTCCTTGAAATGGGGCAGCACTTCCTGCATGCCGTAGAGCGCAGACTTGACGTTGGCGCGCATCATCTCGTCGATGTCCTCGTCGGTCAGCTCCGACGGCAGGCGGGTGATACCTTGCCCCGCGTTGTTGACCCAGACGTCGATGCGGCCGAACCGTGCCAGGGTGTCCTGCACGACCCGGCGCACGTCGTCGCGGCGGGTTGCATCGGCGCGGATGACATGCGCCTGTGGTCCGCAGCCGGCCGCGACCGCCCGGAGCGCGTCCTCCCTCCGCGCCACCAGCACCAGCGACTCACCCCGCGGCGACAGAGCCAGGGCGAGCGCTGCGCCGATCCCGCCGCTCGCGCCGGTGATCACTACGACCTGGTCTGCCATGGCGATGTCCGCGCTGATTCCGCCTGAGCATAGCGCCCGATCCGTTTTCGCACCACATTGGACGGAGCACCCAATCACTTCCGGAGCTTGTCATGTCGACCCGCCTCGCCGCCACGCTCGCCGTGGTGGCTCTGCACTCGGCACCGGCCGCACCCGCGGTCTCCGCCCAGGCCGCCGAGTCGTTCGCGGCCGCCAACAACGGGCCCGGCACGCTGCCGCTCGGCACCATCAAGGGAGAGCGGTATCGCCGGCTGGTCATCCGCAACGCCACCATCGTCTCGGGCCGCGGCACGCCAGGCGGAAATCGCGCCATGCCGCCCGAGGGGCCGGTCGACATCGTCATCGAGGGCAACACGATCGTCGACGTAGTCCTCATGGATGCGGTCAACGCGGCGGGTTATGGCCCCAACTTCAAGCGGCCCACCGGCGACAAGATCATCGACGCCGCCGGGAAGTACGTCCTGCCGGGGCTGGTCGAGATGCACGCCCACCTGCCTCCCGCTCGGAGCAATTACGGACCCAATGGGCTCGACTACGCCTATCGCCTCTACCTGGGCCACGGTGTCACGACCGTCCGCGACGCCGGCACCGGCGCCGGGCTGGCGTTGCTCACCGAGCACCGGCGGCTGGCCGAGGCCAATCAGCTGGTGGCCCCCAGGCTGGTGCTCTGCCAGCGCTGGCCCCTCCCGCTCCGTCGCTGGGACATCGGGAACACGCCCGACAAGGCCCGGGTCATGGTCCGGGAGTTCAAGGCGCTGGGTGCCGACTGCGTCAAGGTCTCCAAGAGCCCGGGGCACTATCCCGACGTGCTCCAGGCCATCGCCGACGAGTCGAACAAGCTCGGGATGTTCACCATGGTCGATCTCAAGGTGTCCGAGAGCGACGGGGCGGTGGCCTCCGATGCCGGCGTCAGGAGCATCGAGCACTGGTACGGCATACCCGACGCGGCGCTGACCGGGTCGCAGAACTTTCCCACCGATTACAACTACTGGGATGAGCTGGACCGGTTCCGCTACGCCGGGCTGCTCTGGTCGGAGGCCGACAAGAATCCGGAGCGGCTCTCCGCGGTGATCGACAAGATGATCAAGAACGGCACCAACTGGGACCCGACGATGTCGGTTTACGAAGACAACAGGGATGTCTGGCGCAACGTCGGGATGCCGATCAAGGAAACGCTGATGCATCCCGCCGAGGTTGCGGCGGGACCCGATACCAGCGTGCACGGCGCGTTCAAGCGGGAGTGGAAGACGTCGGACGAGATCAACTGGAAGCGCAACTTCCAGATCTGGATGAAGTGGGTGAAGACCTATCACGAGCGGGGCGGCCAGCTCACCGCCGGGAGCGACGAGGGCGGGATCGGCGGGATCGCGCTGATCCGTGAGCTGGAGCTGATGCAGGAAGCGGGCATCCACCCGCTCGACGTGATCAAGGTGGCCACGACCAACGCCTATCGCGTGCTGGGCCTGGAGCAGCACTGCGGGATCCGGGTCGGCTGCCGCGCCGACCTGGCCGTGATCAACGGGAATCCGATCGACAACTTCAAAGTCATGTACGGGCGGGGCTACGGCGTCGCGGGCCTGGTGCCGCGCACCGAGCAATGGAAGCACGGGGGCGTCGCATGGACCATCAAGGACGGGATCGTCTTCGACGCGCAGGGGCTGCTGCGCGAGGTCGAGGGCTACGTCGAGAAGGAGCGGGCCCGGCTCACGGCACGACCGCTGAACCCATGACGCTCTCGTAGAGCGCGTTGAAGAGCAGTTTGAAGGTGCCGTGCGGCTGGGCGCGCTGCAGAATCTCCGGCGCGTAGAGCAGAACCCGGCCCTTCCCGACCCTGGCCTCCACCGCTGCCAGGCCGTTCTCGAGATACTCCTGTCCCCAGGCCCAGCCGCTTCGCAGCGGGTGCTTGCTGTCGTACCACGCGATCGGCAGCACCACCCCCGAACCCCCAACCCCCAACCGCCACGCTGGGCTGTCGTCGAAGAACACATCCGTATGCTCGGCCATGCCGTAGGCCGCCGGCTTCGACGCATCCACCCGGACGCTCAGCACCGATCCGGGAACGTAGAACTTGGTCCGCGGGAGCGGAGTGCCGTTCTCGGCCAGCTGATTCTCCAGCGGCAGGCCGAGAAACGAGGCCAGGTTGGTGGCCGAGCTGCCGATGGCCACGACGGTGCCCCCGTTCTCGATGAACTGCCGGATCTGCGGCAGGGTCTTCTCTGCAGTCACCCGCCCGAACTGATCGCGATACTCGGCCGGCAGGTTGGCCGGCTCGGACTCGGCGGCGGCGCCGCCGCCACGACGGCCGGTGGCCGCGCCCGGAATCGCGCCGGTCACGAAGACCAGCACATCGAACTTCGCGTTCAGGTCGCCGCGATCCAGCGCGGGCGAAAACACCCGCTCATAGGGGAAATCGAACTGCTCCAGTATCCACCGGGTCCACCCCGATGGCATCGAGCCGCCGTAGGTGTCCCAGAGACCGACCCGCGGAGGCCGCAGCCTGGCAAGGTCCGGCACCACGCCGGCGCCGGCGAATGACACACCGAGGGTGTCCGCCAGGGTCTTGAGCACCGCCGGGGTCGAGCTCTTCCGGGCGATGTAGAAGCTGCCGGCCGGCCAGGTCGTGGCGCCAACGGTGAACGGGCTCCGGAGTATCGATACGGTTTCTCCGGCCGCGAGCAGCCGGTTCACCGCGCGCGCCGAGTTGAGCACCCGTCCGTCGGTCAGGAATCCGCGCGCGTTGGCGCCGGCAACCGCGCCGTGGGGAGGGGCCAGATTCCATGCACTGACGACCTCGAACGGCCCGGTGAAGGAGTCGAGCACCCGGTCGAACTGCACTCCCATCTGGTACGCCAGCGTCCATCCGGCAATGTCGTAGGGAGGCGTGGGCGGCGAGCCAGGATAGGGAAAGACGTCGGGGTGGGCCTGCGGCTCGAACATGTCCATCACATGGGGCCGGAAAGCCTGGGCGGTCAGTACGACGTACGAGCCGGCGGGATACCTCCTGCCGGCCGCCTCGAAGGCGGCCGTGGCGCGGTGCACCGTGATCCCGGTTTCCAGCAGCGCGTTGATGAACTTGGTTGCCGTGGGAAAGTCGGGTTGATCCGAGGGCAGGATGAAACCGCGCGGGTCACGATTCTCCGGCTGGTGAAGCGCCGCCCAGATCAGCCCGTCGACGCTGTCCCTCGCGGCTGACGCGCCCGGAATCCTCGACGAAACCTCGGCGATCCGGCGCGGGTTGGCGGTCCAGGTGTCGGAGCTCCCCCTCGCGATCGAGGCCTTCCCCATCGCGTAGATGTTGTAGAGCAGGTTCTCCCGCATTCTCGATGCGTAGTCGATCACCGCCCGGTTGATGGTGACGGAGTAGTCGACCGACTGCCGCAGGTGCCACTCCTGCGGCGCCACCGGCATGGCAATGTCCGCGCCGGGAATCTGGCGCTGCGCCACGAAGGGAATCCGCATCGGTGTCGGGCTGCCGATCATCTCGGTGAGCAGTGCGATGGTGTTGTGGAAGGTGGCCGTGTTCCGGATCCCGCCGTTCCACCAGCCGTCGTAGGGTCCGCCCGAGCGCATGGTGGCGCCGCCCTTCCCCTCCAGCGCCAGCCGGGTGTGCATCGCCGCGCCGACCGATTGCAACCCGAGGATGAGCATCGGGTCGAGATTGAAATTGTAGGGGTCGCGAAGCGGCGGAGAATACACCACGGTGCCGGCGGGCCCGCTCTGATGGTGGTTGTAGAGGATCTGCGGGAACCAGTCGTGATAGAGGACCCGGTTGATGTTCTCGGTCTCCGGCTGGGTCGACGCGAAGAAGTCCCGGTTGTTGTCATGCCCGATGTATTTCTGATAGAGGCGGGGCAGTCCGCTGAGCGTGCGCCGCGCGGGCACCGGGTTGCGCATGTACCAGTCCGCCACCAGGTCGTTCCCGTCCGGGTTGGCGTGCACGAACAGCACGATCACGTCATTCAGAAACCGAAGGGTCTCCTCGTCGGTACGGCTCGCCATCTGGTACACCATCTCGGCCAGCTGCTGGGCCCCCAGCGTTTCGGTGGCGTGCAGCCCGCCGTCGATCCAGACCACCGCTTTGCCCTCCCTGGCTAGCGCCCGGGCCTGTTCGTCGGTCAGCCCCTCGGCCCGCGCGAGGCGCCGCGAAATCTCCCGATAGCGCGCCAGATTCTTGTGATTCTCCGGCGAGGTGACGATCGCCATGAGCTGGGTGCGGCCTTCCGCGGTCCGACCGATGTCCTGGAGCACGATTCGGGGAGATTCGGTCGCGAGCTTCCGCCAGTACTCGGAGATCTGCTTGTAGTTCGCCAGGAAATAGTCGTCTCCGAAATGCGCGCCCAGCTGTTCCTTCGGACTGGTCACCCGACCCTGAGCGCCGAGCGTCGCTGGGAGAATTGCCAGGACGATGGCGAGCAGTCCGGCCCTCACGGCGTCATCCCCGCTTCATAGGTCTCGACGAAAGACAGAAACCGGGACGCCTCCAGGATGTTCCGGCCGGTAAAGCGAATGCTGTGCGACGTGGTCCGCTGCACGATCGACAGGTACCCCAGCACCTCGGCCTCGCGATAGTGCTTGAAGGTGATGTCGAGTCGCACCGGTGTGGCCAGCACGTACGGCTTGAGCTCGGCCCGGCGCAGGATGCCGGCCTTCACTTTCTCCCGGATCAGCGCCTGCGCCGCTTCGGGAGTCATGGTCTGGGCGGCGTGAAAGCTGATCGCGCGCTTCACCACCGCGCCCTCCATCGGGCCCAGAAGTTTCTGAAGCTCCGCTACCGCGGCGTCGTCTCCCGACACCGCGACCACCGGAACACCGAAGTGGCCGGCGATCGCGGCGTTGAAGCCGCCTTCCGGTACCGACACCCCGTTGAGATCGACGCTGGTCAGCGTGGCGCTGGACATGGTGTGGGCCCGCACCCCGGTCAAGCTGTTGGTCGAGGCGTGGTAGCCGATGAAGACCGCGGCGGCAAAGCTGGAATCGATCCCCTCCATCATCATGAGGGGCCTGGGCCAGGACCGCACGATGCTGATGTCGTTGGAGAAGCGCTCGATCAGGAGGTTTTCCCCGTTGCCGTGGGAATCGCTCACCACGATCGCGGTGGCGCCGGCATCGCGGGCACCCTGGATCGCGGCGAGCACTTCGGCGGTCATGAAGCCGCGGAAGCGATCATACTCGAAACCCGAAGGACCGAGCTGGTCGGCCGTGACGACCCCGGCCACCCCCTCCATGTCGGCGGAGATGTAAACCTTGAGCGGGCGCTGGGCCTGACAGAGGGCGGGCGCCAGCGTCAGCACGGTGAGGAGGCCGGCGAAGAGATCGCTTCGGCCCTTCGGGCCTCGCGATGACTGTTTATGTGCACGGGTCATTGCGAGCCGCCTCCGGCGGCGAAGCAATCTAGGGAATGACCGGAAGGATCACATGGGAAGGCCGATTCACATCCATATATACCACGTTGGTGGCCACCCGAACGTCGGTTGCCTTCGCCTCGGGATCGCCGGTATTGGGGTTCGCGTCGAAGTGAGGGAAGTTGCTGCTCGAGATATCGATCCGAATCCGATGGCCGCGCTTGAACAGGTTGCAGGTGGGGAATGCGTCAATCTTGATGGCGTACACCTGCCCCGGTGTCATGAGCTGGGGCCGCTCCCAGGAGTCGCGGTAGCGCACCCGGAGAATCCCGTCCGTCAGGTTCATCGCAAAGCCCTCGGGATAGTCGGCATTGGGCGGGTACTCGTCCACCAGCTTCACGGTGAAATCGGTATCGGGGCAATCGCTGCTGATCCACAGATTCGCGCGGATCGGACCCGTGACCTCGACATCCTTCGGGAGCGGCAGGGTGCGGAACACCAGGACGTCGGGTCGCTCGGCGACCGGCCGGTAGGGCTCGGCGGACCCGAAGAATCGCGGTCCTTCGGTCTGATCGAAGGCGCCGCCTACCATGACCGGATGTCCCGACGTAATGGTGCCGCCGATGCTGGGGATCGGATGCCGGGGATCGTAGTCGTATTGAGTCGACTCCGCCGCCGCAGCCTGCTTGTCGGTCGAGAGCAGCGAGCTCGCGTGGATGTAGTACGGCGTCCACCGCGTGTTGGGGAGGGGCCAGCCGCGCTCCGCCCGCCAGGTGCCCCCATGGTCCATCCTGCCCGCGGCATTCTTCCGGCCGGTTCCGCCCCCCATGACGAAGATCCGCACGGGAGGCTCTCCGTCCACGCCGTTCTTGACGCCCTTGAGCCATCGGTCGAACCAGCGCAGCCTGAGCGTCAGGAAGTCGGGCGCGAGATTGCCGTCGAGTGTGGCCTTGGGGCCGAAGTCCACGTCACCGGCATAGGTGAGCTGACGGTCGCCGTGGGTCCAGGGTCCCAGGATGAGGCGCACCGGGCCCCGCTTTGTTTTCGAGAGACCGATGTAATTGTCGGTGGCGGTGCGAGCATACGGATCGTACCACGAGGACATGTGCACCATCGCGGCATCGCTGAACTGATCGTAAAACCCCTCGGCGTAGAGGCCGAGCTGTTTCCAATAAGAGTCGAAATTGCCATGCTCCCATTGCTCGAAGAGATAGTCTTCGTATTCGGGCGCGAGCGTCACTGGCGACGCGCCGCGCCGCCACGGCATCCGGCGGAACCAGTCCTTCACATCCACCGCGCGCAGCGCGGCCAACTTGGCGGGGTCCGCCGTGATCTCCGGACTCTCCAGCGCGTTGTTGTACGCCCAGGCGGCCTGTTTCAGCTCGAAGGCGCCGCCCTGGCGGATGCCGCCCTGATAGGCGTTGGAAAACCCGCCCGAGTCGAAGAACATCGCCGCCACGCCCGGTGCCCCGGCGCTGCCGAGCGCGCCCTGGGTGTGCGCGGCGTAGGACAGGCCCATGGTGCCGATCTTGCCATTGCTCCAGGGCTGCTTCAGGATCCAGGCGCAGGTATCGAAGCCGTCGTTGCCGTCGCTCAGGTATTTGACGAACTCGCCTTCGGACTTGTACCGGCCGCGGCAGTCCTGGTACACCACCGCATAGCCGTTGTTGACGAAGAACTCGGCGACCTCGGCGCGACTCTTGGGCTTGGCCACGGCGGGCGTGCGCTCCGACCGGCTCGGCGCGGTCTTGTCGTAGGGCGTGCGTTCCAGGATGACGGGAAGCCCCCCGGGGCTCTCCGACGGCAGGTAGACGTCGGTGGCGAGCTTGACCCCGTCGCGCATCGGCACCATGACATCGCGCAGCACCGCCGGGTCAGCGTCAGGGGCCGGCCGGGTGGCCAGCGCCAGCACGCCGCTCGCCGCGAGCAGCGTGCCGACGAACTCCCGCCGGTCAGAAGAGCGGCGAGCAGTCATCCGGGCCGTCTCAGAGCCATTTCAGCAGCTTCGAATGGATGAACCCCCACGCCACCATCACCATCAGGCCCGCCGCCACGATGAAGAAACTCCACTGCCCGCCGCTGGGCGGATAGAGGTTGTCGAAGTTCATCCCGTAGATGCTGGCCACGAAGTTGGGCACCATGATGATGACCGTGACCGCAGTCAGTCGCTTCATGATGTGGCCGAGCCGGTTGAAGGAGTAGAAGACGTTCACGTCGAGCGCGGCCCCCAGCAGGTCGCGATACGTGTCCATCTCGGCCAGCACGTGGGAGGCGTGATCCTGCACGTCGCCGAAGTAGGGACGAAGCTCGGCCGGAATTCCCCGCTCGCGCCGGAGCACCTCGGCCAGGACGTGGGTGGTCGGAGCCAGGAGCCGGGGGACCCTGAGCAGGTCCTTGCGGAGGCGGTACAGATCGGCGGCCACGGTGTCGCCGCCCTCGAGAATCGCCTCCTCGATGCCCTCCATTCGCTCGCGGAACCGGTCCTGCACCAGGAAGTAGCCGTCCACGATTCGCTCGAAGAGCGTATGGACCAAACAGGCGATACCGTAGCTCTGACGGCCATCGTGCAGCTCCCAGCGCCGTCGGGTGTCCTCCAGCACCGCCACCACCGCCTGGGGCCGGCGATGAATGGTGACCAGGTAATTCCGGCCCCAGAACAGGTTCAGCTCGCGGGGAAGAAACTCCATGCCCTGGAGCTCGGCCGCATAGACCACGATGAAGTAGTAGTCGTTGTACGTGTCGCAGCGGGGCCGCTCGTGCGGCTCGGTCACTTCGGCGAGCGCGAGCTCGTGAAACCCGAAGGCCTGGCGCAGCAAGGCCACCTCTTCGGGGCCGGGGTCGGTTATGTCGAGCCAGACCCGGCTGTCGGGATCGGCCAGGAGCTGGGGGAGTCGTTCCGGAGCGACCTCGGCCGGCGCGCTTTGTCCGGATCCGTCCATCACGAGTCGGATGGTGCCCATCGTTCCTCCTTCGAACGTTCCAGTTGCCGACCTCCTGAACCCAATGGTAGAGCGGCGGTGACGGTCCAGCCAGTCCGGTTGCGACGGTCGTCCGGACTCGCGCATCCTTCTCGCGGTTTCTCTCCCACAGTGGCGGCCCGCCAATGATCCCTTCAGACCCGTCGCGCGTAGGCCGGCTCACCTGCATTTGCGCAGCCCTCGCCGCGCTGGCCGCTCCCGCGGGGGCCCAGCGGGTCAGGCTCCAGACGCCCAGCGCAACCCTCGCCGAAGAGTTCTCGGCCATTCGGGGTGTGCGCGAGCTGGCCGACGGCCGGCTCCTGGTGAGCGACTACATCGATCAGCGCGTCGTGCTGGTGGACTTCGACCGGGGCACCGTCACCAGCCGCATCGGAAAAGGCGGCGGACCGCAGGAGGCGCGGCTTCCCACTCGATTGGTCCGCATGCCGGGGGACAGCACCATCCTGGTCGACCTCGGCAACAACCGGCTGCTGATTCTGGATGGACAGGGCCGAGCGGCGCGGAGCATGGTCACCGAGCGGCCCGGGCTTCAGGGGGTGCGAGGGGTGGACGCCGCCGGCGCCTTCTATTTCGCGGTGCCGGCGTGGTCGGAGGAGCATCCCCTGCCGAACGATTCGGTGCGGATCGTCAAGTGGCTCCCGCGCACCGACAAGCTGGAGACCATCGCGGTCATTCAAGGCGACCGGATGCGATCGGACATCCGGTCGCCGGCCCTGACCCCGCGGATTCCGACGGTCGGATATGCCGCACAGGATGCGTGGGTGATGGACGAGCGAGGCGCCATGAGAATCGTCCGGGCCGCAGGGTATCGGGTGGAGACCCGGGCGCCGGGCGCCGCACCCTCAATCGGACCCAGCCATGCGTACGCCACACGCGCGGTGAGCGCCGCAGACCGTCTTGCGTATATCCGGCGCTTCGCGGCGTCCAGCCCTATGAGCGGCAAAGGCGAAAATGGCGGGATGGGTTACTCGCCCACCCTGAGCGAGGCGGAGGTGGTCGCGATGGCCCGGGGAACCCAGTACGCCGAACAGCACCCGATGTTCAGCGCCGGAGATGTGATCGCCGCCTCCGGCGGGCGGCTATGGGTCGGACGTCCTGCCGAACCGGGCCAGCCGGTGCTCTACGACGTGTTCGACGACGGGGGGCGACGAGTGACCATGGTGGAGCTCGGGTCGGGGCGCCGGGTCGCCGCCGTAGGCCGTCAGCATGTCTACGTCGTGCTCGAAACGGAGACCGGTATCCAGCAACTCGAGAGGTATGCCTTGCCGCAGTAGCTGCAGGCCGGATCACCGAAGCTCCGGAAAGTGCTCTTCCCAGAACTCTCCGGCGCGAGGGACCTTCGGCGCCCCTCGCTCCTCCTCCCCGCCGCGGAG
>Ga0070699_100006545_pt1 | contig 10140 bp, 7 predicted proteins | sample KBSK1503metaG_FD_65473 | JGI IMG/M metagenome (GOLD analysis project Ga0070699, IMG submission 65473) | Corn, switchgrass and miscanthus rhizosphere microbial communities from Kellogg Biological Station, Michigan, USA - KBS K1-50-3 metaG | ecosystem: Host-associated > Plants > Roots >... | reverse complement strand
CGCGCGATGAGCGGGTTCCGGAAGAGTGCGGCGGTGGCGAGGTAGTGCACCTTGCGCGACAGAACCGATCCCACGAGTAGCGAGTCGATCAGGTTGTTCGGATGGTTGATACAGAGGAGGACAGGCCCCATGCGCGATACGCGCTCGGGGTGCCGGACCTCGACGCGCTCGAAGAAGAACCAGATCCAGAACCGCGCGATCAGCCTCACGACGGCATAGAAGGGCGAAGGTCTCTCGGCCGGTTCGCGATCCAGACGCTCCTTCCCGACGCGACGATTCCATCGCCACACCCAGACGACTAGCATCGCCGCAAGCGCCAGGACGCCGGCGAGACCGAGCCAGCGCTCTGCCCGGTGCACGTCGGCCATGATGGCTTTGATCTGATCCGTGAAGAAGTAGGCCAGCCCGAAGGCCAATGGGACGCCGAACAAGGCGGCGCCCGCGTCAGCCACCACGAACTTCCAGAACGGGACGCCGGCACTGCCCGCGGTCAGAAACGCGGCGGCGCGAAGTCCCATGACGTGCCGCGCGGTGACGACCGTCTTCAGTGCATGCCTTCGATACGCGGCCTTCAGCCACTGCTCCCGCGCGGGCGACAGCACCAGCCGGGCCAGTCGCCAGTTGAGGACCCGCTCACCGCAGTGCCGACCCACCCAGTAGAGCACCATGTCGCCGGACAGCACCCCGAGCAGGCAGATAGGCAGCGCAAGCCACCATCGGACGACATGCTCATGGCTCAACAGGGCGGCCGCGATGATGGGCATTTCCTCCGGGATTGGCACTCCCAGGCTCCCGAGCAGGAGTACGGCGAAAATGCCGAGGTAGGTAAAGTTGTCGACGTACTCTTGAAGTGCCTCCATCTAGTCCCTAGTCCGGACCGCGCGCCTCAAGCGTCCTCTCCACCACTCAGCCTCCGTAGACTTCTCTGCACTCGCCGTACTGCCGGCATTTTGAATCTAGGCGGTGTCGTCCAAGCGGGATAGTGGACCTTGGTCCATCCGCGCAGATGAGATAAGAAGCTAGCGCCCTGCTCGAGTCAGTCGGCGCACCCGGTTGAGCGATCCTCCTGCAGGGCGCGCGGCGGACACGTCGTCGCTCGGTGTCATCGCAGTCGCATCGAAGCGTCTGGCGTAGACTTTCGTGAACTCGGCGCCGAAGAAAACGATCTGCGCCGAGTAGTACACCCAGAGCAGGATGACGATGAGGGACCCGGCGGCGCCGTACACCGACGCCACCGTGCTGCGGCCGAGATAAAGTCCGATCAGCGTCTTACCGATGGTGAACAGGACCGCCGTCACGGCCGCGCCGGTCCACACGTTCCGCCACGCGATCGTCACGTCCGGCAGCAACTTGTAGATCAAGGCGAACATGAAGGTGATGACCACGAACGACAGCAGAGCATTGGTCGTCTCCATCATCGCCGCGGGGAGTGGCAACAGCCGGGAGAAAAACTTCCCGAGCGCCGCCAGCCAGGCACTCGCCGCGAGCGAGACGAGCAGCAGGAACCCGATGCCGACGACCATCGTGAACGACCAGAAGCGCTGCTTGATAGCACCGATGACGCCACGGCCCGGCCTGGTCGTCACGCCCCAGATGGTGTTCAGCGCGTCCTGCAACTCCCCGAAGACGCCCCAGAGTCCGAAGAGGAGCGTGACGGCGCCGAGGCCGGTGGCGAGAAGGCTGCCGCCGGCGTTGCGGGCGCTCTCGATCGCTGCCCGAACCGCCTGGGCTCCGGCCTCGCCGGCGAGGTCCTGGACCTGGCTGATGATCTGGCCCTGGGCCGCCTCTTTCCCGAGGAGGAGTCCGGCGAGGGCAATGATGAGGATCAGCCCCGGCGCCAGTGCGAAGACGGTGTAGTACGCGAGCGCCGCCCCCAGCCGCGGCGCGCGGTCTTCGTACCACTCGAAGAACGTTTCGCCGAGCAGCGACCAGACGACGCGTGGCGTGAGACGGGATGGCGCAAGGCGGGAGATACGCGACACGATCCTGCGCGACGTCATCGCATTCGACGCTCACCGTAACAGCGTGGAGGAACGCCACCTAGTGGGCTTTGGTCCAATAGGCGGGGCGTGATCGTGGCGACTAGAGTGAGGCAAATGCGATGAACCGGTTCTTCCTCGATCTCCGGACGGCGCGCGTCGCATGGACCATTCTGGTCATCCTCGTCGGCATCGGACTCACGTATGCCGTCCGACGAGTGCTCCTGCTCGCCGCGCTTTCGCTGTTCTTCGCCTACCTTCTGTTGCCACTCGTCCGGCTCGCGCAACGCTGGCTGATCTCGAGCCGACCGTTGGCAATCGCGGTCGTGTACCTGGTGGTGCTCGCGGCGCTCAGCGGCGCCGTGCTCGCGATCGGGCCACCGCTGACGATCGAGGTTCAGGCCCTGGCGCAGAAGCTCCCCGAGATGTCCAAGCGCGTCCAGAACCAAGAGATGGTCGGGAGCCTCGTGCAGACGCACATGGGTGAGATCATCGCCTATGCTCAGCAGGCCGCGTCCGCGCTTCTCAAGTGGCTCGCCTCCGCTTGGGTGATCGTCCTCATCCCCGTCTTCGCCTTCTTCATCCTCAAGGACGTCGAGCGATTCACCGCCGCGGCGATCTCACAGTTGAGCCATCGAGGACATCGAGGGATGGGCTGGGACATCGCCGAGGATTTGCACCTCTTACTGGGCCAGTACGTGCGTGCGCAGCTGCTCCTGGCGCTCATCACGTTCGTCGTCTGGTCGGCGGTCTTCTTGACGGCGGGCGTGCCTTACGCGCTCGTCCTCGCGGGCATCGGAGGCGCGCTCGAGTTCATTCCCGTCGTCGGTCCGCTGACCGCGGGCATCGTCGCCGTCGGCGTGAGCCTGTTGGGCGGCTATTCGCATCCCTGGGCTCTTCTGGTCTTCGTCCTCGTGTGGCGGGGGATCCAGGACTACGGGACCAGCCCTCTCGTCATGGCGCATGGCATCGAAGTTCATCCTGCGCTGGTGATCGTTGGTGTGCTGGCGGGCGGCGAGCTCGCCGGCGTCGCCGGCATGTTCCTTTCGGTCCCTGTCATGGCCGCCGCCCGAATCGTCTGGCGGCGTCTGCAGCCGCCAGCGTCCGAGACCATCCCATTGGGCGACCGGGAACTCGACTTGCGGCTGCGATGAAGTCAGCGCGAGCCGGCCGCCGAGCGTTGTTCACGGTGCGCCGACGGTAAGCCGCCGTCGGCGAGTGTGGCCTGCGTCCCGATGATTGCGACGAGCCCGACGGTCGCAAGCGCGCGGATCACCAGCCACGACGGATCGAATTCGCACCGTCGAACGCTGAACTTCGGCGAACGCGGGTGTGCGTGGTGATTGTTGTGCAGGCTCTCGCCCGCCGTCACCCAGGCGAGCACCGGTGAGTTGTATGCCGTGTTGCTGAAGTTCTGCGCCCCGCGCCAGTGACCGAGTCCGTTGATGAGCGGCGCGAGGACGAAGACGTAGAGAACGGCATGCACCGATGCGGCGATGATGCCAGGCCAGGTGCCGAGGACGAGGCACAGCACGGTCGTGCCCAGCGCGACACCTACCAATCCCCTTGAAAAGACGACGCGATCGAGCCGGTCTTCGCGTATGTCCGAGGCAAACCGCCGAATCGTCTCGGGATTTTGCGCTTCGCGCATGTAGTAGTAGGCGTTCAGGAGCTGGACACGCCAAAGGCCGCGCAGCTTCGGGCTGTGAGGGTCGCCGTCCCGATCGGTGAATGCATGGTGTTTACGATGGACGGCTACCCACTCGCGCCGATCCTGTCCCGTCGTCAGCCAGAGCACAGCTCGGAAGAGCAGATCCGCGGCCGGGTGGACGACCAGCGAGCGGTGCGCCAGGGCGCGGTGCAGATACATCGACGTCGCGATGACCGCGGTTTGGGCCAACGCAACAGCAACAAGCGGAACGATCCAGAGCGACGTTATCGCCATCGGGCGTGCGCTGCGGCGCCGAGAAGGAGGCCAGCAGCCAGGCGACCCCGAGCGGACGTCTCGGGCTCGGCGATCGTTGCGCCAGCGACGGCGTCGGGAGACGGGGGGCGACGTGATGGCTCAGTCCGCATCCGCTCGAGGAGCTGGGCAACGGACGAGGTTCCGATGATCGCGGTCTCCGAGCCTCGCTCCGCCGAGATCCGGGAATGTACCTGCGCGAAGATTCCGGCGATCTCCTCATCCACAAAAGCCACATTGTCACCGGTGTACCGCTGCACGATCGTCACGAAGGACTGCGTGAGCACGTCCCTGAACAGTCGAATGAACTCGTGCTGCTCCTGGGGCAAGAGGCCCTTCCAGTGTTGCCCGAGGGCCCGGCGGGCTATCTCGTAGACGTCGAAGAGCTCGTCGGCCGCGCGGCGGATCTCCGCGCGCCTGTCCTCGCTCGTGTTGAGTTCGACCCGGTGCGAACGCAGGCTCGCGAGCCCGCGCGACACCGACGAGGTCACGATAGCGAGCGGCCTGATCTCAGGATCGGCGATCGACGTGACGCCGTCGCCCGGCGCCGCCTTGTCCCCGAAGCCCTGACTGATGACCGAGAGCACGAGCACAGGGATCACGAGGCCGGCGCGCTTGATCACGCGTCAACCCTACGTCGCCGTCTCTCGGTCTCGTAGTGGACCTTCGTCCAATGGAAGCAAACGGATCAGCGTCGGAAAGAGCGGCCTCCTGTACGCGGTCACCCGCGACGATCTCCTCGCCTCCTATGGCTGGACGACGTCCGACTTTAGGCAGTCGCTCGAGCTCGGGCTCGCCGAGCAGAACCGGGCGCTGTGCGCGAACAGCGTCGACGCGATCATGTTTCAGGCGGCGCAGCCCAGCGGATTCATCCAGGAGGCAACGATCGGCTGTCCAGCCAGGCTCCTGCGCCTCGAGGGGCCGCCGATCGCCCGGCTCCTCTCGGCGCATCCCTATTACGTCGCGTCCGTGATCCCGGGCGGCATGTACGAAGGGAATCCGAGCGATGTCCCGACGTTCGGGACGCAGGCCCTGCTCGTGACATCAGCTCGGCTATCGGAGGACGTGGGGTACGCCGTCGTCAAGGCGGTGATCGAGAATTTCGCCGATTTCCGGCGCTTGCACCCCGCCCTCTCCACGTTGAAGGTCGAAGACTTGGTGCCGAGCAGCGTCGTGACACCGATCCATGCAGGGGCGATGAAGTACTACCGCGAGGCGGGGCTTATCCGCTAGCTGTATCGTCCAGGTGAACCTAATCGACGTCGACAGGCGTGCCTAGTAGACCAAGGTCTACTAGCCGGTGTCTCTTCCGGCAGGTCAAATTGAACGACGGGGAGGAAGAGAGATCAGAGTCCAGCGCATCTTGTTGCTCGCCGGTGTCACCCTACTCGGCCTCGTGCCTGCTGCGTGCACTCGAGTGCCGTCCCACTTCGCGCTTCCGCAGCTGGCGGCCGCAGACCGTGCGTTCATTCCGACCCTCGAGGCCTATACCATCGCGCCGGTCGGCGGCGGCAACTCCGTGGACGTGCTGCTGAATGGCGATCAGATCTTCCCCGCTCAGCTGGCGGCGATTCGCTCCGCGCGCGAGACGATCACGTACGCTCAGTATTTCTACGTGGAGGGCCCCATCGGCCGCGAGATCGCGGACGCGCTCGCCGATCGCTGCCGGGCGGGCGTCCGCGCGCACATCCTGCTGGACGGCTTCGGGACCAGCCAGATGCCGACCGAGTATTGGGACACGATGACGCGCGCGGGCTGCGAGGTCGCCACGTTCCGGCCACTGAGTCCCCTGAGCTTGCTCGCCGCCGTCGGCTTCGGGAGGGCGAACAAGCGCAATCATCGACGCATCCTCGTCGTCGACGGGCGGGTCGGGTTCACCGGCGGATCCGGCATCAGCCCGAAATGGATGGGCGACGGGAGAACGAAAGGGCAGTGGCGCGAGACGGATGTCCGCGTCGAAGGTCCGGTGGTCGCATCACTCCAGGGCGCATTCGTCGAAAACTGGCTCGACGCGACCAGCAACGTGCTCGGCGGTGAGTCGTACTTCCCGCGACCGTCCCGGCCCGGGTCGGTTTCCGCCCAGATCGTCCGGAGCTCCCCCGCCGGCGGAAGCTTCTCGATGTACACGATGTTCTTGCTCGCCATCTCCTCGGCGCGACGCTCGATCTACATCACCAATCCGTACTTCCTTCCCGACCCCCGGATGACCCGCGCGCTCATCGAGGCGGCCGGCCGCGGCGTGCGGGTCGTCGCGCTCTTGCCCGGCGCGATCGACAACAACATCGTTCGCCATGCGAGTCGCTCGAAGTTCGGCGAGCTGCTCGAGGCGGGCATCGAAATCTACGAGTATCAGCCGGGACTTCTCCACGCGAAAGTGATGACTGTCGACGGTATCTGGGCGACCATCGGAAGCACCAATCTGGACAGTCGCTCGTTCGCGCTCAACGAGGAGCTCAACGCGGTCGTCTACCACACGACCGTCGTCGCCCAGCTCGAGGACGTCTTCGCGGAGGATCTGAAGTACTCGCGCAAGATCGAGTACGAGCAGTGGCGCGGCCGCGGATTCTTCAACCAGGTGCTGGAGTTTCTCTCCCTCCCCATTCGCGAGCAGCTCTAAGCGCGGAAATCGCCACGGCGCGTGTGGCGAAGCCGATCTCGCGGCTCTCGCTCACCTGGCTGCCGTCGACCTCGCTGGCGAAGGGCCCGCCATTGTCGCCCGAATGGAAATTGGACCTGGCTCCATTGGGGTGAAGACGATGAAACTTGCGCCCAGCCTTTGCAGCGGCGGCGTGTCACGCTCCGCCGTGAGCGCGGCCTGTCGCTCCAGGTACTGGTCGATGCCGTCCTCGATCGCGCGCGGGAACTGCGGCACCGGTCCGACGAGCTGTCCCTCGGCCTGGCCGCAATCTATTTCTCGCCGGCTCCTCCTCGTCTGCTTCTCTCCCTCCACCCTATGGTCGGGCTGCAAAGTTGCCTTTCCCTGATAGTGGCCCAGTTCGCAATCCCGCTCCCCTTGACCAACGCTTTAACGGAGGAGGTGGATGCCGAAATAGCTGGCAACAAACAGAACAACGACGATTACACCGATGATGGTGAAGATGCTCATGCCGCCCTCATTTCACTGCAATCTGGTGAGCTGCGGGTTTCATCACGCGTTCACTCTAGTCGGTGTTATCCGACCTGCCCATTGGACCTTGGGGAAGCTATCGGTCGAACGACTAGAAGATGAAAGATATCAACCTCGCCGAGTGCGTCCGCCCGGAACCGAGCCCGTTCACTCGACGAGCAAGAGCCTTGGGCTCCCTCGCCGCGCGATCCCAGTCGAGCGCGAACAGAATCAGAGTCCAGATAACCCGCACGTGCGTTCTCGCCATGGGTGCCCTGGCTTCCTCCCTTGGACACGCTCCCCGGCCGCGCCTCCTATCACCGACCGTAGTGACCTAAGGTCCACTACTGCTGGGCGGGCCGCCTCATTAGGATCTTGTGAAGGCTACGATTCGATGCGCACTACGGGACTGCTGGTTTCCCGTGGAATCTCACCAGTTTTGGAGGGCCGCGGGACATGCCCCTCACCCCACCGGCTCGGGCAGCACCTCTCGCGAGCTCCTCTCCGGCCCCGTCAGATTCTCCACGGCCGACGCGGCACGAGACGAAAGAGGCCGACGTCGTAAGCGAATCGCGAATCGCCTATTTTTCGATGGAGATCGCGCTGCACCCGGCAATGCCGACGTACAGCGGTGGCCTGGGAATGCTGGCGGGCGACATGCTCCGCGCGGCGGCCGATCGTGAGTTGCCGATGGTGGCTGTCACGCTGCTACACCGCAAGGGCTACTTCTACCAGACACTCGACGGCAGCGGCTGGCAGACGGAGAACTCGGCCGAGTGGATCGTAGAAGATTTTTTGCGGGAGCTGCCGCACCGGGCCGCTGTCACGCTCGAAGGCACCACGATCCAGCTGCGAGCCTGGCAGTACGACGTCCGTGGCGCGACCGGTGCAACGGTCCCGGTCTATCTGCTGGACACCGACCTTCCCGACAACTCGGAGTGGCACCGCACCCTGACGCATTGGCTGTACGGGGGCGACGCGCACTACCGGCTCTGTCAGGAAGTCGTCCTCGGCATGGGCGGCGTGAATATGCTCCGCGCCCTCGGCCACCGCGGACTCCAGCAGTTTCATATGAATGAGGGTCATGCCAGCCTGCTGCCGCTGGTGCTGCTCGACGAACACGCAGTGCGAGTCGGGCACTCGAGCTTCACGCACGAGGACATCGAAGCGGTCCGTCGACAATGCGTGTTCACCACGCACACGCCGGTACCGGCCGGCCACGATCAGTTCCCGGCCGACCTGGTCAATCGCGTGCTGGGGCACACCGAGGTCGCGGCGACGAAGGACGTGTTGCGCTGGGAAAACTACCTGAACATGACCTACCTGGCGCTCAACCTCAGTCACTATGTCAACGGGGTCGCCAAGAAACATGCCGAGGTGTTGCGCCAGATGTTCGCGCCGCATCGCATCGACGCGATCACGAACGGTGTCCATGCGACGACCTGGACCAGCCAGCCGTTCCAGGCGCTATTCGATCGGCACATGCCGGGATGGCGCGAGGAGAACTTCACCCTGCGCTACGCGTTGAGTATTCCGCTCCAGGATGTCTGGGAGGCGCACGACAAGGCCAAGCGGCAGCTCATCGAGCACGTCAACCGCGTCACCAATGCCGGCATGGAGGTACGCGACTTGACGATCGGGTTCGCCCGGCGCGACGCGACCTACAAGCGGGGCGATCTGGTGTTCCGCGACCTGGATCGATTGAAGCAGATCGCTGCCACCGGCGGCAGGATCCAGATCATCTATGCCGGCAAAGCGCATCCGCACGACCATGGCGGCAAGGAAGTGATCCAGAGAATCTTTCAGGCGAGGGACGCTCTGAAAGGCCACGTGAAGATCGCCTACATGGTCAACTACGATTGGCAATTGGCGCAGATGATGACCGCCGGGGTGGATGTGTGGCTGAACACGCCGGAGCCCCCGCTCGAGGCCTCCGGCACCAGCGGCATGAAAGCGGCCCTGAACGGCGTGCCGAGCCTCAGCATCCTCGACGGGTGGTGGATCGAAGGCTGCATCGAAGGGGTCACGGGCTGGGCCATTGGCGAGTTGCCGGGTCCGGGCGACGGCAATGAAGATCGGTCGCGGCGAGACGCTGTCTCGCTCTACGACAAGCTGGAGCGAGTCGTCGTTCCGCTCTTCTACCGCGATCGCGAGCGATTCATCGACGTCATGCGACACGCCATCGCGCTCAACGGCTCCTTCTTCAACACGCAGCGCATGGTGCTGGAATACGTCACGAAGGCATATTTTCGCTGAGAACAATTCTTGGCCTCTGTGGGGAGACCGGCACCTGGGGCGGTTCCGTGACCTCCGAGTCGAGGGCAGTCGATCGACTGATCTAGAACGTTTGCGGCTCAGGCGCGCTCGGCGAGTTGGGCCACGGCGCTCGCCAGCTCGATCGGGTCGATCGGCTTTGCCAGGTGCTGATTGTAGCCGGCAGCCAGGGCGCGTTCGCGCTCCTCCGGCCTACGTAGGCTGTCAGCGCGAGGGCGGGGACCCGCCCTCCCTGCTCCGGGGAAAGCGCTCTCACGATTTGAATCAGGCTGTAGCCGTGCTCCCCGGGCATGGCGATCTCACACAGCAGAGGAGCGTGGGCGTGCCCGCCGACACAGCGCTGTCCTGGTTGGGCAGTGATCGGATCTCGAGCCGGTGCGTCGATGTCGAGATCCGCAAAGTGCGGGTACGGCGCCAGCGCGGCGTCCAGGCTCTCGACCTACGCATGATGATGCTTGTCGTGATGGAGCTCCATCGTCTCGGCGTCGATGGACGGTTCCAGAGTTTATTAGACCTCGGTCCATCCGAATACGTGAGAATCGAGGAGAGCGATGAGGAGGCGGAGCGCGGCGACGCCGGTGCAGCACTCCCACAACCCGATCGTCCGCTACTTCCGCGTCCTCGGCCCCGGGTTGGTAACCGGCGCGGCGGACGACGATCCCAGCGGAATCACCGCGTACTCGGTGGCGGGCGCCTCGCTCGGTCATTCGATGCTCTGGATGGCGTGGGTGACGTATCCGCTGATGGCGGCCATCCAGCTCGTCTGTGCGCGCATCGGGATGGTGTCCGGCCAGGGTCTTGCGGGCGCGATCCGCACG
>Ga0070699_100006543_pt1 | contig 10141 bp, 11 predicted proteins | sample KBSK1503metaG_FD_65473 | JGI IMG/M metagenome (GOLD analysis project Ga0070699, IMG submission 65473) | Corn, switchgrass and miscanthus rhizosphere microbial communities from Kellogg Biological Station, Michigan, USA - KBS K1-50-3 metaG | ecosystem: Host-associated > Plants > Roots >... | reverse complement strand
GTAAAGTCGAGAAGTGCCGTGGTTCTGCAGCCCTCCTCAACATGGCCGTTCAGCCGCTCGCCATGTGCTATTCTGGTCTGGTTGGAGACACATTGAGGGGCAGGCCGCCCCTACCTCGATGCAGAACAATTCAGGTCTGCCTCAAGGACTTGCAGGCCATTCTGCGGTTAGGCTGTTACAATAGGTCCGTCGGTTGCTGGTGGTCACTCCTCGGCAGGAGGAAGGCCCATGTCCGACATCAGACGACGCCAGTTCATCACTCTGCTCGGCGGCGCGGCAGCCGCGTGGCCGCTCGCGGCGCGCGCGGAGCAGACGGGAAAGCTGCCGACCATCGGGTTCCTGGGCACGACGACGCCTTCAGCCTGGAGCCAATGGGTCGCTGCTTTTGCGCAGCAATTGCGCGAACTCGGTTGGATCGAGGGTCGCACCGTCGCGGTCGAGTATCGCTGGGCGGAGGGACGCGACGAGCGCTTCGCCGAGATCGCGGCCGAGTTCGTCCGGCTGAAAGTGGATGTTATTGTCACGTCGGGAACCGCGCTCCTTGCTGCGAAGCAGGCGACATCGGTGATCCCGATCGTGTTCGCCGTGGCGAACGACCCGGTTGGCAGCGGCTTTGTCGCGAGTCTGGCGCGCCCGGGCGGCAACATCACTGGCCTGTCGCTCCAGTCGACCGATCTTGCTGGCAAGCGCCTCGAACTGTTGCGCGAGGTTGTTCCCGGCCTCCGTGGAGTTGCGATCATGGCCCATGTCGGCAATCCCGGCGCCGTGCTGGAAATGGCCGAGGTTCAGGCAGCGGCCCGCGCGCTCGGGCTTGAAGTCGCCACGCTCGAAATCCGGCGAGCGGAGGATATCACGCCCGCCTTCGAGGCGCTCAACGGCCGCGTGGACGCACTTTATATCGAGACCGATGCGCTCATTTTCACCCACCGAATTCGCATCAACACTCTAGCACTGGCCGCGCGACTGCCGACAATGCACAGTGTTCGGGCGTATGTCGAGGCAGGCGGTCTGATGTCCTATGGACCGAACTACACGGACCTGTTCCGACGTGCCGCCGGCCACGTCGACAAGATTCTGCGCGGAAGGAAACCGGCCGAACTCCCAGTAGAGCAGCCGAGCAAGTTCGATCTAGTCATCAACGTGACGACCGCTAAAGCTCTCGGCCTCACGATTCCGGAGTCATTTCTGTTGCGCGCCGACGAGGTGATTGAATGAAGCGCCGCGAGTTCATCACGCTGCTCGGCGGTGCGGCGGCGGCGTGGCCGCTGGTGGCGCGTGCGCAGCAGCCAACGATGCCGGTGATCGGGTTCCTCCACGGCGCATCGGCCGACGGCGCTGCGTCCCAGGTAACCGCATTCCTCCAGGGGCTGAATGAAACAGGCTATGTCGAAGGACGAAACGTAACGATCGAATATCGTTGGGCGGAAGGTCAGTACGATCGCCTGCCAGCCCTTGTCGCCGATCTCGTTGGCCATCCCCTCGCGGTTATTGCCGCAACCGGTGGCATTACGTCGGTACTTGCCGCCAAGGCGGTGACCAAAGCGATTCCGATTGTGTTCTTGACGGGAGATGGCCCGGTCAAGTTTGGTCTCGTTGCGAGCCTCAATAGACCGGGCGGCAACCTGACAGGCGTGAGCTTTCTTTCTCCCGCCTTGGAGGCGAAACGCGTGGAATTGCTTCGCGAACTGGTTCCCACCGCCACCACTATTGCCGTGCTCGTGAATCCTAACTCCCCCGGCGCAGAAGCGCGGCTGAGAGATGTTCGCGAGGCAGCCCGCCTGCTCGGACAGCAATTCAGCATCGTTAACGCCGGCAGCGAGGGCGATTTCGAAGTGGCCTTTGCGGGGCTTGTGCAGCAGCGGGCCGGCGCACTCATCGTCCTTTCCGATCCACTTTTCAACAACCACCGCGATCAACTCACTGCGCTGGCGGCACGCCGCGCGATTCCCGCGATTTATTTTGATCGCGAGTTCGCGGTGGCTGGTGGCCTGATGAGCTACGGAACCAGCATCGCAGATGCGTATCGTCAGCTTGGCATCTACGCCGGCCGGATTCTCAAGGGCGAAAAGCCGGCCGATCTGCCCGTCATGCAACCTACAAAATTCGATCTCGTTATCAATCTCAAGACCGCGAAAGCACTCGGCCTCGATGTGCCTGATAAGCTCCTTGCGATCGCCGACGAGGTGATCGAATGACACGCCGCGAGCTCATCACGCTGCTCGGCGGCGCGGCGGCGTGGCCGCTAGCGGCGCGCGCGCAGCAGCCCGCGATGCCAGTGATCGGATTCCTTAACGGCGCTTCGCCAGAGGGATACGCGTCTTTTTTGGCCGCGTTCCGCCAAGGCCTGAAGGAGGCCGGCTACGTCGAGGGTCAGAACGTGACAATCGAGTACCGCTGGGCGGAAGCCCAGTATGACCGACTGCCGTCGCTGGCGGCCGATCTGGTTCAGCACAAGGTCACCGTCATCGCCGCGCTGGCGGCCAAAGCGGCGACCTCGACGGTTCCGATCGTATTCACGACCGGGGGTGACCCAATCAAGTTGGGTCTTGTCCCAGCTTGAACCGACCAGGCGGCAACGTGACTGGCTCGACTCAATTAAGCGTCGAAGTCGGGCCGAAGCGGCTCGAACTCGCGCGTGAGCTTTTCCCCGGGGCGACGACCGTTGCTCTGCTCGTCAACCCCGCAAATCCACTCACTGCGACGGTTTCGAAAGAGAGCCAATTTCGGCTCGCTCTACCTCTATGAAGGAGATGCGTTTCGGATCACCGGCCGCCCACCTTGCCTCGGCTCAGATCAATTCAGGTTTTCCCCCAGGACCCCCCTGATTCTGCCAATCGCAAGCTACATGCGCCAAACTGACTGCGCATCGCGGTCGCTTACTGGTATGATGAACGGCGGTACGGCGCGGAGGGAGGAATCATTTTGGGAGAAGTGAGATGTTCAGAGATACCACCGACCTGACGCGCCGCGTGACGACCAAGCACCTCGTGAAGAGAAACCAGAAGCCCTTGCAAGCGAACGGGTGGCTCGCAACCGCGTTGCTTGTCGCGGTCACGCTCGCAAGTTCAGCCGTGACGGCTGCAAGCGGCGAGCAGTTTTGCACACACGGCGGCCAGAATCCCGTGAAGGGAGATACCGTCGCCTGTTATTCAGATGCAGGGTGCAAGTTCGCTGCCTCACTCGGTGCGGAGCCGGTCCGCGACTTCAGTCCGAGCAGCGCACCGTTTGCTCTCGCACGCGGCAAGATTACGGGCATCGTCACGTCGTCTTCCGGTTTGATCACTCAGATTAGAAAAGCGGGCGGCTCGTGCCGCAGACTCTAGCAACCTCCCAGGTGGCGGGCTCGCGATGGTCGTCATAGGGGAACGACCGTGACGTGCAAAGCGCCGCCGTACTGCGGGCGCCGCGCGCAATTCAGCCAGCACCAAGGCCTTCCGATTTACGATGGTTGAGCGTCGCGAGGGACCCTCGGATTTTTCACGGGAAATGCCCCCTATAGGAAAGATAGATACTGTTGCGGAAAGATGTCAACGAACAGATTCGTCGGGGTTGAATCGTCGGCGCGGCAGGTTCACGGCGCTGACGTGTACTCCCCGCCCGGCAGCCGCACCGTAAATACCGATCCCTTGCCCGCTTCGCTTGCCACGGTCACATCCCCACCCATCATGCGCGCGAGCTTGCGCGAGAGTCGGTTTGAGCTCCGCCCTGGATCATCCCTGGCCAAGAATAAAGATTCAGGGGGTAAGCGTCCTCGCGACGCGGAAGCCGAGATTGCTGTTCCGAAAGTCATGGGAGTTCCTGATGCGGCGAGCAGCGCGGAGGTCCTCCGGAGGGTTGTTCCAGGAACCGCCGCGACCGATATGCTGACTACAGTCACCACCTGTCATCCATGCCGAGCCATCCTCGGGTGCCCCATTGTAATTGCTATGAGCGCAATCCTCGACCCATTCCCAAACATTGCCGTGCATGTTATGCAAGCCGAATGCGTTGGGGGCGAATGACCGGACCGGTGCCGTCTGCCTGTTGTCCCACTGGCTGCCGCAACTCTCGCAATTCGCATGTCCGTTTTCGATCTCTTCACCCCAGAAATAGGCCGTGGTTATGCCGGCGCGTGCGGCATACTCCCACTCGGCTTCAGAGAGAAGCCGGTAGGGCTTCCCTGTCATCCTGGATAACCAAGCGACGTATTGCAGAGCGTCGTCGTAAGTGATGTTGATCGCCGGACGCCCACTGCGTTCCCAGTCGCTATTGCCGATACGTGGGTCGCAATCGCCGTAAGCGACGCAGGCGTCCCACTCGTCGAACGTCACCTCGAATTTGGAGACGGCGAAGGGCTTGGCGAATGTAACCCAGTGCTGCGGGCCTTCAAGGTCATTACGCCCTTTTTCATCGGGGGGCGACCCCATGAACAATTTCCCATTCGGGACAACCACCATCTCGGGGCAGTCCTTGGCGCACTCCTGGAATCTATCTCCTGGCTTCAGCGCCCCCTCGTCCTCCGCACGGAGCACATGAGGCCGAACCTGCACCTTCATGTAGGGCTGTATCTTGGTAAACCAACGCCAACGCTCCCATAGGTACGCCTCATGCCACCAGCCGACGAGGCCCGCCACGATACCAAAGACCAGCACGCCGACCAGCGCTTGCACCCGCCGTCTCCTGCGCTGCGCCACCTTGCAGCTCAGTAGGACGAAGGCACGCTCGGCCTCCGGGATAGCCTCGGGATGCTTTGCGAGCCATCTATGTGCCTGGGCAAGAGGGAAGCCCATTAGCAGCGCGTCATTCTTCGAACTGTCAGGCGCTGTTTGCCACGCTCGGCGAGCGGCTTCGAGCCCGCTCCGCCACGCTAGGAATTCGCGCTCGGCCGCAATCCACTCCCGCAGCTTGCTCCAACGACGGAAGACTGCCTCGTGCGCCACCTCCGCGTAGGTCTCGCCCGCTTCGGTGGTAGCTGTGACGAGCAGCCGGTTCGGGTGGTCGGCAAGCTCCGATACCAGGCGCCATTCCCCATCCGTAAACTCGAAGCGCAGCGCGAGCCGCCGCATCGGCTCCTCGCCTTCACGTACGGTGGCAAGTTTCAGGGTCAGGATGCGGCGAAGCTCGTCCTGAGATTTTGGGTGGTCGGCGAGGAAGCGGTCAGCGCGGTCAACCAGCACGCCGCCAAGCTCGAAGGATTGCGCGGGAAGACGGAGCACCCCGTCACCACGTTTCACCATCTGCGTCCACATGTCGTCGAGCGTATAAGACAGCAGCGGCAAGGCACCCACGTCCTTAACCGAGTCCTCAGCGGCGCGCCGTGTAATGATGTCCACAAGCCCGACGGTCTCGAACCGTGCTGAGAGCAGTTCGGCCGGCCGGCTCACGACCTCGCACAGCTCTGCCTCGCGCAGCGGCGGCACATCGATCTTTCGATGCACCTTGAAAAGAGGTTCGTCTTTCTGTAGCTCGCCGAGAAAATCCGAACGCATGCTCATCAGCACGTACAGATGCGGATCGGCAGCGCCCTGTGCAATCACCTCTGAAAACCGGCGTCGCTGGCGCTCCTCGGCGCGCACGTACAACTCCTCACCCTGGTCGATATAGAGGAGAAAGGCGGGGGGCTTGGTCCGATTCAGTTCCTTGTAGCGGCGCTCGGTGGCGTCAAGCAGATCGCGCAGCATGGCCTTGCCGTCCCGCAACAGCTCGATCCAGCCATTCTGCTGTTTGACCCTCTCGGGATCGGTCGCGCCAAGCTGCCAAGTATCGAGAAACGATTCGACCAGTGCCTTGAGCGGCTCGGTCCCGGGCTTGAGCGTGAGGAAGCACCAGCGGCGGCTTTCCTGAAAGACGTGCGGCCACTCCGGCGCTGTGTCTAGACCCTCGGGCCAGGCTTGGCGTTTGAGCGCCGCCAGCATGCCCGCCTGTGCAAGCGAGGACTTGCCGACGCCCGAATTCCCGAGCAACACTGGTAGCCGATCCGCCCCCGCGGCAAGCGCGGAGAGCGCATCAACCGTTTCCCGCTCCCGGCCAAAAAAGTAGTCGCTGTCCTTCTCTTCCATCGCGGCGAGACCGCGGTAAGGTGACGTGTAGCGCCACAGTTCGCCCAATCTCGTGCCACTTCCCGCAGCCGCATCGAACAGCCGAGCTACATCCTTTTCTGATGAGGGGTCAGGAGTGACGATCCAGTGCAGGCGACGCAGGAAGGGCAGTCCGGGCGCAGTCTGCCCTTCAAGCAGCACCAGGATGACCGGGAAATCAGGGGACTTTACCCGTTTATCGAGCGCCTCGTCGTATTCAAGCACCTGCCAATCGCCAACACCACGCTCGCCAACCAGCAGGATGAACACGTCCGCTTGGGCGATCTCCTCGGCAAGCGTTCTTGACCAGAAGCCCCCCGCGCGCAGGCTGGACGGCGCGAAGAACACTCGGGCGTCAGCATTCTTTCGCTCAAGCGCGGCCTTGAGCCGCTCGGCCAGCGCCTGATCGGGCGAATGGTAGCTTAGGAACCACCGTCGCATTCAAAGCACCGCCTGGGAGCAGTCGCCATTTTAATTAAGCGGATTGCATTCGGTCCCTTGCCACTCAGGGCCAGGGTTGCAGGTTATCGAACTGGCGGGAAATAGTCAGCGGGTATCGGAACGACTGTGCCGTCGCGATGGTAACCTTCATGATGCGCGTGCGACCACGGCGGTAGGTGCATCGTATTCAGGGGTTAATCGGTCTAATACTTGTAAACTCCACCAGACGAAGTAGGCGCCGAATGCAAGTCCGATCGCTACTTTGAGAAGCTGAATGATCAGTTCTGTTCGGGTCATTTTGCGCCAATAGTCGTCGTTCCACTCGCCGGAGGAGCGAGAAGCCGCGCGATCGCGGTGGCGGCGATCATACACGTAAGCGCAGCCTTCGAAATGGTTCCCCATGTCGTCCACTTCGAGAACCAACCGCCCAACGTTGCTCCCGGAATAAGGACCGACCCAGTAACCGTTCATGATGGTTCTCGTTCCCTGACAGCCTCGCGGTGAGTGATTGTCCAAGAAATGCAAGTCGCATTTTTGGTTGACCGGGGTAATCCGCTAGCGGATGAGTGCCGGCAAGGCGCTATGTATGTCCATCATGTTCGCGTTCCTTTCCTGAGCTTGCGAATCAGCTCGTCATTGTGACGACGTTCTCGACCGGATGCACGATCCGCTCGATCTGATTTGCCAGCGCCTCGAAGGCGCGGCGCATCTCCTCGATGCATGGGTGCCTGTCATAGATGCCGCGCTGGCCACCGATGGTGTGACCGAGACAGCGCTCGGCGATGTCGGGATTGACGCCTGCACGCGAGAGCAGCGAGCGAGCAGTGCGGCGTAAATCATGCAGCCTCCAGCCCTGGAGGGCGACAGGGGCTGGACCTGGAAGATGTTATGAGCGGCACCGTCAGCCAATTGTGCGCGATCACCGACGCGGATAGGCAATGGTTTGCGAACCACCCACGCCGCCGGCACCGCACGCGCCGTTCCTCGATCGACGAGGTGTTGGCCATGCCGCCATTGGGTCCAGTGCCAGGTCAGCCCTATAGCGCCGTGCTGCGCCGTGTGAGCAGCGGCGGTTTTCAGAAGCTCATCGTTCCCGAAGTTATTATCGCGGACTTGTCCGAGCGGCGCGCGGCGGCGGTGTGGAAGTTCTGGTTCGAGCTTGCGCCGGAGGGCTGGCGCAAGGACTTCGAGGCGCGGGCGTGAAAGAGCCCGCCGGCTCATCACCCAAACAGGTTGCCGGCCTCTGCTGGGTTCGCGACACCGACGACTAGGAGAACGAGAAAGGTGGTGGCTAGGTAAGGCATATGCGTTATTTCAAGCCCGAAATCGCATTCCGAACGTCAAACATTCCCCAAACGAAAAGGGCAATTGAGGCCAGCGTTGCCACAACAGCGGCTGCGTGGAAACTGTTTCGCATGCGACTGAGGGTGGCCGTGTTTTTTCCCGGCCTCAGGTAGGGGGGGTGCGACAAGCGCTCAACGGAGCCTGCATGAATGGCCGTGATCAAGTTTGTGAGGTAAGCGAGGCCCATGCCCACGACAGCAGCGACCACGCCGAAGGCGAACAGCATTAAGCTATCGGCCACAGCCTTGAGCTGATCCAATTTTATGCGGTCTTGCGCTGCAAGGCCGCCGATGAACGCCAAAACCGAAACGGCCGCGCCACCATTGATCAGCAGTGCGGCTCTGAGAGCGGCATCGCCGCCCTTAATTGCGGCCTCGTTGACGGATCGCTGGAACTGCCCAAGCCGATCATGGGCGCGCTGAGCGTCTTGCCGTTGAAGCTCGTAGGGCGGGGGAACGTCGGACAATCTCGCGAACCCCATGAAGACGGCTTTGAGAGCGCGGCCGGCCGGCTACCCCACCGGCCATCAGCGCTCCATCATTTTTATTATATTCCGCCGCCAAGCTCCAGCGCTTCGCGCGCCTCTTGCTCCGTCAGGCCGGGATGGTCGGCCATAACCTCGGCGATCAGCTCGCGCTCGCGCCGGTCGACACGCTACCCGCGCGCCCACCCAGCTATAAAGGCGGCGCGCCGCCGATGAGCGTAATGAAATCGCGGCGCATCATTCGATCACCTCGTCCGCGATGGCGAGCAGCCCCGGCGGGAAGCTGAGGCCGAATGTGTTGGCGGTGTTGAGGTTGATCACGAACTCGAACTTGGTCGACTGCATGACCGGTAGGTCGGCGGGCTTCTCGCCCTTGAGAATCCGGCCGGCATAGACACCGGCCTGACGATGCGCGTCGGCAAGGCTCGTTCCGTAACTCATTAGGCCGCCGGCTTCGGCCCACTCGCGCTGGAAATAGATCGCAGGCACCCTATGGTATGCCGCCAGCGTAACGACTTGTACGCGACGGTGGTAGAGCAACGGAGCGGGACCTACCAAGAGCGCATCAACTGACTTTTGCGCAAAGGTCGCAAAGACCATATTGATGTCGCGGCCGGTACTGATGTTCAGGACTTCGATTTGCTTGCTAATGGTCGGAGCCGCAGCCCGAACGTCTGAGACAAAGGGCTCAGTAATGGGCCAGTTTGGATCGACGAGTACGGCAATGCGCGCGGCTTTCGGCAGCAACTCATGTAAGAGCCCCAGCTGCTTTGCCCCAAGTTCCACCGAGATGAAGCTGACACCGGTGACATTGCCACCCGGCCGGTTAAGGCTGGAGACGAGATTGTCCCTGACTGGATCGCCCCCGGTTGTGAAGACGATCGGCACCGTCGTGGTTGCGGCCTTGGCCGCAATTGCCGAGCGGGTGTCATGGCCAGCGATCACCGCCACCTGACGGCGTACCAAATCGGCTGCGAGGTCCGGCAGTCGGTCGTGTTGGTCCTGCGCCCAGCGATACTCGATCACGACATTCTGGCCCTCGACGTAACCGGTTTGACGAACGCCTTGCCGGAATGCGGTCAAAAAGACTGCACGATCGGCAGGCGACCCCGAGCTGCTGAGGAACCCGATCACCGGCATCGTCGGCTGTTGCGCACGGGCCGCGAGCGGCCATGTTACTGCCGCGCCGCCGAGCAGCGTGATGAACTCGCGACGTTTCAATTGATCGAATTGCATTTGATCCCCGCCTGGCAGGGCCGGATTGCAGAATACCGAATTGGCGGGGATGCGGGTATCGCGTACCGGGCTGAATTTTGAATTGACGGGAATTATTGTCGCCCCGACCCGCCGATTTGGCTGGCGGGCGGGTCGGGGCTTGTCACAACGCGCCGAATGCAGCGGGGCGCCGTGACCAACTGATCCAACGCAGGTCGCCTGGCTCGAGTTGCAATGAGCGTTGCACAATTTTATTTATTCGGCATGCTGCAGCGTACCGTCCCGGCCGACTTTATCGCGCCGTGCCTTCCGATAAAGACCACAACGCTGCCCTCCGGCGGCAAGAACCGGATCATGAATCACGACAGCTATACCGGCAGATATATAGACCGAAGAAGATAACGAAGGCATGAGTTCGGGGTTGTTCTGCGGACCTCACCGACCCGAAGAACGCCGTGGGACTCCCGCCGTCGTGGCCGGCGGCGGGGGTTCTTCACTCCGATCCGCCCCTAATCGTTTACGTCACGGATCGAGTCACTTGCTGTAACTCAATTGGCTTTTAATCGTTTGCGAGAGAGGCGGTCTATTCGATTCCACCTCC
>Ga0070699_100006542_pt1 | contig 10141 bp, 10 predicted proteins | sample KBSK1503metaG_FD_65473 | JGI IMG/M metagenome (GOLD analysis project Ga0070699, IMG submission 65473) | Corn, switchgrass and miscanthus rhizosphere microbial communities from Kellogg Biological Station, Michigan, USA - KBS K1-50-3 metaG | ecosystem: Host-associated > Plants > Roots >... | reverse complement strand
GATCGCGCGAGCTCCCGGCCTGTTCGTCCGGCCGGCGGCCCGCTGTTCGGCCGACTCGCCGATCGCTTCGAGGGATACGCGCGCGCACTCGATTACACGCGCCGCGTCCACTTCAGCGCCGGTCCCTCGCTGCCCTTCCTCGTATGACCGACGCCGCAGCATGCCGCGCCGTCCTCGAGGCGGCGGTGGCGGAGCCGAGGCGTCTCGACGCGGTGGCCCGTCAGACGCTGGCCGCCGCCGGCGAGCCCACGCTGGAGGCGGCGCTGCGTGAGTTCGCCGCCGCGCACGGCGCGGCCGCCCTGCCCGTGCTCACCACGCTGGCGGCCGACGAGGCGGCGCGCGGTGTGCGGCGCGCGGCCAAGCGCGCGCTCTACCGTCTGGCGCAGCAGGGCGTGAGCGCGCCCGCGCCGCCCGCGCGTCGTCCGGTCGTCGAGCGCCGGCCCGAGCGGCCGGCGCGCGCGTGGTTCTCGGGCGTCGACGGCACCGGCTCGCGCGCGGTGTGGGTGCTCTTCGAAGGCGGTTTCGGCGGCGCCGCGCTCTGCTCGCTGATCGTCAACGACGTTGCCGGCATCCTCGACGTCGCCGGCGGCGAGATCACGAAGAAGCGGCTCGAGGAGGAGCTGAAGTCGTTGCGGGCGTCGCAAAAGCTGCCGTGGATCGAGGTGCCGCCGGCGCGCGCGATCTCCGCCGTCGCCGACGCGCTCGCCCTGCACGCGCGGCTCGATACCGCGCCGCCGGCCGCGTTCGCGAGATGGCGACCCGTGTTCGAGTCGGCGGCGGTCGACGGCTCGGCGCCGGTCGATAGCTCATCGCACGCGGCCGCGCCTGTCGATGCCGCGCTCGCCGAGCGTGCCGCGGAGCTACTCGCGCTGCCGGAGCTCGCCTCCTGGTTCCTCGATCCCGAGGCCGTGCAGTCCGATGCGCTGGCGCGGCTCGAGGCGCGGGAGAGCCGGCTGGTCGTGTCCGACCAGATCAAGGCGGAGCGCGAGGCGGCCATCGTCACGCGCACCGTCGAGCGCGAGCTTGGACCCGACGCGCGTCGGCGCTGGGCGCGACGGCTCGACGAGATGGCCTTCGTCTTCGGTGCCACCGGGCGGCCGGAGCCGGCGGGCATCGCGCGCGCGGCCGCCGCCGCGCTCGCCGACGAGACGCGCGACGTCGCGCGCCAGCCGTTCGCCACCGGTCTGGCGCGGCGCGCGCTCGACATCGCCGGCGAGGTGGCCGCCGGACGGCTCCGCGCCGCCGACGTGAGCCGCAAGCCCTGATCACCGACGTGCCCGGCGTGCGCGTCGGGCATGCCACCGACGCGGCCGGGCTCACGGGTGTGAGCGTCGTGCTCTGCGATCGGCCCGCCGTCGCCGGCGTCGAGCTGCGCGGCGGCGCCAACGACGTGCTCGGCCTCGACTACCTCGACGCCCGCCACCTCGTGCCGACCGTGCAGGGCGTCGTCCTCGGCGGCGGCAGCCGGTTCGGTGGCGAGGCCGTGTGGGGCGTGATGCGCTGGCTCGAAGAGCACGGCGCCGGCTTCGCGGTAGGAACGACGGTGGTGCCGCACGTGCCCGCCGCGTTCCTCTTCGACCTCGGTGTCGGCGATCCGACGGCTCGGCCGACGCGCGAGATGGGCTACGCGGCCGCGGCCGCCGCCGCGCCCGGCGCGGTCGCGGAGGGCAGCGTCGGCGCCGGCACGGGCGCGTCGGTCGGCAAGCTCTTCGGCGTGCCGCGCGCGATGCGCGGGGGCGTCGGCACGGCCAGCGCGCGCGTCGACGATGTGGTCGTCGGTGCGCTGGTGGCGGTGAACGCCGTCGGCGACGTGCGCGATCCGGAAACCGGCGCGCTCATCGCCGGCACGCGCGACGCGTCCAACGGCCGACGCCTCGTCGACACGGCGCGCGCCCTCCGCGAGGGCGACGCGCTCGGACGCTTCGGCGGCCCCGGCCACACCACCATCGGCGTCGTCGCCACGAACGCCAGACTCGCGAAGCCCGAGGCGGCGAAGCTCGCCGCGCTGGGCCTCGTCGGATTCGCCCGCGCGCTGTCGCCGCCGCACACCGCGTTCGACGGCGACACGCTGTTCGCGCTCTCCGTCGGCGACGTCGGCGCCGACCTCACGCGGCTGGGGCTCGCCGCCGCCGACGTGGTCGCGCGCGCGATTGCACGCGGCGTGCGCGCGGCGACGTCGCTGCCCGGCTTGCCGGCCGCTCGAGATCTCTAATTGAGATGGCGCCCGGCGACGGCGAGCCCGGCGTCGCGCGGCGCTCGCCCGACTCCCGCGCTTAGTGCGCCCGCATCCGGCGCCGCAGTGCGCGACCTACGGTCCCCGACAGAACGCCCGTCGCCACAAGCATGATCGACGCGGGCTCCGGAATGGCCCGCGGTTCGCCGTAGAGGAAGTCGTCCATGACAACGCCGTCTCGAGAAATGCCGTTCTGATCGGTGATCCCGGCGCCGAGCGCGATGTTCCCGTTGGTGATCCTCACTCGCCCCACTTGCTCGCCCGCATCGAAGGATACGCCGAGGAACGAGAACGTCTCGCTTCCGACGGTCCCGGGTACGAAGAACGTGCCGAGCGACGCGTTGCCGGCGGTGAAATATTGGATCGACGTCGCGTTCGAGAGGTCGACGTCCGTGAACACGGCACCGAATCCGCTGACGGTGGCCGGTGTGTTCGTTCCTGGCACGAAAAACAACACATCGACGACATTGCTCCCCAGCGCCGTGAACAATCGCTGCGGACTGAAGGCTGCGAACGTCGAGGTGTAACTAGGATCGATGTTCCCGAAGTCGATGGGAGCAACACCGGCATTGGCACTCACCTGGAATCCCGTCCCGGGCGTCGCGAACACGGCGCCCCGCGGCGAGTTCACGTTGAAGAAGTCGGCTGGAAAATTATTGGGGGCGGAGACGGCGTCGGGAACCCCGTCCCAATTGATTTCCCGGCGGACGCCGCCGAAGGACCCATTGGCGCCCGCGACCGTGCCGCCTCCGAGATCGACGCGAAACGCATCGCGGGCGGGCGTAATCGCGGCCGCGGACGTTCCCGAGGCGGAGTCGACGACCGGAGCGCCCCACGCGGGTGGGTTAAAGAGCAGGGCAACGAGGATTGGAAGGACCGCGATGCTCTTCTTCATGTGTGCCTCCACAGAGTCAGAGCCCTTACGCCGGTCTGTCAGGAGAGCTTACAATTTACGGTTTTCGCCCATTGATCGCCGGGGACGCTGCAACGTCTACGCCTGCAGCGCCATGCCTTCAGTGACTATGACTTGTCGGCGCGCCCCGGCCATCGCGCGCCGGATGTGTAAGGCATTCCGACATCGCGATGCTCCTCGGATATTGCGTCAGGCGCGGGTAACGTGCGCGGAGACGGCGAGCCACCGTCCGTTGCGCCGCGCCCACACGTCCGTGTACCGTCCGCCGCCGGGACGGCCGTCAGGCAGCCGGTACGTGGTGCGCGCGTGGATGATCGCGAAGTCGCCCATCAGTCGGATGTTGACGTCCTGCACCTCGAGATTCGAGATCTTCACGGGCAGCGCCGTCTGCGCGAGAAAGGCCTTGCGGTCCACGAGCGAGCCATCGGGGTTGCTGCAGAGGAAATCCTCCGCGAGGATCTCGTCGAAGCGCCGCACGTCGGACGTCTGGACCGAGCGGATGTAGTCGCGGTTGAGCTCGACGAGGGTGTCGTGATCGTTCATACCGTTCCTCCTTGCGCCTGAGGATGCTCTGTCGGACTCTATCTGGCAATTCTTCCGGGCGTCATCGGAGGTTTACCTGAGAGGTAAATCGCAGACGGACGGTTTCGGGCGCCTGCTGCGGCAGTGGCGTCAGACACGCGGGATGAATCAGCTCGCGCTGGCCGCCGACGCCGAGATGTCCATCCGTCACCTGAGCTTTCTCGAAACCGGCCGCGCGCGACCGAGCCGGGCAATGGTCGAGCGTCTCGGCGCCGTGCTCGACGTTCCGCTCGGCGATCGCAATCTTATGTTGCTCGCGGCCGGCTACGCGCCGCTGTACGGCGCGCGCGAGCTCGACGCGCCCGAGCTCGAGCCCGTGCGGCGTGCGTTGCAGTTCATCCTGCGTCAGCAAGAGCCCTATCCCGCCCTCGTCATCGACGCGCTGTGGAACGTCGTCATGCGCAACGTGGCCGCCGAGCGGATCTTCCGCCCACTCCGCGGAGCGACGAAGCTCAGCCGGGAGCACGCCGCCAACGCCCTGCATTCGACGTTTCACCCCGACGGGCTGCGTCGCTTCATCGTGAACTGGGAGGAGTTCGCCGGCGGGCTCATCCAGTCGATCCATCGCGACGCCGCCACGAGCGCCGCCGCGGCCCGGCTGCGCGACGAGCTGCTCGCGTACCCGGGCGTGCCGTCACGCTGGCGGATGCCCGAGCTGCGGGCGAGCGCGCCGCCGTTGCTGACGATGCGGCTGCACAAGGACGACCTCACGCTCGCGTTCTTCACCACGATGACGACCCTGGCCAATCCTCAAGACCTGACGCTCGCGCAGCTCAGGATCGAGTGCTTCCACCCGGCGGACACGCACACGGAAGCGGTCGCCTCCAGACTCGCGGCGGCCGAGGCGGCCGTCGTGGAACGCGATTCGTCTCAGTCCGCGGCGGGTGGCCTCAGCTCGTCGCGCGCGTCGGCGAGCCCCTCGGCGGTGCGTCGCACCTCGTCCAACCGGTCGGCGCGCCACGTGAAGCGCGGCTCGGTGGTGTAGCCGCTCCACATGTCCATGTAGTCCGGGTGGCGCAGCCCGAGTGCCCATTCCGAGACGCGAGTCGGGTTGGCGAAATCCGCCATGACCGCGACCTCGTTGTGCACGGTGCCGACCGTGCCGTCGAGCCATTTCTGGATCGCGCGCGGCTTGGGCCCGTGCGGCAACCCGACCGGGTGCAGCGTCACCATGCCGGGACCGACGGCGCCGGCACCGCTGAAGAACTCACCGAAGTGGTAGCCGAGCGTCTCGAGATAATCGAGGTTGCGGTGGAAGAACGGCAGCCACATCCCTTCCTTCTCCACCGAGCGGACGGTGAACACGCAGAGATAGCAGCCCGGCAGCGTGAAGACGGTGTGGCCCGACGGCGGCACGTGCGAGCGATCGGCCACCAGCGGGCGCACGTCCTCGACGGCGAAACGGTACGGCAAGTAGTCGCCACGCCAACCGACGACGTCGAAGGGGTGCGTCGGATGCACGCGGCGCGTATAGACGTCGCCGACCTTGGCCACGATCTCGAAGCGCCCCGCCTCGTTGCGCGTGTCGAGCGAGCGCGGATAGCGATAGTCGCTGGCGCTGTGCGTGATGAAGCGTCCGGTGCTCGGCGACTCCGCCTTCTCGGGATCGCCCGCAAACGATTCGTACATCCAGTAGTACTGGCGACCGGCCCCCAGCTCGAAGCGGTGCGTGATGCCCTTGGGGACGATGAGGAAATCCCCGGCGCGGTACTCGATCGGGCCGAACGTCGTCTCGAGCGTGCCGCGGCCGTCGTGGACGAAGTAGACCATCGTCGCCGAGTGGTGCTCGAAGAAGTAGTCCATCGAGGTGGCCGGCGCCGTCACGTTCATGGCGGCGGTGGCGTTGGCGACGATCCGTGCCATGCCGCGATAGACGTCGCGCGCCGGCTCCGCGGGCGCGACGTTCAGCAGCAGATGCGTGCCGCCGATGGGCCGCAGCGGCGACTCCCAGGCCGGTGCCCATCGATCGAGCGGGCGCGTCTCGCCGGGCAGCCAGTTGGTCGGCGGATAGAGATGATACGTGTGGGCCACCTTGCCGGAAAATCCACCACGGCCGTGTTCCTGCTCGTAGACGTGGCGCAGGAGTGGGCCGGCGTGCGGGGCGCGCGGCACGATCCCGACCTCGGGGAGGCCTCGGAAATACTCGTACTTGTCCACGACCCACCTCCTGGTGGGCGATTGTACGCCCGCGCGAGCGGACGGCTCGCGGAACCGATTTTCGCGAACCTGCGTTATGATCGTGACCCCATGGGCGACGTCATCCCGTTTCCGAAGCGCTTCGTCGACAGCGGCGACCGGTCGGCGCTCGTCGAGGTCCACCGATGCGATCAGCGCGAGGCGCTGGTCGTGAAAGGGCTCTTCGAGAGCGAGGGGATTCCCGTGCTCGTGCGCTCGCGCCTGCCGAACTCGGTCTATCCGTTCACGGTGGGCGCGCAGGGCGAGGTGATCCTGCTCGTGCCCCGGGCGGATGCCGATCGCAGCCGCCGCCTGCTCGCGCCCTAGCCGCCCCCCAGCCCTCAGTCGGTTGCGTCGCGAAGTTTCTGATCTGCTACGATGAAATTCGTGGACGATCCGACGCCAGTCGTCCCTCACGATTCCGATACCGCGATTCTGGTGATCGACGATCGCCCCGCCAACCGGGCGCTCATTCGCAAGCTCTTCAGCGGTCGGTACCGCGTCCTCGAAGCCCACGACGGCGAGGCGGGGCTGGCGGTCGCTCGTGACGTACGGCCCGACTGCATCCTTCTCGACGTGTCGATGCCCGGCCTCAGCGGCTTCGAGGTCCTCGAGCGGCTCGCCGCCGATCCGCGGACGTGCGAGATTCCGGTCATCATCCTCACGGCCACGCCAGAGACGCTCGCCGACATGGACCGCGCGCTGCGATCGGGGGCGGTCGATTACATCACCAAGCCGATCGACGCGTCACGCGTCATCGTCCGGGTCCGAGGCGCCATCGAGCGCAGTCGGCTGCTGAGAGAAGCGCACACGCTCCGAGCGAACTTCACGTCGATGCTCGTCCATGACCTGCGCGCGCCGCTCACGGTGATCGGCGGCTACGCCGATCTCATGACGAACCACCTCGCCCTGCACCCGGACGCGAAGCTCCAGCGCTATGCGGGTGCCATCGACAGCTCCGTGAAACGGATGCTGGCGCTGATCCGTCAGATTCTGGACTTGTCGAAGGTCGATATGGGCAAGCTGACGATCGAGCGTTCGCCCGTCGATGTCTCCCGCCTGGCCACCGACGTCGTCGACGCCTTTCAGCCCGCGGTGCGGCGGCGGGGCATCCAGCTGTACGTTCGCGGCGCCGACGTGGCGCACACCGTGCTTGGCGACATCGCGCGCCTCGAGCAGGTGCTGATGAATTTGTTGACGAACGCACTCAAGTTCGCGCCCGCGGCCGGCACCATCGGCGTCGAGCTCTGCGACGAGGGGAGCGACGTGACCGTGCGTGTCCGCGACAACGGGCCCGGCGTGCCGCGGGACGAGCGCCCACTCCTCTTCGAGCCGTTCAGTCAGGCCTCCGCGGGCCGCAAGGCGACGGGGGCTGGACTCGGCCTCATGATGTGCGCCCGTCTCGTCGAGGCGCACGGCGGCCGAATCTGGCTGGACGAAACCGCCGAGGGCTGCTGCGTGGCGTTCAGCCTGCCCGTCCGCGACCTCGATCGACGCCGCGAAGCGCTCGTGTCCTAGCGGGCCGTCTCGCCGACGAGCGCCTCCAGCGCCTGGAGGACGGCGTCGAGCGCGCGCGCGTCGAGTGTGTCGGCCGCGTCGCGCGCCGTGTGATAGGTGTCGAAGGGCACGGGACGCCGCTTCACCGCCCGCAGCGCGCTCGTCATCGGGCTGAACACGAACGCGCGCAGCGCGTCCGCGTCCGCGGCGGGGGCGACGGTGAGACCGTAGGCGGGCACGCCGGCGGCGGCGAACGCGCGGTGATCGCTGCCGAACACGGGGATGCGGCCGACGACGTGATACGTCTCGTCGGCGCGGCGACCGACGCTCTCCAGCGCGCCCCGCATGGTGCGCAGAAACGGCGTCTCCGTGTCCGCGTCCCAGATGGCGAGCGTGTCACCCCGGCCGCACAGCTCGAGGCTCAGCACGCCCGCGACTCCATCGAGCGATGCGTCGCGGACATAGGCGCGCGCGCCGAGGTAGCCGAGCTCCTCGCAGGCGGGAAATAGCAGCCGCACGCGCAGCCGCGCCGGCGGGGCGGTGGCCAGCCGCTCGAGCAGCGTCAACAAGATCCCGACGGAGGCGGCGTTGTCGTTCGCGCCAGGGCTGCCCGGCACGGCGTCGTGATGGGCGATGAGCACGAGCGTGCGATGACCGCTGCCGACGTCGACGATGTAGTTGTCGCCCCGGCCCTCGAACGTCGCGAACCGGTGCCGCGTGAACGGCACGCCGCGCGCGCCGAGCCACGTCGCGACGGCGGCTTCGCGGGTCGCGTTGTCGCGCGCGGTCAGCAGGCGCGCCAGCGCGAGCGGCGTGCGAGGTCCGCCGAGCACCTCGGCCAGCGGGGCGGGGGTCTCGGTGTGCGCGGGCGCCTTGCCCCTGAGCACGCGGCTCATCGCACGATTCGCCCGCCCCCGCAGGAAGAAGCCGACGTCACGCAGCGACATCATTGGATCCCGAGCAGGCGGCACGCATTCTCGGAGCCGCGCCGCGCGAATTCCTCGAGCGGCTCGCCGCGCAGCTCCGCCACGCGGCCCGCCGTGAGGGCGAGATAGGCCGGCTCGTTACGCTTGCCGCGGTAGCCCTGGGGCGGCAGGAAGGGACAGTCGGTCTCCACGACGAGGCGATCGGCCGGCACGAAGCGCGCGACCTCCGGCAGGGCGCGGGCGTTCGGATACGTGACCGGTCCCGCCAGCGAGACCAGCAGGCCGAGGTCGAGACAGCGACGCGCGACGGCCACGTCGCCCGAGAAGCAGTGCATGATGCCGCCCACCTCGCCGGCACGCTCCTCGCCGAGGATCGCGAGCACCTCCGCGTGCGCGTCGCGACAGTGCACGATCACGGGCTTGCGCGCGCGACGCGCGACGCCGATCAGATGCCGGAAGACCCGCTCCTGGGCGTCACGCGGCGAAAGGTTGCGGAAGAAGTCCAGGCCGATCTCGCCGACGGCGACCACGCGCGACTCACCGACCAGGCATGCGATCTCCGACAGCACCGTCTCGTCGGCCTCCGCGGCATCGTGCGGATGAACGCCGACGGCCGCCCACACGTCCGGCTCGACGCGGGCCAGCGCGATCGCGGCGCGTGACGTCGGCACCTCGGTGCCGATCGTCAGCATGCGTGTCACTCCGGCCTGGCGGGCGCGCGCCATCACCTCCGCGCGATCCGCGTCGAAGTCGGGAAAGTGCAGGTGCGCGTGGGTGTCGAACAGCTCGAGGCTCACGAGACGACGCGGAACCGCATCCGCCCGATGAGCTGCCCCGCCGCCGTCGTCACGTCCACCGTCCACCGGCCGCGCGGATCGGCGGGAAAGCTCGTCTTCCGTGAAAACGTCCGGTAGCCCTCGCGCCGGCCGCCCTCCACGGGCGTGAGGCGGATGACGTTGATGATCTGCCCTTCGAGGCGCCAGACGTGGTCCACCGGCTGCTTGAGTCCGGCCGGCGCGTAGATCGCCGTGTACGCGATCAAGCCGTTCTGGAGCAGCGCCGCGGCGGGGATTGGCGACGGCGGCTCCAGCGAGTCGACGGTGCCGACGTTCCAGCCCAGCCGCGACTCGGCGAGGAAGAGCGGGGCCGGCGGGATCGCCGCGCGGCCGGCGAGCGCGGCGCTCGCGGCGAGCATGCCGATCAACGCCGTGACCACGAGGCCTCGCATCCACGGCCATGCGCGCGCCCGACACACCGCCGGCGTCAGCGCGACCACCGCGATCCAGGCGGCGATACCGAGCGCCGCTACCGGCGGCACGCCGATCAGCGGCAGGGCCAAGTTCAGCGCGCCGAAGAGCGAGACGAGGAAGAAGACGTAACCGGCCCAGGGCCGTGGATGCACGACGACCTGGTACCACGGATCGAACGTCGCGAGCAGCGCGAGCACGACGAGGGCGAGGAAGGAGACGACGTTCACCGATGTTAGCGTGGTGGCCGCCCAGTACGCGGGCAGCAGGAAGAGGAGCACGCCGTGGTAGAGCGACTGCACGGCGTACTCGGTCGCCGTGAGCACCAAGCGATGCGTGCGGCGCTCGGAGGCGGCCAGCGTGTCGCGCGCCTGGACCAGGATGGCCACGAGCAGCCACAGCAACAAAAGGTAGCCGACGATGAGGCCGACGTGGGGCAGACCGCGGCGGAAAACGAAGAGTGTGAGCAGGCCACCAACGAACGAGGCGATCGAGATGCCCCAGCGCCGCACGAACTCCAGCGCGCGGGGCCGCGCGATGACGACGCTCACCCGGGCGGCCCGAGGCG
>Ga0070699_100006540_pt1 | contig 10145 bp, 10 predicted proteins | sample KBSK1503metaG_FD_65473 | JGI IMG/M metagenome (GOLD analysis project Ga0070699, IMG submission 65473) | Corn, switchgrass and miscanthus rhizosphere microbial communities from Kellogg Biological Station, Michigan, USA - KBS K1-50-3 metaG | ecosystem: Host-associated > Plants > Roots >... | reverse complement strand
CGTACCACTATGTAAATCACTCGATATTGGGCTCCTCCGAACCTGGTCCGAAGTTCACGCAGACCCGGGAACGCCACCAAGGAGGACGACAGCGGAAACGGCAAGATCGGTCCTTCGTCCGCCAGTAACGTCATGTCTGCCAAGATCGCGGCGAGATGCTTTCGATCCCGCACTTCGTCTAGAAACTCGCGAACGGGCATCCGTCCGCTTGCACTTTTGAAGTAGATGAGTTGACAGGGCACGCGACCAATATCGCATCTATGCGATATTTCGTCAAGCCTCAAGCCGGACCGACATAACTCACCTTATCGGAAGTAGTGTCGGGCCCTTGCCGGAGGATCAGACCGGCTCGTTGTGGACGGTGAATCGACCAGGCAGCGCGACCGTGAGTGCCTGTTCGAGCGTGTCCCAGCCGCCGTCGACCTGTAGCCAGATGAACTTTTCGCGTCGGCGGTCGCCGAGTTCGATGTGGAGCGAGTGATCCATGATCCCGCGCTTCAGCGTTGCCTTCGTGATCGCGCTCCACGGGATCCATCGGTTGCGCCGTCCCCGCGCGACGATCTGGTCGATCTCGACCTGGGTAAAGACTCGCCTCGGGCGGTTCGTCGTATCGAGGGTCGAGCCGCCGCCGTGACGTAGTGTGGCCACGAGCCCCACGGAGCGCCGCAGCAGGCCATTAGGGCATAGCCAGAGTTCGCCGTGGATCCAGTCGAACCAGCTGGTCGTGCAACTCGCCGAGATCAACGTCGAGCGCATATCGCGTGCTCCCGGCACCTCGACGAGTCCATCGCGCAGTGCAGGGTTCACCGGCTTCCCCATCCCCTGTGGAGCATCCGGGACACCTAGCGTGGATCGTCGCGCCGCTCGGCCACGAGCGACTCGGTAGAGGTGACGCCGCTGACAGGCGGCGATGTCGGTGGAAGCGTCGACGTGTCCGGGTGCTCGGCGGGCGTGATCCGGCCTGTGAACGCCGCCAGATCCATCGGGCCGAGCAACCGGATCAGGCGGCTTGCGCCGCCACGCTCGAGTCGGCGATCCCGCGTGAGCACCGGGATGTCCAGGATCTGCGCCAGCGCGACGTATTCGGCATCGTAGGTCTTCGCCCAGCCCAGCTCATCGGCGACCTGCCAGGCCCGGCTGCGGAGTTCGGGCGGGTCCAGGCGCTCGATCGGAGCCGATCCAAGGTTCCGAAGGGTTTGGTCGGCGAGTTCGTCGCTGACATCGCCCCGATATCGTTGTTGATGCAACCCCGACAGCGTCTCCGACCAGAACAGCGGTGGCGCCACGAACGCGATGCCCGCGACGGCGTCGAACCCGGCGCTACTACTCGCGATCCGGAGAGCGGCGCTGGCATCCAGGACGACGCGGTCCACTCAATGCTCCGATCGCTGGGCCCTGATGACCGCCTCCCAGTTCGGCATCGGCTCGCCCGTCGCGGTCTCATCCCACCACGCCGGCGCAGGCAGGAGATCCGGCTCAAGGAACGACGTGAGTGTGTCCTCATCGATGACATGCTGCGTGCCGACCTTGCGCGCGGCTAGCTTCCCTTCACGGATCCAGCGGCGGATGGTTTCCGGATTTCGACCGGTTCGGCGCGCGGCTTCGGGTACGGTCAGCATCGTTGTTGCATACTACAACACTTCCGCGACCAGTCAACGGGGGTCGCCCAGAAGGAGCGACTCGGTGGCCCCGTCGGCGACGCCCGCGTAGAACCGCTCCATGACGCCCTGGAACGGGACCTCGTCGGGCGCGGCGCGATGAAACAGCGTCATCGACGAGCGGACCTTCATCGCGTCAAGCGAGCCGAAGATCTCCTCGGCCGTCCGGCCCGAGGTCGCCAGGACGGCGCCGACGCACTCCCGCAACCGAGCGCCGAGCAGGGGATGCTCGAGATACGCGCGAGCCTCGGCCAAGGACTCGATGCCGTAGAACTGCGACATCTCGCTGCGCCCCAGGCCGCGAAGCTGCGGGAAGATGAACCAGATCCAGTGGCCGGTCTTGCGGCCCGCACGGAGCTCGCGCAGCGCGCCCTCGTACACGCCCTCCTGGGCCGCGACGAAGCGCTCGAGATCGAACGGCATGGCGACCCCTCCCCCGTCAGGTCCCGCACGCGAACGAGTAGTAGATCGGGATGTCGAGCCCGATGTGAACCGCGATCGGGAGCAGCAGCGAGCGCGTCCGCACCGCGATCACGCCAGCGAGCAGGCCGCCGACGCCCATCGCAACCATCAGCGGCAGCTGCAGACCGATGACGTCCGAGCCCGAATGCGCCACGCCGAACACCACGGCCTGACCGACAACCGCCGGCCCGATGCCCATCACCCGGGCCGACCAGCCGAGCAGCGCGCCGCGGTAGATGAGCTCCTCCATGATCCCGTTCGCGGCCGCGAACAGGAGCGCGGGCAGCAACGCCGCCGGCACGAGCTGGTAACCCACGTCGCCGAAGAACGGCCGGGCGAGAAACGGCCCGACGACCAACGCGACGGGTCCCGAGACCAGGAAGCCCGCCACGGCCCAGCCGACCCAGCGACGCGCCGGCCAGCGCAGCAGGAGCGACGCCGGGCTCGCCCGCAGCACGACGGCAAGCACCGCCAGCGATGCCAGGACGACGAGGGCTTCCAGCGCCCGCCAGGTCGCCACCGGCGAGGCCGGGTTCGTGCAGCCGGACCCGTCTAACGCGGCCACTGGCGCGGGCAGGACGCCCCACGCCAGGCCGAGCGCGACCGGGACCGCGGCCGCCCACGTCCAGCGCACGGGCGCGTCCCGGGCGATCGCGATGGCGGCGCCCGCGCCGAGCGCGATCAGCAGCGGCACCCGGAGCACCGGCAGCGCCGCCGCCACGACGAGCAACCCGATCGGCACGAGCGAGCGGGCCAGGTCCGCCGGATCGCTCGGCAGGTAGCGGCGCGCGGCGGTCATCGCTGCCCTCTCCTGCCGCCCACCGTCAGGGCCGTCAGGCGTTGCTCCCGGTGACGATGACAAGTGCCGGCCCCGCCGGTCGCTGCCCGGCGACCAGCGCCGCCCACGATGCGGCCGCCGCCCCCTCGACGGTGATCCCCAGTTCCTGCGTCAGCTCGTCCTGGGCGGCGTGCAGCTCCGCTTCCGACACCGTGACCATCTCGTCGACCCGGCCCGGCATGAGCTCGACCGCGCGCGGGATCGCGACACGCGAGGCGATGCCGTCGGCGTAGGTCGCGGCGCTGTCGGTATCGATGGGCCGCCCGGCGCGCCACGACAGCGTCATCGCCGCGGCCGCCTCCGCCTGGACGCCCAGGACGCGGCAGGCGGGAGCAGCGTGGCGCAGCCACGACCCGACGCCGTTGATGAGCGCCCCGTTCCCGACGGGGATGGCCGCGATCGCCGGCATCGGCAGGACGCCGGCGTCGACCGCGTCGGTCACCTCGAGGGCCATGGTCGCAGCGCCGGTGGAGATACGGACGTCCTCGCCGTCGACCAGCAGCTCAGCGCCGTATTCGAGCGCGTACGCCTCCGAGCCGCCGCGGGCATCGTCGAAGTCCTCGCCGGTCTCGATCACGTTCGCACCGAGCGCCCGCATCCGCTCGACCTTGGCCCGGTGCGCCCGGGTCGAGCAGAACACGACGGCCGGCACGCCATGGGCCCGAGCCGCGTAGGCAACGCCCTGGCCGAAGTTGCCGGCCGACGCGCAGACGATCGCCCGATCCGGCCCGATGGTCCCCTCCCCCGCCATCGCCGCGACGACGACCCAGGTGCCGCGACCCTTGAACGAGCGGATCGGATTGACGGTCTCGACCTTGACGATGACCGGGACGCCGAGGCGAGCCGACAGGCCCGCATGCAGGTATTGGGGAGACCCGAGGAAGACGGGATCGATGCGCTCGCGCGCGGCGCGGATGGCCTGCGGCGCCAGATCCGGGTCAGCGATCACGCCGCACCCTCCCGGACAAAAAGAAACGCCCGAAGGAACAGCCGGCCCGTAGTTCTCAATACCGATGTAAACACCGGTACCGCCACTTGCGGTCTGGCGCCCCTTCGAGCAAGAGAACTGTATCCGCTGCGACGGCGGCCTGGGAAGGGGGTTTATCCACGAGTTTTCGAGTTATCGGCGGAACCGGTCCACAGCCCGTCCACAGTGGTCTCCACCGGCCATCTCGCCGGGGCCCGCCGTCCTGGGCTGCCGTGCCTGGGCCCCCGCCGACCCCTCCCCCGCCGAGGACGCGGTCGAGCTCCGGGCACAAAGAAACGCCCAAAGGAACCTCGATCACTAGATGCTCCAACCCATGTAAACACAAGTCAGATCACTAGATGTTCGTGGCCCCTTCGGGCAAGACCTACGATAGGCGACCGGACCCCACGGGGACAATCGACTTATCCACGAGTTTCCTTGCCGCGGCCTTGCATTTCGAGGTGCTATCCACAGGCCGTCCACAACTCGCGGCTCGCGATGCTCGCCCGCGCCCGACGGCGCGGCCCCCGACGGTCAGCGGCGGCGCAGCAGGAACAGGACCCGCAGGCTGTCCTCGATCGGCGCCTCGTGGACGACGTCGAACCGCTCGGCCGCGGCCGCCCGGAAGCCCTCGAGCGTGTAGTCCGGGAAGACGTCGCGGCGCGACGCCAGGAGGTGCCGGACCATGACGTCCTCCTTGGGAACGAACTCCACGACCGCCCACGGCGCGAGGTCCGCGAACAGCCCCAGCACCATCGGCAGCGGCACGTTGCGCGAGATCGCCAGGTGGTGGACGAGCGCGAGAGCGAGCACGAGGTCGGGGTCGGCACGGTCGAGCAGGGAGCGTCGCTCGCGCCCGCCCCAGCCGATGCCCGGGCTCGGGTTGGCGACGTCGAGGATGAGCGGCAGGATGTCCGCCCGGTCCTCCTTGCGGATCTGGCGGTAATGGCGTTCGGCGGCAGCCGGGTCGATATCGAAGGCGAGCACCCGCTTGCCGGCGTCCGCCGCGATCCGGCTGTACCGTCCGGTGTTCGCGCCCAGGTCCCACGCCCTCGAACCCTCCGCCTCCCGAACGAACGCCTCGACCAACCGCGACTTGGCAGCCGTCGCCGTATCGCCATAGGACGTGTGGTCGGCGTAGTCAGACCACTCCGTCCCGGCGGGCTCCCAGCGCAGCTTCTGCACGGTCCCGCGCAGGTTTCGGATCAGGCCTTCGAGCCGCTGGGTGCTGATGCGGGTGGCCCGGGCGGCCTTCCCCTCGTCCTCGTTGCCCGCGTAGCGTCGCTGGGCCCGAGCGTGGATGTGCAGGTGCGTCAGCAGACCGAAGTCGAGTCGGGTCCGCCACGGCAGCAGGTGGCTGGCGAGGTCGAGCGGCACCCCGTCGGGGTCGGCGCGCAGCAGGCTCGCGAGGCGGACGTCGCGCTTGGCGATGAGCGCGAGCGGCGCCAGGAAGTGCTCGCCGAACTGGCGATAGGCGACCCACGGGGCGCCGTCCTCGAGCGGCTCGAACGACAGCGAGTCGATGAGGATCGGCCGGCCGGCCCGGAACTGGACGTTGTACGCGGAGGCGTCCTTGAGCTGCCAGCCGACCGCCATCGCGTCGAGCTGCGCATCGAGCGTCAGGAGCGCGGCGTCCCGCAGCTCACCGAACGTCCACTCGTATGGGTAGCTGATGAACTCGATCAGCTCGGGCCGGATGACCGCGTGGGCGTCGGGGCCATGGGCCATCTCGATCGGCATCGTGTCGTACGAGATGAGCCGATCCTCGGCCAGGAGGCGGGCTTTGAGTGGGCTGGCCTCGAAGGCGTCCCACTCGGCCGCGAAGCGTTGCTGGATCTGCCGGTACGGCCGGCCGCCCTGCCAGAAGATGAAACCGCTCGGGTCGCGGAACGACCCGGCGTCGCGCTCGGCGGCCCCGGCTGCCGGGGTGGGCGCAGGAGGCGGAACGGGCCGGTCAGCGACCCTTGGCGCCGTCATCCACGGGGACGGGGCTCTCGTCCGGTGTGCTGCGCCGCCGGACGACGCCGGCGATCCGGGCGATCTGGTGCCGGAAGAAGAGCGGCACCGCGATGGCGGTGGCGATGACCGCCTGGATGATGAGGCTACCCGATCCAGGATCGATGTAGGCGAGTTCGGGCATGTCGCGCGGCTCCGATAACGATCGTTGACCAGCTGGTGACGGTCTGATGAGCGCCCGGTGAGAACGATAGCATGCGCAGATGGCCGACCGCCCCGCCGCGCCACTCCGACGCGGGCTCGCGCTGCCCTGGCGCGACCACCGGTTCCCGCTCCATCCCGTGCTCATCGCCGCCTGGCCGGTGCTGTTCCTGTACGGCGCGAACATCGGCGAGCTGAACCTGGGCGACCTCGTCGCGCCGCTGGCGGTGATCGTCGGGGCGGCGCTCGGGCTGCTCGTGGCGGGGGCCTATGTGTTACGCGACGGGCGACGGGCCGCCCTCATCGTGTCCGCGCTGGCTGCAGCGCTGCTGCTGTACGGCCACGTCGCCGACCTGCTCGGCCCGCTCGGGCTGCGCGCGGCAGTCCTCCAGGTCGGCTGGCTCCTGCTGGTCGGGATCGTCGCGGTGCTGGCCGTCCGGATCGGCAGCGCCCGCCTGGAGGGCGTGACCCGTGCCCTCGACCTCGTGGCCGCGGTCCTGGTCGTGGTCGCCCTCCTCACGATCGTCCCGGCCGAGGTGGGCCGGTTCGGCCGGAGCACATCCGCGGCGACGGAACCGGAGTCGACGACCGCGCCCGGGTCGACGCCTGGACCCGACGAAGTCGGCGACACCCATCGCGACATCTACTTCCTGATCTTCGACCGGTACGGCTCGGCCAAGTCGCTGGATTTGCGCTACGGCATCGACGACGTTCCGTTCCTCGATGGGCTCCGGGCTCGAGGGTTCCAGGTCGCGCTCGACAGCCACGCCAACTACGTGAAGACGACGCTGTCGCTGGCGGCGACGCTCAACCTCGACTACCTCGACGACATCGTGGCCGAGCAGGGACCGGACTCCGAGGATCACGGCCCGATCTTCGAGCGCCTGTCGGACCACGCCGTCGGGCACTTCCTGCGCGACCACGGCTACCAGTACATCCACGTCGGGTCGCGCTACGGCCCGACCGAATCGAGCGTCGCGGCCGACCGCAACCTGCGGCTGGGCGGCCCCTCGGACTTCGCCGCCGCGTTGTACGACAACTCGGCGTTGCCGGCGATCTCGCGCAGGCTGGGACTCAGCAAGTCGTCGCCCGAGCGGGCCCGCCAGTTCGATGTCGGCAAGTTCCAGCTCAACACGCTGGACGACCTCGCGACCGAGCCCGAATCCGGCCCGGTCTTCATCTTCGCCCACATCCTCCTGCCGCACCCGCCCTACGTCTTCGCGCGGGACGGCAGATTCGTGCCCGACGAGGTCGACGCCGCGCGGTCACAGAGCGAGGGCTATGCCGACCAGCTCGTCTACGTCAACCAGCGGATCGACGCGCTGATCGACCGGCTGCTCGATCGGCCCGAGGCGGACCGGCCGATCATCATCCTGCAGGCCGACGAGGGGCCGTACCCGGCGGCCTACGCGCGGAACACCATCACGTATGACTGGTCGACCGCGTCGAGCGAGGAGCTCGAGATCAAGTACGGCATCCTCGATGCGATGTACCTGCCGGGCGCGGAGGCGCCGGTGCTGCCGCCGAGCATGAGCTCCGTCAACACGTTCCGCCTGGTGCTCGGCGCCTATTTCGGGGCGAACCTGCCGCTGCTGCCCGACCGCTCATTCACCTCGGCCAGCAAGCTCCGACCCTACGACCTGACCGACATCACCGACCGGCTGGCCGAGGACCCGTAGGCGCTCGATGAGCGCGTCGGTGGCAGCGGAACGGGGATCGGCGACGACCTGGGCTGCCAGGCGGCCGGCCAGCGCCGTGGCCCCCTTGTCCTCGACGAGCGCGACCATCCGTTCGAGCGCGTCGGGCGCGATGTGGATCCGATCGGTCGGGATAGCGAGGTGCTCGAGGTCGATGCGGTAGACGTACGTCTCGAGGGGTTCGCCACGAGGACGGGCGAACGACCAGTGCGCGATCTGCTCGAAGCCCGTCGCGCCCTCGAGGGCCGGGATGATCGTCGGGGCCGACGTGGTGGTGCCGGTCGTATAGATCCAGTACTGCGCACCGGCCTTCTTGAGCTGGGCGATGAGCGTGCCCGCGGAGAAGGCCTGGAACTCGTTGACGTTCTTGGGCGCGATGTCGATCGAGACCCAGTCATCCTGCATGGGCTTGCCGAAGAGCGTGACCCCGTCGGGGGCGTCGACATCGGCGATCACGGTCTGGTGGCGGACCTGACGCGGCGTGAAGTCGGCGCGCAACGGGAGCGCCATCTCGTAGCCGAGGTACGACCCGAAGGCGATCGTGGACCCGTGCGGCACGTTGTCCCGCACCCAGGGGGCCACGGTGGCGACATCTTCATCGCGCGTGAGGACCGGCCGGTGGAGGCGGTCGCCGATGGCGAGCGTGGCGCCGGCACCGACCAGGCTGACGACCAGCACGCCGAGGATGGCGCGCGCGATCCACCGGTCGGTGGTTCCCGGAGCGGGGCGCGATGCGCCGACCCGGCGGATGGCCGCCTCCAGCGCCCAGAGCCAGCCGGCGGCGGCCAGGCCGGCCCCGATGGCCATCTGGGCCAGGTAATGGCGCGGCCCCTCCCCGACGCCGATGACGAGGATCATCAGCGGCAGCCCGCAGATAGCGGCCAGCGCCAGGTCCTCGATGGCCGCTCGCGGGCGCGGTCCGGCCCGCCGCCAGGCCCCGATCGAGAGGACGAGACCGATGGCGCCGAAGGCCGTGGTCACGAGGTACGGATACCACGTCCGCACGTAGGCGACGATCTGCGGGATATCGATGATGGCCGTGCCCTTGCCCGCCAGCGGGCCGCCGAAGAACGCGGTCAGCAGGAGAACCCAGGCGGTCGTCAACGCCGCGACCAGCCAGGTGCGGGCGGACCCTTCCAGGCGGTCGGTCAGTCCTCGTGCGGCGGCCGGCACCTCGAGACGGCTCCCGATCACGCCCGCCAGGCCAACGGCGAGGATCGCGACGCCGATCGGTAGCAACGTCCACGCCGGCGTCCCGAGCCGGTAGACCTTGCCGCCGAGGTCGGCGACGTAGATGAACCAGGGTGCGACCGCGATGGCGGCGCTGAGCGTCAACCAGCCGGCCGTGCGGAGGATCGGCCGCAATGGCTGTCGGTGAAGCACGGCGGCGAGGATCGGCACCGGCGCGAGCGGCAGGACGATCTCCTTGACCAGAAACGCCAGTCCGAAGAGGACTCCGGCCGCGATGGCGTAGCGGGTCGATCCACGCCGAACGGCGACCAGCCCGAGCGCCACGAAGGCGACTGCCAGCGCTGCAGACGGGACGTCCAGTCGCGAGGTCCGCGTCAGCTCGTGGAGGTAGGTGGTCGCGACGAGCCCGATCGTTCCGAACGCGGCCGCGGCCGGCCGGATGCGCCAGGCCAGGGCTGCGCTCAACAGGATCAGGCCGAGGCCGCTCAACGCGTTGATGACACGCCCGACCACCAGGGGGTCGGTGGCGAAGGCGACGGCAGGGGCGACGACGACGGCCGGCCACACCGGGCCGTGCAGGATGAAGTAGTCGCCGAACACGTTCCTGGGCCCGAGCCCCTCGAGCAGGCTGTAACCGATGCCGAGGTACTTGGCCTCGTCGAAGGTCACCGGGAAGGGCGGGAACAACCACAGGGCGATCATGAAGACGGCTGCGGCCGCGACGACGAACGCCAGCGACACTCGCGCCTCGGACTCGAGCCCCGGCGGGCTCGACCACCACCGGCGGACGGTAGGTTGTGGCGCGCTCATCCCTGCGCGACGGCGGGCGCGACGTCGTCGACGGTCTCGGCCCACAGCCGGGCTGCGGCTTCCAGCTCGCTCGCCAGGGCCGGTGCCACGCGTCCCACGATGCGGACGTCGCGCTCGCCGTACTCCAGCTCGACGGTCCCGCGCTCGCGCACGCGCGCAAGCAGCTCCCCTGCCGCGTACGGGAGCGAGGCGTCGACGTCGACCCAGAGCGTGGCGAGCAGGGCCGCGATCTCGGCCCGCAGCGTGTCCATGCCGAAACCGGTCAGCGCGGACACGAGCACGGAGCCCGCGACCGCGGGGGCGGCCGCGTTGCCGTCCAGCGCCGCTCGCTCGACGAGGTCGGCCTTGTTGAAGGCCACGAGCCG
>Ga0070699_100006538_pt1 | contig 10146 bp, 11 predicted proteins | sample KBSK1503metaG_FD_65473 | JGI IMG/M metagenome (GOLD analysis project Ga0070699, IMG submission 65473) | Corn, switchgrass and miscanthus rhizosphere microbial communities from Kellogg Biological Station, Michigan, USA - KBS K1-50-3 metaG | ecosystem: Host-associated > Plants > Roots >... | reverse complement strand
GCCGGCAAGGGCGTGCCCAGCCTCGTGGTAGGCAGTCTCGCGCTGAACTTCAGGTCGCGGTGGTACTGCTGCCTGCGACGGTCGAAGGAACCCCATCACTTCATCTTTGGCATTGAGCCGGGAGCCGTTGCGGGTGGGGACGCCTACGGTGTCGTAGTTGTCCTTGATGCCGATTCTAGGAAGGGCGCGCAGCGAGGCGGCGTGCGCCGCCGGGCGGGCGAGAACCCGCCTCCGCGTCTCACTTGGAAGCTGGCAGGGAGCGTTCTCTACTCTCACATATAATTTTTTACCACGGCGGCGGGGCTGCGCAACTACTTGTGAGGCCCCCGCCCCCGATCGTGCCCCTGGCGGCGGCTACGGATCTGCCGCAACGGGATGGCGGACTCTAGGCGGTCAGGCGGCGGGCTCGAGTGGGCTTCACGTGGCAGTCGTGGCAGACCAGGTCGGTCTTGGCCACCTCGGCCTGGAGCAGGCCCGTCCTTGACAATACTCTAGACGCTCGGCATGATGAAGGTCATTCCACTCAACAAAGGGTCTGCGGAGGGCATCGATGAGCCCGAGACATGATGGACGGTACGTGAGCTACCTGCGAGTCAGCACCGACAAGCAGGGGGCCGAAGGGCTCGGCATCGAGGCGCAGCGCTCGGCCGTTCGCCAGTACCTAGATGGCGGGCGCTGGAAGCTCCTCAAGGAGTTCGTCGAGGTCGAGTCGGGCCGGCGGGCGGATCGCCCTGAACTCGAGAAGGCCCTGCAGTTGGCCAAGGTGAGCGGGGCGCGCTTGCTGGTGGCAAAGCTCGATCGGCTCTCCCGCGATGCGGGGTTCCTCTTTCGGCTCCGTGATGCCGGGGTGAAGTTCACGTGCTGCGACATCCCCGACGCCAGCGAGTTGACGATCGGCGTGCTCGCGGTGGTCGCCGAGGATGAGGCCCGCCGGATCAGTACGCGCACGAAGGCGGCCCTCGCGGCAGCCAAGGCGCGCGGGACTCGCCTGGGGCAGCGAGACGGGCGGAACTTCAAAGGGGTGTCCGGCTGGCGCTCCGCGGTCGCGAAGCTCAGTCACTTGGCGGACGAGCGCGCGAAGGACATGGCCCCGATCGTGGCCGACATCGTGAAGGGCGGCGTCACTTCGCACCGGGGCATCGCCATCGAGTTGAACGAGCGCGGGATCCCATCCGCGCGCGGGCGGCAGTGGTCCGAGTTCCAGGTCGCCAGGCTCCGGCGCCGGCTCGGTGGGTTGGCCGAGCATCGCACGTAGGGGACGCCAGCGGCCACGAGCTACCCCCTGAATCTCGCCGCGAACGAACGCGCGGTCTGCCCTGAATAGTGACCCCGACTCACGGGGCGCCGCCTTCGACAACGTCGAGGGCGAGCTGGCGATGATCGTGCCCCTTCGGGTACTACATCAGCCGAACCTGAGTGGCCTTCACCCCTGTCAGCCCCGGGCTCGTGGCCTTCAGCTTGCGCCTCCGCTTGCCCAGCATGTTCTGCCTAAGAGACTCGCGGGCCTTGATGACTTCCGGGTCCTTGTTGCGGAGTCGGGCGGCCGTCAAGATCTTCGCGAGCTTCACCGCAAGCTCGTCGTCGTCCTGATCCTCCGGGCGGGAGAGGGCCCGCAGGCCAGGCGCGGGCCATGCTGACCTTGATCTCCAACTCCTCGGTGGGCTCCACCGCCATCGGGGTCATGGTGCCGCCCGACGCCGCGCGCGGAGGACCTTCATCCGCTCTCGGGCCTGGAGGCGAAGCGCGGCCACGTCCTGCTTGCTTCTCCAGCGGGACTGACGAGCAGCGTTCGTAACGTCTACGTGGTGCTGGGACCGCAACGCGCTCTCCACGGTGGTGGCCGCGATCGGGTTCACCACAGGCACGAGAGCGACGGCCTGGGCTCCGGAGTTAGTGTTCGTAACGAGGAGATCGTCGGGTTCGACATCCACATCGTGGTCGATAGGCAAGGCCTTCGCCTCCCGCACCGTCACGGCAGGGTGCTCCACCTTCGGCGTGTCCTCGGGTTCGACCTGAACCACCTCCTGGTGGAGGATGTCCGCGGGCTCGGGCTTCACCACCACCGCGGCCTCCACCTTCGGTATGGGCTCGTGGTGCTCGAGCCCCGGGGCGGGCTGCACCGTCCGCGGCCGCGACCGTCGCGGCGCCGAGAGATCGAAGAAGGCGTCGAGGAGCGACTCGAAGAGCCGCCGCTCGGGCGTGAAGACCCTGCTCTGCGGCTTCTCCCGGGTGGTAGACGGGCGCGGGGATCGGAGGTGGCTCCATCGGGCGTCCGGCTTCGACTTCGTTGCTCTACCACCCGGCTGGACGGGCAGATGAGGCGCCTGGACGGCATCCTGGGGGCGGCAGCGCGGACGGATGTCTTCGAGGACGGCGTCTACGGACAGCGCCGCGCGCATGCGGCGCGCCATCCAGGCGTCCACGGCGCCCCGGGAGAAGCGCCGGGAGCGACCCACCGTGAAGCTGGGAGGGGGTCGGCGGGGTCCTGGGCCAGCTTGCGGATCATCGACTCGCTGAGCGAGACGTAGCGCGCCAGGGGCGGCGTCGAGGTATTCCGGCCAGGTGGGGGCCTCCATCGACCAGTTTCTCGCACATCTTGCGTTCAAAGTCGAACGGTCGGCGGCGGGTCCCCGGGACGCCAGGACGAGCGTCAGGGCGGGTTGTCCGTCTCGCGCGAGGCTGGAGTGCCCACGGTCGGTTGGGCTCGTAGCCTTGGTGTTGGCATAGGAGTAGCCCAAGGCCGGTGAATGGGCCAACAGAAAAGGGGGCCAGGAAGGATACCGATTCGCGGGAAGAACCCCGACCCCAAACGCTCCGGCGGCGTGAAGATCACCTCACGCCGCCGCCTCTTCTTTCTTGCTTTCCCGTGTCCGGTCGTTGGTTCGACACGTGATACCGTCGAAATGGGAGGCCAACATGGCGCTCTTCACCTCGATCCTGTTAGCTCGAGTTCGGGTTTTCCAGGCATGACGACTCCTGCCAAGCAGTTGCAGGGGATGACGCTCGACGGGGGCTGGAACGTCGTTGGCCCGGTGCCACGAGCCACGGGCGGTACAGGCGGAACGTTTTCTGAAGGCTACATCGTCGAGTCGCCACAAGGAAACCGCGCCTTCCTGAAGGCGCTCGACTACTCCCGAGCTCTGACCGCACCAGACCCTGCGAAGGCTCTGCATGTTCTTGTCGAGGCGTACAACTTCGAGCGGCGGATACTGGAGAAGTGTAGAGACCGGCGGCTTGATCGTGTTGTCCTGGCTATCACCGACGGTACGGTTCGTGTAAACGGAGAGCCTGTCCAGTACTTGATCATGGAGTTGGCGGACGGCGACGCGAGATCGCAGGCGAATACCCTAAGGCGATTCGACCTTGCCTGGTCGCTCCGCGCCCTGCATCACGTCGCTACTGGGCTGCTCCAGCTTCACGGCCAGGACATCGCACATCAGGATGTGAAGCCATCGAACGTCCTGGCGTTCGATGGGGGGCGTGTATCCAAGGTCGGTGATGTTGGACGTGCTGCCTATCGTGGCCACCTCCCGCCGCACGAGCCTCTCGACATCGCTGGCGACCCAGCATACGCTCCGCCCGAACTACTCTATGGCCATATAGATCCTGATTGGAATCGGCGTCGGCTAGGCTGTGACGCCTACCTGTTTGGAAGCATGGTGGTGTTCTTCTTTCTCGGGCTCGGGACAACGGCACTACTACGCCAGGAACTTCACTCCGGGCATGTATGGGGCACATGGCAAGGTACGTTTCCGGACGTGTTGCCGTACGTACGGGACGCCTTTGGTCGGGTTGTACAGACATTCATGGCTGGAGTAGAGGGATCTGTGCGTGAGGACCTGGGGATTGTCGTGCGGGAACTGTGCGAGCCCGACCCTGCTCTGCGGGGGCATCCGAGGAACCGAATCGGTCCGGGCAATCCCTATTCTCTGGAGCGATATGTAGCGAAGTTCGACCTCCTGGCGCGCAGGGCCGAGCTTGGATTATTGAGGGCACAGTAGGTGGATCTATATCTCGCTGAGAAGGATCGGCGGATCATTCCTCGGTGGCGAGATTTCCGCGCGACCCGTGCGACGGGCGAACTTGATAGCCACGCCCTGCATGGAGTCCGAGCCGTCGAATCTGGCGCCTTTTTTGAAGAGAAGATGCAGGAATGGCGAGCGACCCGATCCATCGAATCCGCAGCCGACCTAGTTGCCTCGGCATGGGTGCTGGGCCGGTCAGCCGAGGCCCACGACGCCGCTCAGTTCTTATTGGAGCATGCAGAAGAAACTACCCCTGCCGTGAGGTCTGTTGCGGAGACTATGCTGCGTCCTCCATCCGTTGAGGCCCCGGTAGCTCCAATGACCGGCGGCGCGGACGTGGATGCGCAGGTCTTCCGTCTCAAGGTCAAGGCGCTTCGCTCCGAGCTCAACGAGAGCCCGCGAAACTCCATCCTATGGGTCGATCTCGCGCGGGCTTACACAATGTTGGGGCAGAATCGTCAGTCCATGCGCGCCATGGATCGTGCGGTGAAATTGGCGCCTGACAACCGCTTCGTGTTGCGGTCAGCGGCTCGTCTGTTTGTTCACTTGGAGGAGCCAGATCGGGCTGATGACTTGCTTCGGCAAAATCCCGCGACAAAGCGTGATCCATGGCTGCTCGCCGCCGAGATAGCAGTCGCGTCAGTGGCCTCTCGAACCTCGCCGTTTGTACGCGCGGCGCGCCAGATTCTTGCGAGGGGATCATATCGCCATCTCGACACGGCAGAGCTAGCTAGCGCCGTGGCGACCCTGGATATGTCTGCCGGTGATGGCCGCAAGGCGCGGCAGATGTTCCGTGAGAGCCTGATTGAGCCCAATGACAATGCGGTGGCACAAGTCGGGTGGGCTGGTAGGAAGCTGAGTGGTCTTGAGTTGGATGCTCACGCGCTGGCGACGCCACGGTCCTTTGAAGCGCGGGCATGGGATGGCTTTCAGACAGGAGATTGGCCGGTCGCAATCGGAAACTGCGGAGAGTGGTTACTTGATGAACCGTTCTCGAGTCGGCCCGCAGAGTTGGGATCGTATTTGGCTGGGGTGGCACAAGAAGACTATCGTTTGTCGGAAGAGTTCGCTCGCCGGGGCCTGACAGCGAATCCGGGCGAGACCATATTGGTGAATAACTTGGTTGTGGCCCTCGCAAATCAGGACAAGCTCGCAGAGGCCGAAAAGCTATTCGCTGAGGTCGCTCGGCCAGCAGCTATGAGGAGAGCAGAGGCGACGCTCCTGGCGACCGAGGGATTGCTCCGATTTCGAGGGGGGGACCCAAAGGGCGGGCGAGACCGGTACCTCGCGGCAATCGTGGCTGCTAATGACCCGTCTCTGCGTCGAGTTCGTGCAATGGCCGCTCTCCATCTGCTCCGAGAAGAGTTGATCGCGGGTTCACCTGATTTCGTGCGCGACATAGGCATCGCGGAGCGAGAGTGCAGCGGGGTGGACAACGCCGATGTGAGGTGGCTGTGGAAGCGTCTAAGTAGGAAAGTTCAGTCCTGATTGCGCCAGCGGAGCGACAGATAAAGCAGTGAGAAGGTGGCGCTCGGAGGAGTCCCGACCGCCGAGTCGAATCGGGCGCGCTCCACACGCGCCCATCTTGCGGCAACACTGACCTTGCGTAGGAAGGACTGCACCGCTCCGTAATCATGTTAATGCTTGCTGGTGCCGCGGGCCCTGATGGAGCTTGTCGATCACGAGCCCCACCGCCTGGACTGGTGATGCTTGCTGGTCGGCGGGCGCCACGGCCTTCGCCTTCCACACCTCTTCGGCGGAGGCCGGGCCGGGCGTTAGTTCCCTCGAGTTCCTGTCAGTTGTGGCACGGGGTGAGGCGCACCAAGGCGCACCATGGTGCTACCGCGCTCCGAGGGCGACCCCGCCAGCGCCATAGCCAGGGCCGCAGGCCCACCTAGGCGGGGCGCTGACCCTTCGGTGAGGGGTGAGAGGGCGGCTCGGGGGTCGCGTGGCTCCTGACCCCCGCTCGAGGGCTCGAGCTTCCCGTTCCCCGGCGCATGAGCAGCTCAACACGATGGTCCACGAACCAGGTTGAGTTGACATTGATGAAAAAGGCTCCCTATCCTGTAGATGCGATCGAGCCATCCGCCGACGCACCGCTGGCCTCGTGAGGGCCAGACGGTGGCGCTGCAAGGTTACCGGAAGAACTTGGAGGGAACTTCCAATTGAAGACTGCGCGCCCCGTCCTAAATAGTCAAGAAGTTCTTACATCCCCCCCCGAAGGGCTCCTGTCGATCGCCATGGCCGTCAAGGTGTGTCCATGGAACGAACGCCAGCTCCGACGGTGGATCGCTCTCGGTCGCCTCCGCGGGGTGGTGATCGAGCCGGATCCGGACAGCACCGTAAAGCGTGGATCGGGTCGCCCGACTTTTATCTGGATACGTCCCGAGGATCTCCTCACATTCGATCCGAGCGCGGCGGCGAAGAAGGACATCGCCTCCTTCGCCTCGAGGAAGAAGCAGGCGACGGCGCCGGGCATCGCGGCCACCGCCCCGAAGAAGGGGCCGGCCGATGCTGCTCCACGACAATCCTGATCCAGGGGGAGGCACGCAGGCCGCCGGGCTGGAACAAGTCGTCGCACGATTCAAGCAGGTCAAGAAGGTCGGGCGCGACAATTGGATGGCGTTCTGCCAGAGCCACGACGACGGCGCGAAGAGCAGGAGACGTTCGCTCTCGCTCCGCATCGTGAGGGACGGCGAGCCGAAGATCCTAGCGAAGTGCCTCGCCGGGTGTGCCACCGAGACCGCCGTCGTCGCGGCCGGGCTCACCATGGCCGACCTCTTCGAGCACTTCGAGCGCAAGGCCCCGCGCGGCTCCGCGAGGACACCGGTCGAGACCTACAGCTACCGAGACGCCACCGGCGAGCTGCGGTACCAGGCGCTTCGGTATGACCCGAAGGACTTCCGGCTGCGTCGGCCGGACCCCGCGAGCCCCCACACCTGGATCTGGAACTTGAAGGGCGTCGAGCCGCTCCTCTACCGGCTCGATCAGCTCAGGGACCAGCAGATGGTCTGTCTGACCGAAGGTGAGAAGGACGCCGACGCGCTGGCGGTGTTCAAGCTCGCGGCCACCACGAACCACGGCGGCTCGGATCAGTGGACCGACGCCCACACCGCGCAGCTCGCGGCGCTCAAGCCCGAGATGGTGGTGATCTTCGAGGACCACGACGTGGCCGGCCGCAAGCGGACCTCGAAGGTGGCGCCGGCGCTGATGGCGGCGGGGCTCGAGGTGAAGGTGATCACGGCGGCCGAGCTGGGGGGCTTGCCAGAGAAGGGCGACATCTCCGATTGGCTCGCGGCCGGCCATACCCGAGACGAGCTGCTCGCGGCGCCCTCGTCCGTTCGTAGGACAAATTCGCCAGACTTCGAGGCCTGTATTGGCCCTGGTCGAGGGGGGGGGTTCGGGGCAGCTCGAGCGTTCCCATCGCCCAGCAACTCGAGGAGCGGGTCGGCGCCAACGCGCTCCCCCCAGCGCGACCAGCTCACTGCACGTCGCACGATCTCTACATCACACGGTCGGTGCGACGTCAGCCCTGGGTGATGCCGCTGAGGTCTGGGAGCGCCACGATGAGCCCCGTGCAGGCTGCTGGGGGGCAGGTCTGAGGCCTCGGCTACCTCTTCACCCTGCCGGTGGGCGCCAGCGCGCTTCTAGGCCCGGTAGCAACTCTCTCGGAGGTCAGACCACAAGACCATCGGCACCACGTCTGCATCTTGATGCAGCGGTGGCCAACCCCGACCCCGGTGGCGCACTGGGGAGTAACGCGTGGGTGACCTGCCCTAGTCCTTCCGCTCCGGGCTCTCCGTTTCGGCTTCGTCCAGCAGTCCTCACGGTCTACCTTTGGTGTCGGCCCCGGGGTGCTGCGCGGAGGTCCTGGGAGACCCCGCCAGGGCTCGTAGCAGCCAGCCAGCGGCAGAGCGAGCGGGCGGTTGACCCTCTGGTACTACCGGCGCGCTGAGGCGGGTGGGCTAGGCTTTCCTCTTCGGGTAGGGCAAAGGAAGGCGGCGCGATGAGCGAGAATGAGAAGCCGGAGCAGCCGGTGGACGAGCAGAGGCCTCCGGTGGAGTGGATACTGGTGGCCTGCGGGTCGGATCCAGTCACCGGCAAGCGACGGTGTACCTACTCTTGGAACGATGGAACTCGGGAGATGTTCGTCGAGGGTGAACATCCGATCCACCGGAAAGGATTGGGCCGAGTGATGCGGCCAGGGGAACCCTACTGATGGATGAGGAGATGCGGCAGGAGGAGAAGGGCCTGAAGCCGAGCAAGGTACTCAGGGCAGCCGCAGACCTCCTGGAGAAAGGCTGGTGTCAGGTGTACCTCGGAGTTCGGGATACGGCGACGCACTGGATCACGCGAAGAGGATGGGTCTCCCACTCTATCTGAGCGCGCACGAGTTCCAGCTGGGGGTGGAGATCGATCGGCTGTGCCTCCAGGGCGCCCTCCTGAAGGACGCGGTTGATCTTTCAGGGGTGGGCTGGCCGGTGAAGGAAGGCACCGTGACGCCCGAGCAGGAAGCGATGATGGCCAGCTACCGGATGGCCGAGCGTGCAGTGGGCGAGGAGATCTGCGATAGCGCGCTGGAACGACGTAGCGGGCCGGACACAGTCGGAGGTCGTGGCGCTCGTCCAGGATGTCGCCGCCCTCAACTAAGGGCTGGGAGGTGCGGGCGCGGCTGGTGGAGCCGGTGCGGGCGCCTGGCCTGGAATCTGGAATGGGAATCCTGGCAGCACGATCTGCTGTTGCGGGAGCTGTCTCACCATGGCGTCGTGCATCGAGTTGTAGAAGAGTTTGTAGATCGGAGTATTTGCGAAGATGATGTCCATCGTGCAGTAGACTTCCCAGACTACGGCGAAGAGCGGGGCCATCGTTCGCAGATTGATCAGGCTCAGTCCGAACGGGGCAAGATGCTCGATCTTGACCTGCCGCGCGTGTGAATAGAAATTCCCGTGGGTAGCCAGATAGTCGGCTACCGCTTTTGCACGAGCTGGGCCATCGGCGACGCCTTTGAACATGAACCGCGTCAGCCACTCCGTAACGAGCCGCTTGCCGAGCTCGATCGCATGCTCGCACTGGACCAATAGCGCCGGCCCCATCGGCTGAAGAATGGGGATCCAGAGGCTCAGCTTGTTCGGGTCGGCGAGGATCTCCTTGCTCGCCTTGAGGAACTGCTCCTTGATTGCCTCGGCGGGAGCAACCCCGTTCTGTGTGTACATCTGCGGATCTATGGGACCCAGCTCTCCATCCTGGTCCAGCAAGATCTCGTCGCCCGCCATCGCCATCATCGTCGCCGCACTCTTCGCATACGAGGGGACGATGAAACGCACGTGGCCAAATTTCCGCCGGATCTCCTCGACAATGCTCTCGGCGGCTTCGACGAAGCCTCCAGGGCTATGCAAGATCACGTCGAGATTCGGGCCGCTGAGACGCTCGATCACGTCGTGGAAGCCGATCTTGTCGGAAGGATCAATTTGAAGCTGCTCAGCCGAGACGGGCTTTCCTGAACTAGTGCACGCTGTCCCGTAGACGACCAGCGGCCGCCCGGTCAGCGTGGCGACCGCATCAACCTTCCGCGCAAACACGCGGGCCCATGCGGCTTTCGGCCCCGGTATTCGAGTCTCGGCGGTGAACTCCTCGAGGACTTTGGACCAGGTTGAGGCCACCAGACTGACCGCCTGGCGCCGACCCTATGCTGCGGAGCTTCCTGAGGTCGAACTCGTGCGGCGAAGGGTGCTCAGCGCCTGGAGATACTGGGCAAACGAGAGGTTCATGGTCCGCATCGCGTGAGCAACGTCGGGGTGCTCAGCTTCGAAGCGACCAAGAGCTACATCAAGGGCTTCTTTTGCGGTCACGATCTCGCTCGATGTCTGTTCCATGACTCCGTCCTCCCCGCCCTCGCGCGCACCGGCGGGGGCGCCCGGATACTACCCGCCGGGCTGGCGGTCCGCAAGGGGAGCACAAGACCGCTTTTTTTACGTATAGCACGGGTGCGAATTTTCGAGGAAATCGCCATCGCGGCCCCGGTCGATAGCGTAGTCGGTGCCGACCTTCACGTCGCCTCCCCCCGGCACCGGCACGAGCTCGACCAAGCCGTCGGGCCGCGGCATCGGGATCAAGCCGTGCC
>Ga0070699_100006534_pt1 | contig 10151 bp, 5 predicted proteins | sample KBSK1503metaG_FD_65473 | JGI IMG/M metagenome (GOLD analysis project Ga0070699, IMG submission 65473) | Corn, switchgrass and miscanthus rhizosphere microbial communities from Kellogg Biological Station, Michigan, USA - KBS K1-50-3 metaG | ecosystem: Host-associated > Plants > Roots >... | reverse complement strand
CTCGGCCCAGTCCAGCTCCTCCTCCACCCGATGAAAGGCATCGTCGCCGATTACGCCGCGGGCACGCAGGTCGGATAGCATCCGTCGCTCCGCTTGGTGCGCCCGCTGCTGCGCCGCCGCGTAACCGGCACCCGGTCCGCCGTCGCCCTCGGGCTCGAGCGGCCCGGCGCCGGATTCAGCCCGGCCGATTCGAGTTTCGTATTTCCGCCGGAGCAGGGCCACCATGTCGTCCCCGGTTTGCACTCCGTTGACGGCGTCGAGCCCGGCACGCGCCGTCTCCGCCCGCGCCAGCCGCACTTCGCGCTCGACGGTATCATCTGCCTGCAGGTCCAGCCCCCGCATGAGCGGGCTCACCGTCATTCCCTGAACCACCAACGTCACCAGCACCACACAGAACGCGGTGAAGAGGATGAGGTCGCGGTTGGGAAACCCGGAGGGAAGAGCCAGCGCCGTCGCAATGGTCACGATCCCCCGCATCCCGCACCAGGCGACCACAATGGCGCCTCGAACAGGCGGCACCCAATAGGGTGTGGCAGCGCGTCTGGAACGACGACCCGCGACCCAGCGTGCGACGGCGGTGTAGACCATGACCCAGGCGATCCGCACCAGGATGACCACCCCGCAGACCGCCGCGGCGACCGCAGCATAGGTGATCAGTTCCGCCCGGCTCAGCCGGTCGAGGATGGGTCGGAGCTGGAGCCCGATAAGAATGAAAGCCAGGACGTTCAGCACAAACACTGCGACTTCCCAAACCGCGTACGACGGGATCCGGACCCGAGCAGGCATGAGGTCCGGCGCCGTCCTGGCAACCAGGATGGCGAAGACCACCATCGTGATGATCGCGGAGAGTCCCAGCCAATCCGCGATCATCCACACCGCGAAGGTCGACAGAAACTGCACGATGACCGATATGGGTACATCGTGGATTCGCGGGGTCACCAGCAGAATCAGCCGGGAGAGGACTGCGCCGAGGACGATGCTGCCCAGGGTTACTACGACGAGCAGCGGGATGGCCCGCCAGCCCGAGAACGTCCCGGTGACCGCGGTCGTCACCGCCAACCGGTAGATCAGGAGCGCGGTCGCGTCGTTGAAGAGGCTTTCACCCTCGAGAATAACGAAGACTCGATGGGGTGCCCGAAGCTGTCGCAACACCGCCGTTGCGGCCGCGGCATCGGGAGGAGCCACGATCGCCCCCAGCGCGATCGCGGCGGGCCAGGGAAGGGTTGGCACCAGCCATCGAGCCACGAACGCCACAGCAGCCACGGTGAGACTTACCGCCACCAATGCCAGGCTGGTAACCGCGCGCCAATTTTGCTTCAGATCACGGGGGGAGGAGTCGAAAGCTGCGTCGAGCAGTACTGGCGCGACTAGGAGAGTGAGCGCCAGTCGAGGGTCCAGCGTCACGCTGGGCACGTTCGGCAGCAGGGCGAGCGCCGCTCCCGCCAGAGCCAGCAACGCCGGATAGGGGACCTGGATCCGGCGAGCCACGGCCGACAGAATGGCTCCCACCAAGAGGAGAGCGATGACCAACTCGAAGACCGGCATCAAACCACTCGGATCAGGATCTCCTTACGATACCAAGCTGCCGGGATGCGCGACAATCTGGTATCCTGACGGGCCCAGTCAGACAAGAGTGTGGGATTGCATCGGCTTCGACGCCGCAAATCCGAGGTGCCGCCTGGCACGAATATGGAGGTAACTGAGGGTACGTCTCCGCGGCCGGGTTGATCCGGTCCGGTGAGGCCGGGCGCCCCCGAGTCGGTGTGGGGTCTGGAGACGAACCTCTGTCGATGAGGAGATCGACCATGAACAACTGCAATAACCCGAAGGGCGAGCGATAATCGGCTTGAAGCAGTGAGCCGGATACAGCCCTGCAGGCACGCCGCCGGGCCTGCAGGGCTTCCAGCTATATGAGGAACCCTCGCCTGGCGCGGAGCCAGGCACGGCTTACCTGGGCCAGAGCCAACCAAACGTCCCCGCGGTGAGTAATCCGTAGATCAACCCGTCGAATACTTCCTTCGTCGCTACCGACCAGGGCTTGCCCATCCAGATCGCGGCTGGGACGGTGCCGGCGGCATAGCCGAGAAATCCGACCGTGCCGAGGTTCTGAAAGACCCTCATGTAGGTGGCGCCGTTGGGAAGGGTATGAGAGCCCACGTAGCCGATGAAGTAGGAGACCACCAGGCAGAACAGGAACCATTGGGCCAGGCTCGGGCCCATCTTAGGGAGGCCGGGGGGTTTCAAATTGAGTACCCCCACCGGCCCCTCGATGAATTTCTGCTGCATCTCGGGGGAGCTCATCTCCTTCATGTCACTGCAATAGGGAATGATGTACTGCTTCGGAGCAGGATTGCCCGCGCGCAGCGCGGCCCGCACGGCATCTTCGTTGGGCAGCTTGGTATAGTCCCGGTTGTGGTACTTGAGCACCATGTGAATGATGCTGCTGGCGACGAAGACGATGACCGCGGAAAGGAGAATCGGAAGCCAGAGCGCACTAAGGGTCCCCATGAGGGCCTCCCGAAGGGGTGAGCCGCGAGCCCGAGCCAAGGAAGCAGCCAAATCGGCTGCGTCCAACGTACCGTCCGAAGCGGCGTCGTCAAGAATGGGGGGAGGCAGCTGTCGCGTGGCGCGGGCGAGACCGGCAGCGCATCTTCCTCCTCCATGAACCATCGGAAACCTTCCTCCAGGGGGATCAAACCTGGCATGGCAGACCGCGCGCCCGCCGCCGACCCGCTCGAGGCGCTGATTCGACTCTCCCAACTCATCGGACGCGATGCCCGCCTGGTACAGCCAGGAGGAGGCAATACGTCGATCAAGCTGACGCTGCCCGATGAATCCGATGGTAAGGTCGAGGCACTGTTGGTGAAGGGAAGTGGCACGGACCTAGGAACGATCGGCCCGGAGGGATTCAGTCGGCTCTCACTTGCGCGCCTGGCGCCGCTGCGCCAAGCCGATGCGATGAGCGACGCCGACATGATGCGGTTCATGGCAGGCTGCATGCTGGGTGACGGGCCAGCACCGAGTGTGGAGACGCCGCTGCATTCGCTGCTGCCCCATCGAGTGATTGCCCATACCCATGACGTCGCCACGATGAGCCTGACCAACGTTCCCGCCGGTACGGCGGAGCGGTTGATCAGGGAGCTGTTTCAGGATGACATCGTGTATGTCCCCTACGTTGCTCCGGGATTTCCTCTGGCAAAGGCAGTGGGCAGACTGGTCGAGCGTATTCCCCGCAACGCGATTGGCCTGGCCTTGGCGCACCACGGGCTCGTGGTATGGGGAAGCGACCCAGGGGAATGTGAGGCCCGGCTGCTCCACACCGTCGCCCGGATCGACCAGTACCTCGAGACCTCCCGCGACGGGCAGCGGCGGCGCGGCCAGGTATTGAGAACGGCCCGTGGCGCCGTCCCGCCTCCGGATGAGCGGCGCCGTCTGGCGGAGGTGGTCCTGCCCGCAGTGCGAGGCGCGCTGAGCTCGAAGGAACGGGTCATTCTGCATCTGGATGACGACGAGGCCGTGCTGGCCACCCTGGCCGGCGAGCGTATGCCGGAGCTGGTTCGGCGGGGGATGGCGACGCCGGAACATCTGCTTCGCGCCGGCCGCCTTCCGGTGTGGCTGGAGCTCGACCGGAACGCTCCGCCGGGCGAGATCATGGCTCGGGTCCGGAGTGAGATCGCCGCCGCCCGAGCGGAGTACGAGGAATACCATCGCCGGCACGCCGCACCGGGAGAGCCACCCCTCGACGATTGGGCCAAAGTGGTGCTGGCCCCCGGCCTCGGCCTGATCACGGCCTTCGCCGACAAGCGGGGCGCGATCACCGCGAACCTCTGCTACCGGGCTGTGCTTCAGTCGATCGAGAACGCCGAGGCGGTGGACCGCTTCGAGTTCATCTCGGAGGAAGAGGTGTTCCGCTTCGAGCACTGGCCCTTGGAGCGGCGCAAGGTAGAAGAGCAGCTCGCCAAGGATCGCGCGACCAAGCTGCTTGCGCGGCATGTCGTCGTGGTGATCGGAGGCGCGAGCGGCATCGGCAAGTCGGCCGCGGAACGATTCGCGGAAGCGGGCGCACACGTCGTGGTAGCCGATCTGGATGGGGACGCCGCCAAGGCCGTCGCCGGAGAAATCGCCACTCGCTTTCCAGGACGAATCATCGGGTTTGCGGTGGACGTGCGAAGCGATGCGGACCTGGATGGACTCTTCCGCCACGCGGTGCTCGAGTTTGGCGGGGTGGATTGCCTGTTCTACACCGCGGGATCGGCGCCTCGCTTTGCGAAGATCACGGAGATCCGGCGGGAGGACCTGCAGCGTCAGCTGGAGGTTCATTATCTGGGCGCGATTGCCGCGCTGGGCCGCGCAGCCCGAATCATGCAGCGCCAGGGGCTCGGCGGCTCCATCATCGCGTCGGTCTCCAAGGCGGCGCTGGTGCCGGGGCGCGAGGCGGTCGCCTACGGCGGCAGTAAGGCCGCTTTGCTCCAAGCCCTGAGAGTGGCGGCAATGGAGCTGGGCGGCGACGGTATCAGAGTAAATGCCATCAACGCCGACCAGGTCGACACCCCGCTCTTCCGCGAATTCGTGCGCGAACGTGCGGCGAGCCGGGGCGTGACGATGGAGGAGCAGCTCGAGATCTACCGAAGTCGCAACCTCATGGGTGCAAGCCTGATCCCACCCGAGGCGGTGGCGGATCTCGCGGTGCTCCTGGCGAGCGACCGGTTCCGTTACACCACCGGCGACATTCTGACGGTGGACGGCGGCCTGCCCGAGGCATTTCCTCGATAGTCAGAAGTGAGAAGTGAGAAGTGAGAAGTGAGAAGTGAGGAGTGACCTCCGCAACCTCGTTGAGAAAGTCAGCCGGCACGCTCGCCAGGGCGGGTTCACCGAACCAGGTCAAATTTTCCCGGAATAGGAGAGTCTGGGTGTGCGCCGGACCACATCGGCCCGAGCTTCGGCGTTTTATATGGTTCTGAGCGCCGTCAGCCTGCAGCAGCACGGGTTCCCTATGTGAGGTTTCGCAATGCCATTCGATCACCTTCGTTGTTCCCTGTTGGCGAGTGCATTCGTTGTCGCATTTCCGCCCAGCTCTACTATCAACGCCCAAGACGCAGCCAAGCCAATCACGGTCTCTTCGCCGGCGTTCAAGGACGGCCAGCCCATTCCCGAGGAATACACCGCATATGGGGAAGGGAAATCGATCCCACTGAGCTGGTCCAACCTGCCAGCCGGCACTCGCTCGATAGCTGTGGTCATGGACGACCCCGACGCCAGGACACCTCGCCCCTTCGTGCACTGGCTGATCTACAACATTCCCCCGGACACGAAGACCCTTGACCCCAGCCTTCCGACCAAGCCCAAGCTGGACGTCCCCCGGGGCGCGCTGCAGGGCACCAACTCCAGACAGTCAGTCGGCTACTTCGGGCCCCGGCCGCCCAGGGGCGACCCGCCGCACCACTATCATGTCAAGGTCTTCGCGCTGAATCAGGAGCTGAAGCTCGAGCCCGGGGCCACTGAGCCGGAGCTAGAGAAAGCCATGGAGGGGCACATCCTGGGGCAGGGGGAGTTGGTAGGGACGGTGCAAAAGAAGTGAGCAGTGAGAAGTAAGCAGTAAGCAGTAAGCAGTGAGCAGTGAGCAGTGAGAAGTGAGAAGTAAGAAGGTCGTCATCCTGAGCGAAGCGAAGGATCTTGGCCGATCACTCCTCACTCCTCACTCCTCACTCCTCACTGCTTACTGCTCACTTCTCACTTCAAAGGTGTCGAAACGGCTCCGGCTCCTCCTCCGCCACCTTGGTCGTCTGGCGTTCCAGTGATCGGCTCACCAGGTCCTTGGAGCCGAGCCCGATAGCGAGCGCGAGCGTAAGTACGATCCCACCGAACAGGATCCCGAACGCGAGCTCGACGATCCGGCCGCCGATACCGAGATGCTCCAGGGCCATGGCAGCGGCGAGGACCAGCACCAGCCAACGTACCCCCATGCTCAGCAGCCGGGCGTATTGCAGGTTGTGGTTCACCGCGCTGATGAGCACGCCACGGGCCACGAAGCGGGCCAGGACGGTGCCGACCAGAAACAGCGCCACGGCCGCTATCACGTTGGGCAGATAGTGGAAGGCCCGCAGAGCCAGCTCGGAGGTAAAGGCGGCGTTAAAGGCCGCCACCCCGATCAGGAACCCGACCAGAATCACCAGCCAGGCGGCCGTTCGGGCCACCAGCAGCGTCGGGCTCCTGCCTGGGGACAAGTCCGCCAGCCCGGACAGGCCCCAATCCTTCAGTCGCGCGTCGAAGCCAATACTGCGCAAGAAGCGCCTGAGCAGGGAGGCGAGCAGCCAGGCGAACACGGACGAGACGGCCAGCGCGACCAGTAGCGCCACGAACCCAGGCAACAGGTCCGCCATTCCGGTGATCACCCGGGTCGTCGATTCGTTCAGGGCTTGCTGTACTTGCTCCCACATTGCGCGTCCCTCCGCTGCACCGTCATGGGTTGAAGCGATCTGGCCATCGCCACCGGGACACCAGGTATGGCTTCTGGGCCTCGAAGGCAGTTCCCAGGCGGTCGAGCCGTTGCTCGACCGCCGTAGGCACCGCGGCTTCGACCTGGGCGGCGTACGACGCGACCCAAGCCAGATAGAGTGGAGTCATCGCTCTGAGAAGATGGTCCCGGTTCATGACCCGCTGCCGGTGGGCCAGGGCGAAGTCATAGATGGTTCGGGCCCAGAGCTCGTCCGGCAACCGGAAATCGGCCGGCGCCAGTGAGGTGAGCCGCTTCAACTCCACCAGCGTCGCCGGCGGCAGCACCGCACTCCAGACGTCCTGCAGGTTTCGATACCCGAGGCGGAAGGTCTCCACCATCCGACTCACATCCGCGGCGCCCGCGCCGGCCTCATCGGGCGGTGTTCCCACCGTGCCGAACAGGGGGATCGATTGCGAGGCGCGCACCTTCTGCCAGCACGGCGCGTTGCGCTCCATATCGAGGAACAGCGGCCCGAGCACCTGAGCCACCGCCGCACTCACATCCGGCGGGTCCTTCTGCGCCGGCATCGGAATACCCAGTTGCGCCTGGCCGATCTTGAGGCCGGTACAGGCTGCATCGCTCGCGAGCCACACCGGAATCCCTTCCCGGCCCGCGGTGGGGAGTTGCAGCTCCCGCGCGATCAGCCGGGCGGAGAAAGCGAAATCGGCCCCGATGGGGAACCGAATTCGCTTGCCGTACAGCGCGCGGGTGACCGGGGCCACCACCGCGCTGGTGAGCAGTCCCTGGAACCGCTGGCGGGCGTAACAGGGGGTGACCAGATCGAAGTCCTGCTCCAGCACGGGTTGAATCAGCCAGCGAAGGACCCGGGATGACAGCAAGGCCGGATCCGATCCCACCACGACGCACCCGCGCGCGCCCAGCCGATGGCTGGCGTCGAAAACCATTCGGTAGGTGTCGGCCAGATTCTGTCCGGCCGGGGGGCGTTGGTCGACCGGCAAGATAGGAAACGGCAGCAACGCTGGGCCGTCGGGCTCGACCGCACTTGCTGCGTCCGGCAAGGCGCCATCGGGATGCATCAACACCGTCTTGGCGCCGGGCGCAAGACCATCGAGCGCCTGACGAATGCGCGCGGCCGCGTCGCGCAGGCCGCTGGCCGTCGCAACCGTCGGCATGGCGCAGACGAGCTCGGCGCCATTCAGCGCGGCCAGCCGCTCCTTGATGTTGGGAGACAGCGCCTCGAGGTCGGCCATGTTCAAGACCGTGAACGGTAAACAGTAAACGGTGAACCGGCCTTGCCCTGCCTTCGGCCGTTCACTGTGTATGGTTCACTGTTCACTGTGCACCGTTCACCGTTCACCGTTCACCGTTTCCCGTTCACCGTTTGCGATCTCACACCGCCGCCAACCCCCACAACGGGATCCGCACCCAGTTGGGCCGGTTGTTGAATTCATACCGGAGCTCGTACATCGCCTTGTCCATCAGGTACGCCCGAAGCAGCGAATCGGCGTCGGTCGGACTTTCCGGCAGGAGCCGGCCAGGCGCCACCGTCTCGCGATAGGCCCGCAGGAACTCTGCACCGGTCGAGCGCTCCCAGAGCTGCGCCCAGGGCTCGAGCTGATCGACCGCCTCGGGTCGGCGGGCGGCGTAATTGAACAGTGCCGCGTAGGCCGCGTAGCTGAACGACCGGAGCATCCCGGCCACGTCCTTCAGCGGCGAGTGCTTGGCCCGCCGCTCGCCCAGCGGCACCGCCGGCTCCCCCTCGAAGTCCAGAATCACATAGTCGTTTCTGACTCGCAGCACCTGGCCGAGATGGTAGTCGCCGTGAACCCGAATGCGCTGGCCACCCAGGCTGGGAGAGAGCTGATGCAGCCGGTTGAGCAGCTCGCGCCGGCGGCGAAGGACCAATCCGGCCTCCTCGACCGCCTCATCGGGCAGCCGGGGCAGATTGTCCTTCAGATGATCGAGAGTTCGGGATGCCCGATCGTGAAACTCCGCCGCCAGCCGGGCCATGTAATCCGGTGTCATCGGCTCGGGCGCGAATGCGGGATCGTCGCTCCCCGCTGCCAGCGCCAGGTGCAACTGGGCGGTCCGCCGGCCCAGGGTAGCGGCGGCATCGAGATAGATCCCCACGTATTCCCGCGGGTCCGGTGTCCTGGTGGGAAACGGTTTCGGAACCCACGCCTCATAATATCGGGAGAGCTCCTCCAGAGCCGCCGTCCAGCCATCTCCTTCGCTCTTAACCAGCCCCTGGAGCAGCGCCAGCGTCGCGCTGGATCCATTCCGGTCGTATTCGATGGTCCCGGCAAAGGGCGGGACATGGCCGAACCCGGCGTGCTCGGTGAGATATCGCCCGATCTCGGAGTCGGGATTGAGCCCGGGCTCTTGTCGGCGGAACAGCTTGAGAATCATGCGGTCGCCGTAGATGACCGAGCTGTTGCTCTGCTCGGCGGGGGTCCGGTGCAGCGCCAGCGCTTCATGCCGTGGTCCTCGAATCGCGTCGAACGTAGCGCCCGGTACCCCCCGCACCAACCCGTCGTGCGTCGGGAGTGTCTGGCCTGCCTCGATATACTCGAGCAGCGCCATGCAAGCGGAATCGTCGCACAGCGCGTCGTAGAGCACCCCGACCCGTTCTCCCACCGTGACCCCCGCTACCACTGCCGCCGAGTTCTTGTTCAGGAGCGCGTCGGCTGCCTCGGCAAAGCTCAGGGCAAGCGGCAGGGTGTAGTCCTCGAAGTCGCCCTCGTCAAACACCACCCGCGTCAGGGTCAGAACCGCACCCGAATCTCCTAGAGGAGCCCAGTCCTCCACCCGGGCCTCCACGATACGCCGGGTCTTGGATCCGAACCATCGTTGGGCGTGCAGGAAGCGCGGCAGCAGTGCGCTCTGCAGCCTCTCTCGCTGAAAGCCGTCGAACAACCCCTCCCAACCGTTCGTCCCGTCGAGTGGCAGCTCGGTTTCCAGCGTCAGCGAGGTGCGGGCGGCGACCGCCTGTGGCTCGCCGTGGAACTCGAACCACATGAAGCCATAGGGGCCGAGCGTGATGCGATAGGGCTCCCGTCGGATGACCGGGAACTCCACGTAACCCAGCATCTCGACCGGAAGCATTCCCTCGTAGGCAGAGAGGTCCAGCTCGACCGGTTGGGCGAAGCGCGACAGGTTGGCGACGCAGAGCACCTGCTCGCCCTCGAGCCGGCGCACATACGCCAGCACCTTGCGGTTGGGCGGATGGAGGAACTCCAGCGTCCCCCGGCCGAAAACTCGGAAGAGCTTGCGGAGCGCGATCATGTTCCGGGTCCAGTTGAGTAACGAGGACGGATCGCTCTGCTGGGCCTCCACGTTGACCGCCTCGTAGCCATAGATCGGATCCATGATCACTGGACTGTAGAGCCGGGCCGGGTTGGAGCGGGAAAATCCCGCGTTCCTGTCGGCGTTCCACTGCATGGGGGTGCGCACCCCATTCCGGTCGCCGAGGTAGATGTTGTCTCCCATGCCGATCTCGTCGCCATAGTAGATCACTGGCGTGCCTGGAAGGGAGAGCAACAGGCTGTTCAGCAGCTCGATCCGGTGCCGGTTGTGATCCAGCAGGGGCGACAGGCGCCGGCGGATGCCGAGGTTGAGCCGCATCTGGCGATCGGCGCTGTAGGCGAAATACATGTAGTCCCGCTCATCGGCGGTGACCATCTCCAGGGTGAGC
>Ga0070699_100006532_pt1 | contig 10152 bp, 7 predicted proteins | sample KBSK1503metaG_FD_65473 | JGI IMG/M metagenome (GOLD analysis project Ga0070699, IMG submission 65473) | Corn, switchgrass and miscanthus rhizosphere microbial communities from Kellogg Biological Station, Michigan, USA - KBS K1-50-3 metaG | ecosystem: Host-associated > Plants > Roots >... | reverse complement strand
AATCATTTCACGACGACGCCGGCGACGCTTGGCCTCGACTTCGCGACGCTCGGCATCGGTACCGCCGATCCGGCGCTGAAGGCGCATTCGGCGCTGGCAATGTTCCCGAGAATCGAGGTAGGCGGCGGGATCGACTCGCTCGGCATGAACCGTGCGGGATTGATCGATGATCTCGAGGGCACGCGCGAGTTGCAGGCGCATCTGACGTGGGTTCACGGCACGCACACCGTGAAGAGCGGGGTGCAGCTCGCGCGAATGCAATTCGACGTATTCCGCCCCGAGTATCCGTCAGGTCAGTACGTCTTCGGCCCGGCGTTCACGCAGGGACCGAATCCGGCCGTTGCATCGACGACCGCGGGGTTCGGCTTCGCAACGTTTCTGCTGGGCGCGCCGACGGGCGGTCAGATCACCGGCGATCCGCGGTTCCATGCCTCGCAGGCGTACGTCGCGCCGTACGTGCAGGACGACTGGAAAATTGCCGACGACGTCACGCTGAACCTCGGCGTCCGGTACGAGTACCAGACGCCGTGGATCGAGCAGGACGACCAGGTCACGTTTTTCGATACCGACGCCATCGATCCACTGACCGGTCGGAAAGGTCTCGTCCGTCTCGTCGGTCGCAACGGTGCGCCGCGCTATCAGACGGATCCCGATCGGAACAACATCGCGCCGCGTCTCGGCTTCGCGTGGCACATGACCAAGCCGATGGTCCTGCGCGGCGGCTACGGCATCGTCTACTACCCTGGCAGCGGCGGCATCGGATCCGCGCCGAGCGACCTTGGCGGCGGCGGATTCCTGACGTCGACGAGCGTCAACCTCGTGGGCGCCGGTGCGTCGCCCTCGGCGCCCAACACGCCGCCGCCCGGCGCATCGCTTCGCAGTCCATTCAACTCGGGATACTTCGAACCGCCCGCGACCGCCGTCGGCGGTTCGGTGACGACGGCATTTCGGGATCTGCGAACACCGTTCGCCCACATGTGGAACGCCAGCCTGCAACGGGAACTGCCCGGGCAGATGATCGGTGAAGCGGCGTACGTCGGCACGCGCAACGAGAACCTCTGGGTGAACATCTCGCGCAATGCGATTCCTTCCGACGCGTTGTCGCTGGGGACCGCTCTCGACGCGCTGGTGCCGAATCCGTTCTTCGGCATCATCAGGACCGGCGACGCACTGCTCACCGCCGCAAACACGCGGGCGTCTCAGTTGCTGAAGCCGTTCCCGCACTATGCGGGCGTCACGCGGTTCCGCGATTCGCTTGGAGACTCCTGGTACAACGGCGTGACCCTGCGGCTCGAAAAGCGGGCGTCGAGGGGGCTGACGTACCAAATCGCCTACACGATCAGCAGAGAAGAAGACACCGTCCCCGAACGGTTCGGCAGCCGCGGCAGCATCGTGATCGATCCCAACGACTTGAGCAAGTCGAAAGCGGTCGCGGAAGACGATCGCACTCACGTCGTAAGCGGTTATTTCATCTGGGAGCTCCCGGTCGGCCCCGATCAGCCGTGGATCAATCGCGGGTGGATGGCGCGAGTGATTGGTGGGTGGCGGCTCGGCGGCATCGGCACCTTCGCCAGCGGAAGGCCCCTCGTCGTCGGCGGTGTCACGGCCAGCAACGGCGTGTCCACCGGGCTTGGCGCGTACGCGAACATCGTTGGCGACCCAACGCTGCCCCGGGGCCAACGAACGCTGGATCGTTGGTTCAATACCACAGCGTTCGCACAGCCGGCGCCGTTCACGTTCGGCACAGGCGTCCGCACTTATCCAGGCGTGCGTGGACCAACAGTCAAGCGCATCGATTTGCTCCTGAGCCGACTACAGAAGATCGGGGCATCGACGATCGAATTCCGCGCCGAGGCGCAGAATGCGCTGAACACGCCGCAGTTCGGCGAGCCGGTGGGGAGCCTCACCGATGCGAACTTCGGCCGGATCATCAGCGGCACCGGCGAGCGGCGGGTGCAGCTGGGCGTGCGATGGGGGTTCTAATCGGCGAAAGATCCGCTTGCGCCGGGCACCGGGAAGGCTGGAGAGTGCTGGGCTCGATTGGTGTTCGTGCCCGCGCGCCAGCTGTCGGATCCTAGCGAGCCGGCAGGATCGCGATCGCCCGAAGCGGCGCGCCGCTGCCGCCTTTGATCTTCATCGGCAGCGCGATGATGACGGCGCCGCGCGCAGGAAGCCGATCGAGATTGGTCAGGTTCTCGAACGCCGGGATGTCGCGCTCGTACAGGATTCGGTGTGTTTCGTACATCGTCGACTGCCCGTAGTCGATGCTGGCCGTGTCGATGCCGAACGCCTTGATCTTCCGCGCCTCGGCCAGCCACATCGCCGCGTCGGGATGCAGTCCTGGAAAATGCAGCTTCGGCACGGCGGTCTCGCCGCGTTCAGCCGTGCCGAGGTATTTCACGGCGTCCGGCCAGTACTTCGAGTACCCGGTGCGGACGAGCACGATGGCGCCCGCCGCCATCTCGCCGTTCGCTTTCTCCCATGCCGTGAAGTCGTCCACCGTCACGCGGTAGTCCGGCTGGCTAGCGCTCGGCGACGTGACGTCGACCACGACGATGTCGCCGGTCAGACGGTCCAGCGGGATCTGGTCGACGGACCAGTGGCCTTTTGCGAAGTGGACGGGCGCATCGAGGTGTGTGCCGCCGTGCTCTGCTGCCGCGAAATTGTTCGCCGCGTAGTAGTAGCCCCTTGGCGTCACGCCGTCGGCGACCTTCTCGAGCCTGAACGGCTCCGCGGTTGGCCAGAAGATCGTCTGATCGCTGTAGTCGTGCGAGAGGTCCACGATCGTACCCGCCGGCCAGCGCGACTGCTGCGCGGAAGGCGAGCATCCCGCCGCGAGAAGTGCCACCGTGATCGCGACTCGACATCTGCTGAATGCCATACGATCGCCGCCTTGTTACGCGATGCCGGCTCCGCCCCGACGCGGTAGAACGTCGATTCTCGAATTCTAGCGCGCGCCGCAACCGCTTATGCGACGGTCGGGCGGCGCCGCCAGGCCCCGATGGACACATCGAGCGTCAGCGTCGCCGTCGCGGCAAATCCGGGAGACCGCCGAAGCAGTCTGTGAACGCCTGTTCTGTTCTATCCCACCCCGCTGCCGCGTCCTATGGTGTGAGCGTGGCGAGCACCCAGGCCCAGGGTGCCATTGCCGCTACAACGTAGATGAGCGTCAACATGGCGAGCGTCAGATGATGTGCGCGGATGTGAAGAGCGGTCGCGAGGACGATGGCCAGCGATTTGGCGCCAATCAGCGTGACGCCGAGGCCGAACGTCGACATATAGAAGACGAGTACGGGGTTTCCCTCCGCGGCAAACCCGAACCGCCCGACGGCGTCGAACGTCATCACGGCGTCCGCGACCTGGACGGCGGCGAAGAGCGCGAGGATCCACACCGACCGCGTGCGCGAGTTCGGCAGCCTCAGCGTCAACGTCTGCGCCAGCATGCCGCTGCATGCGGCAAAGACGGTGCCTGTGAAAGCGCCAACGATCTCGGCGTCCGCTTTGGAAAAGTCTGCGCGGAGGCAGACAAACGTCTCCACGCCGAAGTCCGCCCGATCGGCGCAATCGGTCAGCACTTGTCGGCGCTCTCACGAAGGTGCCATCGCGATCGCTTGCACATTTTTCGAGATGAACGCGCAAATCGCGAGACGCGCGGCGTTTTAATTGCAGTCGGGCGGCCGCGATTTCGATCTTCGCGCGTCGCTCGCGTTCGCGCGTATCGATCGACGGCAAACGATTACGCGGTGTGTAAAAAGGTACGCGATGGGTAACAGCGTTTCATCTTTTCTTCGGCAACGACAACCGCTACACGACGGTGTGACCGTCACAACGAAGGACGCGCGCATGAGGCACACGAACGGGCCGATCAGGAAGCAGCAGAGCTTCACCGCAGTTTTGTTTGTCGCCACGCTTTTCGTCGGTCTGGGATCGACGAAGGCCGCGGCGCAGACACACACCTTCGTCGCCGACACCGCGAACAATCGCGTCGTGGTGTTCAACACCGGCGACAGCAACGCCGTGAAAACGATCGCGGTCGGCACGGCGCCAACCCAGGTGGTCCTCTCGCCCGACGGCACGCGCGCATTCGTCACCGACAGCGGCGCGCCGTTCTCGATCTCGGTCATCGATACGAGCGAGGCGTGCATCACGACCAGCGCATGCACCGATACGGTCACGATTCCGGTTGCGGCCTCACCGGTGAGCGTCGCGGTCCGACCGAGCGGAGACCTGGCGTTCGTGCTGATCAACAGCGGCGCCGTGCAGGTCGTCGACGTCGGAAGCAGGACAGCCGGCGATCCGATCCCCGTCAGCGGGAGCGACGGAGGGCTCGCCGTCACGGCGGACGGGGCGTTGTTGTACGTCGCGGCCGGCGATGTGACCGTCTTCAATATCGACGTGCCCGACAAGACGCTGGTCCCCTTACAGGGAGGCAGCTTCGCGCCTGAAGTGCCGGGCACGAACGACCCGAACGTCTTCAATTTCGCCGTGTCGGTCGCGATCGCCTCGGACACGAAGGTCTACGTGGCGTACAACACGTATATTTATGCTGGTCTCTTCGGCTTCAATGCGAGCGGCGGCATCGCCGTCGTCGAAGGCACCACCGTCACACACGTTGTTCCACTCTTCTCGCTGCCCGGATCCATTGCGGTGAGCGGTGATAGCCGCCTTGTATACGCGGCCATCAATTTCATGTGGTTCAACACCGGCTATGGCGCCGCCTTCTTTCCGGCGCGCACGGTTGCGGCCATCGAGACCGCCGCGATCGGGACTGCTGCGAATCCGTTGTTCGGGTGGACCGACCTGGGCGCTGACGGCATTCTCTGGAACGAGCAGCACACGCCGGCCGGCGTGGCCATCTCGCCGGATGGCGCGAGCGTTTACGTGACGGTTCCGAAGTTCAACAAGATCGTCAGAATCAACACCGCCGACAACTCCGTCGACGTCAACGCGTCCTTCCAGCTGGCATCCGATACGCCTGTCCCCGTTCCGGTCCCCGACGGCATCGCGATCTCGCCAGGTTTCTCGGTCGCGCCGACACCGCTCGTGATCAAGGCCGTCAACGATTCGTCGGCGGGGCCGATGCCCGGCGCAGCCGCGCGACCCGTGGTGGCGAACGTGCTGGCCAACGACACGCTCGGCGGCGCGCCGGCCGTGACCGCGAACGTCACGCTGTCGTTCGAGTCTGCGACGACCATCGGTGTGTCGCTCGACACAGCCACGGGCGCGGTGTGGACGACCGGCGATGCGCAGGTGGGCGCCCAGAGTCTCACGTACAAGATTTGTGAAACCGCGAACCCGAGCAATTGCGCCACGGCGACGGTCTTGTTCACCATCCGAGCACCCTATGTGATCGCTGCGATGGACGATCACGCCACGGCGTTTGCCGGAACGACGCCGCTCGCAAACGTGGTCTCGAACGACACGTTAAACGGCGGGGCTGCCGGTCCGTCGAACGTGACGTTGTCGCTCCTCTCCGTCAGCGATGCAGGCATCGGCCTCAATACCGCCGACGGATCGGTATTCGTCACCGCGAACGCTGCGGTCGGCGACCATTCGCTCGCGTATCAGATCTGCGAAATCGAGAGCCCCGGCAATTGCGCCAACGGCACGGCAGCCGTGACCGTGATTCCGCACGCCGTTCAAGCAGTAAACGACAGCGGCACGTCGCCGCGAACGGGCGGGACGCCCGTTGCCAACGTGCTCGCCAACGACACGTTCGATGGATCGTCGGCCACGTTCGGCCAGGTCACGCTGACGTTGCTGTCGTCGAGCAATGCGGGCGTGACGCTCAACGCCGCGACGGGCGCCGTGTCGGTCGCGCGCGGGACGCCGGCAGGACTGCAGACCCTGCAGTACCGAATCTGCGAGAGGGCGAGCGCGTCCAATTGCAGCGATGCGTCCGTCTCGATTACCGTGAACCAGAACGTCATCCTGGCCGTCGCAGACGCGGCGAGAGCGTCGAGCAGGACGGCGAGTACACCGATCGCAAGCGTCCTCGCCAACGACACGCTCGGCGGTGCGCCGGCGACGACCTCGAACGTGACCCTGTCCCAGGTTTCTCTGACGCCGGCCAGTCGCGACATCCGGCTGAATCTGTCGACGGGCGCCGTCGAGGTGCTCAGGAAGACGAGCGGCGGCACGTTCTCGCTCGTGTATCAGATCTGCGAGATCGAGAGTCCGACCAACTGCAGCCAGGCGACGGTGACGCTCGACCTGAGCGGTGGCGGCGGCAGCGGCGGCAGGTAAGAGACGAGTCGGAGACACGCCAACGGCGCACGCGACGGTCGCATGCGCCGTTTTTTTTGCCGCAATCACCGCCGTGTTTTCTTGAGGCGCGGCACTGGGCCGCGCCGGCCTCAAATCGTGTAAGGTTTTGTCCGGTTTGGAATAGTACGTATTCGGAATAAAGACGCGTCAAACGCCGACACCGACGATCGCGTCCGCGTCAGACGTTCCAGCCGTGCGGCCCCGTCCACCCCTCCGCCGTAATCTGCTCCTCGAACTCCTCCTGACGTTTCGTCAACTCGGCCGAATCGGCGAAGTGCTCGACGTGCTCGGTGCCGTCCGGATGGATCACACTGAACTCGTACCCGCCGTTCACGCCTTCCCGCGCTTCGTATCGCAAGAACTGCCCCTTCCGCTCGAACCACCAGAACACACAACCTCCTGTCCGGCTTATCGGACCGCCTTCGCTCCGACCTTACGAATGGAGCTTCGGCGGACAATCCCGCTTTCGCGCCAACCTTGAGTGCGGAATACACCGTACGATGTATGTTGCGATGACATCGGTGGTGGTTGCCGGCGCGGGTATCTTCGGCGTGACGGCGGCGATCGAGCTGCGGCGGCGAGGGCATTCGGTGCAGCTGCTGGATCCGGGACCGCTGCCGCGCCCGCTCGCCGCTTCCACCGACATCAGCAAAGTGGTCCGAATCGAATATGGCGCCGACGAAGAGTACACGGCGCTCGCAGAAAAGGCCATCGACGGGTGGCGTCGATGGAATCGTGACTTCGGCGTGCCGTTGTATCACGAGACCGGATTGCTGATGCTGCGACCGACGCCGCTCGCCCGCGGCACCGTCGAACGCGACAGCTTCGACGTGATTTCGCGCCGCGGACACCGGCCCGAGACGCTGGACGCCGCCGCAGTGTCGCGCCGCTTCCCCGCGTGGAACGCCAATGCGTACCGATACGGAACCTACAATCCGGAGGGCGGATTCGTCGAGAGCGGCCGCGCCGTCGCCAGGCTCGTGCAGTTGGCGGCGGCGATCGGCGTCGAGATTCACGAGGGCGTCGCCGTCGGCGCGCTGGAGACGCTCACAGACGGACGGCGTCCGCGGCTGACCACTTCAAGCGGTCAGCGGTTCGAGGGCGATCTCGTGATCCTTGCGCTGGGCGCCTGGACGCCGCACGCGATCCCGCGGCTCGCCTCGGAGCTTCGATCGACCGGGCATCCTGTCGTGCACTTCCGACCGGCGGATCCGGAGCCGTTCCGGCCGGAGCGGTTTCCGGTGTTCTGCGCCGACATCTCGACCACGGGCTATTACGGCTTCCCCGTTCATCCGATCGAGGGCGTCGTGAAAATCGCGCGCCACGGCCTCGGACGCGTGATGCACCCGGAATCGGCACGGGTCGTCACGGCGGAAGAAATCGCCGACGCGCGCGCGTTCGTCGCCGCGACCTTTCCCCTGCTCGCCGCGTCGCCGATCGTCTTCAGCGGCGTGTGTCTTTACTGCGATTCGTGGGACGGACACTTCTGGATCGCGCACGATCCCGATCGGCCGGGCGTCGTCGTGGCAACCGGCGACAGCGGCCACGCGTTCAAGTTCGGGCCGGTGCTCGGATCGCTCGTCGCCGACGTCGCCGAAGGACGCGCCGATCCGCTCCACGAGAAATTCCGATGGAGGCCCGGCGTCCGACCCCGGCGATCCGAGGAAGCGATGCGCTTGCAGAGGTGATCGGTTTCGCTCGGCTGAAGCCTCGCGCTCCGGGGTTCACTCGATCTGCGGTCGAATCGTTCGGCAGCCGCTCGAGCCGAGCTCGTTCCGCAGCCGTTCGAACATCGCGTCGGTGGCGTAGGTGCCGACAATCGCGCCGCCGGAGCCGGCGAAGTTGGCGCTGGCGCCGCACGCGCGTGCGACGTCGGCCATCTGCACCTGCCACGGTGGAAGCCGGTAGATGCTGCGGCGCACGTCGAGGTTGTCGTCGATCGCGCGCGCGAGCAGACGCGCGTCGCCCGCGACGATCGCGCGGCGCGCGGTATCGGCCAGCTCCGCGGCGCGTCGCATCCCGTTCACGACGCACGCTTCGCCGCGATCGAAGCGTCCCCGCACGTCGTTGTGGAACACGTCGGTCGGCTCGCTGAGGCCCGCGTGATACGCGAGGTAGATCGGCGGCAGCGATTCGGCGTCGAGGCGTTCGTAGCGGTAACAGAGCAGCCCGTCGACGCGGCGTTCGCACGGCTCGCTGAAATCCATGTAGACGAGCCCTTCGTATACCTGGATGACCCGATCCTGCAGGCCCGCCGCGATGCCGAGCTCGTCGCGCTCCACCGACAACACCAGCGACGGCTGTACCTCGATCGGAATCGCGACGTCGTAGAACTCCGTGAGGCAGCGCAGCGTCGCCACGACGATGGCGCTCGATCCGGCGAGGCCGACCTGGCGAGGAATCGTCGTGTGGTAGCGGATCGAGAAGTTGCGATCGTGCAGCGCGATGCCTTTCAGCTCGCAGTAGTCGTGAAACCGCTTGATCGTCGCCTTGATCAACCGGATGCCGCCGTAGTAGCCGTGCAGCGCCACGTCGCGCGCGAGATCGTGGATGCTGTTGAACGCCGCGCGATCGTCCTCGGCGAGCACGATGTCGACGGTGTCCCATTCGTAGAGGACGACTTCCGCCCAGAAATCGCGGACGGTCAGCGCGAGCGTCTTGCCGTGGTAGCCGTCCGAGGGATTCCCGGCCAGCGCTGCTCTCGCGTACGCGCGCTTACGAATGATGACCATCGACGAGCCGGACGAGGAACTCGCGCAGCGACGCGCCGTGCTTCGGATCGGCCAGCGCGAGCTCGACGAACGCGCGGAAGTAGGAATCGAAGTTGCCGATATCGAACCGCCGCTCGCCGGCGCGGAGCCGGACGCCGTACACGCGCGCGCCGTCGTGGATCATCTGCCTGATCGCGTCGGTCAGCTGAATCTCGCCCGCCTTGCCGGGACGCGTCCGCTCGAGCACGTCGAACACCGCCGGCGACAGGACGTAGCGGGCGGCGATGGCGAGCCGGCTCGGCGCCTCATCGCGGCGCGGCTTCTCGACCAGATCCTTCAACTCGAACACGTCGCCCGCCTCGCCCTTGGGGCTCGCGATGCCGTAGTGGTGAACCTCGTCGAGCGGCACTTCCTCGAGCGCGATCACCGCCGCCGCGTCGTGCGCCTCGAACGTGCGGACGAGCCGGCCGACGACGTCGCTGCCGCCGCTCGTGCCGATGATCGAGTCGCCGAGCGCGACGACGAACGGCCGATCGTTGACGAACGCGCGCGCCGCGAGCACAGCGTGTCCCAGGCCGAGCGCGCGCCGCTGGCGCGTGTAGAAGTACTGCACCGGCGCGCGTTCGAAAGCCAGATCGGAGAGCAGATCCTCCTTGCCGCTCTCACGCAGCGCCTGGACGAGCTCTTCGTTGATGTCGAAGTGATTCTCGATCGACGCCTTGCCCGGACCGGTGATGAACACGATGCGGCGAACGCCGACCGACGTCAGCTCTTCGAAAACGTACTGCACGACCGGCTTGCGGCCGACCGGCAGCATCTCCTTCGGCTGAGACTTCGTCGCCGGCAGCAGTCGCGTGCCCAGGCCCGCGACCGGCACCACGGCCGTGTCGATGATCATGGCGCGGCATCATAGTTTGTTTTTGGCTTCGTCGGCCGCGGTCGCGCCGCAGTCTGATTGTGACGCCGCCGTCACGTCACACCCGATCGATTCACGCGTGGATCGTATCCGCGGCGCGTCGAGTGGTTTCCCCAGGAGTGGCGATCGATCCAGACGCGTGCAACAGCTTCGCTCGCGCGGCGCCAACGCGCGGCTCGAGCGCGTTGGGGTGGCGGCGCGCTGAACGCGTCCGGGACTTGCTCGACTTGCTCGACTTGCTCGACTTGCTCTACTGGG
>Ga0070699_100006531_pt1 | contig 10153 bp, 10 predicted proteins | sample KBSK1503metaG_FD_65473 | JGI IMG/M metagenome (GOLD analysis project Ga0070699, IMG submission 65473) | Corn, switchgrass and miscanthus rhizosphere microbial communities from Kellogg Biological Station, Michigan, USA - KBS K1-50-3 metaG | ecosystem: Host-associated > Plants > Roots >... | reverse complement strand
GGAAATTTGCAAAACAAAAAACTAAAAAACCACCGATGACTATACAAAATATACAATGGAAAACGAAATTTCTATTGGAACAATCTTCCGGAATAGTGACCCGGAACTCAAATCCCTCCGCCGGTCGTAGAAAACGAAGGCGCCGGGAGTTAACTGTCGAGCCCATAATTCAATTAAGACATCGGCATTTTGCATTCCGCTGGTAGAACCCACAAAAGTGGAGGTTCCAATCCTGACTGGGCCCGCATCCCCAAAACTTATCGGAAATATTGACAGTCCGTTTGTGAACGGATATCAGCACGGGGTCATTCGGTTCCGCGGTTCAATTTTGATCGGCCCCATAATGCTACTGTTGGTGTAATTAGTTGTAGCACCATCATCTGACAGTACTTTTTTGCATAGCTGCCTCTGTCGCATTCAGTATTAGTTGTGCGATCTCTGTAGGGTGTGAGACGGTTGAAGCATGGCTTGCATCAACTGAAATCATGGTAGCATTCATTTGTTTTACGAATTGACGTTCCGCATCTGGAGGAATCATACGGTCATTGTTAGACACCTGATACCAAGTTGGGAGGTGCTTCCAAGCTGGTGGACCAGATTTTTGGGTAAATATTGATTGATGAATTGGTTTCTGTACGGTTGCCATGATGCCAGCTTCAGTCGAATTTACGTCCTGAGCGAATGCCTGCATGAATTGTGTTGAGTTTATGTAAAGGAATCCTGCGCTATCCGGCACTAACAGTCCCTTAGGAAGCTGTGCAACATCAACAAAATCGCTGAGCGACTGCCCTTCGTCAGGGGCAAAGGCAGCGACGTAGACTAGGCCTGCAACATTTTCGTTGTTGTAAGCAGCGTTGGTTATTACAAATCCACCGTATGAATGCCCGACAAGTATCGTAGGTCCACCTACGAGTGCAACTGCACGCTTTACCGTATCGACATCATCTGCCAATGAATGTAGTGGAAGCTGCACCGCTATCACCCTATGTCCCGCACCCTCGAGAATCGGAATTACTTTGCCCCACGATGATCCGTCTGCCCATGCTCCATGAACTAGTACTATGTTTGGCTTCATATTACTATCCGCCTCCGCTTGCTCCCCTTCATCAGTTTCAGTTTGCCCGGAATCCTGCGCAGTTGCTTGTTCAACATTGCTGTTACTACTCAGGAGAAAATAGCCTCCGAGTAGAGCAGCTGCGGCGACTACTGCAGCAACGCCTGCGTACCTAATTGCCTTGTGGCGATTTTCAAAATTCATACTTCTATCGTGAACGCGGAATGTTATAACTATGAAAGTTACCGGTTGGTAATATTGTCCACGCGGTGACTACTTTTCGAGGAGCGTGCCGAGCAGCTCGCCAAACCGATTCTCGATCTCGCCTGGTTTGTTGAGTCCGCGATTGAAAAGCGCTTGGAATCGCCGCTGCGTTTCAGGCCACGTCATTGCCGTCGTGAACGAGTTGAGGGCCTCAAGAAGCCGATCGGCGGGTGGCAGCGAGACCTGGTTGACGAGGTTCTTCGCCGCGGCAATCGGGCGCCGATCGAAGGACGCGATCCGGCGCGCGAGTGCGTCAACGAAGGCATCAAGCTCTGTGTCCGGGAGCGCCCGATTGACGTATCCATATCGTTCAGCGGCCTCCCCGTCGAAGTCGTTCGCACCGAGAATGATTTCAAGAGCGCGACCGCGGCCGACTAGCGGGGGAAGGCGCTCTGTACCACCGCCGCCCGGGTGCACTCCTGCCCCGACTTCGACTTGAGCCAACACCGAGTTCTCGCGCGATGCGAATCGCATGTCGCAGGCGAGGACGAACTCGCTGCCCACGCCTCGGACCCGACCTCGGATCTTCGCAATGCTGACCACCGGGGACTTGGTGAGACGGACGAACGTATCCATCAGGATCGGGAGCCCGGAAGGCCCGACCGTCTTGAGGAGGCCGACGTTCCTAGCCTCATCGCTCAAGTCAAAGTGGGCAAGATAGAAGTCAGGATTATCGCTCTCGAAAACGACGACGCGAAGGTTCGGGCTCGCGTCCATTCGAGTGAGTAGGGCCTGCAGGCCTTCGAACATAGTCGCGTCTACAAGGTTGAGGGGCGGATTATCGAATAGAACCTTCCAGAACGCAGGCGTTTCCTCGATGATGCGCAGGTGCGTCGGTGATCCAGTCATGATTCAGCTACCTTCCCCGACCACGATAGAGCGCGAAGGCGAGGTGATTTTCTCATCTTCATACGAATGCATGCGCGCGAGTGCAGGTTCGCTGATGCACAATTTTAAGAAGAGATTTCGTTCGAGTGCCAGTCCCTGTGCCAGAGGCGTCTCGGTGGCGTTGCGGACAAGGCGCTTGATGTAAGCGACCGATTCAGGCGTATGTGACGAGAGGCGCTGCGCAATCTCCATCGCGCGATCGAGAGCCTTGCCGCTGACAGTTTCGTGCACCAGCCCCTTACTTTCAGCTTCACGTGGAGTGAGGGGATCACCCATGAGGATGTGCATGAGCGCCGCTGGTGTTCCGATGGTGCGTGGCAGCCTTTGCGTACCGCCGGCGCCGGGAAGGAGTCCAAGATTCGCCTCCGGCAATCCGATCAGGTACTCACCGTCCTCAGCGATACGAAGATCGCAGGAGAGCGCGAACTCGAATCCGCCGGCAAGGCATGTGCCAGAAATGGCGGCGATTACTGGTTTTGACATGCTTTCGCACAGAGCCATTGCCTTATCGAAGAATCCTCCATTATAGGTCGCGTTCTCGGGCCACTCGCGACCAGAAGCGCGCAGGGACTCTGCGACGCGGAGAAGCGCAGCGATGGAAAAATGTCGAATAAAATAGCCGGGTGCACCTCCAGTCACAACGACAACGCGAACGCTAGAGTCGCCCGCGAATCCGTCCAGCGCCTCGGTGAGTGCGTTGCCCATCTCCTCGTCGAAATAGATGCGCCTTGCGCTGCCCAGTGTAATGACCGCAATTCCATTGGCTACTCTTGTTGTCAGAACATCGGCGTTCATCGGCATTTTAATAGATGGCACCCCTGTTGCACAACATCAACCTGCAATCCGAAAGTATTCTTTCCGATTTCATGAGCCTATTAACAATGGGCTCTGATAAAAGTATGGAAGTTACCGGTTGGTAACGTTCATTCTATCTTGCGATTCCCATCGTCAGAGATGGGCTTTCCGCTTGGGACGCGCTGTGGACTTTATCTGCTGAATGATGTTCGCTAGTAGGACTTCTTCATCCCACGAACCATCATAGCGTCTCCCATTGATGTAAAACGTAGGAGTTCCATTAACTCCACTCCTTATTCCGCTTTTGAAGTCCTCGCGTACTCGTTCATTGTAAGTATGGCTTGACATCTCCCCCTCAAACTTTACCATGTCTAGTCTTAGTTCTAATCCATATTCACTGAGATCAGTTTTTTCAAGCGCTCCCTGATGCTCGAACAGCACGTCATGCATTTCCCAAAACTTATTCTGAGCTCCAGCTGCCTCCGCTGCCTCCGCCGCAATTTGTGCATGCGGATGAACCTGTGTAATCGGAAAATTGCGGAACACAAAACGCAGATTGTCCCCGAGCTGTTCCTGTATCTTCTTGATTATCGGATAGGCCCTGCCACAATGCGGACATTCATAATCACCGTATTCGACCAATGTCACGGGCGCTTCCTCTGAACCGTGAGCATGATCACGTCCGCTAACAATCATTGTCAGTTCTGCACTAGATGACTCGGTTCTTGATATCGGGACCACCTTCCTGACTCTCCTCCGCCGCTAAAGATTCAAGTTCTGCAAGCACGCCATTTACACCTGGATTTACTTCATTTGGTGAAACGTAACTCCAACGAATTATCCCATTCCCGTCTATCACAAACAATGCTCGTTGCGCAGTATCATCTTGCTCGGCGAAGACGCCATATTTTCTTGCTACCTCGCCTTTTGGCCTAAAATCGGAAAGCAAGGGAAATCTCAAGTTTCTGGCTTCGGAAAACGCCTTATGCGACCAAATGTTATCTACAGAGATCCCTAAAAGTTGAGCGTTGAACCGACTAAATTCTGGCAATACTTCATTAAACAGTGTCACCTCGTCACCACAAACTGGACTAAAATCAGCTGGGTAAAAGACCAGAACTAGTGGCGATAATCTAAATTCATCCAACGATATTATCTTGTCTGTCGTTGCTTTCAACCTAAAATTTGGCGCACGGGTTCCATGCCGAAGTACTGGCCAGCGATGTGAGTAGGCTACTGATTTTTCACCCCTTGTTAATTCCTTATCATTTTTCTTTGTGCCGCCGTGGCTTTCAATCTTGCTGACCAAATCGCTCACTTGCTCGTTACTTGTCCACGGAAATGGCAAGCAGTTGCAGGTTGTTGGTGAACTTCCGAGCGCATCTTCCAGTATCTGAGCTCATAACTTTATATTAACCGGGAAATGATATAAGCTTGATAGTTACAGTTAGGTAACATTCCCGAGCGAAGGAACTGGCGTAGCGCTATCAGACCATCTAAACTGGGTGGGGAATGCGAGTTTTGTCCTATAGACGGGAGTTTAAAGATCTTTGGTCAGCGCTACGCGCTCCACATAATCAGAGATATGAACCAAATAATTTTTCAAGATAAGAAGACATGAAATAAATGAAGGAACTCGAAATAGAAGATTACCGGATGTTTACGATTATTGCATCTGGACATGAGCCTAAAAATCTCTTGTTAGCAATGCTATTCCTTCTTCATCGAAAATTTCCCGAGCTTTTCGAGGCCTCTTGTCATCGAACACTTTTTCAGCGTGCCACTTGGATCCAAAGACTGTAAGCATCATTGCGACCCGGATGGCATCGAGTCCCTTCTCGGTAAGCGTCCATTTAATGATTTTCGGGGGAACGCTTCTCTCGACATGCTTCTCTATGAACCCTTCCTGCTCGAGCTGCTTTAGCCTAGCGGCAAGAACTTTTGGTGGGATGTTAGGCAGTGCCTTTGTAAGTTGACTGAACCTAGCTCTACCATAACCCCCGATGTCACGTAAAACTAGAATCGTCCATTTCTTACCCAACACTCCGAGAGAAGCCTCAACAGGGCAATTCAAGAATGTCACGTTGAGCCATTTTGCTTGCAGGTTCTTGTGCGTTCTTCTGAACTCGCTTTCGGGGGCTAGTTCCTGCAAGGGATGCGCTACTCATTACTGAATTATTAACTTTTATGGGACTCTGACAAGGTTTAGGACCTTCAAACCTAAAATACCGCATAGCAATCAGCAATCGTAATGAGCAATGATGACGAAGAGCAGGCGATTAGGAATACCTTGCAAGAGCTTAGGAACCTGGACTTAAAGTCTGATGGGCCCGTAGCCGGAAAAGAACTTCGTGAGATAATCTTAAGACAGATGGAATTGACACACGCATTGTTCAATAGACAACATCGAGATATCTTAAGACAGATGGAATTGAATCGTTCATTCTTCGAAAGGCAGCACAAAGATGTAGATGAAATGCATTCAAGTGTAAAGCGATTCACAGCATCTTCAAAAAGAGTCGAAAAGCTGACAATGGCATTGATTGGCCTGACCGGAGTACTAGCAGTAATGACCTTTCTTCTAGTACCGCACTAGAGCTTCCTTGTTTAACAATGAAAAACCGCATGCTCAAACATAATTAGCCATTATGGTATTTACTTCGTATCAGGAAACGTACCGTAATGGGATGCGCATGCTCAGAGTTAAGCAGAATCGGACTTAGGTATGTTGCAGTCCCTAGGTCCGACAGATTTTACCTTATGTACAGGTTCAGCCAGCAAGCTTATAGCGGCGTCTCACCAAGGGCCAGATTATGGAATACCTGAATGTAGGGCATCCAGTCAAATCCCACTCCCGGCCTTGGGATTCAGGGGGGCTATCATCGTAGGATAAAGCTAAATAGAAACTCAGTCGTATGTAATCTTACAATGAGAAAGATCGCTTCTGTGCGAAATGAACTCCCGAATGCCACCGGAGTTGACGAATCCCACTCCCCGCGCTAATATAATCGAAGCAAAAACGTTCTGAAATTAGTCCTTGCGGTTCAATTCATCAAATATGATTTGTATGATCTGTCCATTCCATCATTACTCCCATGATTCATTGGCCATGGATGTTGACATTATATTTCTGCCAAGCTTCCTTGTACTTTTCCGCCATATCGTCAATTTCATAAATGGCGTAATGCCTTGCCGCCACTGACTTTGCCCGACCAACCAAAATATCTGCTTCATTTTCTGGCATCACTTTACACATCACATTGTAGTGAATTTTCCGCAAATCCATATACTTTATACCGAATTTCTTCGTCATCTTGTGTGCGATATCAATGTCAGTATCAGTAAAAACTAATTGTTCCCGGAATTGATGCCACAAGCCTGTGGGCACGATCGTAAAGTAGCATTTCTTGTGCCCTCTGATCCAATTGATAAGCACGACTGTTAATCCGTTTGCCTTATTGACAACATGCAGTTTTTCACAACTGCATCCCGAGTTGTTGTTGCATGTCTCCATGTCATGGGCATACACAATCTCGTCTTCGCGTAAACCTGTAAACAGCCCGATTCTGATTGTGAGGCCTATCTCTCCTTCCACTTTCAACAAGGCTTTTAGTTTTGCTTCAACAAAGTTCCCATCTACGATGTATATTCTCTTTTGCCTATCCCATCCTACATTTAGTCCAAATCTGCTGATTATTTTTTCAATCAGTTCTTTGCAATCGGGGTTATTCGTTTTGTAAAAGTAATAATTTCCAAATTGGCGCATTGACTGCATGACCCACATTCTCTTGTGTGGAGTAAGCTTGCTGATTTCAGTCGGATCTCTTCCGAAGAAGATGTCGCTAAACCGTCGAAAGTAACTGACCAGCGACCTTGCATTGTGTTCTTGGAGTTTCCGGACGTTTAGAAGGTAATTGAGCATATCCTCCAAGTTGGTATCTTTGTAGAAACTCGGCTCGAATGGGCAATTCACGGCTAGTGCCGTAGATAACCCATTTGCCTGCTGGTTGCCTTGCAATGCCTGTATTTGCCTGTCTTCTGTTACAACAGGAAACTTGCACAAGATAAAGTCCCGTGTAAGTTCTGTCATTGTGTTGTAGCCATAGAGTTTGAGCCTCTGGTTCAAGAGTGGCAGTTCTTCTTTCTTGATTTTGATGGTGAAGCACTTCCAGTTGCGCCATGCTTCTTGCTTTGGTTGGTCAACATCCATTGGTACCATCGGGCTCCCATCGGCAATCAGTCACTAAATAAGAGATAATGTCGGCCTTTCCCGACCAGGAACCTCACAAGAGCCGACAAGATTACAAGACATTAGCCGGTCCTAATGGTACCACCAGCTATGCTCTCCGTATATTGGAATACCATTTCTATCAGCACTGGTACCATATGTTTTCTGGTTGGTCCCAACAATTAGGATCGCCAATTTAAATTGGAAAAAAGCCTATTCATGGTGCAAGTCAACTGTTGACAAGTAAACGCTCGGTATTAGCCGACCTCAGTCACTTTTGATCAGCCACGTTGGAGCTAGAATTTTCGATCTTTATGGTACCGGTTTTGGTACCATGATGTGCATTTTCGACGATAGGTTGTCCTAATTTTATGGTACCAAATCGGAAAAATGCAATTCAAAATCTGCGAGTGTTGCAGCAATAGGAGATAAGTGGACTGGGTGGGTGGTGAACCCACAACCTCTCGCAGGCAGTGCGAGCGTTTGTACCATTTCGAGTTTAAACGTTGGTACCATGGTCAAGACACCGCACTCGTGCGGGAGTTGCTACCACTTTGGCCAATTTTATCCAAAATGATCCGCGAGTTCTCGCCTGTTGGGCGAGTGTTACTCCCACCACCAAGCAAACCCATGTAGGATATAATGTTTATATGTATGTCATTACATACATATGTTTGATATTCCATACATGCAATTACACGGTTATCTTGAAGCGCTCATTGGTAGCAGGACATCGATAAACTTGATGCGTGCTCTGATTAACCACCCCGGCAGAGTCTTTACCGTTCGCAAGTTGGCCGAAGCCGCCAAGGTTTCGGCCAGTGAAGCCGCGATATATGTGCAGCAGTTGGAGAAGTTTGGGGTATTGAATATCCAGCCGGTGGGTAGAGCCTACTTGCTTAGCCTGAATGACCAGAGCTATATTCTAAACCACATCTTTAAGCCAATGATAAAGGCAGAAACACAAACGCTTGACGAACTGATTTCGATACTTCGAGATAACCTGGGTGATACCAAGGCAAAGACTAGCATCATCTCAGCAGTCTTGTTCGGTAGTGTTGTAACAAAAGTCGACAGGGAAGATAGTGATGTTGATTTGCTGGTTATCTCTGAGGATTTTGATGAGGCAACTACGCTTGTATCAAAGGCACAAGAAAAGATATCTTTAGCCTTTAACAGCCGGCTGTCACCCCTAATAATGAATCAAAAAGAAGTGATAAAGAAAAAGAACGATAGTTTGATTCAATCAATACTTGCAAACTGTATTATTGTAACAGGCAAGGACCTAAGGGAGATTTTGGAAAGTAATGACTAGATCGATTGATAGATCCAAGGCAAAGAACTACTTGAAAAAAGCAGAAGATTCGCTTTACATGGCCAATATTGCAGTAAAAGAAGGAAAATACGACAACGCAGTCATGAGCGCAATTCACGGTGCCATTAACGCGCTGGATGCTCTTACTACTTCATATCTAGGCAAAAGAGCCTCCGGTGCTCACACTGACGTAATGTCGTTGGTAAGATGAATCTTTACTCCAGCAGAATATCAAGATGTTCAAAAACAATTCACATCGCTTTTGAGCTTAAAGAATGCTTCAGAGTATCAACCGGATCTGATGGAAAAAAGCAATGCGGAGAATGCTGTAAAGTGGGCTGAAAGGATTATCAGTAGAGTAAAAGAAAAAAGTCCATAGCCTTGTGATCATTGAGTTAGCGGGATGCTAATGACCACAGAAATATTTGCTTTTTAAGTCTATCTTGACTCTAATGAAAACAAGGATGGAATTAGCCGGTCCTAATGGTACCACTAGACCTTATACACGCATATTGGAATACCATTTGTATCACGATTGGTACCGTACATTTCATGATTGGTCCCAATAGTTAGTATTGCTAATTCAAATTGGAAAAAAGCATATTCATTACGGAATCAACTATAGACAAGTAGAATGTCGGGATTAGCCATCCTCAGCTGCTTTTGATCCGGTGAATTGGAGCTAGAATTTTCGGTTTATATAGTACCGGTTTTGGTACCAAAAGGTGCATTTTTGATAGTAGGATGTCCTAATTTTATGGTACCAAAATTAAGAAATCTAATTCAAAATCAGCGAGTGTTGCAACCATAAGAGAAAAGTGGACTGGGTGGGATTTGAACCCACGACCCCGCACTTGCGAAGCGCGTATTCTACCGGACTAAACTACCAGCCCGCACGTTTCACGTGATGGAATCCCAATATAAAATATGGTAGTAGGACTCGATTAATGCAAAATGTACAAAAGGCTTGGAATTAACAGGCCGCTCTTTGGTCCAAAAGAACCATCTAGCAGCTGGCAAGAAAATTAAGGTTTGCTAAGTGCTTTCACTATTGTCCTAATAGCTTCGGGTCCAGAGGTGTCTGACCCTAATTAGGGGCGAATACGCTGAATAAGAGAAGATTTTTTCACCGGGAAGGGATTCGTCTCGGCCGGCGGTATACCGGTGTTTGTTTTGTTGGCGAGAAGGAACCTCGTTGATTGTATCATGAGTATAACTTCGCATCCTAATTTGGTTTTTCTTTTGTCAAGAGCTTCCACAGAGGTTTCTTCAATCTAATTGTAGAATTCCCATCTAGCCTATTTTTTACTTGAGATCCTTTTGACAGCCCAATTACTCACTTCATGTGGACAGACGCTGACATTCCGCAGAATACAGTTGTAGATCCCGGCATAAGCTATGAATATTGCCATGAAACTTTCTATGAACAAGATCATCTGATTTATGGCACATTTGGGGGTAAACGCCAGTTTTGGGAAGATTGTCTTCTAGAAATCTTTTATAGTACTTATTTCGCTAAATGACGACATGAGGGGGTTTGGTTACTACAGGGGGGTATTGACCGTGACGCTGGTTGTTGTTCTTTTGGGATCGGTTTTCGTGTCGGCGT
>Ga0070699_100006530_pt1 | contig 10154 bp, 7 predicted proteins | sample KBSK1503metaG_FD_65473 | JGI IMG/M metagenome (GOLD analysis project Ga0070699, IMG submission 65473) | Corn, switchgrass and miscanthus rhizosphere microbial communities from Kellogg Biological Station, Michigan, USA - KBS K1-50-3 metaG | ecosystem: Host-associated > Plants > Roots >... | reverse complement strand
AGGAAGTCGTTACCGGCTACCGCCAACGACAACGTATAAAGATGACAATGGAAATCAGTACGTCGCGTACGGCCAACCGCCGCCAGCCAGCGAGGCCGCAGTGCAGTTCGTGATCACTCCGGGCTTCCAACTGGGCTTCGAACCAAATCCGCAGAATTCCATAAGACAAGTGGATCCTAAAGTTCAGGCAGCCTTGGAGGGGTGCCTGCAAGAGAAGTTTAAGCTAAGTATAGATTTCTTTAAGCCGTCAGCCAAAGGAGAGTGGGGTTTGATTTCCCTTCATTTCTCAGGTGACACTAAGCTCGAAGATGGAACGAATGGCTTCAGTGTCAACAATGACACCATGACTTTTGATGATCGTGCACTAGGTTTCTATGCGGGAACAGATTTCGCACCGGGGTTCACGGGAGACGGCCGTATTAACGGCCGTAATTTTGACCCGCACGTCAACTACACAGCTAACAAACTATCGAGGGGAGTTAGGCTTGCTGATCCGCGTCTTGCAAGTACGATCGGTAGATACTTACAAACGCAGATTCATGAATTGGGCAATTCGGCGGACACAATAACGCACAAATACATCGGTGATCGAAACAGCAACACCGATCGGGACTCGGGTTATGCATTAGAGTTATGCGTCCTTGGCAAGTTGAAACATAGGGGTTAAAGGAATCCATGAGATTATTATTCATGTGTTTGGCTGGTCTTTTGTTGTCTGGCAATTGCACTAGCGGTGTGCGCCCGATAGAACTCCAAAAGGATGTGAAGTCCGCCAGTGACAACGTTACGGAAATCAGAAGCGCTTTAACGACCGAGAAGCTCTCATCGTGGGCAGTTAGTGCCAGTTCGGTCGGCAGTCAAGAAACTTTAAACTGCCTTTACTTCCTGAATGAGAACGAAGGTTGGATTGGCGGCAAGGGCGGTCTATACAAGACGACTGACCGTGGCAGCTCTTGGGAGAGAGTCATTATTAATTTCCCGGACCAAGGTGAGGTCGACGAAGTCTTCTTTCAGAATCTTCTCTTTGGCTGGGTTGCGCTTGAGCGTCACGTCCCCTATGTCTCCCCTCATGAGGAGAATCAATCCTGGCTTGTTCAAACCAATGATGGCGGGAGAACTTGGCGCGTACAACGCGAAGATAAGGACGGCGCATTGACTCACATTTCGTTCGTCGATCGACCGAACGGCTGGCTGGCGGGTATCAGATACGTTGGAACAAACCCTATACGATTCAGCCCGTCAGTATTTCATACGTCTAACAACGGCGAGAATTGGACGGATGCTTCTCCTGGATTGAATGATGTTGCCACAGACCAAAAAGATGTGTACGGGGATCCTTTGAACGACTGGATCGCAGCCATCGTCGCTGATGGAGCAGCCACTGCTACGGTACTTACTCAAAGGGGCAAGATACTTAGGTCTTTTGACAGCGGGCAGTCCTGGAAACAAATCAACTTAATTCCTCATGAGCCGAGTCAGACAAGTTTTCGTCGCTTGGGGCAGAAAGCATCTGGGAAGCTTTGGGTAACGGGAGGTGCAGACAGTATTGAGGGTACCTGGGGTATGTTAGCAGAACAACAGAATGGCAACTCGTGGATAAGATACAGGCTAATTGGTGCCTATTTCTCAGACGTACAATTGGGGTCGGAGAATATTTTTATCGCTTGCGGTTCCGTGCTGAGCGACGGTCGAAGGCAGGCTGCCATTTTCTATTCAAAAGATGGAGGCCGCCAATGGTCCATCATATATCGTGACAACAAGGTTGAGCGTCTAAACGCGATAGTTTCGACGAGTCCATACCAGATATGGGCCGTGGGAGAAAGAGGACTGATTGTTCATCTCACAGCCACCACGTTGCCACAGAACAGATTACCAAGGTGAGCTAGTACTTCCGCAGAACTCCGGTTTCAAGCTGGCCGGACCCGGCTTTTCAGATGAGCAAATGGGAATCTTAGTCAATAGCCTCAGCAGGATAAAGGAAGATGACTGCAGGAACTTCATAAACGAAACACTCGCCAAATACAAAAGGGGAACCCGTGCTGCTTGACGAATATGGCAGTGTATCTAGTAAAGAAGAGCTTAGGCATTTAGATCATTTTGCTAATTACTTGAGCAATGCTGGCTCAGAATCAATCTCTTATCTCATTAGCTACGCGGGGCGAAGCGCGTGCATTTATGAAGCACAGTGGCGTGTTGATCGGGCGAAAGAGTATTTGGTTGAAAAACATAAGGTGTCAAAAAACCGCATCGTCACCGTGGATGGTGGTGTTCGCGAGAACTGGAGCGTTGACTTATTCCTTCAGCGGGACGGTGGCTGCGGGCCTCTGCCGAGTCCTACATTGCTAAGAGACGATGCGCAAGTCAGTGGACTATGCTCACAAAAATACAACGAGTCTAAGGTCCAATAGGACTTCCGCGAGTTTTTTGCAAATGTTGTGTACGAGCAAAGAGTCAGGCGGCGATTCTCTGAGCCTCCTGTTGTAGACCGTCTTTGAACTTCAGGCCTTTGATCACCTGGGCCAGTAAGGCGTGCCCTTTGAGCGTGCGCCAGTTTTGTTCCGCAGTCTTCGTCAGCTTGAAGACCATGGCCAGAATGCCGGCGCGGGAAACACACCCTCGCGTCTTGGAGGTGCGTAGTCGCACCGTCGCGAACGTCGATTCAATCGGGTTCGTGGTGCGGATGTGCAGCCAGTGCTCGGCCGGAAAATCATAAAACGTCAACAAGGTGTCGCGGTCTTTGGCCAGGCACTCGGTAGCCTTTGGGTACTTCGCTTCATAGGTCGCCAGGAAAAGATCGAAAGCCTGGTCGGCGTCCACGCGACTCGGGGCCATCCAGATCTGGTGCAAGTCGTCTTTGCCTTTGGCCTGCAGCGCTTTCGGCAGTTTGTTGAGCACGTTGGCCGTCTTGTGCACCCAGCAGCGTTGCGCGCGGGTGGTGCCGAAGACTTGCGGCAGCGCCTTCCAGAAGCCCAACGCGCCATCGCCAATGGCCAGTTTCGGATCGATAGTCAAGCCGCGGGCTTTCAGATCCAGCAACAACTCTTTCCATGAACTTTCTGATTCGCGCTAGCCGTCGCCCATCGCCAGCAATTCCTTCTTACCGTCCGCAGTGGCGCCAATTACTACTAAAATGCACTGACTGGCGTCCTCCAGCCGCACTCCGAAGTGCACCCCGTCTACCCAGATGTAGACGTAGTTCTTGCCCGCCAGCGAGCGCTTGGACCAGCTCTCGTACTGTTCTTTCCACACCTCTTTCAGCCGGCTGATCGTCGCTGCCGACAGCCCCGGAGCCTCGCGTCCTAACAAGGCAGTCAAAGCACTGGAGAAGTCTCCGGTCGAAAGTCCTTTCAAGTACAACCAGGGCAGCAGCTCCTCGATACTCTGCGTGCGTCGCAGGTAACGCGGCAGGATATTCGAGCTGAACTTGATCGTCCCTTCGCGATCGCGCACCCGCGGCGCTTTCACCGGCACGTCCCCGATGCCTGTTTGGATGGTCCGCTCCGGCTGGTAACCGTTGCGCACTATGCGCTGTCTGTCTCGTTCATCTTTCAGTTCGCGATGGCGTGCCACAAACTCCGCCAGCTCCGCCTCCACCGCCTGCTGCAACAACTCTCGCGCTCCCGTCCGCAACAGCTCCGTCAAAGCGTCAGCCACCGGCAACGCGATTCCTGGATTCCTGTAATCAACTAAGTTATCTTCCTTCACGGCGTATTCCTCCTTAGCAATAAGGTTGATGGTTCGGCAAAAACTCATCAAGAATACGCCACCTTTTTCATTCCGCTCATACACAACTTTCGAGCTTAACTCTAGTCCGTCTAGTACAGCCAAATCATCAATGGATCTATGTTGAATACTTTGATTACATCGAAGGGCTGCCAAAGCTAGGCTGGGCTAATAAGAAGTATTTGAAGAAGTAAGAAGTATTTGAAGAAGATAAATTAAGCAAAAGGCCGCTTGCAAGAAACATCTGACCCGGAAGATAATATCAAGCCAATGGATCTAGGCACGACTGGAATCGTTGTAGGTATCATTGCCGCCGTTGTGTATGTTGTTGAGACGGCCTGTAAGTACGGTGCTGCCCTTCTAAAAAAATACCCAGAGCGACCACCTGAGGAGTCAAACACAATCCTAGAGGAGCGGTCAAGACCGCGTTCTCAAGAGGGAACTTCCTTCGCTGCACCGAACTTTATTAAGGGCTCGTATAGTCGCGCAACCAAAGTCCGACCGGGGTACGATATTGACATTTTGTTTTCTCATCACGGCTCTTCGAGCCTTTTAAAAAAAATCTAAAATCACATTAATCGGACTGTGGCGAACGCTGGCGGACGATTACGGAAAATGCGGCTTAGCTAAGCGAGGAGGCCCTGGCTCAACAAGCATGCACATCTATATTGACGAGTCCGGCATTTTTCGGAACCCTTCCAATCAGGATAACGTTTCCTCATGTATTGCCGCTTTAGCCGTTCCGACGACCAAGAAAAAAGAGTTATTCAAACAGTTCAAGAAGCTGACGCATGGCTGGGGAGACGCCAATGGGGAGGTGAAAGGCAGGGCTCTGGACGAAGGCCAAATAGCGAGTGTGATTGCGCTGCTTCAAAAGTTCGACGTGCTGTTACAGGTAATCATGATTGACCTTGGCTTGCACACCGAGGATGAAATCACAAGGTTCAAGGAGTTACAGGCGAGAAAAATCACGGAACATATGACAGATGCGCACCACCCTAACGTGATTAGGCAGGCAAATGAGATCCGAGAAGCGTTTATCAAAATGCCGAACCAACTGTTCGTCCAGGCCTTTCTGATGTTCCCTCTAATACCAAGAACGCTGCTCCACATGATTTGGTATTACGCCCGTCGAATCCCGGAAGAACTCCAATGGTTTTACTGGATGGTTGACGCTAAAGGTCAGTCGAAGACCGCTTATGAACACGCTTGGTCCACCGCCTTGTTTCCGATAATGGGCACCCAAAGTGCGGAAGACCCTGTCTCTTTCGTTGAAGGCGGTGACTATTCGTATTTTGAAAAATTCGAGGAACGGAATACAGAGTGGATTCAAAAAGTCGAAAAAGAGAAGGGATTAGAAGCTGGTGAATTGGTGTCCGCAAAGCTTGGACAAGTCATCGGCGAACACTTTGTTTTTCAAGATTCCAAATATAATGTCGGTTTGCAGATCGCTGACATTCTTGCAAATGCCACCCAGCGGGCGTTGAACCGAAAACTAAAGTTAGCTGGCTGGAAAGACATTGGCCGTTTAATGTTGTTCCGAACCCCCCAGCCTGTCCAGTTCGTTCAAATAACGCCAGACAACAAAGGTGAGAGAACCAAGAAGGTTCAATCACCCTTTTCTAGTGTTCTTCGGATTATCAAAGCGAAGTCTAAACCACTGTGGCTGGACCCGGCTGGAGAAGCGGCGCTTGACGAAAGAAACCGCGACAAGAACGAGCACCAAACGAGGCCGTTAGGCGAGCATTCAAAAATAGACTTGACGAGGCTTCCCTAATCTTGACAGCCGGAACGTCCGGAGCAGAGAAAAATGACTAAAACAAACACCGTAAGGCTTCATAAATAATCTGAAACTGTGATCCGTCTGGGGAGTGCAGAAGCTCTTTGATGGAGGGAAGTAACGATTCATTTCATTTCAAGATTCACCAAAATCCCGCATATGAACTATTGCAACGACGCGTCTAGTACAAACGCCTTAACGGTCGTTCCATTCTTCGAAACCACTTCCGCTTGCGTGTTAAACTTGTCTCGAGCTTCTTGCAAGGTAATTTTCGATGATCGTCTCTTTCGTTTATCGTTGTTGCTCCACTGCGCGCAATTAAACCAACCCACCAGGTACAAGCCGAACGGCGAATGGTGGTCCTTCAGATACCGGTCCCTTAACTGTGTCTCCATTGCGCGATCGAGATCGGGATTCCAAACACCCTTCGTCTCGACTATGGCTGTTATCTGATCGGCAATGTCGCCTTTCGCGTTTCTCGTGAGGGCGTCGATATGAATATCGGTTTCTTGACCCTTGAAGGATCCGACGCCGCGCCGAATCTGAACTTCTCTATTCGCGATGATTCCTCTCGTTTTCAAATCCATCAAAGTGTCGCTTAACGTAATCGGAAAGGCGATTCTCATCCCGCGGTTGGTAAACTCCGGGCCTCACCTCATTCCACAGATCAATTGCTGCTGGCGTCTCACCATGGAGCTTCTGTTGTAGACGCTCTAATGACTCGACTATAACGCGAAGCAGCTGTTCACCGTCCTGCACCAGCCGCGAATCGTGATTGTCGGCAATCCTCAGAATTTCCGAAGGTTGCAGTGGGACCCAGTTTCGGCGCCGGTTAACCTCTTGCGCCTCAACTAGTGTCCACTTCAACCACCGCAATTCCGGTAACGCGTGAACCAATTTGCCGAGCGCGGCCACCGCCCTGGGCGTACCGCGCTCTTTAAGCTGGCTTAATACAGAGTTGCGGAAACTGCGCGCTTCGTCGTTTGGCCCAACGGCATACACGCCTTCATGCCGCGGATCAGTATCGTAGGAATATTCGCGAGCGAGCCAAATGAACAGGTCGGCCAATTCCTCTTCATTGAGACGTTCCGCAACAGACGTTTGTCGTCGGTACACGCTTCCAGCAAACGCTTCCACAACTTGTCTACCGAAGGTCGAGTCACGCTTTATTGCGGGCCAGACGGTCTTCCAACCAGAATCGTCGGCGTGAGTAACTAATACGCGCGCAGCCATCAGTCTCCGCGCGTGACCTTTTGCTGACGCCGGCTTTCTCTTTACGATTGCTTCTGCGTAGCGCTTCGCCTCAAGAAAATCGTTCTCTAGCAGCTCGGATAAGATTTGCCCCAAACAGTTCGTCTTGAATCGCCTTTGCTTAATCCTGTTCATTAGCGCAACGCACAACGGTTCGTCCCAGGAGCTCTTGAGATGGGAAAGTACAGATACGAAGCCATCGGTTTTGTTTTCGTAGTCGATTAGCGCCAGCACAGTGCGAATGACTTCATCTGGTGCGTATGCGTAAGCCGTCGTTACAAGCGTAACCTGCGCGTCAGAATCGGAAACTTCGTTTTGAAACGGGTAGGCAACCAGAATTGAAGCCCACTTCCGCCACGTGGCCGCAGGAAGCGCTGACACATAGTGTTGGTCTTCACTCATAAGAAGACGAAAGGTGCGATAACCTGCATACGCGGGTCGCCAGATTACTTTTTTGCCCAGCCACTGGTTAGGCTCAGGATCTCCGTTTACGATGTATCGTTTCGCACATTCGACGATCCTTGCTTTGATCTCATCTGTCGCTGCTGCCCAGCCGGGCTCCTTCTTGAGATCTGACTGAGTCTCATGTCCGTAGTAGGGCCTATCTTCGTGCAACGTCATTTCCAGATTCAGCCGCCACCACGCGTTGATGTCGCCTGATTCGAATCTTTCAACAAAGAGCTTCACTTGTTCCTTCGCAGGAGGATCCAACGATGGCTCTTTGGGTATTTTACGATTCCATTCCTGCGATTCGGCGTAAGCCTTGCGCTGGGCTGCGGCTTGCTCCGAATCGAGATAAACAGGATTCAAAAATAATCGAAAGGCATTCGCCAGGGTTGGGCTTTCGCCAGAGGCCTCGATGATCGTTCCGACGTGGTCCGTATTCCGCCAGTCCACAACATGCCCGAGGATGTCCGCAATAAGCGTTTTAGTCTCAACCGACGTCTCGGATATAATCTGCTCAATCAACCACGGCACATCCGTTGAATTAACCAAATGATTGTCATAAACCAGAAAGTACCACGGTGTTGACTTCTCGCTCTTCGTGAGTCGCGGAATTACGGATTCGAGCAACTTCCGACGCTTCGCGTCGTCAACGACGATCTTTTCGTCCTCGTCCCCGCGCAGTTTTCGGACGTGGTCGACGATTAGGTCCGCCAAGGCGTCTCTAATCTCCACCACGTCCAGGTTGTGCCAAGCGCGGCGAAGTATCTCGTTGCGAAGTGAGCGGAACGGAGAAACGGGATCCGGATAAATATTCGCTTCCCGCAACCAACGCAACTCGACTACGAGATCGAGGCGGTCCGCTTCTTTTGCTAGAGCATCTAAGAAAGACTTATAGGAACCGTAAAGACTCGGCCGCTTCGGCCAACTCAGCACGAGAAAGAGGTCGTCACTGGAAATGTGATCCGGCCAAATTGCTCGCAGCCCCCGTCCTTTGAGTTCGTCATCCGGATCATCGCCGGCTTCTCCGAACGCCAGTGGGCGCAATCTAGCTTTTGTTTGTGAATCGCCGACCCGTACTACCGCATATGCCGCATTCACACGCAAAGTAATGTCTTCAGTTTGATCTAAGGCCAGCCGTGCCAGGTCATCTTGCAATGTCTTTACGTCGCACGCTTCAGCGATATCAGTTGCGATCCGCCGCGCGAAGTAACCTCTTCGCTTGTCCGTTAAAAACGGACGGAGTTGCTCGCCAAGTCCTGGGTGGGTCAATTTCGAGTAGAATTGATGTACCGACCAGTCACGATCGAACCATTCCTCGTTATCAGCACCCTCAAGCAAACACTGAACAAGCGCCGCTCTTTCGTCCCGATCCGCCGAAGCCACGTCGCTACGTAACAGTACGACTGGATCGGTCTTCATAATGTGCCGAAACACGTCCTGATCCATGCCTGCTAGCCACGCCGCCGTTTCGTGCAGTTGAGGAATTACTCTCTTGTCATTATCCGAAATCAAAGCAATCTTCTGCTCAAAGGTGACACCGTGTTCAATCAAGAACTTCGCCGCCAGAAATTCCGCGTACGTTTGGTGCGCCCAACCCATCCTTTTCGAACCGCGCGAATTGAACAAGCCGGTGCTTAGCGTTTGCCGGATCTCTTCCTCGCCAATCTCAAATCGTTCGTGGCCATTGCCGTCAGTTCCAGACGCTAATTCGTCCATGCCGATATCGCTTTCAGGCATATCGAGCCGCAAACCCATCCAGACGGCCGTTCTATTCGCAAAAATGGATATTGCTGCAATCCGTTGAGCGACAAGCACTCGTCGCATTGTCGATAAGTTGCCTTTGCGACCGGTATCAATTTGGCTTTCGTTTGATTCGTCACACAAATACCCGCAACCCTCGTCGTATAACTCGGCTTGAGCATTCGGCAATTCATTAGTCCCACTAAACCGCTTCAACAGAAACTTGAGCGTCACTGGTTTGATCGCTAGTGGTCCAACTTGCGTGCGGATAAGTTCGTCAAAGAACTTCTGAGCATCTCCGACTTCCGAGCTCACCGCTTCCCGAATATCTTTCTCACGCAGAGGAAGTAGTTCGCACACGTTGAATTGATCATCACCCCAGTGTTCGCGCAGACCCTCTTCAAGTATCGTCGGCCATTCAGCAGTTCGACAGGCTACCCGAAGGTACAAACGATCGGCAGGAAGTTTCTTTACTTCCCTGACCAGAAGATTCGCCAACGTGTTTACCGTCAGAAGGCCTTCGTCTAAGCTGTCAAGATAGAGACGGAGGTTGTGGCCACCGTTCAGCCAAGTCTTACAGACCGCATTATCAAAGATGTCCGCACATAAACTCACATCCGTTTGATAGTCGCGAAGTTGAAACGCCAAAACCGCGTCGTTTGGGTGCGTCTCGATAGCTTTGTTCACCCGCTGTTTCAGCTCTTCGGATTTGCCAGTTCCCGGCTCTCCCAGCAACGCCAAACAGTGAATACTTTGTAGTTGCTCAAGCGTCTTAGCGTCTGGGTTTAGAACGTGACCATAAGAGCCGTGCGGATCTTCCAACGCGCCGTAGCCGTTTACCCTAAACGTGCCGTCCCGCCCCCAGAAACGCAACCAATCATATTTCTTCTCTGCCATTTCAGACCTCTAGGTGATTTTACTGTAGCTCACGGTATGACGCTTAGTTGGAATTCAGTTTTGTCAACTTTGGCTGAAGTAAATGACGCGAAAGGCGAATCGGACGGTCATCCGATAATCGGGCATTACGTAATCGGGCGGCACACCTGACATCAAAAAGCGATGTCATGCGCGCCTGACGGCCGTTGGCCTTTTCCCTTCTTACGTAATGGCGATTATCTGACGCCCGCGTTTACAGATTCTCCCCATTGCGCCCGCTTCGCTCGCCGGCTCGCGCACTCGCACGGCTCACTCCGCTAACGCCCCCGCTGGGTGC
>Ga0070699_100006528_pt1 | contig 10156 bp, 7 predicted proteins | sample KBSK1503metaG_FD_65473 | JGI IMG/M metagenome (GOLD analysis project Ga0070699, IMG submission 65473) | Corn, switchgrass and miscanthus rhizosphere microbial communities from Kellogg Biological Station, Michigan, USA - KBS K1-50-3 metaG | ecosystem: Host-associated > Plants > Roots >... | reverse complement strand
GCCGGGTGGCGCGCGGCGGGCTGCGCTGGTCGGACCGGCTCGAGGACTTCCGCACCGAGGTGCTCGGCCTGGTCAAGGCGCAGGAGGTCAAGAACGCGGTCATCGTCCCGGCCGGCGCCAAGGGCGGCTTCGTGTGCAAGCGCCTGCCCGACCCGGCCGACCGCGAGGCGTACCAGGCCGAGGTGCTGGCCTGCTACAAGACGTTCATCGCGGGCATGCTCGACGTGACCGACAACATCGACGGCGACCGGGTGGTGCCGCCGCCTGGCGTGGTCCGGCGGGACGGCGACGACACGTACCTGGTGGTCGCGGCGGACAAGGGCACCGCGACGTTCTCCGACACGGCCAACGAGATCGCGGGGCGGTTCGGCTTCTGGCTCGGCGACGCGTTCGCCTCGGGCGGCTCCGAGGGCTACGACCACAAGAAGATGGGCATCACCGCGCGCGGCGCCTGGGAATCGGTGAAGTGGCACTTCGCGGCGCTCGGGCTCAACCCGGCCACGGACGACTTCACCGCGGTGGGCGTGGGCGACATGTCCGGCGACGTGTTCGGCAACGGGATGCTGCTCTCGCACCACATCCGGCTGGTGGCGGCGTTCGACCACCGGCACGTGTTCATCGACCCGTCCCCAGACCCGGAGGCCAGTTTCGCCGAGCGGGCGCGGATGTTCGCGCTGCCCAGGTCCTCGTGGGCGGACTACGACCAGGCGCTGATCTCGTCCGGCGGCGGGATCTGGCCGCGGTCGGTGAAGTCGGTGCCGGTGTCGCAGCAAGCCCGCACCGCCCTCGGCATCGACGCCACGGTCTCCGCGCTATCCCCGGACGAGCTGATCTCCGCCATCCTGTCCGCCCCGGTCGACCTGCTCTGGAACGGCGGGATCGGCACCTACGTGAAGGCCAGTTCGGAGTCGCACGCCGACGTGGGGGACCGGTCCAACGACGCGGTCCGGATCGACGCCACCCGGCTGCGCGCCCGGGTCGTCGGCGAGGGCGGCAACCTCGGCTTCACTCAAGCGGCCAGGATCGAGTACTCGCTCGGCGGCGGCCTGATGAACACCGACTTCATCGACAATTCGGCCGGGGTCGACACCTCCGACCACGAGGTCAACATCAAGATCCTGCTGGCCGACGCGATCAGGGACGGGGCCATCCCCGCCTCGGGCCGGCACGAGCTGCTGAACGAGATGACCGGCGAGGTGGCCGACCTGGTGCTGCGGCACAACTACGGGCAGAACATGGCGCTGGCCGTCGCCCGGGCCCAGGCCCCCTCCCTGCTGCACGTGCACGCGCGGTACCTGCGCAAGCTGGTCAGGGACAAGCGGCTCAGCCCGGAACAGGACGAGTTGCCCGGCGAGCGGGAGATCGCCGAGCGCCGGTCCTCGGGCAGCGGGCTGACCAACCCCGAGCTCGCCCTGCTGCTGGCGCACACCAAGATCTGGGCGGCCGAGGACGTGCTCGCCTCCAGCCTGCCCGACGACCCGTACCTGCGCCGGGTGCTCGACGCGTACTTCCCCGCCCCGATGCGGGCCAGGTTCGCGGACCGGATGGACGCCCACCCGCTGCGCCGGGAGATCATCACCACCTCGGCGGTGAACGAGATGATCGACACTTCGGGCACCACGTTCCTGTTCCGGCTGATCGAGGAGACCGGCGCGTCGGTGCCCGACCTGACCCGGGCGTGGCTGGTGGCCCGCGAGGTGTTCGACATGTCGGCGTTCTGGCATCAGGTCGAGGACCTGGCGGGCCGGGTCGGCATCGCGGCCCAGATCACGCTGCTGCTCGAGGGGCGCAAGCTGACCGAGCGCGCGGCCCGGTGGCTGCTGCACAACCGCCGCCCGCCGTTCGACCTCCAGGCCACCGTGGGTTTTTTCGCCGATGGCGTGAGGACGGTCCGTTCGGGCATGCCCAAACTGCTCACCGGCCGGGACCTGACCGGGTTCGAGGAGCGGCGGGACTCCTACCTCGACCTGGGCGTGCCGCTCGACCTGGCCGAACGGGTCGCGGCCATGGTGCCCACGTACTCCGCCTTCGACATCGTGCAGGTGGCGTCCTCGGCTGGACGGCCGATCGAGGAGACCGCCGAGGTCTATTTCGACCTGGCCGACCGGCTGCAGATCACCCGGCTGCGGGACCGCATCACGGCGCTGCCGCGGGAGGACCGCTGGTCCACGATGGCCCGGGCCGCGCTGCGCGACGACCTGTACGTCGCGCACGCCTCGCTCACCGAGGATGTGCTCAGGGCCAGCGGACCCGCGCGCTCGCCGGAGGAGCGCCTGGCCGCCTGGGCGTCCCGCAACGAGTCGGCGGTGGGCATGGCCGCGCAGACCCTCGGCGAGATCTGGGAGAGCGAGCGCTTCACCTTCACTACGTTGTCGGTGGCACTGCGGGCGGTCCGTACCCTGGTGGCCGCCAGCTCGCTCCCCGGCGCTGAATAACCTCGGGGGGAACGATCCCCCCCAGACCCCCCCTGCTCTTGGGGGGAAGCCGTTCCCCCCAACCCCCTCGGCCCCCGCAAGCGGGGGAATGCCTGACCCTTTGGGTCAGACCCTTTGGGTCAGTGGGCGTGGGCGAAGCTGGGGCCGCTCTGCGATCCGATGACGTCCAGCTTGGCGTCGCGCGCGGTGGCGGGCGGGTCGATCGCGGCGAACTGATACGCCCAGTTGGCGATCACCTCGTGGTAGCCGACCTCGGTGGGCGCGGCCAGCAGCGGGGCGAACCCGGTCGGCAGGCCGATCGGCGATCCGGCCACCAGGTTGGGATGCTCGTTGCTGGTGTTCAGGTACATCCCGTACATGATGAGGGCGCCGCCGCCGGCCAGCTGCAGGCCGGTCTGCGGGTATGGCGCCCCCTGCAGCAGCCACTGGTAGTCCAGGCCACGGGCCTGCTCGGCGGCCGCCTGGGCGGCCTGCGCCGCGTAAAGACCGGTCGTCAGCGGACCGGCGGCGACCACCGACGCGGCCGGGCTGGAGGGCCCGTCGTCTGCCACGGCCGCCTGCGTCGCCCCTACCACGTCCGGGCGCAGCAGCAGTCTGGTGTCCGTAGTGGACACGGCGACGGCGTAGCCGTCGGCGTCGCGGACGATGGCGGGCAGCGGCCGGCTGAGCACGGCCGTGCCGCCCAGCGTCCAGTCATCGGTCTTCTCGGCCCGGGCGAACAGCATGAGCGTGCTGACCGGGGCGCCCGGCTTTCCGCCGGTGACGGTGGTCCTGTCCACCGCCACCACGAACCACTGCGGGAAACCGGAAAGCCCGGGGACGTAGAACGTGGGCGTGCCGTACCGGTACCGGGGGACCGGGGAGCCCGCCGTGGCCAGCGCGGCGTAGCGGCTCCTGGTCTGAGCCCACTGAGCGGCCGTGACGACGGTGAGCGCCGACGCCTGGTCGCCCGTTACCGCGGCCGTGTCGCTGACCGTCAGGTAGGTCTGGTAGACGGTCCGCGCGTTCGCGAAGGTGACACTGTGGCTGGCGGGGGTGTCCGCGTCCGCGTCGGGGGCGGGCGCACACCCCTGGACGGACAACAGGGTCACGGCGGCCAGCGCCGCCGCCCCGATCGCGGTGGCAACGCTGGCCATGGCCGGACGGCCGGCGGGCCGCCGGCTCCGGCCCGCACCGCCCCGCCTGGCAGCCCAGGTCCAGCCCTTTCCGTGTGTCACGCTAAGGCAGGATACCGGGTTTGATCCCTGAGGTTGGCGCGCTGGGTGAGATGCGGACTCCCCTTCGGCGCTCGGTTAGGCTTACCGGCATGGCAGGTACCGATCCCGCAGATGAGATCGCGGCGCTGACCTCGACGCTCGACAGCATCGAGGCCGTGCTCGATCCCGGCGAAATGCAGAGGGAAGCGGCTGATCTGCGCGTGCAGGCCGCCGACCCTGAGCTGTGGGCGGACCCGGATCGCGGGCAGAAGGTGCACCGGCGGCTTTCCTACCTGGAAGCGGAGCTGACCAGGCTGGCCGGCCTGCGTCAGGGCCTGAGCGACACCAAGGTGCTGTTCGAGCTGGCCGAAGACGAGAACGACGAGCCCGCCAAGCAGGAGGCGGCGGCCGAGCTGGCCACGCTGCGGACCGAAATCGACCAGCTCGAGGTGCGCACGCTGCTGAACGGCGAGTACGACGCGCGGGAGGCGCTGATCTCGATCAACGCGCAGGCAGGCGGCGCCGACGCGGCCGACTTCGCGGAGAACCTGATGCGGATGTACCTGCGCTGGGCGGAGCGGCACAAGTACCCGACCGAGGTCTACGACACCTCCTACGCCGAGGAGGCGGGGATCAAGTCGACCACGTTCGCGGTGAACGCGCCCTACGCTTACGGGACGCTGCGCGGCGAGCACGGCACGCACCGGATGGTCCGGATCTCCAAGTACGACAACCAGGGGCGCAGGCAGACCTCGTTCGCCGGCGTGGACGTGATGCCGGTGGTGGAGCAGACCGACCACATCGACATCCCGGAGGACGAGATCCGGGTGGACGTGTTCCGGTCCAGCGGCCCCGGCGGCCAGGGCGTGAACACGACCGACTCCGCGGTCCGCATCACCCACCTGCCCACCGGGATCGTGGTCTCCTGCCAGAACGAGCGCAGCCAGATCCAGAACCGCGCGTCGGCAATGGCCGTGCTGCAGGCCAAGCTGCTCGAACGGCGCCGTCAGGAGGAAGCCGAGCAGATGCAGGCGCTGCGCGGCGACGGCGGACGCGCCTGGGGGACCCAGATCCGTAACTACGTCCTGTACCCCTACCAGAACGTCAAGGACGTCCGGACGGGCATGGAGACAGGAAACGCCGTGGCCGTCCTCGACGGGGAGATCGACGACTTCATCGACGCCGAGATCCGGTGGATGCGCCAGAATGGCCGGTAACAGTGTCGCCGGTAACAGTGTCGTCCCCGGGCCAGCACAGCCCCCTCTACCTGGCCAGCTGCGTGGCCAGCAGGAGCACGAAGGCTAGCGCCAGGATGGCGGCGATGATCAGCTGCGTGCTGGCCCCGGAGTGCTCGTGGTGGATGTGATCACGGGAAGCGCGGCAGGCCGGGCAGCGGCCCTCCACCACCGGCCCAGCGCATTGTGCGCAGATCAGGTGTTCGCAGCTCATCGGAACCCCTTCCGGCTGGGGCGTGGCCTGGCAGTTACCGCGATGTAAGGCCTTAGCTGCCAGTTTCCCTCTAGACTGTTCCCTGCCCAAATCAGGTTACCCGCATGTCGCTCAGGTTGGCGGCGGCACACGGGTTCATCAGGCCAGCCACGTCCATATCTACATCGCTGTGATGGTCGCGTGATCAACTTCGATAACGTCACAAAGGTTTATCCGAATCAGAACCGCCCCGCCCTGGAGAGCGTGGACATCGAGGTCGCCAAGGGGGAGTTCGTCTTCCTGGTCGGTCCGTCCGGTTCGGGTAAGTCGACATTCCTGCGTCTGGTCCTGAAGGAGGAGCGGCCAACGGACGGCCGGATCCACGTGGCCGGCCGGGACCTCGCGCGACTGAGCAACTGGAAGGTGCCGTACCTGCGGCGGCGGATCGGCTGCGTGTTCCAGGACTTCCGGCTGCTGCCCAACAAGAACGTCTACCAGAACGTCGCGTTCGCCCTCGAGGTCATCGGCAAGCACAGGCGCTTCATCCGCAAGGTCGTTCCCGAGGTAATCGACCTGGTCGGGCTGGAGGGCAAGCACGACCGGATGCCCGACGAACTGTCCGGTGGGGAGCAGCAGCGGGTCGCGATGGCCCGGGCGTTCGTCAACCGGCCGATGATCCTGCTCGCCGACGAGCCGACCGGGAACATCGACCCGGCGACCTCGATCGGCATCATGAAGGTGCTCGACCGGATCAACAGAACGGGGACGACCGTCGTGATGGCCACGCACGATGCGGCCATCGTCGACTCGATGCGCAAGCGGGTCGTCGAGCTCGAGTACGGCAAGGTTGTCCGAGACCAGTCACGCGGGGTGTACGGCCAGGCATACTGACCCGTCATCACTTCCCACGGACCCAGGACTATCAAGGGATCAGCCAGCATGCGTTCACACTTCGTCTTGCAGGAGATCTGGATCGGGCTGCGCCGCAATCTCACCATGACGATGGCGCTCATCGTGGTGGTGGCCATCAGCCTGTCCCTGCTCGGCACGGGCCTGCTGTTCGTCAAGCAGGTGGACCGGACGAGAACCTACTGGCAGGGCAAGGTCGAGCTGTCGATCTACCTGTGCATCAAGACGAGCCCGCAGCCGCAATGCCAGCGGGACGGGCCCGCCACCGACGCCGAGAAGGTGCAGTTGAAGCAGCGGCTCCTCTCGATGCCGCAGGTGGACAAGGTCTACTACGTGAACCAGCACCAGGCGTACACCGAGTTCAGGCAGTATTTCGCCAACGAGCCCGCCCTGGTGCAGGACACCCAGGAAGGCGACATTCCGGACTCGTTCCAGGTGAAGCTCAAGAACCCCGGGGCCGACTACAACATCGTGGCGAGCGCGGTCACCGGCACGACCGGGGTAGAGACCGTGGTCGACGAGATGACCATCCTGGACAAGTTCTACCGGCTGCTCGACGGGGCCAGGAACGCGGTGCTCATCATCGCGCTGATCCTGATCGTGGCCGCCGTCCTGCTGGTGGCCAACACGATCAGGCTGTCCGCCTTCAACCGGCGCCGGGAAACCGCGATCATGCGCCTGGTCGGAGCCTCGAACTTCTACATCCAGCTGCCGTTCCTGCTCGAAGGAACGATCGCCGGATTGTTCGGCTGGGCCATCGCGGCGGGGCTCCTTGTCGCGGTCAAGTCCCTCATGCTAGATAGCCTGGAGCAGTACTTCTCATTCAACGTGGGTTTGTCCGCTGGCGACCTGCTCGAGGTGATCTTCTTCTCGATGGTCGTGGGAGTGGTCTTGTGTGGTGCGACGTCGTTCCTCACACTGCGTCGCTACCTGCGTATCTGAGTGGGCCTGATGACGGGAGGGACGTGGCTCGGGAGCAGGGGCGGAAGGTCATCGCCCGTAATCGCCGTGCGTACCACGACTACCGCATCGAGGACACCTACGAGGCGGGACTCGTCCTGACCGGCACCGAGGTGAAGTCGCTGCGCATGGGCCGTGCGTCGCTCCAGGACGGGTTCGCGCAGATCACCGGGGACGAGGTGTGGCTGCACAACGTCCACATCCCGGAGTACACCCAGGGCACCTGGACCAATCACACGCCCAGGCGGATCAGGAAGCTCCTGCTGCACCGCAAGGAGATCGACCGGTTGATCAGCAAGACGGCCGAGCAGGGCCTGACGCTGATCCCGCTCTCGCTGTACTTCAGCAACGGGAACGTCAAGGTGGAGTTGGGGCTCGCCCGCGGCAAGCGGACCTACGACAAGCGCCAGGACCTGGCCAAGCGTGACGCGGCCAGGGAAATGGACCGAGCCCTGAAACGGCGACGGTGACGGGCAGGAGGATAGTGTCCCCTCCGGCGAGTGAGCGCGGCGGCCACGCCAGGCCGCGGGGCCTCTTCGCGCCGAGGCCACGCCCCAACGGGGAACCCGACCCGAACGGCGCCGCCCCCGGCCCGGACACCGCGATACGCGAGCCCCTCGGCAGCCCGTCCCCGTCCCCGTCCGCGCCCGACACCGGCGCCCAACGGCCCGACGGTCGCCCGCTCGCTCCAGATGCCCTAGCACCCGGACCAGCCGCCCAGAGCGGCACAGCCTCCTCAGCCCCCTCAGCCCCCTCAGCCCCTTCAACCCTTTCAGCCCCCTCAGCCCTTTCAGCCCCCTCAGCCCTTTCAGCCCCCTCAGCCCTTTCAACCCCTTCAGCCCCTTCAGCCCCTTCAACCTCTTCAGCCTCTCCGGTCTCGCCAGCCCCTTCGGTCCCGGGCGTACGCCGCTCCCGCGGGTCAGGCTCTGTCCGGCCGGCCCCGGGCGCGAGCCGGTCAGCCCGCCATGTGGCGCCGAGCCCGGGAAGACCTGGCCGCAAGTTCTCGCCCGCGGTCCGGCGGGCGAAGCGCTCCCGCATCGCGGCGGCCGCGATCGTGGCCATCGGTGTCCTGGTCATCGGCCTGGCCACCGGTTTCGGCTCGGAACTCTCGGCCGAACCCACCGCGCAGTCGTTCCTGTTGGCCTGGCAGCAACAGCAGTACGCCGCCGCGGGCGCGCTGACCACGGCCCCGGCGGACACCGTGGCCGCGGGGCTGCGGGGAGCGGTTGCCCAGCTCGACGCGAGCCAGCTTTTCCTGTCCATGAAATCGGTCGTCCAGCACGGCAGCACCGCGGACGCCTCCTTCACGGCCACGGTGGATCTCTCCCAGCAGGGACGCGTGTGGACCTATCGGGGCCACTTCGGCCTGCGCCGGGTCGGCGGCAACTGGAAGGTCGTATGGGCGCCGAGCGTCATTAACCCGAACCTGGGTCCCGGCGAGCGCCTGGCCGTGGTGACCACATTCCCGGATCGGGCCGCGGTACTCGACGTCAAGGGGGCTCCGCTTCAGGTCAAGGCCCCGGCTTACGTGCTCGGCGTGGTGCCGGATCGCCTGGCCAGCCCGGCGAACACGGCCCAGGCCTTCGCCCGGCACACCAGGCTGCAGGTCGGCCAGGTGCTCGGCCTGATTACGGCCGCTCCACCGCATTCCTTCCTCCGGCTCGCCACCCTCGATCCCTCCACCTACTCCAGGCTGCTGCCCAGCCTGCGCGACGTGCCCGGCCTGGTGGTCCGGCCCGAGCAGGAGCGGCTGTTCCAGGCCAGGGCCACCGGCCTGGTCGGTACCGTAGGCAGCGAGATCAACGAGCAGCTGCGTGCCGACGGCGCGCTGTACGCCCCGGGCACCACGGTGGGCCTATCCGGCCTGGAGCGGAAGTATCAGCGCGAGCTGCTCGGCACCCCCACGACCGAAGTGGTGGCGGTGAACTCGGCCGGCCAGCAGACCGGCGTCCTGGCCCAGTGGCCTGGCGTGGCGGGCACGCCGGTGCGGACCACGATCGACTCGGCCGTGCAGGGCGCCGCCCTGGCGGCCGTGGAGGGGGTGTCGAGCTCGGGCGAGATCATCGCCGTCCGGGCGTCGACCGGCGAGGTCCTGGCGGTCGCCCAGCATCAGGCGTCCTGGCCCCTGCCCGCGGACGGCGCACTGAACGCACAACTGGCGCCCGGCACCGCGTTCACCATCGTGTCCGCGGCCGCGCTGGCCAAGAAGGGCGTGTCGCTGAGAACCCCGATCTCGTGCGCGCCATCCTTCACCGTCGGGGGCCAGACCTTCACCAGCGAGGGGACTGGCGAGCAGAAGCCGTTCAGCGTCGCGTTCGCCGAGGGCTGCGGCACGGCGTTCGCCGGTCTGTCCGAGCGTCTCAACGTCGGCGAGTGGTCCCAGGTGGTCAAGGAGTTCGGCATCGGCTCCGACTGGTCGCAGCTGCCGGTGCCGGCCTTCTCCGGTGTGGTGCCCTTGGCCGCTGGCGACGCGAACCTAGCCTCGCAGACCATCGGCCAGGGCAACGTGCGGATGAGCCTGCTCTCCATGGCCATGGTGGCCGCCACGGTGGACGCAGGCCGCTGGCACGTCCCGCAGGTGCTCCCGGCCGCCGATCCGCCCAGCGCCGGTGCCCTCCTGGACACAGGCGTGCTGAACGTGGTGCGCGGGCTCATGCGCGGCGCGGTCCGCTCGGGCGCCGCCCAGGCGGCCAGCCTGCCCGGTCGGCAGGTATACGGCCAGGTCGGCATGGTCCGCACCGGTTCGGGCTGGCTGAGCTGGTTCGCCGGCTACCGCGGCGACATCGCCATCGCCGCGATCGAGTCCGGCAAGACGCCGCAGCTTTCCGCCGCCGCCCTAGCCGGCGCCTTCTTCTCGGCGGCCCGCTAACCCTCGGCCCCGCCACCCGCCACCCCTCCGTCTGTCCTCTCCGCCTTCCGCCGTCTGCCCCTCCGCCGTCTGCCCCTCCGCCGTCTGCCCCTCCGCCGTCTGCCCCCTCTGGCCGACCCGCTCTGTCCAACACGCCGCCCCATCGCGCCCTCTCAAGTTACGTCACTCTGTGTTATTGATAAGTGACGGAAAGATGCTCGCGATAAGCAACCATTGAGCTACCTGCCGGCGTCTTTAGGTGTGACTGGGGTTCGCTTGGGGGGTTGCGGCCCAGTCAACGTAAAGGTCCGGGTCTCATCTCGGGGGAGACCCGGCCACTGGACCGGCTCCGACCCTGCCGGTCGGCCCCTGCGGGCGCG
>Ga0070699_100006527_pt1 | contig 10158 bp, 8 predicted proteins | sample KBSK1503metaG_FD_65473 | JGI IMG/M metagenome (GOLD analysis project Ga0070699, IMG submission 65473) | Corn, switchgrass and miscanthus rhizosphere microbial communities from Kellogg Biological Station, Michigan, USA - KBS K1-50-3 metaG | ecosystem: Host-associated > Plants > Roots >... | reverse complement strand
GCAGGTGCGTCAGCCGCCGCGCCCCGGCGAGGTCGGACGGCAGCACGTCCTTGTAGAACGTCGCCAGCTCCGCCGCCGCCCGGTCCTTGCCCGTGAGCGTGCCGGCCGCCTGCGCGTGGTCGCGCTGCGCGGCGAGCAGCTCCTCTTCGGCCGTTCGATCGCGCTGCTCGATGTTGGCGACCCTCTGCGACAGCGGGTACACGACCGCCCCGTATACGATGACGTTCACGCCAAGCGCGATCGCCAGCGGCAGTACGGTGCGCCGGTGCTCGCGCATCACGCGCTGAAACAGCGTCCGGCCGTGCATGTCGCTAGCCACGCGGCGCCTCCGGCCGGATGTAGATGCCCCGGATCACCGCCTGCAGCAACCCTTCCTCGTTGGTGGCCTCCGCCGGCGTAATCACGTCGCGGAAGCTGCCGGTCTTTTCGAGCGCCTCGATGAACTGATCCACGTCTTCCGGCCGCCGCGCCTGGACCGTGATGTCGATGACGAACTGGCCCTGCTGGTTCAGGCTCGGATCGACCGCCCTGATCCGCACGTCGTCGGGCAGCGTCTGTTCGAGCTGGTCGAAGAGCCCGCTCCAGGAGAAGGCGCGCTGATCGATGATGCCGTTGGCTTCGCGCGCGGCGTTGGCGACGGTCTCCAGCTCCTTCGTGTTGATCTGCGCGCGAATGGCGGCCGCTTCCGTCCGCAGCCGCGCCGCTTCCCGCTCGGACTCGAACGCGTGGGCGCCCAGCGTCCGCTGGCTGGCCGTCAGCCGGACGACCTCGACGATGTTGAAGCCGGTGACGACCGCGACGATGATGGCCACCACGCCGAGCGCGAGCTGGACGGCTCGTTCGTTGTAGAACGGGCGCGTGGACAGGTTGATGCCAAGCATCAGACGTTCACCGGTTCCTTCCGCGTGCGAACCGCCATGCCGACGAGCGGGCCGAGCACGTCCATCAGGTCCGGGGAGGCGGCGATGCGATCTCTCAGCGCGGCGAATCGCGTCGGATCGACCTGCTCGACGGACGCGCCGAGGCGCTCTTCGAGGCTGCGCCGCGCCACTTCCACACCGGTGACGCGCCCGCCGCCGCCGAGGAGCACGCGCGAGAAACGCTGGCCCGAGAGGCGATCCTGGTAATACATCGCCGTCTGGTGCACGAGATCGGCGATCGAGGCTTCGTCGCCCTCCGGCCGGTTGCGGAAGAAGATGACCTGCTCGCCGCGCACGATCGCGATCGACGTGTAATCGGAACGGAGGTGCACGAGCAGCCAGTCGCCCGACGGAGCGTCGGGCCCGCCGAGGTGCAGGTTCACGAGGCTCAGCGTCGCGAGGTCGACGAGGCCCGCGTGCATCTTCAGCTCGTCGCAGACGGCTTCGTACTCGGCAATCGCCTCGCGCCGCGCCGTGACGACCAGGAACTCGGCGCCGCCGTCGGAACCGCGCGCGCCGGGCGAATAGGTGACGAGCGCCTCCTCGATCGGAAACGGCGACGCCTTCTTCACCTGCCACCGGACGAATTGATCGAGGTCCTCGCGCCGTGTGGGCACGGTGTCGAACCGCACGAGCGACACCTTGGCGGCCAGATCCGGAATGACGAGCGCCACGCGCCGGGGCCGGGCGCCCGCCCGGTCGAGCGCCGCGCGCAGGGCCGACACGACCGCGTCTCGATTGTGGATGTTCGACGAGGTGAGCGACGGGACGACCGCCCCGGGCGGCAGCGCCTCGGCTGCGTACGACTGGACGACCAGCCCGGCGCTCCGCTCGCCGATCACGCCGACCGCGACACGATCGGCCGCGATTTCAATCGCCGCGTCGGGCGGTGGGCTCGCGATCCATGACGAAAACAGGCTCATTGCGGAGGGACGTCCTATTCGACGAACGTGACTTTATTGATCTCGCGCAGCGTCGTCAGGCCGTGCACGACCTTTTCGACCGCGGATTCGCGGAGGAACCTCATCCCCTCCTCGTGCGCGGCCTTCTTCACATCCGAGTTGGGACGTCTGTCGAGGATCATCTCACGGATGCGATCCGACAGGTCGAGCAGCTCGCAGATGGCGGTTCGCCCCTTGAACCCGGTCCCGCCGCACTCGATGCAGCCGGCGCCCTCGTAGAACTGATACGTGTTCGCCAGCGCCGGGTCGAGCGCCGACTCCTCGAGCAGCTTCTGCTCCGGCTTCGTCGGCCGCTTGCAGTGCGAGCAGATGAGCCGCACGAGCCTCTGGGCCAGCACGCAGTTGAGCGCGGACACGAACTGATACGGCTCCACGCCCATGTTCAGGAAGCGGCCGAGCACGTCCACCACGTTGTTCGCGTGGACGGTCGTGAAGACGAGGTGGCCGGTGAGCGCGGACTGAATCGCGATCTGCGCGGTCTCGGGGTCGCGGATTTCGCCGACCATGATCTTGTCGGGGTCGTGGCGCAGGATCGAGCGGAGGCCGCGCGCGAACGTCAGCCCCTTCTTCTCGTTGATCGGAATCTGCGTGATCCCGCGAAGCTGGTATTCAACGGGGTCTTCGATGGTGACGATCTTGTCCTCGATCGACTTGATCTCGGAGAGCGCCGCGTAGAGCGTCGTCGTCTTGCCGGATCCGGTCGGGCCCGTCACGAGCACCATCCCGTACGGCTCGCGGATGTACTTGCGGAACCGCCGCAGCTCCTGCTCGGGAAAGCCGAGAATGTCGAGCTTCAGCTCCGTGAACTGCTCGCTGATCGATTCCTTGTCGAGAATACGGATGACGGCGTCCTCGCCGTGCACGCTCGGCATGATCGACACGCGGAAGTCGATCGTCTTGCCGGGCATGCGCATGCGGAAGCGGCCGTCCTGCGGGACGCGCTTCTCGGCGATGTCGAGCTCCGCCATCACCTTGATGCGCGAAATGATCGGGCTGTGGAACTCCTTCGCAATCGGCCGCATCGCGGGCTGCAGCACGCCGTCGATGCGGTACTTGACGTGCACCGCGTCGTCGCCGGTCTCGATGTGGATGTCGCTGGCGCGCCGCTGGATGGCGGTGAACACGGTCGAGTCGACCAGCCGGATAACCGGGCTGGTGTCGTTGGTCAGGCGATCGACGGTGAGGTTCTCTTCGCCCGTCTCGTCCTCCTTGACGACCTTCAGCTGAAAGCCTTCCGTCGCGTCTTCGAGCACGCGCTGCGAGCTCTCGCTCTTCTTGAGGATCGACTGGATGGCCGAGGGCGCACCGACGGTGACCTTCACCGGCGTGTTCAGCACGATGCTGAGCTCGTCGATCATCGGCAGGTCCGTCGGATCCGACACGACGATGACGAGCGCCCTGCCGTCGCGACGATGCGGGACGAACCCGTAGCGGAGCATCAGGTCGGCAGGAATCGATCGGAACAGCTCCTGGTCGATCCGGAATTCGTCCATGTCGACGAACTCGACGTGATACCGCTCCGCGAGCTTTCGCGCGCGCGCGACCTCCTCGGAGTAATCCTCCGGGGTCGTGACGAGATTGGTTGGATCTGCAGTTGCCATAATTTGTTCGTCGATCGGGCCGACCTGAAGGTCGGCCCCTACATCGTTATCACTGCACCACCGAGCTCAGCTCGAAGAGCGGCATGTACAGCGCCAGCACCACCAGCGCGATCACGGCGCCCATCACGACGAGGATCACTGGCTCGATCAGTGTGATGAACCGCGCGACCTCGGTTTCAATCTCCTCGTCGTAGAACTCGGCGAGGCTGTTCAACATCTCCTGCAGGGCGCCGGTGGATTCGCCAACCTCCACCATCTTCACCGCGACGTCCGCGAACAGCCCCCGCTGGCGGAGGCCGGCGGCAAACCCCTCGCCCTCGCGGACGCGGCGCGTGACGTCGACGAGCTCGCTCGCCAGATGCCGGTTCGACATCGAACGGCCGGCGATCTCCAGCGCGTTGACCAGCGGGATCCCGCCGCCAAGCAACGTGCCGAGCGTCCGCGCCAGCTGCGCCGTCGAGAACTTCCGAATCGTCGGGCCCGCCCACGGAATTTCCAGCAGCATCCGATCGATCCGCGTCCGCTGTCCCGGCTGCTTCCACCAGCTCGAGAGGGCAATAGCCGCCGCAATCACGCCGATCACGATGAACGGCAGGTTCCCGACGGCGAATCTCGAGATCCCGATGATGATCCGCGTCGACAGCGGCAGCTGCCTGCCGAAATTGCTGTAGAACTCCGAAAACGCGGGGACGACGCGGAGCACGATGATGCCGATGAGCACGAGCATCATCGTGACGAGGATCGCCGGGTAGATCAGCGCGGAGATCGTCCGGCGCTTGACCGCCCCGATCACCTTCTCATACGCCACGTATCGGCGGATGACCTCGTCGAGATTGCCAGCCCGCTCCCCCGCCATCAGCGAGGCGGAATAGACGCCCGGGAACAGGTCCGGATGCTCGGCGAACGCGTCGGAGAGCGCCGTTCCCGCCTTCACCTTCTCGTAGACGCCGTCCAGGACCGCCTTGAAGGTCGGGTTCGAGACGCGCTGGCGAAGGATGTCGAGCGACTGGACCAGCGGCATGCCCGCCTTGATCAGCGTCGCCAGCTCCTGGTTGAAGACCAGCAGCTCCTGGCGCCTGATGCGGCGGCGGGACCCGCGTGAGAAGCCGATGCCCGGCAGCACCCCGCGGCGATGCAGCGCCAGGACGAACAGCCCCTTGTCTTCGAGCTCGCGGCGGAGATGGGCCTCGCTGTCGGCGACGTAGACGCCTTCGATGATTTCGCCGCCGGCGGTGCCGAGCCTACAACGGAATTCCATAGTGACGAGCGGGGCTCCCCTCATGCATTAGACCGGGAGGCGCCCCCTGCGGCCGGACGGGGCCGTCAGCTCCGGTTGAGGAGTCGAAGAATGCGGGTGACGTAATCCTGCGTCTCGCGGAACGGGGGGATGCCGCCAAAGCGATCCACCGCGGCCTCACCCGCATTGTAGGCGGCAAGGGCAATCGGGAGATCGTATCGCGCCAGCAGCCTCTTTAGATGCTGGATCCCAGCCTCGAGGTTGACCTTCGGGTCGAACAAATCGAGTGCGCCGTACTGCCGGCCGGTCGCTGGCATCAGCTGCATCAGGCCGCGGGCGCCTTTCGGCGACACGGCCCGGCTGTGATACGCCGATTCGACCTGGATCAGCGCGTTGACGACCCGCGCATCCACCCCGTGCCTCGCGGCGGTCTGCGTCACCAGGTCGCGGTACTGATCGGGAATGGCCGGCGGCTCGAAGAAAACGATGGTCCTCGCGAACGGCAGTGCCTGCAGCACGTCCTCCGGATATTCGACCTCATCGGGCTGAACCTTGACGATGAGGCTCTTGTCGCAGTGGATGTCGCCGCCGCTGCGCAGCTGGAGCACGAGCTGATCGCCGTCGGACCGGATGGCGCGCACCGACATCGCGCGGCCCGACTGGAAAAAGACGAGCTCCGCGCGCGCCGGCGCCGCAGCCGTTATCGACAGTACGACTGTCCAGAGGATCGCGCCCCGCTGCATGGGAGGTGCAATTGTACGGGTTATTTGGGTTGAACGTAAGCCCTGAATACACGAATTCCGAGTTCCCGGGTGTCGGAACTTTTCAGCTGAGTAATAGTCGCCGGCACGAATGACTTATCGACCGCGACCGTTACTTCGACGGTCTCTCCAGTGCCGAGCTGTGCAGGCGTGAGCTCCACTTTCCGCAGCTCGCGGGGACCAGGCGGCAGCGCGAACGAATCGATGACCATGTTGCCGATGCGCAGTTCGACACGCTGCGGCGCCCCGATCTCCTGGACCGGCTGATCGCACTGGAGAAAGAGGACGACATCCCGCATGGGATTCCGGAACGCGAGCGTCGCGGCCTTCTTCGACCACTGCCATTCGACGCCCGTTTGCTCCTCGGCAGCTTCCGTCTCGTGCCACCCGTCCTTGAAAACGACGTAGAGGTTGTCGGTCTGCGGGTGGAGATTGAACTTCGCGACCTGGTAGGCGTGCTGGCCCCGGGTCTCGCCCGACAGCGGCACCCGGACGCCGCTCTTCGGAGAGTACACGCCGAGCTCGACGGTCGTCTCGCCCGCGTAGGGAAACTTCGGGACGAACATCGTCCGCGGGTACTCGATCGTCCGGCCTGGCGTCCACTCGGTCGTCGGCACCGGCGGCTCGTGATCGTCGGTCCACATCAGCTCGCCATCGATGTCGAGGAAGTGCACGAACACCACGTCGTTCTCGGCGATGCGCGGCGCGTTCGGCGCGACGACGAAGCGGTATGTCATCTCGATCGGCATGCCGATCGACGCATCGTTGCGCGCGAGCGTCAACGAGGGCGTCGCGACGGGCGCTTCCGCCTGCTGCGCGCGCCCGCACGCGGCCACCGCGGCGACGGCGAGCAGGTACACACGCAAGCGCGGCTGTGAGCGAGGCATCGAGAGTGGAATGATACTCCGCAATTCTGCTAGAGTGCGGTCACTCTGATGGCATCGGAAGCGCTCGGGATGGTGGAAACGCGCGGGCTCATCGGCTCGGTCGAAGCGGCCGACGCGATGGTGAAAGCAGCGAACGTCGTCCTGGTCGGCAAGGAGTACATCGGCGCCGGGTACGTGACCGTCCTCGTCCGCGGAGATGTCGGCGCGGTGAAAGCGGCGACCGATGCGGGCGCCGCGGCCGCGCGCCGCGTCGGCGAGCTCATCTCAGTGCACGTCATTCCACGGCCGCACGTCGAGGTCGAGAGGATCCTGCCGAAGGCGTAGCCATCGCCCATGGCCGTTCAGGACCGCGCGTCACCTTCAAACAAGGATCTCGAGTCGATCGCGCAGGCGCGCTCGATTGCCGCGGCCGCGCGCCAGGCACAGTCGGTTCTGGCCGAGCTCTCCCAGGAACAGATCGACGCCATCGTCACCGCGATGGCCGACGCGGTCACGCCCCAGGCAGAGGCGCTCGCCCGCCTCGCCGTCGAAGAGACCGGCTACGGCGTGGTCGCCGACAAGGTCCAGAAGAATCTCTTCAGCTCGCGCCAGGTGTACGAGTTCATCAAGCCGATGAGGACGGTCGGCGTGGTGAACCGCATCGAAGAGAAGAAGATCATCGAGATCGGCGAGCCGTTCGGCGTTGTCGCCGCAATCGTGCCGTCGACGAACCCGACATCCACCGCGATCTACAAGGTCCTCATCGCCCTCAAGGCGCGCTGCGCGATTGTGGTCAGCCCTCACCCGGCGGCCGCGCGCTGCATCACGCGAAGCGTGGAGATCATGTACGACGCCGCGTGCCGCGCCGGCGCGCCGGCCGGTTCGATCGGCTGGATGACGAACGTGACGCTCGAGGGGACGCAGGAGTTGATGAAGCACCGCGACGTCGCCGTCATCCTGGCGACGGGCGGCATGGGACTCGTCCGCGCGGCCTATAGCTCCGGCAAGCCGGCGTACGGCGTCGGACCCGGCAATGCGCCCTGTTACATCGAGCGCAGCGCGGACCTGAAGAAAGCCGCCAGCGACATCATGATCGGCAAGACGTTCGACAACGGCGTCCTCTGTTCCTCGCCCAACTCCGTCGTCGTGGATGCAGAGGTTGCCGAAGAAGTCCGCCGCCAGTTCGTCGCCGAGGGTGCGTACTTCATGAACGCCGCCGAGATGGATGCCCTGGCGAAGATGCTGGTGACGCCTCAGCGGCTGCCCAACCCGGCTCTCGTCGGCAAGCCCGCGACCGTCATCGCGAAGCAGGTCGGCCTCACGGTGCCCGAGGGCACGCGGGCGCTCATCGCGCCGCTCGACGGCGTCGGACGCGACTACCCCCTATCTATCGAGAAGCTGTGTCCGGTTCTCTCCTACTACGTCGTGAAGGATTGGCGGGAGGGCTGCGAACGCTGCATCCAGATTCTCCGGTACGGCGGCATGGGCCACACGATGTCGATCCACTCGAAGAACGACGACGTGATCCTGCAGTTTGGATTGAAGAAGCCAGCTTTCCGGATCTGCGTGAACACGCCGACGACGCATGGGTCTATCGGGCTGACGACCGGCCTCGACCCGGCGATGACGCTCGGCTGCGGCGGGTGGGGCGGCAACATCACGTCCGACAACATCTCGCCGCGCCACCTGCTGAACATCAAACGGCTCGCCTACGAGGTCCGGCCGGCGGCCAGACCGGGATCCGGGATCCGGGATCCGGGATCCGATGGTTCGAGCCTCCAGGGCGGACCCCGGATCCCGCAGTCTGGATCCCGGCCGGATTCCGGCTCCCGGCTGCCCAGGGTTGCGGCTCGCGCCGAACCGGCCGGCATTTCCGCCCAGACGCTGGCCGCGCGAATCGACAGCTTTCTGGAATCAAGGGGTTACCGCGCTCCTGCCGATAAGGAAGATCACAGCCGAAATGCGCAGGGGGGACCCGCCGACACGCCGGCGGCATTTGTCTGCGAAGACGATGTCCGGTCGGCGATGAAGGCGGGCCGAAAGGTGATCATTGACGACAAAACCATCGTCACGCCGTCAGCTCGCGACCTCGGTGAGGCCCAGAAGCTGTTCGTTCAGGCCGGCTGGCCTCGTTAACAGGTCAGGTGGAAAGTCTGCCGGGAAACGCCTTTCTTCTGCAACTGCTGAGCCAATTGGACTTACTGTTGACCATCACCTCGGCCGAATGCTAGGCTTACCGCCGTGCTGAGACCGCATCACGTCCTGACGGCGGCGCTTCTCTCCATCGCAGTCGTGTCCGGAGGGTGCGCGGCGCGCTCCGAGGTGGCGGCAAAGGCGGCCCCGCAGCGGGCAAGCTCTCCCGCTCCCGTGCTCGTGTCGGGTCCACCGGCACCTCAGCTCGTGAGCGACCCGATTGCCGACCTGATAGCCCTCTCCAACAGCCACTTCGACGCCGGTCAGGCCGAGCTCCTCCTGGGTCACCTCGATTCGGCCCGGAACGAGTTCAACAAGGCGCTGGATGTCCTGCTGGAATCGCCCTTTGGCGCCCGGACGGAACCGCGCCTCCGCGAGCACTTCGACCGGATGGTCGAGCGCATCAGCGCGACCGAGCTGACCTCGCTCGCCCAGGGCGACGGCTTCGCCGAGAAGAAATACGAGCCGGCGACCATCGACGACCTGCTGGCGCTTTCGACGTTCCAGCCGAACGCGTCGGCCCGCACCCAGGAAACGGTCGCCGAGGACCTCCAGTCCACGGACCATGACATCGCCATCCCGCTGAATTCCCGCGTCCTCTCGTTCGTCGAGCTGTTCACGGGCCGGCTGCGCGGCTACCTCCAGGAGGGGTTGAGCCGCGGCGCCCGCTTCCTGCCGATGATCCAGGACGTTTTCCGGGCCGAAGGGCTGCCGCTCGACCTCGCCTATGTGCCGCTGGTCGAGAGCGCGTTCAAGCCCGACGCCCTGTCGCGCGCCAAAGCCAAGGGGATGTGGCAGTTCATGCGCGGCACCGCGCTCGAGAACGGACTGAAACACGACTGGTACATCGACGAGCGCGCCGAGCCGGAAAAGGCGACCCGGGCGGCCGCCAAGTACCTCAAGACCCTCTACGGCATGTTTGGCGACTGGCACCTGGCGCTGGCGTCGTACAACGGCGGGCCGGGCCGGGTTCAGGCCGCGATCCGGCGCTCCGGAGGCGTCAAGGACTTCTGGCGCCTGAGCTCGTCTCGCCGCTACCTGCCGCAGGAGACCCGCGACTACGTGCCGCTGATCCTCGCGGCCATGATCGTGGCCCGCAACCCGGGTCAGTACGGCATGGACGTCGAGCCGGCGCCGGCCGGCGTTCCGAACTTCGAGAAGGTCACGCTGCCCGTTGCCGTCGACCTGCGGCGGGTCGCGGAGTGGGCCGGAACATCCGTCCAGGCCATCCAGGAGCTGAACCCGGAGCTTCGCCGGTGGACAACCCCGGTTCGAGCGAAGGATTACGAGCTGAGGGTCCCCGAGGGGGCCGGCGAGGCGGTGCGGGAAAAGCTCGCCGACGTGGGCCCCGACGCCGCCAACCTGACGTGGCACACCGTCCGGAAGGGCGAAACGCTCCTCTCGATATCCCGCAAGCTGAAAGTGAACCGGGTGGACCTCGCGGACGCCAATTACCTGTCCGCGAAAGCGCGCGTGACGCCCGGCCAGCAGCTGATCGTCCCGCGGGCGCCAACGGTCCTGCTTGCCGCACGCACGGACAACCCGGCGCCGCCGATCGAGACGCGCAAGACCGATCCCGTCGTGGCTGCCAGCGTGACCATTCCGAGCCAACAGGCGG
>Ga0070699_100006524_pt1 | contig 10160 bp, 8 predicted proteins | sample KBSK1503metaG_FD_65473 | JGI IMG/M metagenome (GOLD analysis project Ga0070699, IMG submission 65473) | Corn, switchgrass and miscanthus rhizosphere microbial communities from Kellogg Biological Station, Michigan, USA - KBS K1-50-3 metaG | ecosystem: Host-associated > Plants > Roots >... | reverse complement strand
TATCTGCTGAACAAAGAAAACCCATGGTATGTGGGCGGCCGCATCGAAGGTCTCCGGGCGCCGTCGCATTACGATTTCAAGAATCTCCGTTTAACGCCGGCTGAATTGCGGGTCGAATTCGCCCGGTTGGGTTGGCGACGTGTCGTGGCATTTCAGACGCGTAATCCCATGCATCGCGCGCACGTGGAATTGACTCTCCGCGCAGCGAAACAGGTTGAAGCTAACCTGCTGATCCATCCCTCGGTTGGGGTGACCAAGCTTGGCGACGTGGATTACTTCACGCGCGTCCGGTGCTATCAACTACTGCTCGCGAAGTACCCGCACGGGACAGCAAAACTTTCCTTGTTGCCGCTCGCCATGCGCCTGGGCGGACCACGGGAAGCGATTTGGCACGCCTTGATTCGCAAGAATCACGGCTGCACACACCTAATCGTGGGACGCGATCACGCCGGCCCAGGCAAAGACGCGGACGGAAAGCCATTTTATGGGCCGTATGAAGCTCAAGAATTATTCAGAAAACACGAAGCAGATATCGGCGTAAGCATGGTTCCGTTTAGCACAATGGTCTATGTGGAAGATGAAGATAAGTATTTTCCGGAGGACGAAGTTCCCACGGACGCACGTGTCTTGCACCTCTCTGGCACAGAATTGCGTCAGCGATTAAATGAAGGACGCGACATTCCGGCATGGTTTACCTATCCCGAGGTCGTACAGGAACTGCGGCGCAGTTTTCCACCACGGCACAAACAGGGCCTGACAGTTTTTTTCACTGGCCTCTCCGGCGCCGGTAAATCGACGATTGCGAGCGTTCTCGTCACCAAATTTCTTGAAGTGGGCGGCAGACCAGTAACGCTTTTGGATGGCGATCTGGTTCGGAAGCATCTTTCTTCAGAACTCGGCTTTTCCAAGGAACACAGAGACCTCAACATTCACCGCATCGGATACGTCGCTTCCGAGATCACTAAAAATGGTGGCATCGCAATTTGTGCTCCGATCGCGCCGTATGACTCCACTCGCAAACATGTGCGCGGCATGATCGAGCCACTTGGCGGATTTATTATGGTGCATCTCTCCACGTCGGTTGACGTATGCGAACGGCGCGATCGAAAAGGTCTCTACGCGAAGGCGCGGGCTGGAATTATCAAGGAATTCACCGGCATTTCGGATCCCTATGAGGAGCCTAACGATGCTGAAGTGGTGATCAATACCGCCGAGCTCACGCCGGAAGAAGCTGCGCAGGAAATCATCCTACATTTAGAGCGTGAAGGCTTCATCGGACTTAATGAAGAACTGGCCTGAACGCAAAGCGAAACTCGCTCTTGTCACAAAGGTCGAGAGTCAAGAGCGCATAATTTTGAGAATCCCGTCGCAGGACGCGCGCATCTATGCGTCGGCGGCAGCGAGGTAATGGAAGGCACAATGTTGAAAGAAATATTTTCACGTCAATCCGCGCGCGATGTGTGGGACGGGGCCCTAGAGACCGGTCCGGAAAAAGCGCGGAGACGAGTTATGCTCATTGGACTGGACTGCGCAGCGCCTGAGTTGGTCTTTGGTCGCTGGCTTGATGATTTGCCAAATTTGAAGTCGATCTGCCGGAATGGATTTTACGGACCGCTCCGCTCCTGTGACCCGCCCATTACCGTGCCGGCGTGGTCGGTGATGATGTCCTCCAAGAGTCCTGGCCGGCTTGGAGTTTACGGGTTTCGAAACAGGGCGGATCACTCTTACGACCGGTATTCCATCGCCAACTCGCTCGCAATTAAGGAAGATCGGATCTGGGATATCCTCTCGCGTAGGGGAAAACGCTCCATTGTCATAGGCGTGCCTGGAACCTACCCGCCGCGCCCCCTGAATGGCTTAATGGTGACCGATTTTCTAACTCCGGATACGACCTGTGATTACACCCATCCGCCTGAGCTCAAGCAGGAGATCGAGCGGGTGGTTGGCGAATATATTTTGGATGTGCGTGATTTTCGATCCGGCAACAAGGAGAAGATTCTGGCTGACATTTACGAGATGACCCGGAAACGCTTCCAACTCGCTCGGCACCTCCTGGCCAAGGAGGATTGGGATTATTTCATGATGGTGGAAATGGGCGTGGACCGCATCCATCATGCGTTGTGGGACAATATGGACCCGGCTCATCGCTTCTACGAGCCCGGCAACAAATTTGAGAACGCGATTCGTGACTACTACAGAGAAGTGGACCGTGAAATCGGCGAGTTACTTGCGTTTGCCGATGACGCGACGGCCGTGCTGGTGGTCTCCGATCACGGTGCCAAGCGGATGGATGGCGGGATCTGCGTTAACGAATGGCTGATTGCAAATGGCTACCTGGCTCTAGCCGAAAAGCCTGCCCGCGCAACGCCGCTCTCTAAACTGAAAGTTGATTGGTCCCGGACCAAGGCTTGGGGCGACGGCGGATACTACGCCCGTGTGTTTCTCAACGTTGCGGGCCGGGAGCCAAACGGAACCATCGCACCACGGGATTATGAAAAAGTGCGTGACGAACTGAGCGCCGGACTGAAAGCAATTCCGGATGAAAACGGACACGAAATCGGCACGCAAGTTTTCCGGCCGGAGGAACTGTATGAAGAGGTGCGCGGTGTGGCGCCGGATCTGATCGTTTATTTCGGCGCTCTTTTCTGGCGTTCCGTTGGCACCGTCGGCGGCGGAAAAATACACACCTTCGAAAATGATACCGGACCAGACGGGGCCAATCATGCAGAAAACGGTATTTTCCTTTTTCGTCCGGCTGACGGTGATCTGCCAGGTGGACGCAGGCTCGATGGACTTCGGATAGTCGATGTTGCCCCCATGATTTTGCAGTTGTTTGGCCTGCCAATTCCGGCAGATATGGAGGGCAAGGTGCTTGCATCCGTCGATCTGTCATGACTAACCAGTCTCGTAATTTTCTTAAGGAGATCAGAATGGTGCGCGCCCGCGCACCTCTGCGGTTGAGCTTCGGTGGGGGCGGTACCGATGTCTCGCCATACGCTGACACACGCGGGGGCTGTGTGCTCAACGCCACAATCTCACGCTATGTCTATGGGACATTGTTACCGAAGTCGGATCGTTCGATTGGCTTCCGCTCGTTCGATTATGGGAAGGTGGTTTATTGGACCGAGGAGGCGCACTTTGTCTTCGACGGTCAAATGGATTTGGCCAAAGCGGTGCTGAAGCGCTTCGAGCTCGACAAGTTGCGCTCAGCCGGCTTCGATCTTTTCGTCCATGCGGACGCTCCGCCGAACTCGGGCCTAGGCAGTTCCTCGACTTTCACCGTGGCTCTCATCGGCCTGTTTCGCGAGTTGCTCGGGCTGCCCATTACATCCGGCGGGATGGCTAAACTGGCCTACGACATTGAGCGCAACGATGTGGGAATCAAAGGTGGCAGGCAGGACCAGTACGCCGCTGCTTTTGGCGGCTTCAATTTCATGGAGTTCCATGGTGAAGAGGTGATCGTCACGCCGCTGCGGCTCAGTGAATTCGTCGTCAATGAACTCGAATACAACCTACTCCTCTGCTACATCGGAAGCCGCGAGACCCAGCCAATCATTGAGAGCCAGATGGAGAGTACGAAAAAGGAGAATGCTGAGCCGCTTGCGGCAATGGACAAGACGAAAGAAATCGCAATCGAGATGAAAAATGCATTGCTGGTGGGAGAGCTCGATCGTTTCGGTGAAATGCTCCACGAAGGCTGGGTGCACAAGAAAAAGACGGCCCCGGGCATCACCACGCCGCGGATCGACGAACTTTACGCGGAAGCCCAGAAGGCCGGTGCCATCGGCGGCAAGATCACTGGGGCCGGAGGCGGCGGTCACCTGTTACTCTACTGCCCGTTTAACAAGCGCCACATTGTTAGAGAGCGGCTCGGTGCGATGGGCACACGGGCCACTGATTTTCGGTTTGACGCCAGCGGGATGCAGACGTGGCGCGTGTATCAGTGACCTGGTTCGACCCCGCTGTTAACCAAAAACTTTTCGAACATTACGTGACATCGAATCTGCTCGCGAAGTGGCATCCGCAAGACGCGGTGATCTTTGTCTCCACGTCGATACGAGTTCTCAACGCTCTCGGCTATCTCGGGTAACCCTATTGAAGCGAGTTAATCACTATGCTCGAAATAATTCGCGCCGATATAAACCGTAAAATCCGCGCGTACGGCGTCCGACCACAGGATAAAACTTTTTTTCGTAAACGCATCACGCCGTTGCTCGAACTCGGAACACTGGCGGTGGTCGTGTATCGGTTCGGCCGCTGGGTTTACAGCCTCAAGATTCCTGTGCTCCGTCAGGTGATGATCGCGATTTATCTCATCGTCAATACGGTTTGTCTAATGATCACCGGCATCCACATTCAACGGGAGAGCGAAATTGGACCCGGGCTGATCATCCACAATTGCTGTTGCATCTTTGTTCTCGCCAAGCGAATCGGCCACAGTTGCACAATTAACCAGGATGTCACCATCGGCAGTGTCCGGGGCACGGGCTGGCCAACAATTGGCAATAATGTTTTTCTCGCTGCCGGATGTAAGGTAATGGGCGGCGTGACCATAGGTGATAACGTCGTAGTGAGCGCAAACTCGCTGGTCGTCGCCGATGTGCCTAGCAATTGTACGGTGATGGGGGTACCGGCCCGAATCATATCTCGCGAAACCGCTAGCCCATATCTAGAATCTCCCGTTGCGACAACGTGAGGGGCCTGGGCTATATGGGATCGGGCCGGAACGCTATTTACTTGCCATGGCGACCGCGTGTCCATTTCCAGGCAACCGCGACCTGGCGACGAGCGTGTAAATCTCCGATACGGTGTCGGAGATGGAATGCTTCTGGATTGTATGTTGACCGATAGACCCACGGTCTGCTTGGCGGGCCCAGCCAAAGGCGTAAGCGCCTTGCCCCATGCATTCATTGTGCCGGATCACGATTGCGATGCGGTTGGCACGGAGATGATCACCTTTTTGAAAGATCGTGCGCTGGCGGCGGAACTAGGCGCCAACACGGGCGCAACCGTCCTTGTCAACTTCGAGTGGCGGCAGATTTGTGCGAAGATCGAGTGCATTTACGACAGACTTCTGGCGGTGCTGACCGAGGTCGCTAGTACACAAAACCAACCCACGCTGCTTGGTACGCGCGCGTTAACCCGTTAACATTTTGCCCGATGGCTTCGCCAATCGCACACAGCTTTGCTGGGTTCTGGACTTTCCTCGTCTTTGCGAAGCAACTGCAAATTCGGCTGGCTGCGCAATGGCGCCAATATCTTCCGCAACTCGGCGTGCTGGTATTGCTTGCCAATTTGCCTGATTTCGATTTTCCCATAAGCTTCGCATTGCTCGGAAACGGTAGTTTACACCATAAGTTTACGCACAGTTTAGCGGCGGGTATCCTCGTGGCGCTGGCTGTAAGCTGCGTGTGGCGGATCGCGCCAGGTTTCTGGCGAAGTGCCATGATCTACTTCACGGCATACGGCTCCCATCTTTTGATTGACCTCTGCACCGGCCTTACGCTGGGGTGGACCAACACCGGCTATCCCATTCCCCTGTTCTGGCCGTGGCCCAAAAATTGCAGCTCGCCCTTGATCCTGGTGATCGGTGTCCGTCACAAGACTCTTTCAACACTGTTTAGCCTGGACAACGTTTGGTCGTGCACCTATGAATTGCTAATTTTCGGTGCAAGTACGGTAGTTGCTTTTGTAGCTTTTGTATTATGGAAACGAAAACTGAAATCGCGGACATTAAGGAAACGAAAACTGAAGTCGCGGACAAACCATCCGAGATCGGAAGCCCCGACACATCTTCTTTCCAACCTGCAGCACCAAAAATGAAAGGCCTCGAGCCATCTTCTTTCCAAACTGCAGGACCAAAAATGAGACGCTCGCACTGGGTAATCTTTGTTGTCATCTCTTTTCTCTTAGGATTTCTCGTCCTCTATACAATTCTCCACATGATCAACACGACGACCAGCATAGCTCGCATCGTGCATGCACCGTCGCCAGTCGAGACGGTGCCGGTCCGTCGGCAGACGCTTGAAGAAGTCATCGGGGGTAGCGGTGCAGTCGAGCAAGCTGAGACCGTCAACCTGATTACTCAGCTCACCGCACAGGTCCTCGAGGTTCCGGTGAAGATTGGTGATCTAATAAAAAAAGGCGATTTGCTCGTTCGCTGGGACGACCGGCTCATCAAGGCGACCGTCGACGCTAACCGCGAATACGTGGAGGCCGATAACATTAAGATCCGGAACGAAACGCGGCAGGTCCAGCGCTACTCTACGCTACAGAACCAGAATATGGGGTCGGCGGTGGACTTGGAGAAGTACGAGATGTCCCTGGCCGACGCAAAAATAGACCTCGCTAAATCTACAGTGTCACTGAAGCAGGCTGAGATTGATCTTGAACACGTGAAGCAGACATCTCCCATCGATGGGATCGTCCTCGAGCGACTTGTCAATCCGAACGAGTTCACTAAACCCGGTCAGGTGATCATGCAGCTTGGTGTTCTCAATACCGTGTTGATGGCAGCAAAGATCACCGAAGAAAAAATGCATTCTGTGCAATTAGGACTCCCTGCCGGTACGACTTTTCCGGCATTCCCCAGCGAGGTTTTTAAGGGCACGGTTGCGAAGATAGATCCGAACATCGACCCGGTCACACGGACCTTCACGGCCTATATAAAAATTGAAAATCCAGGTTTTCGCCTAAAGCCCGGTCTATCGGGCTTCGCACGCATCCGGCGGACTGCCAAGGATGTACTGGCCGTGCCTAGCATCGCGGTCATGAATCCTTCAGGCGAACAAAACCAGGTTTTTGTCGTCGGTGGCACGAACCATGCAAACCTGCGTAACGTGCGCCCCGGCATCGTGGTCGACGCCATGACGGAGATTACTGATGGGCTCAAAGAGGGAGAGAAAGTCGTAACTGTTGGGCAGTTTTATCTACAAGATAATGACAAAGTCCGTACTACATTCAGATCGATCTTCAAATAGCGGTGCTGCCTATCTGGCAGCGCTGCTGTTCATCCTGCCATGTATGTCGGAGGCGCGAAGGGCCTCGGAGTCTCCTCCAGATCACCCGCTGACGCTTCGCGACTGCATTGCTATCGCACTAGGCGAAAGTCCGGCTTTAGAAGGTAGCCGGTTCGATGTGTTGTCTGCGGCGCAGGAAGTCCGCGCCGCGCAGGGAATGGCTTTGCCGCTAGTGACCGGATCAGCACAGTACGAGCTTTTCTCGGGCAGTCAGACTAGTAAGTTCGGGGTGCTTAACCTGGGCAGTGTAACTCCCAGTGGAACCGTAGTGACCGCGAACACGGTTGGTTTGAGTGAAGTCGAGCTATACGGAGCTCATTTGAGGTACCCACTCTTTAACGATGGAAGTATTCTAGGTTTGAACAATGCGCCTGCGATCGCGGAAAAGAAGGCAAAGAAACAGGCTCTTGCATGGACTGTCAATCTGACACGTGAGGAAGTAATCGCCCGCGTCATCGCTGAGTTTGTCACGACTGTTTCGGCACGAAACCGAATGGCGTTAGCCGAACGCAGAGTAAAGCTGCTCGACCAGGATGTCAGTATCACCCAGGAACAGCAAAAGCAGGGGCTCAAGTTACCGATCGATGTCAAGGTTGCAAGGGAACAGTTCCGCGAAGCGCAGACTCTTCTGAAGCTTCTTCGCGAGCAAGCCACAGCAGGGTCGCTGGCGCTGTCAAAAACTCTTGGCCTATGGCCTTCGTCCAAGCTTTCCTTATCAAACATACTCCCTGATCCACCTGATCCGCCACCAACCACCGAGCAGTTGATTGGCGCATGCCTCAACCACCACCCATCGCTTGAGAGACAGCGGGCGGTTATCGATCAGGCAAAGCAGAACTACCGGCTGGAACGATTCCGGTTGTATCCGTCAGTTTACCTGGATGGCTCAGCTAACTATATCGACGATTTTAAAGGTGTCTCTAACAGCGATAGCGTCTTTATCGGTGCGATCACCGTCAGCGTCCCCATTTTCGACTTCGGGGCACAGCTCGCTACCACCCGATCGAAGTTGATGACATACAAGGCCGAACAGGCCAGGCTTTTCTCAACAGCCGATGACGTGAACTTCGAGGTTATCCAGATCTACCAAGCGATCTACATGCTAACTCACGACATCCTGGGCGTTCAAGGAGAGGTCGCTGAGGGCGAGAGGAATGTGCAAGTACTCCAGGCTCAGCGGCAGCAGGGTATTGCTGAGCCGCTAACCGCGATTCAAAAGGAGCTGACTCTCATCGGCAAACAAGATGAGCTCCAGGGGCTCGAACTGCGACTCCTCACCAACTACGCGCGCCTGCAGAGAGCAGCAGGTGGCGCGTGGAAGTGGATTCCATGAAGCAGTCGCAGCGGATCGTCAAAAACTCGATCGTCGGCATTGCTGCGGGAGTCATTGGGGGGCTGGGGTACCTGGCCACCACGGTGGTGATCGCGCGCAACCCTCACGTCAGCATTGCCGAGTTCGGGGAATATCAGTGGGTTCTCGCGTTTGCCATGATCGCCCAGCTCGTGGCTGACTCCGGTCTGCCACGAATGATGATACGCGAGATCGCTAAGGACCCGGAGTGTGTCGGCAAGATAGCTGGCGTCGCGGCGGCTTTGATCTGGGTGATCTCACTCGTCGTTTTTCTCTTGGTTGGAATTGTTGCTCTTTTCCTGCCCTATCACGCGGGAGTCAAGATTGCCCTCCTCCTCATGACTTTCGCGACCCTTTCCACATTTCACGCGGCCGGCTATAGCGCCGTTCTCCGTGCCTTCGAGGACAATGAGCTGAATTACCTCGGGTTTATTCTGCAGAAGATCCTACTCTTCGCCTTCATTCTAATCATGCTTCATTTCAGGACGGGACTGATCGGCTTTGTTGTCGCCCACCTGATTTCAAACGTTCTACTGTGGAACTTCTACCACATCCTTGTCTCCCGCTTTTACACCAAAGTGAAGCTGCAGGTGGATTTGCCGCTTTGGAAAGAATTGTTTGTGACCGCTCTCCCGATGGGAGGCGGCGTCATGCTCCGACAACTGGCCTTAAACGTTGACATCTTTATCCTGGGCATAATGACCAAGAACATGACGACCGTGGGTCTGTTCGGCGGTCCCTATCGCCTCTGTGGGTCGCTGCAATGGCTCCCCCAAACTCTTGCCCTCCCGCTCTATCCGCTTTATTCTCGCACCGCCCATTTTTCCCCTACGCGCTTTGGTGAAGTTTATCGTCAGAGCCTGAAGTTCTTTACGCTTATTAGTGTCCCGGTTGCGACCTTCTTTATGGCCTGGTCGAAACCGCTTCTGACCCTCGCCCTTGGAAAAAGGTTTCTTCCTGCTCTTCCCGCCATGCAATTGCTTGGTCTGGGATTGATCCCATTCTTTATATCGACGCTCTTTCAATACCTCTTCGCCGCGCTCGATGCCCAGAAAACGTTTTTCATAGGCACACTGATCGGTTCGGCGCTGCGAATTATTCTTCTTGTTACTCTGATCCCGAAGCATAACTTTGTCGGCCCTGCTATTGCCTTTGTCTGTGCCGAGATGGTGACGGTAGGGATGTGGATCTACCAGGTGCAAAAACTGGGTTACCCGGCACATCTGGTCAATATGCTTTGGCGTCCGATCCTAGCTGGTGCCGTCATGGCCCTGGTGCTTGTTTTATTTCTTAATTCGCCAGTAATCTGGCAGTTGGTCGGAGCAGTTCTCTCAATTCTCAGCTACGGTGCGGTGCTCTTTGCTGTGCGCACCTTCTCTAGTGAAGAGATTCATCAGGCCCGAGAGGGCATCGCTTTTGTTTCACCTTTTGTCGAGTCCTGGGTGAAGAAACTTAAACGCAACACATGAAGATAACTAAACGTTTGGAGTCATGGGCAAAGACAGGCGTGAATATAGCCAAACGCCTGGTGCCATGGGCAGAGAGAGCCGCTAAGTTGTGGGCAGCTTATTGGCTGCTCATCCTTGGCAGCTTTCTGATTCTTGGTTCCGCTTTTCTTAAGTGGGTTCAATATCCTATAAGCTCGAACCTTTCCGGTCTGAAGCTGCCTTTGCTCCATGACTCAGGAATTATCCCGCACGTTACTCTTCTCTCTTTCGGCGCTCTTGGGATTGTTGTTTTGATTGCCGGAGTTGTTTTGCTTCGACTTTTTCCTTCCGCCCTCGTCCTTG